>Ga0207149_1004_pt2 | contig 47656 bp, 36 predicted proteins | sample Alteio_BWMinHeat_31_FD_153563 | JGI IMG/M metagenome (GOLD analysis project Ga0207149, IMG submission 153563) | Enriched cells from forest soil in Barre Woods Harvard Forest LTER site, Petersham, Massachusetts, United States -... | ecosystem: Environmental > Terrestrial > Soil > Temperate forest >... | reverse complement strand
AATTTTATAAAGTGTTCCCATGCCGGTTTCGAGCTTTTATGGAAAGCTTTCGGCTGGCTCAACGGGGGCTACCGGCTTGGGATGTCGGAAGGATATTTTACCGCTGGTGTCAGTGCTGAGCTGGGAGTGTTTCTTCTCGACCTTGCCACTTATTCTGAAGAAATCGGAACCAGTGGGTCGACCGTCCAGAGCCGTCGCTATATGGCTCAATTCAGTTTGGACTTCTAAAAAAATTCCAATCTTTATAAACTGAAATCAGAGGTCCCTTCTTCAACTGTCTTATCGTTCTTAAAAATAGAACAGTGACATTCTTATTATACGACTTTACACGATGAGTTAAGATGAGTAGCTTGCGCCAAGAAAACAACCCAAAAACAATTTAATAATTTAAGGAGCAAAGAAATGAAAAAGAAAATTCTATTACTGTGTGTATTGTGCCTTCCCATCTGGTCGGCTCGTCTCCCCAAAACATTTGCTGCAGAAACGCAGGTAAACGGCAATAGGGAGCGGCGCGCTTTACTCGCTTACCTGAATGTGCGACCGGGAACTGAGGCACAGTTTCTAGAAGCCGCTAAAGAGGTGATCGTAGAGTCGCGCCGGGAGCCGGGCACTCTCGTCTATAATTTGCATCAGTCGGTGAACGAGCCCCAGAAATTTTTATTTTATGAGCTGTATCGTTCTCACGAAGATCTTGAGAGTCACAGAAAATCGCAACATGTCGTTAACTTTTTAAATAGAGTAAAACCCATACTAAAACCTGGAGGGTTTTTCCTGGTTGAATATCGATAAGGAATTTGGAAAGCTATGACCACGTACTGTGTCCTAGCGGGGCCTTTTTTTGGCCTGCACGATTCCAAGGACGTCCCTATCTGTCGGCAAGTCAAGTGCTCCCTGGGCTCAGTGAGGACTTGCGGCATAGGCGGCGATGGCCGCTTGAAGTTGGGCCGCTGTCGGATTGGCCGGAAGACCCATGGTGATCTGCTTTGATTTATAACAGAGATTATTGGGATCAGTCGAAGCCTGGTTGGATGGTGAAGCGCAAGCCCCTTGGGCCATGCTGTTAAAAGATGAGGCCAAGGCATTCTGACAGGCCGCCGTGTTGCAGTTTTGAAGAGCCGTTAGCGCTGCTGCGGGATTTGACCCTGACGTCAAGCTTGATAAAGACGAAAGAGTCGTGGCCATATTGATAAGCCCAGCGACGAATACCAGACTTGGATCGCCGGATGTGGTCGCCACGGTTAACATCCTCTGACCGTCGGCGGCAGGATTGGCAATAAGCAGTGGCATCATCGAGTTGAGACTGTCTACCGAACCGCTTTTGGCGCCGGCGGCCTGCGCGATTCCTCCTAAAATCTGGTCCTCCATCAAAATGTCAGAAAATTGGATTTTGGCGCCCTCAATGTTATTGGAGAGGTTACTGCTTATGATGAAACTCTCACAGGCGGTGGCAGGGGCAACCGCCGCAGCCGGAGTACTCAGGGCCATTTTGGCAGCATTGTTGGTGCATAATCGAGCTTGTTCGATGTTATTGTCAGTGGGAGATTCGCAGGCCAAAAGCGCCATCACAAAGGTCGCTAAGATATATTTTAATTTCGACATATGTTGCGCTAAGTTCCTTTTCATGGGTCCCCCTGACCAAACCGTTTTTTATCCCAGATTCTAACATAAGAATCCCATGAAGCGACCACAGAAAAGCCTCAAAAAAACGCCTTAAGGTATCCACCAAAGTCGTGTCAACTGGATGACCCTGACTTCGGTTGGAAGAGAGGTCACAATGAAAGCATGGGACAGTGTCTCTTTTTTAGACTTTTTTTGGGAACATTGATTGCTGGAGGTTTGATGGGGCTTTATCTGCCCGAGGCCTTGGCCAGCGAAATGTATCCGTTTTTTCGGGACGTCAGGGAGCAAGGAATGGGAGGTGCCGCGGTGGCCGTTGTGGATGATGACACCGCCCTTTTTTTGAACCCAGCTGGACTCGGTAAGATTCGCGGGCCTTCCTTGACTCTTTTAAACCCTGAAGTTGAATCAAATTACGATACTTTTTCTGCGCTTTCTACCGGGGGCAATTTAGGCAATGCCACCAGTGCCCAGGGACTCCTCACGATGGGTGTGCAAAATCCAAACAAACATATTCACTCCATGGTTGAGGTTCTCCCCTCATTTGCCACAACGAATTTCGCCGTTGCGGGCTATGCGAAGTATGCCTCAGACGGGCAATACAATCCTTCCACTCAACTTTTTCATTTGGATTACTTCAACGATGACGGGGCCGCTCTCGGATATTGTTTCCGACTGTTGTCGGGTCGACTCAAAATTGGTGTTACGGGAAAAGTGATTAATCGCGTTTACATCAGTAAAGATATTCCAGCGTCGTCAACCGGGCTTACAATTCCGAGTCTTGCCTCTGAAGGAGACGGGGTCGGCTGGGATGGAGGTGTCCTCATTGCGGCGCCATGGGCCTGGCTTCCCACGATTGGAGTCGTGGCCCATGACATTGGAAACACTTATTTCACCATGGGGAATGGGATCTTTTATAGGCCGGGAACGATTCCGCCACCTCAAACCCAAAGTGTTGACGCCGCGGTTGCTGTCTTTCCCATATTAAGCAATACGACACGCTCCAGTTTTACTGTCGAATTTAGAAATATTCAGAATCCGCAGACTCAAAACATAAATCTAAATATTCACGGGGGGGGCCGAAATCGATTTTGCCGATCGATTTTTCATTCGTGGTGGGTACAACGAAGGGTATTACACGGCAGGTCTAGAGTTTGACCTTGGACACAGTCAAATTCAATTGACGACCTACGGGGAAGAAATTGGAGTCGTCGGGGCCCTCCAGGAGGACCGACGTTATATGATTATGTACGGCCTCCGATTTTAGTCCAGACAAGTCTGGTCGAGCGTCAAGAAATTGGCTCAATGAGACGCCACACCCTGGCATACAATATTAATGATGAAGAAGAATATTTTAGCCAGCCTCTTCAAGGGGCTCGGTGTATTTTATATCGCTGTGTCTGGCGGGGGAGGTTGTAATGTCTTCACCGACATGTCCAATAAGACATCGGACCAAGCCATCATTGACGATGCCAACAATCTTATCGATCATTCCTTATTTAACGACGCGATCTTGAAGTTAAAAACTCTGTCCCCGGCGGGACAAACTCTTCGTAATGTTCAAGATCTCTATGCCTCAGCTTATGCGGGCCGAGGGAGACTGGATCTCCTCAACCTGTCCCTGACTCTCAGTGGCTCAGGGAATCCTCCAACGATTTTTTTAACTCTCCTGAAGGCCTTTAAGGGATCCTCCGTTCTTAATTACAACGATCAAATCTCAGCGGAAGGATACATGCTAGGGATTTCAAACACGGCCTCGGGTCGGACAGCTGATGAGAATATGTTTATGATCTTTGTTGAACTGGCAAAACTGGGAACTCTCTTTGCCTTTACGGCCGATCCTTTGGGGATTGGCTCGGTGGATGCCTCGTTTACGACCTCATGCGCTCTTTCTCAGGCCCAGGCCGATCAGGTCGCTACGGCCATATCTAATATTTTAGACAGTATGACGACTTTGGGGACAAACGCTCTGTCAAATAGTTTACCCGCAGGGTTTGCCTCCTGTGCAGGAGCTCTTTCTCTTCTCTGCGGGATGAATACGGTCGCTCAGGTCTCAAACAGTGCAGAACAGTTGGCTAAGACTCTGGTCGGAGAGAATGTGCAGCATATTGGTTTGGAAATTACCGCGACAAATGGTCTTTGCGAATTGGTCCCTGGGGGGCCTTGTCCCGGGAACACTTTTGGTATGGGGCAAGGACTTGTTAGTTGGTGCGGTTTTCCGTAGCGATGAGCTTGAAGCAGTTTTTGTTTATGGCGGTTTTGTTTTTGATCCTGGGCCCTCAAGCGGTGGCGAGTGAGATTTATGAAAATTGGATTTCAGCGAGAGCCTTGGGAATGGGGAACGCCTTTAGCTCCGTGGCCGATGATTACAATGCTCTCTTTTACAATCCCGCCGGCCTCGACAAAATTCATGGTCTTCACCTGACACTCCTGACCCCCCAAATTGGCACTGACGCCCTCAATGTCGCTCAAATCTACAACGACATGACAGGAAGTAACTACGCGACCATTATTCATAATTATTTCGGTCAGCTCGTCTGGGTTGGATTCAGTGACGCCCTTGGTTACTCCATGCATGATTTCGCGTTAGCAGGATTTGACAATTTTAATTTGAGTTTTAATTTACATAACCCGGCTTATCCCAATGTAACCATGAGACTCACCGATGACTACGGGATTGCCGGTGGATTCGGAACGAGTCTCCTTCCCAACGATGCCCTTCGCATGGGCTTCACGGTCAAGCGAGTTACGCGCTACGGTGGCTCTGTTCCTTTCGGTCCCAGCACCCTGGCGACTCTTTCAAATTCTCAATTAACGGGCCTTATAAATAACTACGGTACCGGTTACGGGCTCGATGCCGGAATGCTTCTGACCGTCCCTGGAACTTCTCAGTTTACTCTCGCGGCGGTCTGGCAAAATATTGGACAAACAAATTTTACCTTGGTCGGTGGCTCAACGCCTCCTCCTCCCATGGATGATGATCCTACTTTGGGATTTTCGCTGCTTCTTGATGCAAAAGTGGTCACGGTGAGGCCAAGCTTTGATTTTGCTCATATCAATCTTGATCAAAGCGAACAATTAGGAAAGCTAATGCACCTGGGTGTTGAACTTAATTTTATCGGTGGCCTTTCCGTGAGGGCCGGGCTCAATCAAGGATATTATACGGCGGGAGTGGGGATTGATCTTAAATATATTCGGATCGACGTCGCATCCTATGGCGTGGAACTAGACACGTACCCGGGTCAGTTAGAGGATCGCCGCTACATCTTGCAATTTACTATGGATCTGAATTTCGATCCGAGCTTTGATCTTTTCGGAGGATCGGCCAACGGATCTGGGACCGGGGGAGCGGTGAGTCGGGGCTTTCAACGCCGTTAAGGTTCGTATTTTTCGAAATCTCTCTCCAGCTCCAAATCGTCAAAATGAATGACTTCGATTTCGTCGTTAACTAATTCTACGGATCCCCAATTATTAAGATGCTTGATGACCTGATCCATTCTGTCGCGGATTCGGGCTTCGTCATGATCGACGAGAGCGCCTCCGATGACCAATTGGTTGGTTGAACCTGAGGGAATCTCGGAGGCCGCGATTTTAAACTTACTCCAAATTCTGTCTTTGATCTTGTGAGCCGCGCTATGCGTGGATTTGCCGTCGGGGGGAATGATAAAAGTGAGTCTGAGGGCGCCTAAGATCATGGGGGCTCCTTAAAGGTCTCTCCTCGTTGTACACTTTCTTGATTTAAATGAAAAGGATCTGTTAAATGATTCTATGCTTAGTCTAGTTTGGCTTCCCGAACAGTCTGCTCAGAGGGTCCTTTGGAATGGCTTTGACCCTTCATTTCAGACGTGGATTGTGAACGACCGTAAAACCAAATTTTTTATGAATCAAAGTCTCCTAGATAAGCATTTAATCATCAGCGATCCGGTAAAAAAGGCCAAAGAATTTTGGAAAGACCTTCTTAGGGTGGCGGATCCGGAAATGCGGGTCTTAGAGGACCTCGGAGTGCGAGTGCAGGCCAAGGATTTTCTTCTGACCGCCGGAAAGTCGGAATGGTGCCGTCGGCCCCATGCGCCTGAAAAATTGATGGATGCCTGCCAAAGTATGTCTTCTTTGCTTACCCATTCCCTGGCTGACGAATTTCTTCGGGATTTTGAAAATGATTTTAAAAAAGGAGGAGGCCCTTTTTTAGAACTCGCCCACTTAGGAATCGAATTTTATAAACGTTGCCGAGACCGCAAAAGAATGCCTCGATGTTTTCTGCCCTTTTATCTAAGCCAATCACCCCATGTTCTTTTGAGTGAACGTTCTCTTATTTTTGATTTAGGGTTCGAACTGGGTGATGGGGAACGCGAGTTAATTCAATTTTTATCGAGAACAAATGACGTCAAGGTCCTCATTCCTGCGAAGGATTCAGATGAACTCGAAGAAAAAGGTCTTTATCAATATCGCAGTTTTGAATTGGGACTTTCCGAGGTTCAAAATGTTAAAATCGTCCCGAAGGAGGGGAAACAGACACCATTAGAACTTTGGCGGTGCAGTTCGCCTGAGGCGGAAGCACGAAAAGCGACTGAGATGGTTGCTGATTGGGTAAAAAAGGGCATCTCCCCTGACAGGATATGTATTGCAGCTGAACGATTTTCTAATTATGAAAATATACTGAGTCACGATCTCGAATGGGAAGGCATTGGTCTTCATCGCGGCCTTCAGACGGTTCTTTCTGCAAGTCGTCTTTTTCGGGCTCTCAATGCGCGACTCCTCATAGTCAAAGGTACGATGAAGGCCTCCGTGTTTGAAGAGGCGTTTTTGAGCGTCTCTTTCTACCGGATGTCTCCCCGCCGTTGCCAAGAGAGACGGGTTCTTAAGCCTATTTTACAGGCATCACAGATTCCTGACCCCGATCTCCGCCAGAAAATTCTAAGTCTCAGTCAAAAGAGGAAGGGTTCCTACAGTGTTATTGCCTTTGAGTCTCTTGTCATCGAGATCTTCAAAGAATTAGTGAAAGAAGCCTCTTTGTATGAGGACCCTTTAGAAGCCCAACAGAGAAATGAATTGTTTTTGAATGCCTTGGGTCGTTTGCGTGGGGAGGTGGGCGATCAAGACCTAGACCTCAATCAGTGGATCGAAGCTTGGCAAGAGGTCGCCAATTCCGTGCACCTCCCGATAAGACAGCCTGTGGAGGGAGGGATTTGGGGGGTTGATCTTTCTTCGGTGGAAGAGACCCCGGCCGAGTACTTGATTATTTTGGGAGCCGTCGAGTCTTCTACCCGCTTCTCCCCTGTTACGGGGTTGGGGAGTGAGAAACTTCGGGTGCTCTCCGAGCGGGGTTTTGAGCTCAGTGCGAAGATTAAGAAAAAAACTGATCCTCTTATGCAGTGGCTTTTGACTGGGGATCGAAAACATATTGTTTTAAGTTGTCCACGAACCGATTCTTCCGGCAAATCTGTCGCCGCCAATCCCCTTTGGTTAAAATTCGCGGCTCGCCAGGGTAAAGACCTCGATCAACTGGATTTTGCAAAGAGCACGGTTTGGACTGATGTCCAAAAATCGATTTTAAATCCCGCGATTTCGTCCCAAGTTGACAGATTTAAAAATTGGACTCCCGGAACGGCAGAGCTTAAGGGGCTAAGTGTTAAAGAGGAGTTGGAGGGGATCAGGCGTATTCAGCTCCCCGAACAGTTGGGAAAACCCCTTCCCATGAGAATGAGTGCCTCGCGCATCGAGGCCTATTGGGAATGTCCCTTCAAATTTTTCGCCAGAAGTTATTTGGGACTTTTTGATGAGGCTGATTTAGAAATTGAACCCTCCCCCCAAAAGAAAGGTCAGTGGCTTCATTCAGCTGCCGAGCTCATTTTGAAAGAAGGTCGCCCCCTCGTTTCGTGGACTGACGAAGAACTTATTAAACTTGTAGATGATCTCGATCAGGTTCAAAAGCAGGTCTCATCAGATATTTGGTCCAGTGTACGATCGCGATTCGTACGGCAGCTCAGACGCTTCATTGATTTCGAGATCAAATGGCAAAAAGAATATCCTCGGACCAAGCCCGTCGACCTTGAAGCCGCCCTAGAAGGATTTATATGCTGGGATCAAGAAAATTTAAGTATTAAGTTTAGATCTGATAAACCTGAATCAACGGTGGAGAATTGGACCTCTTTTCGGGGAAGCATAGATCGCATTGACGTGACTCCCAGCGGGCAGGCGATTATTTTGGATTACAAAAGCGGAGCAGCCGCTGCCAGCAACATTCCGGGTTGGCCAAAAACCGGGACGTTTCAATTAGCGCTCTACTCGGAAGCCGTCGAAGCGGGGCTTCATAAAAATCAACCAAGAAAGGTCATTGCCGCCCAATACTACCAACTCAAATCCTTGAATCGAGAAAAGGGATTTAAACTTGTCGACCAGGATCTCATGGGAATTTTGCCAAGGGATAAATCACGAGGAGATGTAGAGGGAGCAACTCGTGAGAAATATTTTTCTGAAATAGATAAACAGGTTCATGAAATTCTTGAAAAAATTAGAAAAGGCGAAATGACCCCTCACCCCCATAGTGAGAAAATTTGTAGTTCTTGTTCCTGGAGGACCTCGTGTCGAGCGCCCCATCTCTCATAAAGCCCACCATCGTTCAAGCGGGTGCGGGCACCGGAAAGACCGAAAGTCTTGCCAATCGCATCATTGATCTGGCCCAGATTGTCTATGGGCAAAAGAAATCAGTCCCTCGATTTGTAGCGACTACCTTTACTGAAAGAGCGACCGCTGAGCTTCGGGAACGGGTCGTTTCTCTTCTCTCTCAAAGGGAGGGGGCTCAAGATTGGCTCACTCAATTTGTCCAGGACACGGAAGATCTTCATATTTCTACAATCCACGGAACGCTTTCTCTTATCTTGCATAGGTTTGGGTCGCTTCTGGGGTTGGATCCCGAATTCGTTATTGTGAGCGAGATAGATGAACGAGATTTTTTGAGCCGAGTTTTAAGGGAGATTTTCTCTAAACATGCCGATCTCGCCGTTCTATTGGAACAATATTCTTTTTCAGAACTCATCGACGTCGTGCGGGCTCTCATTTCCCATCAACGTCTCCACGGTCCTTTGTTTCAGGGAGCGATAGGATGGGAGAAAATTCTTGACGGAGAAGCCGCCAAGCTCATGGAGGCCCTCCAGGCCCTGCGAGGGGCGACCCTTTCTGATTTAAGCGCGAAACTGGCGGAAAAAGTAACCCAAATAGGGAGCCTTCTTCAGCCCATTCAGAAGGCCGGTCGGGATCATGAGAAAATCAGATCTCTTTTCCTGGGGATCGTCGGGGATATGTCGAAGCCGTCTATCAAAGAAGGGGCCCGCGGCAGTGAGTTAAAGCCGGCCATCGATTTTATTTTTTCTTTGAAACAAGAGAGCTGGAGCACCGAAACTTACGATCCCGCCATCAATCGTCGTCACGAAGAGGTGCTTGATTTGCTCACCAGTCTTGTGACACGAGCTTCGCAATCACTCCAGGACCTAAAGAAAGAGGCGGGAGTTTTGAGTTTTGATGACCTAGAATTTTTGACTTTGGAATTGGTGACCAAGCATCCCGAGGTTCTCTACTCAATCAGAGCAGAATGGGATTATTGGTTCGTCGACGAGTTTCAGGATACAAGTCCCCTTCAAAAGAAATTATTATTTCAATTCTTGAAAACGCCGTGGAACGCTTTTTTTGTTGGAGATCCCCAACAGAGCATCTACTTGTTCCGAGGGGCTGACGAAAATGTTTTCCAAGAAACCAAAGCGATTGTTCAAAAAAATGAGGGAATTCTTGATCGCCTCAAAGTGAACTATCGAAGTCATCCGGATCTCTTACAATTCATGAATCACTTGTTTGTATCCATGAAGCCGCCGATGGAGATTCTCGAGGCCCGGGAACCTGGGCGAGGTGAAATCAGAACAGAGATTCATTTGGCAGTGGGAGAAATTTCCGAGGACCAGCTTGTTTTAAACCAAATACGAGAATGGCGGAGCCTGGGCCACAGTTTTCATGACATGGCCGTTCTCGTTAGAACCAATGACAAGGCTCGGACCGTAGCCCGAGTTCTGGGTGCTGCGGGAGTGCCTGTCTATATTCACTCCAGTGGCGGGTACTATGATCGGCGTGAAGTTCTCGATGCGCTCTCCCTCCTCAGTTTTATTGAGGATCCTTCCGACGACGACACCTTTATTATTTTAGCGAGATCCCCGTGGATGGGGGTCCCTGATCGGTTATTAGCTCAATGGGGTGTCTCAAGGTCAAAAAAATCTTATTGGGAAATTCTTACTTTTGACGATTCAAAACTCGAGGAGGTTCCATCCCTTAAAGTTCTTAAACAGGCGGTCTTAATGGCGGAGACACGCCCTCTCTCGGCGGTTTTTGAAAATCTCGTTGAGCGGTTGGGGTTTCTTGAATTTTGTCTGACCGGGGATGCTTCGGGGAGACGGGAAGCAAACTTGAGAAAACTTTTTTGGTCTTTGAGAAAGGCTGAGGAAGAACCGGGATTTTCAGCCGCGAATTTTATTGAGTCGGCCTGGCGGGAATTCAGCTTTGCCGGAGAGGAGTCTGAGGCTGCCAGCTTCATCGAGCCCCAGCGCGTTAACATCATGACCATTCATATGAGTAAAGGTTTGAAATTTAGTTGCGTGGTTGTACCCAATTGCGGCAACGCTCTCAGGCCAAAGACAAACTTTCTCGAGACCGCTCCCGATGGCCGTTGGGCGGTTCGGGTTTTAGCCACTGATTCTGAAGAAAAGGTTAGCCCTCTTATGCATGTTTCTTTAAGAGAGGAGCGCTTTGAGAGGGAGCTGGCTGAATCGGCTCGTGTGTTTTACGTCGCAGTGACCCGGGCCGCGGAGAGACTTTCCCTCATTTCTTCGCAGCGTCTTGAAAAAAACAGTTGGTTTGGATCCGTTGATCTGGATTTAAGCGAGGGAATTCACGGAGAAGGTTATTCAGTCAAGGTGTGGACCGAAAGTCCGGTCATTTCCAATTTTGAAAATATCAGTGACGAGGCCGACATCCGAAAAATAAATTTGCTGAGTCCCTTGAATCATATGGCCACAAATTTAACCGTGACCCGCTTGGTACAGAGTCGCTTTCTGACGAGGGATCAGAAACCTGACCCTTTTCAGGTCAAGGATCAGAAACTAGCCGCCGTCCCGGCGTCAGAGCCGGGAGATGGTTTTAAAGAAATGGGAGCCTCCCATAAGGAGACTGAAACCCTTGGCCTTGGTCAGATGACGTTTGATTTGGGAGAGTCTGCAAGAGTCAGCGGGCCCACGAAGGTGTCTCGTCGATCCGCAAAAAGTAAGAAAGCATTTAGTGGCCCAACGGCCTTTGAATTTCAGTTGGAGACCCAGCAACGAGGGCAGGCCATTCATTCAATTTTTGAAGAGTACAAATACAACCCTCATATTGGAATCCGAAAGCTTTGTGAACTCGCTAAAGCCAAGTTTCCCGCCAGATTGAAAATCGACGAGGGCCTCATTGAGCGCGCTTTGCAAATCGAGATTCCGCCCTTAAAAAATCTCATTCAAAATGGCCGGACCGAATGGGGCTTTATGTTTCGTGAAAGGGGTCTGACTCTCGAAGGAAAAATAGATCTTTGGGGTGTCGAAAAAGAGGATGTCTGGATCGTCGATTATAAAAGTGCGGAGTCATTTACTCAAGAGTCGATCGAAAAGGCGAAGGAGCAACTTGAGCTTTATGCCCTCGCGATCAATCGATTGGGTCACCCTTGGGAAAAAATTAAGCTGGCTGTCGTGGCCCCCCTGCAGAGAGAGAATGCTCGGATTTTGACTCTTTCGCCTCGTGCGGATATCTTATCTCGCCTGCAACCTCTCAACGTTCAACATTGGAATGATTTTGAATACTAATGCGAAAATAGGGAAAAGGTAGGTGAGAGAAGGAGTGAACCTGCCGGGTTCCCGATCGGGAAGGTAAAGAATGCGGGTCCCCATGATAACGGCCCTCTTGTGGTCTTGAAGGGCTCCAGGATTGATTTGGGAGTTGTAGTGAAAGTTGTGGCGAGAGTTGTGGTGAGAGTTGTGGTGAGAGTTGTGAGTTCGGTTCTTGCCAAGACGAACGGGCAAAGATTTGACGGATCGACATAATTTCCGTCTATAACGAGGCCGCGGCAGCTTCCTGTGAATGAGTTTGGCTCACGGGCTACGAATGAGTTTAGGGGCCCTAAGGCGGTAAGTTGAATTTGCGAGTGCCAAGCTGATTATTTAAGTTAAGTTTATCAGTCCAAACTGACTACTAAGTTGAGTTTGCGGATCCCAAGCTGACGTTAACCTGGCTGCCAAGAACCCCCCGCTAGTTAATTCCAAATTAGCAGTGGTGGACGTAGCATAAATCGTGGTGGACGTAGCATAAACCATGGCACCAAAAACATAACTCCGTGTTTCTTCTGGACGTCTCGAAGAAGGAAAGCTCAACGTTGCATACCTATCCCATGGTATAAATTTTTTAGGTAACGGAAGCCACAGTGCTTCTTACTGAGGACTCGAGCATTTTTGATTTCCCTTTTCGGGGTTGATAAGGAATAAACCCCAACGCTTCCAAAGTATTCTTGAGAAGATAACGAGAAACTCCAGCAAATTCCTTTCCCCACTCTATGATCCTGGTGAAGGGCCGCTTATCCCAAAACTGCAGATTTTTTGCTCTGCCCCGCTCGACATTTAGAACAAGTCTCGCAATGATTCCCGTGGTTGCCCTTATAAAATCATTGAAGGCGTCTCTTGATCTGGGAAGAACTATCAGGTGCAAATGATTACCTCCATTTGCCTGCCGGTATATTTTAACGCCATGACGTTTCCCTTGGATCCCTATAATTTCTCTGATTTTTTTATCTCTTTTAAGAAAGGAATGACTCCCCTTAGCCATGGATGAGCGAAGTACGAGGTGAAGGCTTCGTTTGATAGAAAGGGGGCGTGGACCTTTTGGGTTACTGTTTTTGAGATAAGCGCCTCCAAAATATTTAATATTTTTGATTTCAAGAATTTCAAATCCAAGTTGCTTTGCCTTCTTCATATGATATTTCTATCAATTTTGGTAGCGATGTCAATTTTTAATTTGGGTTAACAATTTAGCCCGAATACCGTTAAGAGTAGACTGTCGTCTTTTGAAACAGGGCCGCTGTTTAGGTATCTCACTTTTTCTTGGGGTCGGAGCTACTTTGGACAATCACGCGGAGATTGGAGATCCTGATCGGGCGCCAGATAGGAGGTGGTTGTTTAGGTAGAGGGGAGTTTAGGTGGTTGGATGTTTAGGCGGCGGTTAAGTGGTGGTTAGGTCGCGGTTAGGTGGTGGTTAGGTCGCGGTTAGGTGGTGGTTAGGTCACGGTTAGGTGGTGGTTAGGTCGCGGTTAGGTGGTGGTTAGGTCGCGGTTAGGTGGTGGTTAGGTGGTGGTTAGGTGGTGGTTAGATCGCGGTTAGGTGGTGGTTAGGTAGCGGGGTTTAGGCGAATGGATGTTTAGTGATGGGTGTGTTACTGGTAGGTGTGTTACCTGGTAGGGTAGGTGCAATCTACATTCAGCTCAAAAAACTAAAGAAACCGGACCCAACGATCCAGGACCAATGATCCAAACGACCCAAGGACCAATGATCCAAACGATCCAAGGACTCAAACGACCCAAGGACCAATGATCCAAACGACCAAGGACCAAAAAACCAAAAGGAACCGAGAAACCAAAGATCAAGGGGCCCCAACACCTCAAACGATTCAAGGGGCTCAAACGACTCAAACGACTCAAAAGATTCAAACGGCCCAAAAAATACTAAACGGCTCGTCTAACGCTTCCCTTGGATTTACTGAACAAGGGCGACCCTGTTTTGACGAAAAAAGTTGAGTTAACGGGGGTCCCCATAAAGAATCTTCCTTACGAAAGAAAGGATTCATATGAGGGGTTACCAGTCAAAACTTAAGGCTGTTTTGCGAGTCACCAGCGGCAATTTTTTTGAAATGTATGATTTTATGGTGTTCGGATATTTTGCTTCGGGGATCGCACGGACGTATTTTCCAAGTCGAGACGAGTACGTGGCGCTCATGTCAACTCTGATGACGTTTGGAGCCGGATTTCTTATGCGTCCTCTCGGAGCCCTCATCCTGGGTCCCTATCTTGATCGGCATGGGCGTCGTCGGGGACTACTCTTAACTATGACCTTGATGGCTGCGGGGACACTCATGATTTCTCTTCTTCCCGGATATGAAACCATCGGCCTCCTCGCCCCCACTCTTGTCGTCTTAGGGCGCATGATTCAAGGATTTTCGGCAGGTGTTGAGTTAGGCGGCGTCTCTGTTTACTTATCGGAGATTGCGACAGAAGGAAAAAAGGGATTTTTCGTGGCCTGGCAATCGGTCAGTCAGCAAGTCGCCGTGGTCCTTGTTGCTTTTCTGGGAACTTGGCTCAGTTTTAAATTAAAGCCGGAAGATCTTCAAAATTGGGGATGGAGAATTCCGTTGCTCGTTGGGTGTGCCATTGTTCCGTTTCTCTTCTTGGTTCGACGTAGTCTTCAGGAGACCGATGAATTTAAAGCAAGATCTCAAAAACCAAAATTCAAAGAAAGTCTGAGCTCCATCCAAGAAAATAGATCTCTTGTGTTTTGCGGAGTTCTCTTAGTCGCCATGACGACGGTCTCCTTTTACATGATAACCGCTTATGGTCCGACCTTTGGAGTTCGTGAATTGCACCTCTTGCCCTTGGAGTGCATGCTGACGATTGCTTGTGTCGGGGTGTCTAATATTTTTTGGTTGCCTGTAATGGGAACAGCGTCAGATCGATTCGGCAGGCGCCCTCTATTGATCTTTTTTTCATTGATAGCTCTGGGAACGGCCTATCCTGCCTTGCTCTGGCTTGTTTCGAACCCGACACTTTCTCGTCTGATCACGGTAGAGCTTTGGTTGTCTTTCCTCTACGCCAGCTACAATGGAGCCATGGTGGTCTACCTCATTGAGATCATGCCGCCTCAAATTCGAACGTCTGGATTTTCTTTGGCCTATTCGTTAGCGACTGCCCTTTTCGGGGGATTCACTCCGGCCATAAGCACCTGGCTTATTCACTTGACAGGAAATAAGGCGAGCCCGGGACTTTGGCTTTCATTTTCAGCCATGTGCAGTTTCGGAGCTGTTATTTTTTTAGGGCGGAGGGGTGGTGGCTGCGGCCTCTTGTCCTTGAGGGTCAAACCGTAGCACGAGGCTGAAACCCAGAAAGAGGGCTGTGCCGGGGTTGAAGAAAAATTGCAAGTCGCCCCGGAAGGCAAGATTATCTGTCATCTCCCACCACAAGGCCCCTCCGACATGGGCGCCGAAATAGATACTGGTTGATTCTGTCGTATTGGTGCCCGCGTTGAAAACGGGGCTCGTGGCATAGTGAACATCCGCCCCTCCATAATATGAGGCGATGATATCATCGAGCTGAACGTCGCCTCGGAAACTTAAAGAACCCAAGATATACCTTTGGGCCTTTCCGGCGCCGGCCAGAACCTGGGATTCCAGCATTGTATTTCTGCCAACCTTGAAACCGACTCGGCCTCCGCAAAGCGCCATATACTCGGTGATTCCAGGGATCTGATTTGGTAAGAAGGGCCCACAAACCGCGGAGAGCTCGTGGATCATGCTCGCAAAACGCGCATTCACAGTTCCGTCATTATTTTGTTTAGGATCAGTTTGAGCAAAAACGATTGAGCCAAAAGAAATCATGACCATTAGCAGCACGATCTTGATGAGATTCATGTAAGTAGTCTACCGGGTTAAGTCCACGAGTTCAATGATCAGAGTTCGTCAGCTCTCAAGTTCAATGATCCTTGACGACTTCAGTTGTTCGCTTCAGAATGAAGACCATGGACCTGCAAGTCGAGGAAGGAAATTTCGAAGGATATGACGGTGCCGAGCTTTTCTTTCAAACTTGGTCCAAGATATCTCCCAAAGGTGTGATTATTGGAATTCATGGGATAGGGGAGCACTCCGACTGCTACAAACTTCTCGCCGAAGGTCTAAGCGAATCTCCTTTTCAGTTGATTATGCCCGACCTGAGGGGGCACGGACGAAGTACTGGTAAGCGCGGAGTCGGTTCTATAGATGACTATGTTCTAGATATCAAACTCTTTCATGCCTTAGTGGAGAAACGTTTTAAGGATACCCCCCTTTTTTTTCTGGGACATTCCATGGGAGGTCTCACCCTCCTTAGCTACCTGGTGCGAAACGGCGATAAAAAGATCGCCGGTGTTGTTTTAAGTTCTCCGCTTTTGGGGGTCGCTGTCGATATTCCGATGATCAAACGAAAGAGCGCTTCTCTTTTATTTAGAATAACGCCTAATCTTGGTCTCTACAATGAGATCCCCTTTGAGGACCTTTCCCATTACAAGAAGGTGATCGCCTCTTATGAAAATGATCCGTGGAGACATGATCGGATCAGTCCGAAACTCTTTATCAGCATGCTCGAAAATATCGATTCCGTTTTTTCTCAAAGCGATAAATTGTCAGCACCCCTTTTGATGCAGCAGGCGGGGGATGACAAAGTAGTAAGTCAGAAGAAAGCCGAAGAATTATTTGAAAAATTAAAAATAAACGACAAAACTCAAATCGTCTATGAAGGCTATTTTCACGAAATTTATAATGAGATTTGGCGTGACAAACCCTATGCCGATCTCAAAAAATGGCTGGAGAGACATCTTCCGGGGCACTCATGATGTTGAAGGAACTTCTAGGTCTTGTATGTACCCTTAGCTATGAGAAGCGACAAGTGACTCTGGCTTCAGGACGAACCAGCGATTTCTATATTGATATGAAAAATACCCTTTTACATCCTGGAGGTATTTGGCTGGCCAGTCACCTGATCGGAGAGATAATCAAGAAAAGATCCCAAGGAGAAAACGCGATAAAGGGTGTGGGGGGTCTCACCATGGGCGCCGATCCCCTTTCAACTGGAGTGAGTTTAATTTCTCATGACTGGTCAAATCCCATTTACGCTTTTTACATTCGTAAAGAACCCAAGAGCCACGGCACTCAGCAATGGCTGGAAGGAATGAAAAATTTTAAAAAAGGAGACTGCGTTGTCATTTTGGAAGACGTGGTCACAACGGGAGGAAGCACCTTGAAGAGTATCGAGCGGGCCAGACTCTCTGGCCTGAATGTTGTGGGCGTCATCACCGCCGTTGATCGACAAGAAGGTGGGGCTGAAAATATAACAAAAGAGAATCTTTGGTTTGAATCGGTGATGACCCGGCAGATGATATTGGATTTCAAATGAACCGACTCGCGATACCTTTAGTCTTACTTATTTTTCTTGAGGCGGGCTGTGCTAGCTCTCCATCCAAAAATGATCAGAATTTTGGCGACAATCCGATTCCGTCAGGAGAGTACCAGGCCTCATTCGATAAATGGACGAATTCCGAAAAAGCTTATCGGGGCGGAGCCCAAGCCCTCCAGGTGACGGCAACCCTCCAGTCTCGCGATGTGATTGAGCAACATGTGTTTATTGATGCCAAGAGGTATCATTGGTCTTCGGACCAGTACCGGGAGGCAAGGCAAAAAGAGTTATACAAAAATGAATCGGCAACCTCGTTTTTTTTAGTGCTCTATACTGAGAAAGACGAAAATAACAATATTGATAAACCTGATTCGGTCTGGAATATTTTTTTGGATGTGGCCGGAAAACGAATTGCGCCATCTTCCATTAAACGTATCTATGAAAACAAAACTATTTTGTTCGATAAGTATCCATACATTAATGTTTGGAGTAAGAATTACACCGTCGAATTTCCGATTCCGACAAGCGAGACAACGAGTGCGACAGCGGTGTTGACAGTGGCCGGTGCTCTGGGGGCAGTGCATTTGGACTTTCCTAAATAATTTCAAATTCAGGATGCGAAAATGAAGATTTTAGCCTTAGTGTCTGCTTTTTCCCTACTGGCGGCGGCCGACGAGAAAATCTATTCTGACGCCATAAAAAAGATCATGGACGACGGTCAGGCCGGAACCTATTCTCTTGGGAGTCTTTGTCCTGATACTCTCGTTCAAGGAAAAGACCGAATCGGCCCTGAAGATATTCTCCTCTACATTCAATTTGTTCATAAGAAAATTTTAGGTAATACACCCCTTAACGATCCCGCGGGAGCGGCTAAAAATCTTGGTTCTGTTTTGGACGCGGCGGTGGCCCTAGCCTGCCAGGCCGAGGGGAATCAGGGGCGACCGCTTTCGAAGGAAGAGCCAGAACGGTGGGTGAAGGCCCTTTCGAGAACTGAATATAAAAAATCAACGGAGGTTGCCGACGCTCTCCTTGATCGAGGTTATTTTTTACAGAAAGATGGCCGACACGAGGAAGCCATAGCTGACTTAAAGGCGGCGACAAAATTGAGTCCTTTGAATGAATTGGGGTTTTTATATCTTGCCGACTCACTTTGGGTAACGAAGAAAAAAACAGAAGCCAAGAAGAATTACGAGCGGTACGTCGCCCTTCGCCACTCCAAATACGGAATCCATGGCACCATGGCTCCTCAGGTGGAGGAGCGGCTTAACGAAGGAAAGCCGCCAAAAAAGTAGTTCGAGGAAGCGGGATCTAAGCGCCGTGAGGCTTGCGACTTGGCCTGCCCATACTCCCAAAAGATGTTCCCTAAAGGTTGGACTTTGCGCCGGGACTGAGGAGATTTTTCTCAAAGAACCGTATCCTTTTGGTAGGTTGGTTTTTGCCCGGGGTAGTCAATGGTATAGTGAATGCCCCGACTTTCTTTGCGCCACAAAGCGGATTCGATGATGAGTTGGGCGACCGTCGCAATGTTTCTCAATTCCAAGAGATCACGACTGACTTTATAGTTCACGTAATATTCTTTGATCTCTTCTTGTAGCATGTTGATCCGATGTTTGGCTCTTTCAAGTCGTTTGGTGGATCGAACAATCCCCACGTAGTTCCACATGAGCCGACGAATTTCTTCCCAATTGTGGGTGACGACGACCATTTCGTCGGGATGGACCGCCCCTCGCTCGTCCCAAGGGGACGTCTTTAACTCTACAGGCGGAAAGTCATCTTTGTTTTTTTCAATATATTGAGCGGCGTTGTGAGCGAAAACTGTCGCTTCCATCAGGGAGTTGCTGGCCAATCGGTTAGCGCCATGAAGCCCAGTGCAGGCGGTCTCTCCGACGGCAAAGAGGCGGTCAATGTCCGTCATTCCATTTTTATCAGTTAAAATACCACCGCAAAGATAGTGTGCGGCAGGCACAACAGGGATGTGTTGAAGCGTGATATCGATTCCGAGTTTGAGGCAGCGTTCATAAATCCCCGGGAATCGATTTTTTATTTCCGCTGTCGGTATTTTCCTTGTATCGAGATAGACACAATCCTTACCCGACTTTTTGATCTCAGTATCGATAGCTCTGGCTACGATATCTCGGGGAGCCAGGGAACCCAGTTCATGATACTTATTCATAAATTTCTCGCCATTTTCGAGAATGAGTTCCGCGCCTTCACCTCGCATGGCTTCGCTGATCAAGAAATTGCGAGCGTGGGGATGAAACAGACAGGTCGGATGAAACTGGAGAAACTCCATGTTCGCTACGCGGGCTCCCGCCCTTCTGGCCATGGCGATTCCATCTCCCGTCGCCCCATCTCCGTTTGAAGTATAAAGGTAGACCTTTCCCGAGCCTCCTGTGGCCAATACGGTGACGCGGGCCCGGTACCCATGGACGGTCTCAGTTTTGACATCAAGAACATAGGCCCCGAGACATTGAGGTGTCCCGATGAGAAATGGATCGATCTTCTTGTCCAAGATAAGGTCAACGGCCATCTGATGCTCGATAATTTTGATATTGGGGTGTTTGGAGCAGGCATTGAGAAGACCCTTTTGAATTGCGAGGCCCGTTTGATCAAAACTATGAAGGACGCGGCGTTGGGAGTGTCCCCCTTCTTTCGTTAAATCAAATGAGCTATCTTGGGCGCGATCAAATTCGACACCAAAGGCAATGAGGTCGCGAATGCGCTCGGGGGCTTGGCTGACACAGAGTTTTACAATCTTTTCGTGGCATAAACCCGCACCAGCGATAAGAGTATCTTGGATATGCTTTTCAAATGTGTCTTCATCCGAAGTCACGCTGGCGATTCCGCCCTGGGCCATCGATGTGCCCGTCGCACTCGCCGGACCCTTCGCCAGAACAGTCACCGTCCCTTGATTTGCCGCCTTGAGAGCGAAAAAAAGACCGGCGATTCCAGATCCGACGACGAGAAAATCTGAATTCAAGGGTGAAGTTTTCATTGCGGGAAACCTAGTCTTTAAGGGTCCCCATGTCAACTTGGCCATGACGGCCCGACTTTGGTCTGGTTTAAGATGATCTACCGAAGGTTAATCTAATACCTTTCTTGAACTTTTAGCCTTAAGAACGCTAAGATGAGGATGAGTATAAGACTAGCAATTATCAGAACTTAACCCCTTCAAGGATGATTAATGGCGGTTAGCTCACGCAGGATTTCTATCAAATGGAAGCTCTTTGGCTTCGTCGCCCTTTTGATTTCTTCTGCGATTTTCATCATCGTATTTAGAACGACCAATATTTTTCGCTACGATAAAGAGGCGTTCGTCAAAGAACTGAGTGCCAAACTGGCCAGTTCGACTTCCAAGAATTTCCTCAATCGGGTTACGAGCCTTCAGGATAAACTTGTCATTTTTATTTCATCGCGAGAATCGCTGTCACACACGGGTGCCAGGACAGACGATCAGGTTCAGGTTTTATTTTCGAGATACCAAGAATTCCTGTCGATTGGCTTTATGTCATCTGATGAAAATGGAAAACTAAAACCCGAATGGGTGATGCGAAATCCTCAGGATTTGGCTACGAAATGGCCGGCGGATTATGAAAAAACATTCTTAGTTAACTTAAACACCAAAGACGCAACCACGAACGGCCGAGCTTTGTGGCGTGCTCAGGCTCCCGATGGAAGTTGGCTCTCGGTCATCGGATTCAGCGTTCAGTTTTCAGATGTCAAGCAGGCTAAAAAGCAGGCGACCTCGTCGACCGCATGGATCGTTGGCATTTTACCCACATCGGCCTTTGACGATCTCCTCAATGACTTTTCCACGGGACTCAATACGGGGCTTGTCGTCGACGATCAGGGTGTGGCCATTGCCAACTCAGATATGTCAAACCGAGGAAAAAATCTAAAAACCCATCCGTTGGTGAAGGAGGCCCTCAAAAATGATCGTCCCGCGGAGACGGGAGATTATACCGATCTTAACGGCCGTGCCATTATTGGAAGTTTTGAATATATTCCGCAGATGAATCTCGTGGCGATTGTGACCACTCCCAGAGACAAGGCCTTCGAAGCAGCGGATACGATGTCCCATGATATTTTTTTAATCGGCCTTCTTCTCCTCGTGATCGCCCTGGGTGCCGCCATTATTTTATCAAACTATCTGACGGGCCCAATTCAGAAACTGGCCGCCATCGCCGCGAAAATTGGAGGAGGTGATTTTAAAACTCCCATCGATGTGGTGACCAATGATGAAATTGGAGAGCTTGCCGAGAGTTTTAAGATCATGGAGTCAGGCCTCATGGAGCGAGACGAAAAAATCAATATGGCCCAAATACAACTTGTGAAATCCGAAAAGATGAGTGCCTTTGGACAACTGAGCGCCGGGATTGCTCATGAAGTTAAAAACCCGTTGGCGGGCATCTTGGGTCACGCCCAACTCGCCATCGGCAAGATCACCGACGAGAATGTAAAAAAGCATCTAGAGGTCATTGAAAAGGAAACGCGGCGTTGCAAACAGATTGTCGAAAATCTTATGAAATTCGCACGGGCCGAAAAAGCTCAACTTGTGCCAACGGATTTGGCTCAAGCATGTCAGGACACCATAAATCTGGTGGACCATCAACTCACGTTGGCAGGATGCAAAATATACAAAGATTTTCAACCGTGTCCGATGGTCGAAGCAAATGCCAATATGCTTCAGCAGGTTTTACTTAATCTTATGGTGAATTCGTCCCACGCCATGGAAACCTGTGCGACAAAGAACGTGACCGTAAGAGTTCTACAGGTGGGAAAAAAAGCTCAAATTCAAGTGGAAGACACGGGGACTGGAATTTCACCCGAGGTTCAGAAAAAAATGTTCGAACCCTTTTTCACGACCAAGCCCGCCGGGAAGGGAACGGGATTGGGCCTTTCAGTGAGTGTCGGGATTGTGAGAGAACATAAAGGGGAAATTTATACCAAGTCTGAAATGGGGAAAGGGACGACTTTCTTCATCGATATCCCGATCGCCGAAGGCGCCCAGATGCCGACAAAACCCCTCGAGAACACCCATGGTGGAGTGGCGGTTGCCTCCCAAAAAGGATCTCCTCATCAACCGCCGACAGTCAAGACCCCGCCTCCGGCCGCGCCTGTCCAAACGGTCCTTGTGAAAACAGAACCTACAAAAGGAATCGGCAATATAGAGTCACCTAAAACCGAACAGGCTAAAGTCCTGAATATCAAAGACGTGAAAAAATCCGATTTGCCCCAAGGCCTTCCTCGGGCGGCGGCTACGACCCTCACTCCCCCACTTCCTGAGGACGCCGATAATCCTGGCATTCCATCCTTGAAGGAAAAGGTGGTGGCCGGCTCGAGTCAGAAAATTCCTGGGAACGAAAAATCCAAGACTGAAAAACCTAAGACAGAAATATCCAAGACAGAAATACCCAAGGCCGAAAAACCTAAGACAGAAAGGCCTAAGGCCTCTCCAACGTCAACTTCTAAAGAAATTAATGAGTTGGGGGGAAAGAGACCGGTGGATATCACCTTGGTGAATTTGCCTAAACATCCAGATGAAGCGGAGCCTCTCGAGATGGAGACTATGGGCAGGTCCCAGACTGTAACCCAGGCCCCTACTGAGAAAACGAGAGTGGAGGTCTCCGGAGTTTCTGATAAGGTGGTTGCGACGAGATCAGTGAAAACTGAAACAGAATTTAAAGTAAAAGTAACACGCCCGAAGCTTAAGGGATAAAATGGACATCTCAAAGATCCGCGGCGATTTTATGATTTATGTCACAGATGACGAAGAAAGCATCCGTGATATCCTCAAGGAAGCCCTGACAACGGCGGGCTACCAAGTTGAAACTTACCCCACGGCCGATGAAGGGTTGGCCCGGGTCAAGGATTCACCCCCTCATTTGGTTCTTAGCGACATACGTATGCCGGGGATGACGGGAATCCAGTTCCTCGGAAAAGTTAAAGAGCTAAGCTCCGATATAGAGTTCATTATCATGACGTCTCACGCAAACCTTGAAACTGCCGTCGAAGGAATGAAGTTGGGGGCTTTCGACTACATCTATAAACCTTTTGAAAGTCTCACAAGTGTCGTGACGACCTGTGATCGAGCGATCGAGCGTGTTTATATGAAGCTTGAAAATGAACAGTTGCTGGAAGAGTTGGCCAGTAAGAACCAGCTTTTGGCAACAGTCAACCAGCGGATTGCTCAGGAAAATAAGGAAATTCAACTCGTGAACGGTCTCATGCAAAAGTTGGCTCAGACTGTTGATCCCGATGGCGTCCTTCAAACGCTCCTCGGGGCCTTGAGTGGTCTCATCAGTGAAAAGCCGGTTCTATTTTTTAAATATTTGCCGGCTTACAACAGCTTGGCCGTCTCTCTCTCCTCCAAAATACCCATCGATGGAATTAAAACAGTCGGCATAACCCTTGAAAAGTATGAGATGAAAGAAATTCCAAATTTATTGATGGAGCCCGAAAAAATAGTCCAACTTAAGGAGCTTATGAGTGAGGTATTTAAAGCGACAGAATTTTATGTGATTCCCTTCGTGCATTCCAATCAACCGATAGGACTCATTGTTTGTTTCGAGGCTGTTACGAACGAAAATCTACGTCGTCTAATTCACAGTTTTTTACAGATCACTAATGTGAGTTTTGAGAATGCAATTTTAGCGACAAAGATAAGGGAGATGGCGATTAAAGACCCTCTGACCGGACTCTACAATCGACGGTATTTTAATGAAAAGCTTGAGGACGAAATGAACAGGTCCCGCCGTACCCGCTACCCCTTATCGCTCATCTATTTAGATATTGATCATTTTAAGAAATACAATGATACAAACGGCCATCCCATGGGGGACGTTATTATCAAATCCGTGGCGCAAATCCTTCAGAAGACCAGTCGCAAAACCGACATTGTCGCCCGCCTCGGGGGAGAGGAATTTGCCATTCTCTGTCCTCATACTCCTGGCGTAGGGGCCGCTGTCAAGGCGGAAAAAGTGAGACTGACCGTGGAAAATACGAAGTTTCCCAATGGAGAAAAACAACCCATGGGAAAAGTTTCCATTAGCCTTGGTGTCAGTGAGTTTCCAACTATGGTGGGTGATGCGGAGTCGCTCATTAGGGCGGCGGACGATGCTCTTTATAAAGTTAAGCAGGGCGGAAGAAATAGAGTCTGTCTCGGAGAGCCACCCACCGATTTTAAACCTGAATTTATACCCCAGTCCGTGCCGGTGGGGCCTGGTCAAAAGCGCGGTTCGGGAACGGGCGGAAGTGCAGCCTGAAGACCGGGCAAAATTTACCGGAAAGAAACATAAGTCGGTCTCTTCGCCTTGAGCCTAATCTAGTCCTATTCGAAAACTGATTTTATTAATTTATATAAGAGGTTACACTATCTGTGAGGGGCATGAGCCTCTCAATGGTTTGATGGAGCCGACGACCGGACTTGAACCGGTAACCTACGCATTACGAATGCGTTGCTCTACCAATTGAGCTACGTCGGCGTGCTAAAAGTTAGAACTAACAGAGCTCATGGATGAGGTCAATTAAATGCTCGGTCGACTGCGGAACAGTTATGCAGAAGTTGATCTTTCAGCGTTAGAGCAAAATTATATAAATTTGCAAGCTGCCAGCAAGTGTCTGATGGCCCCCATGGTAAAGGCAGACGCCTATGGCCACGGCGACGTGCAAGTCGCTCGCATATGTGAAAAATTAGGGGCCCGCTATTTGGGGGTGGCCCTCATCGAAGAGGGGATCCGCCTCAGATTGGCTGGCATCCAAAGTCCGATTCTCGTTTTTTCTCATTTTGACAGTGTAGGAGCGGAAGCCATTGTGAAGTACCGGCTGACTCCGGTGATTAGCCAGGCGGAACAGGTCACCAAGCTAAAAAATTCCCTGCACGAACACGCCTCCTATCCGGTCCATGTCAAATTCAACACCGGCATGCAGCGGTTAGGATATGACCCTGAAGACGCCGAAAAAGTGGCCCGAGAGTTCGAAAATGAAGGCTATTTAAAGCTCGAGGGAGTTTGTACCCACTTCGCGTCAGGTGAGGATTTCGGAAATGAGGCGGGGGCGACAGCCCAGCAGATTTCTCTTTTTAACAGAATTTCTTTAACGATAAAGCAGAAAGTGCAATCACCCCTCCTTTTCCACTACCTCAACTCGGCAGCTATTCTTTGCTCTGTGGAGCCCCGGCTTGACGTGGCTCGTCCTGGTCTGGCTCTCTACGGGGCCATCCCTCAAATTCCACTGAAGACCGCGATTCAGATTTCTCCTGTGATGTCGGTCAAGAGCTTTATTGGATTTCTTCACCCTGTAAGAAAAGGAAGTCGGGTTTCTTATGGAGGAACATTCACGGCTAGCAAAGATTCAATTATTGCCGTGGTGCCCATTGGCTATGCCGACGGGATTCCCCGAGCCCTGAGTAATAAAGGCAGGGTTCTCGTGCGGGGAACTTTTTGTCCGATCGTGGGTATCGTCTGCATGGATTACGTAATGATCGACGTGACGGGTTTGGTCGCGGTCAATCAGGGGCCCCTCGTCGGAGATGAGGTCGTTTTTTTAGGAAAACAAAAAGAGCAGCAAATTAGGGCTGAAGAGTTAGCGGTGGCCTCGCACACCGTTCCCTATGAAATTTTTACGGGAATGCAGACGAGGCTTCCACGAGTTTATATTCACTAGAGGGCCGTCGGTTGGAAAAAACGTTTCAAGAGCTTGAACTGAAAGGAAACTTTATAGTCCGTTCTATTGCCAGCGTCGGTCAGACGATGGTGGGAGGAATTCTCGATCTCGGTGAAATGAGCACATTTTTTACTTCAAGCATGGGGTGGCTGGTACGACCTCCCTTTAGACTTTATGAAATTTTTGAACAAATAGAGTTTGTCGGGAATAAGTCCGTGTTTATCATCATGCTCAGCGGCCTTTTCACCGGAATGGTTTTCGCCCTTCAGACTTACAGCGCTTTTCATGTCGTGAGCTCCGAAACATTGATTGGCCCCACCGTCGCCTTGGCTCTGACCCGCGAACTAGGTCCAGTCATGACGGGCCTTATCGTGGCTGGCCGAGCGGGGGCAGCCATGTCGGCCCAAATTGGAACAATGCGTGTGACCGAGCAAATCGACGCCCTCGAGGTCATGGGTGTAAATCCAAAACAATATCTCGTGACGCCTCGGATCGTCGCCTGCGTCATTGCCATGCCTCTGTTGGCAGCTGTTTTTGATTTTATTGGAAACCTCGGTTCCTATTACTTATCAACACATCTTCTTAATATTGATGCCGCCACTTACTTAGACAAAATCAATCTCTTTACTCGTCCCAAAGATATCGCCCAAGGCCTTATTAAGGCCGCCTTCTTTGGGCTTATTTTTTCCCTCATAGGAACTTTCAAAGGATTTCATACGAAGAACGGGGCTCGTGGGGTGGGGATGGCGACCAATGAAACGGTCGTCTTGAGCAGCATCTTGATACTGGTGAGTGATTATTTTTTATCGGCCCTTATAAAAATGATTATGTACTAGGCGAACTTGAACATCTTGTGACGGCAACGGTGAATGGAAAACGCGATTGAGTTGATAAATTTAAGGAAAAGTTTCGGTCCTAACGGGGATGTCCTCAAGGGTGTCGACTTGAAAGTTCCCAGGGGAAAGATCACCGTTATCATCGGTTTTTCGGGAGCCGGGAAATCGGTGATGCTCAAACATATTTTAGGCCTTCTTAAGGCCGACCAGGGGACCGTCACTGTTTTAGGACAGGACCTAGGTCGGCTTGATGAACATGCCCTCAATGAAATCCGTAAGAAATTTGGGATGCTGTTTCAATCAGCGGCGCTCTTTGACGATATGACGACCATTGAAAATGTCGAATTTCCAATCAAAGAAATGCGGCGCAAACTCAAAAAACAAGAAATCAGAAAAGAAGCGGAACAACGCCTCAAGGTCGTGGGTTTAGGTCCCGAACACTACAACAAGTATCCGTCCGTCCTGTCGGGCGGGATGCGAAAACGAGTGGGTTTGGCCAGGGCTTTGGCCTTGGAACCCGAAATACTTTTGTATGACGAGCCAACGACGGGTTTGGATCCTGTTTTGGCGGAGACGGTGGATGACCTCATCGTGTCGACTCACAATCATAGGCCGGGTCTGACCTCGGTTATTATTTCTCACGACCTCCCCGCCGCATTTCGGATCGGTGACTATGTGGCGATGTTGGACGGAGGAAAAATTCGTCTCTTTGGTCCTCCCCAGGTGTTTTTTGAAAGTGAAGATCCGTTCATTAAAAAGTTTGTGCACAAAGTGAAGGAGTACGTTGGTGAGGGGCGGGGTGCACCTCCATGATGGGGACGGCGGAATTCAAAGTTGGTCTTTTCGTGTTGTTATGCCTCGGCGTTATTGCGGCTATGTCGTTTCAAGTCAACAATGACCCCAGTGTGACGGGTCATGCCCGTAAATATGATGTGGTTATTCCCAATGCCAGCGGACTTGTTAAGAACTCAAACGTCAAAATGGCCGGTATCCCGGTAGGGGTTATTAAAGACATTCAACTCGAAGATGGCAAAGCAAGAATTTTGATGAATATCAAGGGGACCCTCAAAGTCACAAAGGGGGCTTCGGTTGAAATTAAGCCCAATGGAATCTTGGGCGATAAGTACCTTGAGATCAACCCCGGCAACCAAGACGAAGAACCCTTGGCCGATGGGGGGCGCATCTTGAGATATGAAGATAAGGGAAGTTTTGACGCTGTTCTCAATCAGGTTGGAAAAATCGCCAAAGATGTTTCATCAATTACGGAAAACCTCAAAAAAGCGACCGAAGGTGAAGGGGATATGAAATCTCCCATTGGTCGGATCATAAAAAATATTGAAGGCTTGACTGAAGATTTACGTGAAATCGCTGACAATAAAAAAGATAAGCTCGAGGCGACAATCGACAACATCCATAATATTTCAAAAACGATTAATGAATTTGTGAACGATGAAAGCGATGATGGTTTCAAGACAAACTGGAAGAAGATGGCCAAGAGTTTAGGGCGGGTGGATAGCATTCTCAAAAATATTGATGAGGTGACCGCCAAGGTCAACCAGGGCAAAGGGACGATCGGTAAACTTATCAATGATGAAACCACCGTTGAAGAGCTCAACCACGCCATTTCAGGTGTTAACAACATGCTGGATACCGCTAATAAATTTCAGATCAGCGTAGACTATCATTCAGAATTCCTGGCTGGAGGGAATTTTACAAAATCGTATGTGGGCATCAATATTCAACCTGGTCCCGATCGCTACTACTTGATCCAGGTCATTGATGATCCAAAAGGGGCCTTTGATCGCACGGATACCCAGACGACCACCAATGGCGCTGTCACGAATACGGATACCCAGAATGTTTATCACAATCGTCTCAAGTTTAGTGCCCAGTTTGCCAAGAGTTTCTACGATCTGACATTGCGCGCCGGAATTTTTGAGAATACCGGGGGCGCCGCCGTCGATTATTACTTTTTAAATCACAACCTGCGCCTGTCGGCGGAGGCTTTTGCCTTTGGCCGCACGGAAGGGGTTGATGTTCGTGTCTGGGCCAAGTATAAGTTTTATAGTATCTTTTATGCGGTTTTCGGCGGAGACGATATCCTTAACAAAGGAAATCCCTTCACCGGTACGGGCGCCGCAGGCTTCATCGGGGCAGGTGTTGATTTCACAAATGATGATCTCAAATTGTTGCTAACGAAGGTTCCATTTTAATGTTTAAGCGCGCTCTCGTGAGCACCAGCGATAAGACAGGGTTGTTAGAGTTTCTGAAACCATTTTGCGCTCAGGGGTGTGAAATTGTTTCGACCGGAGGCACTTCGAAATTTTTACGGGAAAACGGCGTCAAAGTCGTGGAAGTCGGGGAGGCTACCGGATTTCCTGAGGTCATGGACGGCCGTGTTCGTACCTTACATCCCAAGATTCACATGGGCCTTTTAGCTCGAAGTTATGTTCCCGATGACATGGCCCTTCTCCAGGCCCATGGGGTTGAACCCTTCGACCTCCTGGTGGTCAACCTCTATCCTTTTGAAGCCGCTTTCAAAAAAGGTTTAAAGGGGGAAGAGCTTATAGAGCAGATTGATATTGGAGGGCCCTCCATGCTTCGGGCCGCCGCCAAAAGTTTTGAGCGCGTGACTGTTGTTTGTGATCCTGGTGACTATTCTTTGATTTCAAAGAAAGTTGATGAAAAAACTTTGGACAAAAAATTTCGACAGAAACTCGCCGTGAAGGTTTTCGAGCACTGTTCCTTTTACGATGGAATCGTGGCTCACGCCTTGCGGGAAGACCCATGGGAAGAAGCGGAGACGATCACCGTTCCTTTGAGACGAAAACAGCTTTTGCGTTATGGCGAGAATCCCCATCAGAAAGCCGTGTGGTATGAAAGCCCATTTCAACATGATTTGGGGCTCAGCGCTGCTTCAATACTTCAAGGAAAGGAGCTCTCCTATAATAATATTCTTGATCTTGAAGCCGCTGTGGGAGTTGTCGCGGATTTTGAAGAGCCCGCCTGTGCCATCATTAAACATTTATCTCCCTGCGGTGTCGCAACAGACAAGTCCGTCGAGGGGGCCTACCAGAAAGCTTTTGAAGCTGATTCTATTTCCGCCTTTGGAGGGATTGTCGCGATCAACCGCGCGCTTACGGCGTCTCTGGCGGAGGCGATCGTGGGTCCATTTCTTGAATGCGTGATCGCCCCCGAAATCGATTCTGGGGCCCTCAAAATTTTAAGCGCTAAAAAAAACTTACGGGTTTTGGCTCTTAAAAATTTTGGGCTCAACCGGAGCGCTCGCATCTATGGCCATAATGGCACCCATCAAGATACCCGCCCCCCGGAGAGTCAATGGGGCGATGACTTGGAAGTCAAGAGTCTTCGGGGGGGCGCTTTAATTCAGGCGGCCGATCGCCCTTCGTCCTGGCAGTCTCAATGGAGAATTATCGGTCAAAGTCCTGATGACACAGTAAAGGCTGATCTCCTTTTTGCTCAAAAAGTTGTCCGACACATAAAGAGTAATGGTATTTCGGTCGTCAAAAACGGTCAGACCCTGGGCCTTTGCGGTGGCCAAACAAATCGAATAGACTCAGTCAGGTGGGCGCTGGAACGAGCGAAAGGGAGGGGCACGGAACTTGTTTTGGGTTCTGACGCTTTTTTTCCGTTTCGAGATTCTATCGATATGGCTGCCGCGTCGGGAGTTCGATGGATTATCCAGCCAGGGGGAAGTCTTCGGGATGCCGAGGTTGAAAAGGCCGCACGAGAGCATGGGTTGAACATGATTATTACCGGAACGCGGCATTTCAAACATTGAGGCCAAGAGTTGACGAACCAATGTGAGATTTGCAATAGATCGATTGAAGAGCACTTGCAAAAGCAAAAAAAACGCTTGTGCTTTTCTTGTCTCACCGAAGAAGTGAGCGAGAGCGGAACTCTTCCTGTTTTCAATCTGAAACAAAAACCCGTGCAAGCCCCTTGCGCCGTTTGCGACATCGCAGTAGGAGGTGTAGATCTTGTGCCTTCTCCCTGGGGTTTCATATGTCGTACCTGTTGCGATGTCTGTGAGACGCAAACGGGGGTTCCCTGGGAAATGATCAAGATGGCGGCTCAAAAGGAATGGGTCGTTAAAGCCAATACGAAAATCATTGGTCCTTATACGGCCGAAGAAGTCGAAAATCTCCTAAGAGACAATCGGATTGTTCCCCACGATGAGATCATTAGACCGGCGGGCCGTTGGCATATTCTTCGTGACGAGGAGCAATTTAGACTTGTCCTAAACGAGGTTAGAAATCGAGCTCAAAACAAGCGGGAAAAGTCTTTGGAGAATACGGCCAGCGGAACGATGACCCCGACCCTGGAAGATATGGTCGCCGAACGGGCATTTGAAACCGGCAATTTGTTAGATGACTTCACTCCGACTCGGGTTAAAGAAGTCCCGCCGGCCCGAGAAACACCGGGGACCCGGGATCTCATGAAATCCTTTGCTTCCAGGGATGATTCAAAATTAAAAACAGAATTCCAGGCGTTGCAAAAAAAACGCACATGGGCGGCTTTGTTTCTCCTCCTGGTATCAGGAGTTTTCGTCGCCTTGCAGCTGACACGACCTCGAGGGGGGAATGCCAACGAACGAGCCCAAGCCTTCCAATCTTTGATGGAAAATGGGTTGCGGGCCGAGAAAGTCGGCGACTATTCAAAAGCGTTTTCACGGTATTCTGAAGCCCGCATGATTAAACCCAATGACTCCGAGCTCCTTCTCCATTTGGCGCCGTTGACACTATTTTATGAGCGTCAACTTTTACAGGCTCAGAGCATGTTTGAACAAATACTCAAGAATGAAACAGAACTTAACTATCAAAAATCCAGTTACATCGGTCTGGGCTTGATTGCCCTTGATGATCACGATCTTGACAAAGCTCGAGCTTATTTTCTGAAGGCCCGGGCCCTCGATTCCGATTACCTGCCTGCCATCATGAATCTTGGCGTCGTAGCTTATTTAAAAGATGATTTCAATCAGGCCAAAGACCTCCTTTCGGCCGCCTTGAACAAAGGGGGATCCGATGGAGCGATCGTTATCACGATGGCCGATATCATTGTCGGTCTCTTTTCCACGGACTCGAAAGGCGAGAGGGGAGAGCTCCAGAGGGCCGGATCTCTTCTGGGTGTCTACCTCACGGTGGCCAAGGACTACGAACAAGAGGCCTTGGTTGAATATGCCCGCATTCTTTCTTTATTAGATCAAGACACCAAGACCTTGGATAAAATTGAACAGTTTCTAGATATTGATCCCGAGCAAACGGACCTCCACGTTCGTGACTGGCAAATTTATCGCGGCCGCGTTTCTTGGGGGATGTTGCTTGCCTCCCTTAAGAAAGTGGCCGCTGGGTTGTCTTCGAATCCTCGAGTGACGGCCGCCTTGGGGTTGGCCATGTATCGGGAGAAAGAAAAGCTTGAAGGTGCCAATAATATCGAACAGGCTTTTTCGCAATCCCAAGATGATCCTCTTCTCATGGCGTTGGCGGGATGGGTCGAGTTGAAACTTGGTCATCGCGAAAATGCCGTGGTCAACATCAAGCGGGCGGCCCTCATCAACACAAAATACAAGCTTCCCCATATTATGCAAGCCCGTCTTTGCGTCGAAGACAAAGAGTGGGACTGCTCAAAAAAACATTGGGAAGAGGTTTTAAAGCTGGATGCCCGATCCGCCGAAGCCTTGCATGGCCTTGCTGAAGTGGCCTGGAACAAAAAAGACCGAGCCTTGGCCAATGTCTATATGTCGCAACTGTACGCCAATGATCCCAACTATATCCCCTACCTTCAGTTGGTTCAGGAGATGCAAAAAAATGAACAGTCGGGAGCCAGTCAATGAGAAATTATATTTTCTTGGTGACTATAACCTTCACCTTCTGCGGTTTGATCTCTTGTCAGAAAGGAGATCCTCTATCGAAGGTGAAGAAGAAGACGATAAATATGAAAGAATTCGAGGAGGACTTGACGGTTCCCTCGGGGCTCTGGAAGGCCATGGAATCGTCCTATCTTCCCCTGGTGATGGATGCGGAGGGAAAGGCCATAAAAGACGAATCGGAAAAGGAATCTTCCAAAGCGGAAACCAAGAAAAAGCCATCGGGAGAGTTTGAAGATTTGTTGAAGAAAAAACCTCCCCTGGATCCCATTGGGATCACAGTCTACCTCATTGAAAAAACGCCCGATGTCCTAGGGGGGCAGAACTTTGAATTGAATTATACCTCGGGAGGGGGCCTTCTTGATTATCGGGTGTTTGTTCCTGAGAGCAAGGATGGAACTTTTTTTATCAAGGTTAAATATAACGCTGAGATGGATCCCAAGGAGACGAGAGTTTACTATTTATCAGATGCCAAAATTCGTGAGGTTGAAGGAAAACCCATGGGTAATGGGTGCGCCCGCTATTTTGACATCACCCGCTATTGGAAAAAATCCATGGATGGTGAAGGTCTCATGCTGAACACGAAAAACCACCGGCATATCAGCGTCACGGCTGGAACCCTTTTCTTCGTCGCCCCGTATCGGGGAAAATTACGCATCTCCCATTTGTCGTTAAAGGATACCCGTCATCGAGATTTACTTTGTTCCAGTGAAGAGTGAGGCCTTAAAGGCGGGGCAACGTCACCCCTGTTTGGGCCATGTACTTTCCGGATTTCGCGCGATAACTGACTTCACAGGGTTCGTCGCCCTCAAAGAAAAGAACTTGAGCAATTCCCTCGTTAGCGTAAACCTTGGCGGGTAAAGGTGTCGTATTGCTGATTTCAAGTGTGACATTTCCTTCCCAACCGGGTTCAAAAGGGGTCACATTGATAATGATACCGCACCGGGCATAGGTGCTCTTTCCCAAACAAACCGTGATGACGTTTTCGGGGATCCGAAAATATTCAACGGTTCTTGCCAGAGCGAAAGAATTGGGAGGAATAATACAATGATTTCCCTTAACAGTAACAAAACTGTTGGGATCGAAATTTTTCGGATCGATTACGGTCGTATTGATGTTCGTAAAAATTTTGAACTCATCAGCCACCCGGATATCGTATCCATAAGATGAAAGGCCGTAAGAGATCACTCCCTTGCGAACCTGGGTTGATTCAAAAGGCTCAATCATGCCTTGTTTCTTGGTCGATTGTTCCCGGATCCATTTGTCAGATTTAATTCCCATAGACTTATAAATAGTCGCCCATGCACCTTGATGGCAACCAAAAATTCGTGCTAACCTTATCTCTATGTCAGAACTGGTTTCAGTCAACGGCGCGATTTTTAACCCTCAAGAGGCCAAGATTTCCGTTTATGACCGAGGCTTTCTGTACGGGGATGGGGTCTACGAAGTCACACGAAGTTATGGTCGGGTGCTCTTTGCTCTTGAAGATCATATAGATAGACTTTTTCGTTCGGCCGAACGGGTCAATTTAAACGTGGGCTTCTCAAAAGACCAACTCGTGAAAGAATTGTACCGCGTTTATGATGCCGCGAACCAAGACGACATATATATGAGGGTGGTGATCACCCGGGGAGACAGTGGGGGGAAGATTAATCTTGATCCCAATTCGTCACAGACTCCAAACATCGTTATTTTTATTCAAGAACTCCCGTTTTTTTCTCCCCAGGTCTATCGAGAGGGTCAGGACTTGATAACATCGACCTACCTGCGCAATTCGAAAAAAGCGTTGGATCCCAACGTCAAGTCAGGAAACTATCTCAACAATATCATGGCTCTTGGCGAAGCCAAAAGGCTCAAGGCCTTTGATGCGATCATGGTCAATAAGGACGGCTTCGTGACGGAAGGGACCACTTGGAACCTCTTCATGGTTAAAAATGAAGTGTGTATCACGGCCCCCGACGGAGCTGATATTCTTCAAGGGATTACCCGAAAACATCTGCGGGATCTTGCCAAAACAAATAATATCAAATGGGAAGAGAGATTTTTTACACCCGATGAACTAAAAAAAGCCGATGAAGCTTTTTCAAGCAGTTCCATCAAAGAGGTCATGGGAATTCGCTCCGTCGATGGAGTTTTGATCGGAGGACACGGAAAACCCGGCCCCGTGACCCTCAAGATGGCGGAGATTTACAAAGCCCATGTTAAAGCTTATTGCCAAAAACATAGTGAGCAAAAAAAGCAATAAAGCCGAAGAACCCATAGAGACGAAAAAGAGCGATAAAGCCGGAAAAAATAAAGAAGGTAAGTTAAAAATGGCGAAAATTTACGTTAAAGATCTCAAAGACAAAGATCACGTGGAAGGTATTTTCTTGGTTAAGACGAAAAATACGCCCCTGGCTAAAAGTGGCAAGCCCTATCTGGCCATGATGCTCGGTGACCGCACGGGGGCCATTGACGGTCGCATGTGGGACAATGTGGAACCCATCATCAACACCTTCGGCATTGACGATTTCGTGCGTGTTCGAGGAACTGTGAATCTCTACCAAAAGCGTCGTCAGCTGGTGATTGGAGAGATCTCCAAGGTCCCGAAAAAAGATGTGGACACCTCGGATTTTTTACCGACTTCAAAATATGAAATCGAAGTGATGTTCAAAAACCTCATCGCGATTGTGCGGGGAATGAAAAACAAATATCTTCGTCAACTCACCTTGGACACCCTCGAAGATCCTGAAATTCGCCCCAAGTACGTACGTTGTCCCGCGGCGCGAACCATTCACCACAACTGGATCGGGGGGCTCCTCGAGCACACTCTTTCGATCTGTAAAATCATGCTTTTTCTCGGGAGTCACTATGAGGGTCTTGATCTGGATTTGTTGTTAGTAGGAGCGGTCTTTCATGACATCGGAAAAGTTTGGGAGCTTAGTTACGATACCAATGTTTCTTACACTGATGCTGGTAAATTGGTTGGGCACCTGGTGATGGGTGCGGAGCTTATTGATCGCAAGGCCAGAAACATCAAGGGGTTTCCAGAAGAGCTGAAAAATATCTGCAAGCACTTAGTCCTAAGTCATCACGGAAAATACGAATTCGGGAGTCCCAAGCGTCCTAAAACCATGGAGGCCCTCATCGTCAGCTATATCGACGAATTAGATTCCAAGATCGCCGCCCTCCAATCTTTTTTGCAGATGGAATCGGGTCGGGGAGAAGCTTGGACCGGTTACAATTCTGTGTTCGATCGTCATTTCTTTATACCGAGGAACGATGAAACTTCAGACCTGGAAGGATGACCTTCAACAGATTTGGGCCAAGGCCAAACGGGATCTGATTTTTACCCAGGCCACGGCCTTAGCGTATACAAGTCTTCTCTCTCTCGTTCCCTTGCTGGCCGTGGGTTTTTTTATTTTTCATGCCTTTGGAGGTTTTGAAAGTCTTCAAGCGAAGCTTCAACCCGTCATTGAACAAAACCTGGCTCCGGCTTTCAGCGATCAGATTTCAAGTCATATCGATGATTTCGTGAATAACGTTCATGCAAATGCCATCGGAATCTTGGGGGTCATCGGTTTTATTTTTACAAGCATTTCCACCCTGGCCACCATTGAAAGAACTTTTAATCTTATTTTCGGAACCGCGCAAAATCGAGGATGGACGAGGCGTGTGACGACATACTGGAGTCTACTGACCATGGGTCCCCTTTTTCTTGGAACCTCGATTCTTTTTAGTTCCAAGGCCCTTGTGTGGCTGAAAAATGACAACGGGTTTATTGCAAATATGTTGGTGCTGGGCTTCGGGTTTTTTCCTTACTTGGTTTCTGGAATTCTATTTTCCATGCTCTACCTTTTTATGCCCAGTACTTCTGTTGATAAGAAAGATGCGCTGAAAGCGGGTTTCGCGACGGGTATCATTTTTGAAACGGCGAAAATTTTTTACGCCCTTTATGCAAAGTACTCCATCGCCCAAAATAAAATTTATGGCTCCCTTGTCGTTATCCCCGTTTTCTTACTCTGGCTTTATCTTGTTTGGGTTATCGTCTTATTTGGCGCCGAACTCTGTTGTTACTTTCAATACCGTCGCCTCAAGATCCCGTATCGATTTAATGTGGAAGAACGCCTTGATCCTTTTGTCGTCGTGGATATCATAGAGGCCCTAGGGGATCATCAAACCGGGCCAAGGGGCGGGCTCACCCTCGCTCGTTTGGTGGAAATCTTAAGGCTCCCGGTTCGTGAGGTGATGAGGCATTTAGAATTTTTACAGACCGAGGGTTGGGTGGTCGCTTCGGAGAGGCGATTTCTCACCGGGAACAGGTTTTTTCTCGCGGTTCCCAGTGAGTCAGTCGATATTCTCAAAATTTTCAATCAATTGGAATCCAACCGATATATCCCCGCCACGGCCCGTGGAAAGGAAGCCCAAATCCGTTTCAACAGTCTCTGGACGGAATGGGCGGCCTTAACAGCGAAGAAAACTCCAAGAGTTTAGTGGCTATTCCTCAGTTCTCAAAACCTCAATTCGCCTTCGGCGGAGGTTGGGGAATGGGGGCCGCACCAGAAGTATCTGGAACCTTGGGTCTCTGATCTTTTTTAGGGTTCGCTGCTTTGTTATCCTTAGCCTTCGGATCAACGGCCTTGGGATTGGCAGCCCCTTTTTGATCAGTCCCCTTTGAATCTGGAGTTTTTGGATTTGGGGTCTTGTTGTCTTTTGTAGGGTTTGGAACTTTCTTCAGATCGGGGATCGTGGGAAGGGGTTTAGAGGGATCTGCGCCCTTCACCACGCACGGTATTGAAGATGTCGCTGTGTTGGTACCAGCTCCCAATCCTGATCCTGATCCTGAACCGGTCGTTCCCGTATTGAGAGCATCCCATGGATTGGCTCCGAAGGTGGCATTATTGGCAGCACACTGAGCGTCTTTACTGATCTGCGGAGTGATGAGGCCCCCGGATTTTTTAATTTCGTCCATCACCTTGTTAATATCGGGGACGCCTGTCTCATTGAAATCTTGAAGAACGATTTGTCCTGAGCGCCACCGTTGGGCCTGTTTATAATTTTTAGGTTTCACCGGGTTTGCCCCAGCAGCGGTAAATTGTTGCTCTTGGACCGCTTTATTCATTCGGAAAATCAAATCATCGTAGCGGTACCAGTACTGCATTCTGGGATCTTCCGGGTGTTGCTCCAGTTGGGCGGTGTTAACATTGGGGGGAGGCTTAAGGCCCAGACCCACGGCCACCGTATCCACCGTCTGCATTTCATGGGCTGTGGGATAACCCTTCATCAAGGCTGCGGCATAAATAACTTTAATCATTTCTAGTTTTGCTTCAATGGGAAGGGGGTGTCTAAGGAGGGCTAAATATTTATCGATCAATTTACTACCCGAAACTCCATTTTTTTGTCCGTCTTCGTAGAAGTCATGGAGGATGGAGTGAAGTTCATTATGTCTCGCATTAATAACCAGGGGTATTTCATTCATAAGAATCGAGGCGTACATTCTTGAATCTTCTTCGACTGCCTTTTTTCCTTCAGCGGTTTCTTCGTCGCCCATGTGGGGAAAAATATCGCGAATGAGAATAAGCCATATGGCTGCCCTCGCCGCCGGGTAGGTTCTCAAGGTATGAACCACGTTGGCCAAGTTATAGCGATGCTTGGTTCGAAACGCGCGCTTGAAGTAATATCCCATGGCGCGGCAATCGGCGTAGTTGACTGTAAATGAAATACTGGCCGCCGCGATAAGCCGAATGGGAGAAGGAAGACCTTGCAGCCATTTAAGGAAGAAATGTTTGTTAGGACCAGTTAAGAGACTTCTTCCTGCGGCCGTGGTGGCGGCTTTTTGTTCTAGTTTTTCAACGACTTTGTTTTTAATTATAAGTTCGTCAGCCTGCCTATCAAGGGCGTTTAATGCCCCCTTGGCTTCTCTTCTGGCAGCTAACTTCTGCGACCATCTAAAAAGTACTTTTTCCGCGAAACTTTTTTGAGCATCGGTGGCCGCGTCTTTAGTAACGACTCTTCCCGCTATTTGGGATTCGGTTTGGGTGGCCGTATTTTCGGCAATTTGGGTTCCCTCTTGAGCAGCCACTTTCTCCGCTCCTACCCCCTGGTTTGCCGGATTAACTTGAGGTGGGGGATTCACTGGGGGTTCGGGAATTGGGGCCGGACCTGGATCTGGAGGGGGAGGTTGAGGATACGACGGAGCCACCATCAGTTGCTTGGCGAAATAATTACTGACGGCCGCCGCGGTAGAACCTGCCACGAACGGAAAAGTTGAATCACCGGTTCGTTCGTCATCATCGGTGGAAAGTTCACCGTAGAGTTCTTGAAGGGAGTACATCATATTGGCTTGAGCGACGATAACACCGAAATAATCGCCCAGGGTTCCCATGGCCATTCCACCTCCGTAGCCGTACATAGGAGAGAGATTATTTAAACCAGGTGTAACCGCCTGCAAGGTTGCAAAGAGCGAAGGGATCACAGCTGCGCCGGCTCCAATTTGCGCTGCGCGAAGGGACCACTCTTTAATGATTTGATCGGCAAGGTAGTCATTATCTTCCGAGCTATAGGCACCGTACTTGACACGTTTGGCCTTGATAACGGCAGCGTAATTCTTACTGACGACGCCAGACCACCGCATGAATTGAACATAGAGAGGATCAGTGGGCCGAACATTGGTCGTGCTTGAATTTCCCCACATATCTCCCAGGCCGCCGTAGGGATTGTTGGAAGGATCCCAACCTTGGTTGGATCCTAAGTTACTCCAGGTCCCTGAAGTGTCGCCCCAAGTACTGTTATTGCCACTGCCCCAATTGCTACCCCAGGGGTCGTTTGAATTGGGTTGGGTAGGGTCAGATCCGGGGGCCTGGTTGAACCAGAAATTCGAATTTTTGGGGTCAACTCCCGCATTGCTCCAGTAGGGGTCATTTTGAAAATTCGAGGCCTGAGCCACGGCTATTGATGATCCAAGGGTAAATTGACCGATCAAAGCCGCTGTCAGAATTGTCGACATTGCTTGACCAAAAAAGGGCTTAAACATGACTCTCCTCCAAACTATTGGGTACCTGTGTAATCTTTACATGGAATGAGCAAAGTCAGTGCCTAAGGTCCTTGACGTGGGCCAAATCATCAGGAAGTCTGTTGTTTCAGGGGTTTGGACATGAAAACACTCAAAGATAAAGTGCTCGTTTCGTTATGGCTCCCCCTTATCTGGGTGTCTTTTCTAACAGTCGACGTGGTTTTATTTGTTAATGGACGGCCCGAAAGGTTCTTCCCCCGATTGTTTGAAGACCTGGTCTTCGTCATGAGTTTCTTCTTTTTTAGGCCCGGTACCAATATTCGCGGAAATCCAAGGGGTCTTATTTTTCCATTTTTTATCCAATTCTTTTTTTGGTGGCTTCTTAGTTTCGCCATTGTCTCCATCCTTTCAAAGAGACGGCAAAAAATTCCTCCACAGAACAAAGGCCGGGTTTGAGGGTGTCAACTCCCTGTCATTGTTTGCGCTGAGAGACGTTTTTTAAACTTAAAGACCTGATCAATCGGGGAGGAAGTTTATGAAAGCGTCGTCATTGTGGTTGAGTCTGTTCACGTGGATATTTTCACTGGCGTCGTGGGCCAAACCCCTAGATGTGGTTTTTCGATTGAAAGAAAAAATCCCCATGGAGGAACTCGCCTTAACGGTGCTTGATCCCTCCTCCCCCCGGTACAATCACTTTTATTCTCCGGAAGAAATAAGAGATCTTACCGGCCCCAGCGATGAGGAGTACTTGTCGTATAAAGAACAACTGGTCAAAGAGGGACTTAAAATCGTTTCAGAATCCAAGACTCGATTGATTCTAACCGTCCGAGGTGAGAGTGGCGATCTTGAAAAGATGTTCTCCACCCATCTTGAAAACGATTTTAATAGTCGACCCGGGGAAGTGGCCATTCGTCAGTTAAGTCGTACAGTGATCCCTGGGAGGTTGGGCTTTATTGAATCCGTCAGTGGTCTTGATACGATCAGGCGTTCTCGCAGTCATCTCATTCCTGTGGCGAGTTCTTTCAAAAATTCTTTCGGGGCCTCGTCGCCTGATTTCGTGAAAGCTGCTTTTGGAATAACCCCCATTCATAATTCCGGGATATCTGGAAAAGGCCAGCACATCGCCATTGCCACCTACGACGATTTCGATCTGACGGATGTTCAACATTTTTATCCCGCCATTGGAATGACGGCGATCCCTTCTGTGGATAAAATCATCTTCAACGGAACCCCCTTGGTCAATAGTGAGTCGGCCGCTGAAACCGAAACAGACTGTGAGCTCTCGGGGATGATCGCCCCCAATGCCACGATCCACGTGTTTGACTCCGCCAGCAATTCCGACCCCGGTGAGGTCCAGCTTTTTACCACGATCTTGGATGATGACCGTGCCAAGATCGTCAACTACAGTTGGGGAGACTGCGAAACCAACGTCTCAGCTTCTCATAAAGCCGATATGGATAAGATCTTCGCTCGGGCCGTGGCCCAAGGTGTAAATTTACTGGTGGCCTCCGGGGACAGTGGCGCCTTGGGCTGTGGAGGGACCAGCATTGTCGCTGATTGGCCTGCGGCCAACCCCTGGGTCGTGGGTGTGGGGGGGACCACTCTCGTGGTTAAGAATGGAAAACTCGCAGAAACAGGATGGTCGGGAAGTGGAGGGGGTGTCAGTGCGCTCTACACTCTTCCTATCTGGCAGTCAGGATTTACCTCTCCTTATCTCAAAAGGTCCTTTCCGGATGTGGCGTTTAACGCTGATCCAAGTACCGGTCAAAATGTTTGGGTTCATTATCCGGCGAACACGGCCCAGTGGATTCAAATCGGCGGCACAAGCATCGCGGCTCCCCAATGGGCAGGGCTTCTAGCCCTTCTCAATGAGGCACGAGGCGCTAAGGGATCCATCGGATTCATCAACCCCATTATCTACGGTATGACGGCGAGCCAGCACCTCCTGTTTTTCGACGATATTACCCAAGGGGACAATAATGGGTTCAAGGCTGGTCCTGGTTGGGATGCCATCACGGGATGGGGAGGCCCCCATGGGGATCTCCTTCTTAACTTCTTGAGGCAATGAAAAAAGTCATCTTCGTTTTCATGATTACGTTTTCACTGGGGAGTCTCGCCCTTGCTTGTAAGTGCCCTCACCGTAGTCCTCCCGCTCTTTTGAAACAGTCGCGATCGATTTTTCTCGGAGTCGCGACAAAAGAAACCGTGGATGGACACATTTATTTCAAAATTCAAAAAACCTGGAAGGGTCTAGAAAACCAACAAGAGGTGGACCTGAAATTTCGCAATTTTGAACGATGCGGTGTTAACCCGACCATGGGGCATTCTTATCTGGTTTTCGTGAAACGAGATCGTATTGATTCGTGTTCAATAAAGGAGGCCGTTTTCTCCGATAAGGAAGTCACCTATTTGAACCGTCACAAAACTCCTTAACGACCCCTCAGTGACCCCTTAGTGAATAGCCATGATCTGCTCAACCCAAGGGCTACTTCCCGACATGTTAACATCAAACGACGTCGTGGTTGAATTCGTCGTGGTTAGGCCGAGAACCAAATCGCCAACGCCGTCATCCTGCAAGACTGACCAGCCCTGGTTATAATTAATGTAAGGAGCTCCTCCCATTTCAGCAGCAAAGATATAATTTTGCCCTGTCGTCGGGAGTGACACACTGGGCGTGCTCGAAGTTCCTATATTAGAGTTAGTTGCGCTTACCGTGACGGTAGAACCGAATCCAGAAAGCTCAAATATTCTTACTTCTGGATTTGAAGCCCTCTGATTAAAGAGGACCGTAACGCTGTTGGATTGGGACGAGGTGATATTGGCGGCCAGGAAAATGATTTGGGAAATACTGCCATTTGATCCAATGACGGCAGTTCCGGGGACACCTATGGTATATGTGTTACCCGCCGTGTCTGTCACACTCTGAACCGCCGCAGATCCGTCCAACCAATTGACGACGACAATATTGAGATTGCCAGCATTTTGGGCACCTGCGAAATTTACGGTGGCCGAATGGGTGTTAAACGTCTCCACCACGCTATTATTTTGGACCATGGCATAACTTGGAGTCGGTGTGGGCCTTGGAGTTGCCGTAGGCCGAGGTGTAGGAGTGGGAGTCGCTGTCGGGAATGGTGTTGGCGTTGCCGTCAAATTAATTGTTGCAACTTGATATCTCTGATCACTATACGGCGAAGTGACGCCTGACCCGAGATTGAGAGTAAGTCTTGGATACGATGAATTTGCGGCATCGAAAAGGCCAATAAGAACTCTGTAAGTTCCATATGCCGTTACGGTTGTTGGAACAGTCAATGTTTCGGAGAAACTTATGGCTCCATGCCAGGTATTCGAACCCGTGGGAGGGTTCATATCCCCCTGCATCATAATGACATTATTCGCATCGATAATATGAACAAAAAGTCTTTCTACAACAGTGGATGGAACTACAGAATTAAAGTTGAAAGTAATTGTGAAACTCTGGCCGGGATTGAGATTAAACGAACTCGGTGTGGCCAGGTTTACAGTTATTGACGGCGTGGGTACCGGAGTCGCGGTTGGTGTTGCGGTCGGAGTCGCCGTCGGGAATGGTATTGGAGTTGATGACGGTGATGGCCTTGGCGTGGCGGTTGGTGTGGGTGTCGGTGTTGGAGTTGGCGTTGGTGTTGGAGCTATTATGTTCAAGGTCAGGGACTGGCTAGTATTTTGCGCGAGGTCCGCCGCTTGAACTGTGAATGTTGAAGCTCCCGATCCTGTGGGAGAGCCTGAGACGACGCCCGCACTTGATAAGCTCAACCCCGTAGGAAGAGTTCCTGAAGTTACGGTCCAATTTAGTGTTCCAGCTCCGCCAGAGGCCGCCAGTTGAAAACTATAATGGGTCCCTCTAACACCACTTGAAAGAGTGGTCGTCGTGATCGTTATGGGTGTTTCTACGCCAAGTGAAAAGTCCGACGAGGTCGACTGAATGCTGTCAGAAACCGAGACGCTGAAATTGTAAGTTCCAGAAGAACTAACGGTTCCTGAAAGAACGCCCGTGGAAGAATTCAGTGACAATCCCGTGGGGAGACTACCAGAAGAAACCGTCCAGGTGAAAGGACTTGCCCCTCCACTATTTGACAGAGATTGAGAGTACGAAGTGCCGCGAACTGCTGTTGGCAGGGATGACCCGGTTGTTAGACTTAGAACACTTTCGACCTTTAAAGAAAGAGATTGTGTTTTGGTCTGAATAGAATCAGAAATTTGCACGACAAAGGAAGATTGTCCTGGGGTGGTCGGTGTTCCAGATAAGACGCCTGTGGTGCTTAAAGAAAGTCCTGCAGGAAGGGCGCCCGAAGAGATAACCCAGGTTACGGAACCGTTGCCGCCGGAAGCCACCAAGGTGTTGCTATAAGAGGCATTGACTAAGGCGTCAGGAAGAAGTGAAGTGGTCACAGAGAGGGGTTGTTCTATCATAAGAGAAAATGAGGACGCTCCACTTGCTTGAACCGCATCTCCCGCTCTCAAAGAAAACATGAATAACCCTGATGAAGTCGGTGTCCCTGTAAGAGTTCCCGTGCTCGCTAAGGTCAAACCTGGAGGAAGACTTCCAGATATTAAACTCCAATTCAATGGGCTCATTCCACCAGTCGCGGTGAGAGTCTGACTGTAATTCGTCCCCAAGACTCCGCTGGGGAATGAAGCTGTGGAAACCGCGATAACTCCTTCAACGGTGATAGACAGATTTTTGGCTGCGCTCTTTTGGATGGCGTCAGAAGCTGTTACTGAAAAGCTAAATGTGCCGGTTGAGGATGGAACTCCTGAAATTATTCCACTGGCGGTATTAAGTGTCATTCCAGGAGGGAGACTTCCTGAAGCTAAAGCCCAAGTGAGCGTCCCTGACCCTCCTTGGGATGTTACGATCTGACCGTAGCTTGCCCCCGACACTCCATTCACTAAAGAGCTTGTGGCGATGACGATGGGAGCTTCAACAGTCACCGTCAGGTTTTGGGTTGCCGATTGCACGTTGTCTGTTGTCTTGACGACGAAAGAGTAAACTCCCGCCGTCGAAGCGACGCCCGATATAAGTCCCGTGGCAGAATTCAAATTTAGTCCCGGGGGGAGAGAACCGGAGTTCAAAGACCAATTTATGGTTCCTGATCCCCCAACGGCATTCAGCGCCTGAGAATAATTGCCGCCCACCACGATACTGGGGACTGACAGGGTAGATACGGAGAGGGATCCCTCAACTATTATGGTAAAGGTCGACGTGGCACTTTTCTGAATGGCATCGGCCACCGTGACTGAAAATGTGTAGGTGCCCGAAGAAGAAGATGTTCCCGATAAAACACCATTTGTTCCACTTAAACTTATGCCTGGAGGTAAAGACCCTGAGGCCAGTTGCCAAGTCAAAGGGCCTTGGCCACCGCTGTTTTGAAGGGCGAATGCGTAGCTTGAGCCCACAGGCACATTGGGGGTCGCAGCCGAAATGATTTGAAGATTCTGTTCTACAGATAACGTGTCTGCGATTGTTCGCGTTTGCCCAGGAACACTGGAATCAACGACGGCAAAAGTGACGTTATAAATTCCGGGAGCCGTAGGAGTTCCACTCAGGGTTCCGTCGGAGCTCAATATCACATTTGGTGGCAAGGTTCCCGCAGCGACTGACCAAAAATAAGGAGGTGTTCCTCCACTGGCCAGAAGCTTGGATCCAATCGGAGTTCCCGTGACACCCGTGGGAATATTCAAAGAGTTTAGAGTTAAAGGTGAGGAGACCGCACCCAAACTGGCTGATGTAACCGGCGACCCGGTGTCCTTCAACTTCGCACCGCAGCCGATGAGCGATGATCCAATTCCTAAGACGACAAAAGACAGATAAAAGTTTCTTAAACAATATACAGACCGCACAAAAATTCCCCCCGATAGTTTGATGTTATCACCGATTTGCTGACACGCGTCGTAATAATTTGTAAGTGGTCACTCCCAAGACAGCTGCCAAAAACGTATGCAGTCAGTGCAATTTAAATTTGAGACTGTCTTTTTGAGATTTCGAGGGCGGGACACCTTCAAAGGATTTTCATCTGAGAAATTTGGCAAATTTGTCCAAGGGAATTTGCTGTCTAAAAGTTAGACAAGGGACTATTTCTTAATCTACGATGCAATTGCCGATCCGTTTCTCTCCCACCCTTATAAAAAATTCACGGGTGCTTACTGCGAAAAGCCAGCATCTTGTGCTTCAATAGTTTGAAGCGCTTTGATTCAAATATTATTGTGCATCGCATAATATCCCTGTATAACCCCACAAATGATGCGGAACGTTTACTACATACATGCTCTTCAAGAAGAGCTGACGAGAAGGTGTGAAAAAAATTCACGGTACTCGCTAAGATCTTTCGCGAGGGCACTGGGATTTAATTCAGCCGTCATTTCTCAGGTACTATCTGGAAAGAGGATCCCATCGCCTAAAACCGCTCGGAAGTTAGTGGCCGGGTTAAATCTTTCTCCCGAACGAGAACACGACTTCTTCTCTTCATTGGCCGAGGTTCAACGAGCGCGAGGTCTTCAGCGGATGAGCCCTATCTTTAAAAATATTTCAGTGAAAGACGCTTCCCAACAAGGGCCTCCTGTTGATTTGAGTATCGACGTTTTTAGAATTATTTCGGATTGGTATCACTATGCAATTTTAGAATTAAGCTGCATCGAGAGTTTCAATTCTGATTCCAAATGGATTTCAAAGGAACTTGGAATTACTCCCTTAGAGGCCAAACTCGCCGTTGAGAGACTTTTGAAGTTGGGACTCCTTGAAGAAAATAATGGACGAATTTCCAAAACCAATGAGCGAATCACAACGGCCGACAAGCATCTTTCGACACCGGCCCTCCGAAAATACCAAAAACAAGTTTTAGAAAAGGCGATTGAATCACTGGAAAATGATTCGATCGAATTTCGTTCAATGAGCTCTATGACAATGAGTGTAGACCCGAAGAATATTCCCCTTGCTAAGAAATTGATTGATGAATGTGCAAAGCAGATATCGGCCCTTTTGCGAAATGGGAAACAAGAAGAGGTTTACCAGTTGCAAATCAGCCTTTATCCGCTTCAAAAGAAATTAAGAAATATAAAGGAGTCACCATGAAGTTTTTATTTTTTGCGTTAGTCTCAATATTTGTTTTTAACACGCCGTCTTTTGGCGGAGAAAGCGGGGCCCACGGCGCTGATCCCATGAAAGATCGCTTCATTATGGCGAAGGACGGGGCCATAACTATTTTGAAGAGTCCAAAATCTCAAGCCTTTTTCACAAAGGGTCAGCTCAAGCTAATGGTTGAGAAACTTCAAACGCCGGATCCAAATGCTCCGACAACATTATGTTTCGAGCAAAAGCTGTGTTGGTACAACACTGACCCTACCAATCCTCAACCGCCGTTGAGAGCAGAACTTAATGGCCGTCCCATAGAGGCTGTCCTATCAACTACGACGGAGATCTCTTCAGCGATTCAAATCGACATCTATCGTGCCAAGCTTTTAGGCATTGATTCAAAACTTGCCGTTGTCATGCTTATTCATGAAGCAGGGCATGCCGTAGGTCTGTCGGACGACTTGACGACCGATAGCAGAATCATAAAACTGCTTGAGCAGTATCCGGAGTTGCTGAATTCGATCTCGAAGATCAATGACCCTTCTTCGTCTCAGGGAAAATCAGAGGGAGTTCGTAAAATCACGTGCCTGGCGAAATGCCAACTTGCTTACGACATCAAGGGAAATAGCTCAGGAAGCGCCACCTACGATGCTTACGGTGAAGGAAATGACTACAATGAAGCCATAAAATACCTGTATTTGGACTGTGAAAATGCAGCTAAACGCGCGGCCGTTGCATGGAAATCTAAGAGATGGGTCACTCACAATCTGATTAGTCACCAAAATAATGGAACTACGGGAACTACGGGCTTTTGGAGCTCGCCGGGTTCTTATGCGGACCAACGCTTCGATGTTCACGAAGCGTGCGCCGAAAGCGGGAGGTGAGCGATTAACTGGCTTTTATATATTAGTAGAATGAAGAGTTTAAATTGTAACTTATAGAAGGGATTTTTTATGAAAACTATCAAAATTGCTCTCCTTGGTTTTATGGTTATTTTGAATGCGCCGCAAGCGTTTGCCAAGATCACGTGCCTGGCGAAATGCCAACTTGCTTACGACATCAAGGGAAATAGCTCAGGAAGCGCCACCTACGATGCTTACGGTGAAGGAAATGACTACAATGAAGCCATAAAATACCTGTATTTGGACTGTGAAAATGCAGCTAAACGCGCGGCCGTTGCATGGAAATCTAAGAGATGGGTCACTCACAATCTGATTAGTCACCAAAATAATGGAACTACGGGAACTACGGGCTTTTGGAGCTCGCCGGGTTCTTATGCGGACCAACGCTTCGATGTTCACGAAGCGTGCGC
>Ga0207149_1005_pt1 | contig 49823 bp, 47 predicted proteins | sample Alteio_BWMinHeat_31_FD_153563 | JGI IMG/M metagenome (GOLD analysis project Ga0207149, IMG submission 153563) | Enriched cells from forest soil in Barre Woods Harvard Forest LTER site, Petersham, Massachusetts, United States -... | ecosystem: Environmental > Terrestrial > Soil > Temperate forest >... | reverse complement strand
CACGAGCCAGTTTTAATCCTAGACAAAAATCTTTGCGTGATGGCTGCTAATGAGCCTTTTTACACAACATTTCAAGTTGAAGCAAAAGACACCGAGCGCACACTTGTGTATAAACTAGGAAATGGCCAATGGAATATTCCTGCTCTGCGCAAACTCCTTGAAGATGTTTTACCAAAAAATTCCTTCTTCAAAGGTTTTGAAGTGGCCCATAACTTTCCTTCCATAGGAAGAAAAGTTATGATTTTAAATGCTCGTCAAATTCATTTTAAGGATGATACCGCTTTTCCTCCTATTATACTCCTTGCCATGGAAGACATAACCGATATGATGATTGTCGCCGAAAAACTTGCAGGGCATGTAAATTCATTTGAATCCGATATTACGGGGCGAACAGACAGACTAGAGGTTGATATAGAAAAATTGATCAGAGAAATCAAAATTCTCAAGAAAAAGAATTAAACTGCAGCCCGTCTCACTAAAAATGGCAACGATTTTAAATCCTCTCTTTGATGTCGGTTATCTCCTGCTCTAACTTCTCAATATACATTTCCAATTTCCACGTGCGTTCTGCATTTTTTGTTGCAAGCTCTTTGACGTGGACAGCAAGCGTCTCTGCCACAGCCATCGTGGCAGTTATATCCTCTATGGCAAGGAGTATAATAGGTGGAAATAATTCTGGAGTATCATTATTTGAAAAATGTATGCGACGCGCATTCAGGATCATTGCTTTACGTCCTATAAATGGGAACTCATGAGTTACCTTAAAATCCTTGAAAAATGTATTTTTGGGCAATATGTCTTCAAGGAGTTTGCGCAGAGCAGGAATATTCCATTGGCCATTGCCAAGCTCGTACACAATCCTTTTCTCTGTATCTTTCATCTCTACTTGGAATTTGCGATAAAAAGAATCGTTTGCCGCCATGACCCGAAGATCCTTATCGAGGATCAAAATTGGTTCCCTGACTATATCTACAAGTGTCTTAATGTAGGCAAAGCATTCTTTGGATAAGCGCTCCACAAAATCATTCCCGCACTTATCATTAGATTTCTTGTTTGTTTTTTTTATTGTTTTCATGCCCACAGAGCCGTAAGAAAATATAAAATATTACAACGAGCTATTGGAGACATATCATGCTATGATTACCGCCTGGATACTTCCTCTCCTAGGGAAAACTACTGTAATGACTTTGTAATGAAATAAAGAGACCTTGATGCAAATCTACGCATCAGGATATGGATATATTTTCATATTTGAAATGCATCTGTAATACTCTTGTAATGTATTGCCGCTAAGTACGGCTCAAACTAAGTATGATGACGCTAAAAGAAGAAACAAAGCAAAAAGGTATATTTGACGGGGCTCATCACGACTTCAATAAAAGCCTGAATTCATATGCTTCTTTCAAGGTAAGCAATCAAGAGTTGGGTGAAGATTTAGTGCAAGACACATTCATAAAGACATGGAGCTACCTTTTAAAAGGCGGAAAGGTACAGACAATGAAAGCTTTTCTATATCATATCTTGAATAATCTTATAATTGACGAATATAGAAAACGAAAGAAAAAAGCAACCTCACTCGATGTTCTGCTTGAAAACGGCTTTGAGCCCTCAAACGATGATTCAGAAAAGCTTTTCAATCAAATTGACGGAAAAAAAGTAATTCAACTTATTGCGAGTCTGCCTGAAAAATATCGTAAGGTTATGCGTATGCGTTACATACAAGATCTATCGTTTAAAGAAATTTCTCTCATCACTGGCCAATCTCTAAATACCACTGGAGTGCAAGTACACCGAGGTCTCGCAAAATTAAAGATTCTATACGGCTCTATGTAGAACCCATCTCAATAAAAACCGTTATAAATTAAGGAAAATCACTTGGCTGCCAAAAGCCCAAAATTTCGGCAAAAACGGAGTAAAGGAACTTTTTAGGTGCTAAATTAACCCTTGTTGAGCAATTCAGAAATGACTTTGTATCTTCTGTCTTTGCGTAAGCCGTGGTGTTGAGCCACTTTCTTTTTGACCGAAGCAAAATAGCCATCGATGGTGTTGGTGGTGTTTGGAATATTGAGCTCAGGATATTTTTGATATGTGAAAAGGAAAGGTAAATTGGACTCTAAACTTCTGTAAGCGCTTCGAACTTTTTTGTGAGTGTAGTACCAATGCTTTGTTCCCAAGATATATGTTTTTTCATTGATGAAATCTTTCCATTGTTTGTGCCAGTTTGAAAGAAGTTTGGTAAATTCTTTTTCATTGCTTTTAGGAAGCGTAAGCATAATACTTCGCAATTCTTGACCAGCTAAAGTCTCCGGTCTTCTGGTGAGATATTTTGTGACACTTTTCATCTGGTGAAAGTGACAGATTTGAACCGGAATATCTTTGAAAACTCTTGCTAAACCTCGTCTGCCATCCACTACAGCCGCAATGAACACCCAACCTCTTTCTTCCAATATTTTGCGTCCGTAATGGTAGTGGGCGACTTTTTCGCCTGGCACTTCATTCCACCAGATGTTTCTTTTGAGATTCCATGACCGAAAAACGCATACGCCATAGCTTCTGCCCCAAAAGGTTGTGTCGGGCACGATGATAGTAGCTTCTGGAGTGAGATCTTTTGGCATGGAAACAAAGTGATCATCCAATTTTTTCCGTATCCACCACGGAGTTCGTTCATATTTTTCTCCCAACTCGATGAGGGTTTGTTTGCCATGGGTGTATTCATTCCAGAGCTTCTCTTTCAAAATCTTCTCTCGCTTTTTGTATCGAAAACGATGTCCGCATGACCGACATTCATATCTTTGTCTGCCGCTTTGCTTGCCGTCTTTCTTGACTCCCCACATACCGCATTTCACGCACTTGCGGCTGTTTTTTTAAATTCATATGAAAAATGCTCTATTCTAGCTTGTAATATATGCGTATATTAGCATTTTCAGCACCTAGAAATTGCTTTTAGCCCGCAAAAACAAAGTTTCGTCGGTTGCCTTAACATTAGTTAGGGCTTCCTCCTCATTCTTTGTTTTTGCTATCGAAATTTTGGGCTTTTGACTAGCCATTTTTATTGAGATGGATTCTAAAAGTTATACTGGCATCTAGACCCTAGTCCCCAAAGGTGACAAAAGATGTTATAAAATTACTGTTACGATTTCACAGCAAAACAGGTTCTCCTACCCTATTTTTAAGAGCGTCCAGAATATTTCTTCTGCTGCCCATATAAAACACGATAATGTTATCTTTCAAATATAGATGGACTGTTTTTCTCCATGCATACATTTTTGTTTCGGCGCTTTTTTGAAAAGCTAAAACATCAGCCGCTGCTGTGGCAGGATCTTTGTATTCGAAAACCTTGATGTTGTCTCCATTAAGAGTAACAATAATTCCCATTGCGCTGAAAAAATCCCTTTGAATATTCACAGTGGCCTTTGGCGCCAATCCTTCATTCTGGAGATTCGCCATTAGTTCTGAAGTCTTTGGGCCCACTTCTAAGGGCGGGTTCATGTCAAACTTCTTCATTTGAGGCATATTGGAAGAAATAGCTCCGGCTGGCGCAAAAAAAGCTTTTGAAGAGATAAGCAAGAATATTGCTCCAACGCAAAAAGCGCTTAATATAAACTTAAGTACTATTTTTAGATGCTCGCTATGGTCTTTTGGATATTTTCCTTGGATAGCATATTCCATACAGGAGTATGCCGTTTCAGAAATTAAAACGTTACAAATTTGCCAGTATCGAAACGTTTGAATTTCTAAATTAGAACACAAATATTCTTTTTTTGATGTAATGAAAAGGCCATCAAAGCGACTCACATAATAGGAGGCTATTCACCTTTGTAGCTTTGAATTCCAGCAGGGAGCAATATATTGGAATAATCCTAGGATTATTCTTTAAGCACCCACTTATGGATCAGACTAAGGTGTAACAACCTCCGAGAAAGTGCCCGCCAAATAAATCTAATGCGCGGGTTTTTTCTTTTCTATATGAAAGTAAAGATTACTATTTCAGAATCCGTGCCGACGCGCATTGGAGGACCCCATGTGCCAGTTCCGCTTGATGTATAAACTTTCAAATTCTTAAATTTATTTAGGCCATAAGTAAATCTTCCGTAGGCAAGCCGCGCAAAATATTCAAAAGGCCATTGCTGGGCTTTGTGCGTATGACCAGATATCTGCAAAGATATACCGACTTCCTCTGCAATATCTATATGATTTGGTTCATGTTTCAAAAGAATTGAGGGAATGTTTGTATCAATCGAGAGCTCCTTAAGCACTTTTTTAAAATCATTTTCTTTTGCGGTATCTGTATAGTCAACTCCAACAATCTGCAGATTATCAATAATTATTTTTTCGTTATTGAGGATTCTAATTCCTACTTCTGATATCTTTTCCATGAATCTACCCTTATTTCCGTACACCTCATGATTTCCAGTGACAAAATAAATTCCTAAAGGGATTTTAAGCTCTTTAATTGCTGAAATGCAGTCTAGAATTCCCTCTGCCGAAGAACCGTCAAAAAGATCTCCTCCAATAAAAAGGATGTCCGGTTTTAAATCTTTCAATTTTTCTACCACACTCTCTACATATCTTCTTCCATTTATTTGTCCCACATGAAGATCGCTTATCCAGAAAGCTTTCCTTCCCTGCCAAATCTGCGGAAGCTTAGGCAGCATCACTTTTACTTCTTTAACAACTATTTTTCTTGCATGAAAAATACCATACACGCCAGAGACGCTCGCCAAGCCAAATAAAATCAAAGCAAAGATTTTTTCAGGATCTCCAATAAAAGAAAATTCAAGAACGTATAGCGCAGAAGCTATGAAAAAATATCCGAAAAACCCCATCCACGCCATAGCTAAAGTTCCATAAACTCTAGTGAAAATATTGTAGTAACTCCTGCCTAAAAAAATGGATACAATAAAACTTATGCCAAATATCGCAAGAATTCCCATTACCAAAAACGAAGATCCATTGATGTTAAATATGAGAAGAATCGCTTCATAAACGACAAAATTCGCCAAATATAAAAATGCCAAAATTGTAATTAAAAAAGGAATGATAGTTTTTGCCCGATTCATATTTTGTTACGTTAATTTTATCACTAAATCGTGTAATTTTTTGTTGTATAATACGCCTTATTAATTAATGATTATTAGTTTAATTTAAACTATCATGAATAAAGTTGTGCATTTTGAAATCGTAGCCGTAGATACTAAACGAGCTATAGATTTTTATACTAAAGTTTTTGGCTGGGAGTTCAAGAAATTTGAGGGAGGAGAGATGGATTATTGGATTATTATGTCCGTGCCTGAAAATACTCCGGGAGCAATCAATGGAGGCCTCCGAAAAGAAATGGGTACGGATGTAAAAGAGCGCACAAAAAGCGTCAACGGCTTTGTGTCTATTGTAGCTGTCGAGAATATTGATGAAATTCTCGAAAAAATAGAGATGGGCGGAGGAGAAATCATGCAGCCAAAAATGCAAGTTCCAAAAGTCGGATGGCTTGGCTATTGCCTTGATACCGAAGGAAATATGTTTGGTGTGCTGCAGCCAGAGATGTAATCTGTAAAAAAAATTCCACGGTAAAACGTGGAAATCAAGAAAGAACTTCACAAAAGAGGAAGTTGAAGAAAGCGTTCCGGACCTCTTTTCCAGATATGCGGATGTTTTCTTCTGTGGGCTCTGCAAAGGCGCATTCTGCTTCTCCTAAAGAGAACAAAACGAACAAATTCGTCGGAATCCATCTTCCACTTTTCCATGCAGATACGTTGTAAAGCTAGAGCTTCGCCGATATGAGCTTCCGCTATTTCGTTATCGACCTCGGTGCGTATATATTCCCAAAGAGACATAGCTGACAATAATGTTATAGATTTTATACATGGAGTCAATTAGAGATTTTACTTTCGGAATTTTAATAGCAAAATTCAAATAAAATGGATCCAAACAAAAACAACAAAAAAATCGCTGTAGAATTTCTAACTTCTGTAGTAGCCGGAAGAATAGATGAAGCATACGAAAAATATGCTGATAAAAATTGTAAGCACCACAATGCCTTTTTTCCTGCAGGTTTAGAAAACTTGAAAAATGCAATGAAAGAGAATGAAAAAGAGTTTCCTAACAAAAAACTGATTGTAAAAAATGTTTTGGGAGACGATGATCTTGTAGCCGTGCATTCGCATCTTATTTTAAAGCCACACGAAATGGAAATGACAGTAGTGCATTTGTTTCGCATTAAAAATGCTAAAATTGTTGAGATGTGGGATTGTGGGCAAGCTATTCCAAAAAATTGCCCAAATGAAGATGGAGTGTTTTAAATTGTAATTTTTCGCTAGAAAAAACGTCTGTTCAGATATTATAAGCGTCTAGTCTAATTATTTAATTAAAAATATATGACACAACTAAATCCATACGTGCGTTTTAATGATGCTAAATGCAGAGAGGCTATGACTTTTTATAAGGAGTGCCTCGGCGGAGGAGAGCTCACTTTTCAAACTGTTGGCGAGTCCCCTATGGCAAAAGATATGCCGAAAGAAACTCATAACCGAATCATGCATGCCAGCTTTAAAAAAGGAGGCATTGAATTTTTTGCTTCTGACATGATGAGAGACAAAGCTGTAGTCGGCGATAATATTGCGCTCGCATTAAATTGCAAAAACAAAAAAGAAATAGAGAATTTTTTTGAAAAACTTTCCAAAGGAGGAGAGGTTTTCATGCCTCTTGAAAAAGCTTTCTGGGGAGGCTTGTTTGGAATTGTAACCGACAAATTTGGCATTGAGTGGATGCTAAATTTTCAAGAGGAAGAAATGAAGATGTAGGATTATAACTTGTAATAATTAGGACTTTTAAACGACTCCATTAAGTAGAGGGTAAATTAACAGCTTAATTAAATAATATGGCAACAATAATAAACAATCCCGGCGATGGAGACAGCGCAAGCGGCATTTGGGGAATGGTTTTAGGAATAATTTTAGTAGTCATAATTATCGGCGCGATTATTTGGTGGTTTAACAGCACAAATAATGCAGCGCCATATTCAACTACGATAGTTGAACCAACCCAGTCAGTGCCAGCAAGCGAGCCCCCTTCTTCCCCAATGACCAGCATTACTTCATCATCAACAGTAAACGGAAATAATGGGGCTTCTACAACTACAACAACTCAAACAAAGGTTTCTTATTAATAAAAACGTTGGCCTTGGATACTAAACATCCGAGGCCAGCTTTTTTAGTTGCATTAGTTTAAATTAATCAATAAAGAAAAGATTATGCAAAAAATTTCACCATTTTTATGGTTTGATACAAAAGCGGAGGAAGCGGCAAATTTTTATGTTTCTGTTTTTAATGGAAATCCGCGTCGAAAAATTAAGTCAAAATTAGGAAAGATAAGTCGCTATGATGCTTCGGGGGCAAAAGCTTCGGGAAGACCTTTGGGTTCTGTTATGATAGCTTCTTTCTCGCTTGAAGGACAAGAATTTACGGCCTTAAATGGAGGCATGTATTTTAAATTTAGCGGAGCGATCTCTTTTGTAGTAGATTGCAAAACACAGGAAGAAGTTGATTATTTCTGGGAAAAACTAGGAGAAGGAGGAGAAACCGGGCAATGCGGATGGATTAATAGAGACAAATTCGGAGTTACCTGGCAAATCGTTCCTTCTGCTTTGGAAAAATATTTAAGCGATCCAAATCCTAAAAAATCAGAAAAAGTAATGCAAGCAATGCTTAAAATGACTAAAATTGAAATAGACGGCCTGAAAAAAGCGTATGATGGAAAATAGTTCACAAACCAGCAAAAACTGAGGCAACCAAGGGTAACCCTCCGTAATTTTACTGAGGGTTACCCTTGGTAAAGTTATCAAAAGCTATACAAAATTCAGATTTTTCTTAAATTTTTTCTTAAATAATATACAATTGTTATATTGTCTATAATTTTGTAAAATTATAACGTGTCAAAAAACAATAAAATTATAGTCGCAGTAGCATGTTTAGCGATTTTGCTGCTAATAATGTTTGGTGTAAAGAGCGGAAATCAAAAGCAATCAGAAACTCCAGCAAATACGGTTACAGAAGAAAATACAACAATAAAAAACACCAAAGAAAATACCAGCCTGCCTGGTCTGCAGACTTCCCCTGCCCCATGGCCAGCCGAGATTGATCACTTAAAAGAAAGGCTGGCTCTGATTAATCTGCCCGCGCTTCCTGAAGAAGGAACCGCTCTGCATACTCACGAGCATTTGGATATTTTTATTCACGGAAAACCTGTGACAATTCCAATGGGCATAGGCATAAATGAGTCAGCGGGTTTTATTTCACCAATACATGTTCATGACGAAACCGGTATCATTCACGTAGAATCTCCGACAATAGAAAATTTTACCCTCGGACAATTTTTTGATGTTTGGGGGGTTCGTTTTGATAAAGCTTCAATTGGAGGATATGAAAGTGACGCCAGCAATACATTGGAAGTATTTGTAAATGGACAGAAAGTTGAAGGCAGTCCTCGAGAAATTTCTCTTACCGAACACGAAGAAATAGCCATAACCTTTGGAACACAGAAAGAAGAGCCTGCAATACCAAAAAGCTATTCATTTCCTATGGGTTTGTAGATCAAGTGTATTTCCGCATGTTCCGGTAAGATGTATAAAACATAAACGTCTTACAGGTTGTAAAGGTCGATTTTTATTGGCCTAAATTCTACAAACATATGACATGGCAAGGATGGGTAAATTTTATCGTGGGCTTGTGGCTTGTGCTTTCTGGTTTCCTTAATTTTTCTGCCGACGCTATGGTTCCAAATTTAGTAATTTCTGGTCTTATTGTTGCAATACTGTCATTGTGGGAGGAATTGCAGTATAAGGACGATCGAATGCACGCTCATGGTCATTGATAAATATTTACGCAAAGGGCCAAGGCCCCTTGCGTAAATATTTATAGATAATTCTCTCTATAGTTTCCTAGGAGTTCCCTAGGGCTCCTATACTCTCTGTGGCTCCTGCTATCTAGTTTTGCAAAGATAAGATACCTCTGTTATCCTAGTATTCATGAAAAGGCCTGTTTGGATATCTCTGGTTTTATTTTTTGCATTTCTACTTTGCATAGCCATCGGCTGGTTCGGAAGAATATGGTATGTTTTAAATGAACCAAGCAAACTTAAAGAGATCCGCGAAAATAGCCCAGATTATAAATACATAAACCCTCTTTTGCTCATAGACTCTCCTAAAGAAGCTCCGGAATTTTTTGCTCTAAAAAATCAGATAAACAGTTACATTAACTCTGAAAAAAATAATCAGGATGCGTCTTCGGTGTCGGCATATTTCAGAGATCTAAACACCGGCCGCTGGATCGGCATAAACAAAGAGACTTTATATGATCCTTCAAGCATGCTTAAAGTGGCTGTAATGATGGGATATTTCAATAAATCGGATACAGACCCTGCCGTCTTAGAAAAACAAATTTCCTATACTGCTAAAGTTGATCCCGGCCAATATTACAAACCAGTTAATCCTCTCCAAACTGGCGTATATAGCGTTTCAGATCTTATAAAAGCCATGATAGTTGACTCGGATAACACCGCGCTTGCCTTGCTTTACAATAATGACAGGCCGGATTTCATTGATGTCTTAAAAACTTTGCAAATTCCTCCACCTGCTTCAACCACAACCCTCGATTTCATGTCTCCGGAAATATATTCGCATTTATTCAGAGTTCTATTCAACGCATCATATCTCTCTAAAGAAACTTCCGAAAAAGCTTTAGAACTTTTGGAGGGGACTACTTTCAATAACGGCCTGGTAGCTGGCGTCCCCGAAGGCACAGTCGTAGCGCACAAATTCGGCGAGCATACCACTTTAACCCCTGAAAATAATGTTGAATCAAGAGAGCTTCATGATTGCGGAATTATCTATTACCCGCAACACCCATACTTTCTATGCGTAATGACAAGAGGAAACGATTTTACAAAATTACAATCAATAATCAGCAATATTTCTGCTATCGTTTATAAAAAAATTAGCGACAATAATCCTTTGCCTTAATTAGAAATTAGAACCCATCTCAATAATTATGCCAGACAACAATCTTACCGAAGCGCCAGTCAAAGACCTTATAAAGAAAATTGCTCTGCCTGTATCAATAGGCTTCTTTTTCAATACGATGTACAACGTATTAGACACTTATTTTGGCGGCAAGATCTCGACAGAAGCTCTATCCGCTCTTTCGCTTTCCTTTCCTGTTTTCTTTTTAATAATTATTTTTGATTCTGGCACTTCCACGGGCACCACTTCCCTCTTGGCTAATACTCTTGGAGAAAAAGATTTTGAAAAAGCCAAGAAATATTCCGCTCAGGCAATCTCTTTCGGCCTCGCTGTCTCGGTGATAATAACCGTCTTGGGACTTTATCTTTCGCCATCCATTTTCAAGCTGCTTGGCGCAAAAGGAGAATATCTTGATATATCTCTTACATTCATGAATACTATTTTTTACGGTTCTGTATTTTTTATGATGATAAGCGTCCTGAACTCCACTCTCCAAGCATCCGGCGATACCCGGACTTACAGAAATTTTCTTATCATGGGATTTTTCTTGAACCTGATTTTTGATCCATGGTTTCTTTATGGAGGACTAGGCATTCCTTCTATGGGCATTCGAGGAATTGCTCTAGCGACCGTCGCGGTTGAATTCATTGGCTGTATTTACATAATTTTTCGATCAAAGAAAACAGGCCTCATATCCATGGAAACTTTCAAATATTTAAAACCTGAACTAGAAGCATGGAAATCCATCGCCTCGCAAGCGATACCGGCAAGCATGAATATGGCGACGATTGGAGTTGGAATATTTGTCATTACTTATTTTATTTCAAACTTTGGAGAAAATGCTGTTGCGGCTTACGGCATCGCAACGCGCATCGAACAAATAGCGCTTCTGCCAACTATAGGCCTTACAATCGCCGCCTTAAGCATCATTGGCCAAAACAATGGCGCCAAAAAATATGAGCGTATAAAAGAAACTCTTCGCCTCTGCCTTAGATACGGAGTGACAATAATGTTTGTAGGAGCTTGTTTATTGTTTTTTGCAAAAGAAAAACTCATGTCTGCGTTTACAAATGATCCGGATGTAATAAATATCGGAAGCCATTATTTGACTTTCGCATGCATCATATTTTTAGCCTATCCTCTGCTTTTCATAACAGTCTCCGCTCTTCAGGGAATGAAAAAGCCTATGTATGCGGTCTGGATAGGATTATACAGGCAGATACTCGCGCCAATCTTGATCTTTTCTGTTTTAACAAAAATTTTTAATTGGGGCATAGACGGCATATGGTGGGGCATTTTTGGAATTACATGGTCTGCCGCTATAATCACTGTTCTTTACGGAAGATTTATTTTAAAAAAACTTCCGGCAAATTAATCCCGTACAAGAAAATGGCATGACTTCACCATTTGCGAGTAAGGATTTTTAAAGTAAAGTAAATACATGTTTTGCAATACATGTTTATCAATTGTTGGAATAATCTAAAAATGGCGAAGCAAATAATGCCATTTTTCTGTACGGGACAAAAAAATATCGCTCCGTGTGTATTTCAACACGGAGCGAAAGGTCTGAAGACAAGGTTTCGAGGGCCGAAGCTCTAGGACTCCGAGATCTTAGGACCAACTTGCGAGACAGCCGCGGCACAGCTGTCGTTGAAGCCATTGTCGAGCCAAGAGAAGTGCTCGCTCCACCCCGCGCCACCGCGATAGAGGTAACGCACGCGGCGCTTGCCGCCGGAGGCAACCTGGGCTTCGACAAAGACGACCACATTGATGCCTGTTTCCTTGCCCGGAAGCAGGTGCTGGTTCTCCTTCTTCTTGTAGAAGTCGTACGCCTCGTCTCCAAGGGTTTCCACTTTAGCTTCGTTAGCGAGCCTTCGCGACTCTTTCACGAAGTCGTGTCCGCCGAGCACTTTGCCCTTCTCGACTGGTTGGACATATTCGAGCTTGCCGAACGAAGGTTTTGCCATCATTTTGCCTTCGAGGACTTGCTGAAGGGTTTCAATAAGCAAACACGGATCGTGGGATCCGTTTTCGAAACGGATCATCAGATCCTTGATGCGGCCAAAGCATTTGGCCGTCTCCTCGTCAGTGGGTTTGCGCTTATTTTCGTCTGCGACATGTGCGATTTGCAACGTCATAACAATATTGTTTCTGTTTTAGTTGTTTGTTGCCGTGTCGAGTCATTCGCCACAGCAGAAAATCCTCAATAATTTAAGAGCTTTCTGTTGTGGCAAATTCACAAGTTTTTAAAGATCTGAGTTTGATTTTGACTATATCATATATCCACAAAAAGTCAATGATTTGTAACCTGAATTCAAGCCCGAAACGTACGACACCTATTATTCTGAGGTTAAACCTCAGGAAGTTTACCTGGGCATGAAGTATGAATATGTAGCCAATTTTGACTTACTTTTTTAAAACTGTAATCTAATAGTCATGAACAAAAAAAATATAGCTATAAAAAAACGGAACGCCCTTATTTCAGTCAGCGATAAAGAAAACATTGTTTCCTTTGCAAAAAGGCTTGCGGCTCTTGATTTCAACATTATTGCCTCGGGAGGGACAGCAAAACTTTTGAAAGAAAGCGGCGTAAAAGTGACTTCAACCGCCGACATCATAAATAAATACGCTAAAGATCTTCTGAAAAAAAATAAAATAAAGCTCTCTGCCGAAATTGAAAATGCACTAGGAGGAGCTATTTTAGACCATCGTGTTGTTACCCTTTCAAGAGAAATTCACGGCGGCATTCTCGCGAGAAAAGATCATATGGAAGAGCTAGAAAAGCTTCTGATTCCATGGATAGATCTTGTTTGCGTGGATTTCTATCCTTTTGAAAAAACTATTGCAAAGCCGGGTATTACTATGGCAGAAGCTGTTGAGCAAGATGATGTGGGAGGGCCTACCATGGCGCATTCTGCCGCCAAAGGAGCGCAGGAAGGAAGGATAATAATTTGCGATCCAAATGACAGAGAGCGTGTTTTAAAACTTTTAGAAAAAAGCGCAGATCACGATCTTCCAGAAGCAAAGAAAAACGAACTCGCCGCGAAAGCGGACTTTGTCGTCAGCAAATATTGTATGGCAGTTTCAACTTACAGAAGCGAACGGAATTTAATGGGTATATTCGGCGAAAAAATTGCCGAGTTCAAAGGAGAAAATGGCCATCAATCCCCTGCTCATTTATATACTTCGGGCACATCAGATCCATTGGCGCTTGATAAATTCATGGTGATCGAAGGAATGGCTCCTAGCTATAACAATTATTGCGATTTAGCTAGAATGACGCAAGCTATAACTCATATAGCCGCAGGTTTTGATAAAAACAAAAAGAAAGTTCCTTTCATTGCTATTGGAGTAAAACATGGCAATCCTTGCGGCACGGGAATAGATGCTTCCGAGACAAAAGCCGAAACAAAAGCATTGCAAAAAATGATGGAGGGTGATTCTCTAGCGATTTTTGGTGGACTTATAATGCTAAATTTTGAGGTAAATGAAAAAACAGTAGAGTTTCTTTCCGGGAAAATGCTTGATGGAATAATTGCGCCAAGTTTCAGCAAGGAGGCAATAGCCAAACTCCGCCGTAAAGGAGATAGATGCCGATTTATTGTAAACAAAGCCTTGAGCAAACTTAATCTAAAAAGCCTTGATGCTAATCCTCATTTTAGATATGTTCGCGGAGGATTTTTAATTCAGCCAAATTACACGTTTGTTCCGGATTTCAAATCAGAAGATATGAAGATTTATGGAAAAATTACAGAGGAACAAAAAAACGATATGCTTTTAGCGTGGGCTATTGGCTGCACTTCAAACAGCAACACCATTTCACTGGTTAAAAATGGGAAGCTTCTAGGAAACGGTGTTGGCCAGCAAGATCGAGTGGGCGCCGCCAATCTTGCAATTGCGAGAGCAGAGCGAGCTAAGCACGACTTGAAAGGATCAGTAGCTTATAGCGATTCGTTCTTCCCTTTTCCTGATGGACCAGAAAAGCTTATAAACGCCGGAGTAAAAACTATTTTTACAACAAGCGGATCGGTAAAAGATAACCTGACAATCGATCTATGCAAAGAAAAAGGAGTTGCCCTTGTAATGATTCCAGATAGTATTGGAAGAGGATTTTTTGGACACTAAAATAGAAGGTGGAGGGTAGAAAGTGGAGGCTGGATATAAAATACCGCGGCTTTAGCCGCAGTATTTTATGTTTGTATTCACTATCCACTATCTACTCGCCACTTTCCACTTTCTTCCCCATTATTTCGCTTTTCCCAAAATACAGTACATTCCAGTGCCGCAAACAGGACACTTTCCTTTTACAGCCTTTCTTCCATTTTTCATTGTCACTTCCTGCTCATCCTTCATTTCTCTCTTTGCTTTGCACTTAACACAATATGCTGTTGTTGCCATAATAAATTATTTATTCCTTCAGGGGTTTAGCCCTTATTTTCTAATGTCCATATTATACATCATAATCCTCTTTATACATAGGACGGTTAGGGCTGGCTCTCTTGGAAGAAAAGATCGAGGTCAGCGCGCAGTTAATCGACTAGCGAAATAAGTCAAAAATCCCGCTCCTTCAACCAAAGCCTCGCAAGATTCGTTCTGCGGGCTTAACCTTTCTGTATTTTTTTAAAAAAGCTATAAGCCCTAAGCTAATCGTCTGAGAAATTAGTCACAGATTTTCTCTAACGTCGTTAGAGAAAATCTTGGAACATGTGATTTTCGCGCCACGAAAATCAGTCATAAAGATTTTTCTTAAGCAATTAAAAAAAATTTTAGGTAATTTTTGTGGTGCAAAAATCAATAATTCCTCAAACGGTTGATATTCTCATGGCTCCGTATCTTCTCGTGCGCCTTTGCCTCAATCTGCCTGATACGCTCGCGAGTTACACCGAACATCTTCCCTACTTCTTCAAGAGTATGCTGAATTCCATCCGCAAGTCCATGCCTCATCTCAAGAATTCTTCTTTCTTTTTCTGAAAGATCATTTAGGATTTCTTTCACTTGATCGCCCAAAATTCTATGCGAGGATTCCTGATCAGGAGAAGGAATTTTTTCGTCCGCAATGAAATCGCCATAAGTAGACTTTTCATCGCCGTCGTCTCCGACAGGGGTATCGAGAGATACTGTTGTTTGGTCAATCTTTTCAATCTGATATATTTTCTCAACATCAAGCCCCATTTCAGTCGCAATTTCTTCCGGCAATGGATCACGCCCCAGATCCTGCGAAAGCCTTCTAACAACTTGTTTATATTTTGCAATAGTTTCTACCATATGCACCGGCACGCGAATTGTCCTAGATTGGTCTGCGAGAGCGCGAGTTATAGACTGTCTTATCCACCAAGTAGCATAAGTAGAGAATTTATATCCTTTTGTCCAGTCAAATTTATCCACCGCTTTGAAAAGCCCGAGGTTTCCTTCTTGTATCAAATCCAGAAGAGTAAGATCGGGAGAGCGTCCTACATATTTCTTTGCGATAGACACCACGAGACGAAGGTTCGCTTTTGCAAGAAGGTTCTTTGCTTCTTCATCTCCGGCTTGGATTCGTTTTGCAAGATCTTTTTCCTGAGTTGCAAGAATTAAAGGATACTGGCCGATCTCTTTCAAGTACATCTGGATTGAATCATAGTTTTCGCTCTTACCTCCAAGTCCGTATTTTTTGAGAAAATCATCACCGTCAGTATGGACTTCCAAAAGCCCTCCTCCTTCCAAAATATCTATTCCTCCGCTCTGAAGCCTTTCATATAAAGCATCAAGAAAGACAACATCGTCTTCAATAGTCGGAAATTCCTTTAGAATCTCATCATAAGTAACGAAACCTCTTTCCTTTCCCTTAAGCATCAGGCGCATAGCTTTCTTTTCTGGATCTTCAGCCTTTTTGGAAGATTTTGAAGTCCCGCCTTTTTTGCCTAATTTCATCGCCTTAATAGATTTTTTTGGCAAGACTTTTACAGCCTTATTTTTTGAAGACTTAAGGACTTTGGCCTTTTTGCTTTTTGTTTTGGAAGATTTTTTTATGAGAGCTTTCGCTTTTTTCATCTTTGATTTTTTCTTCATTTTTTTATTTGTTTAATTAAAATATTTTTTTGAAAGCTCTCTAAATTTTTTTGAAATATCATCCACCTCCTTCATATTTATTTCATTTTTCTTCAAATCTTTTTCTGTTTCTCCTTTTTTCAGCTCCGATATGGCTTTTGCAAGTTTTTCTTTTAAAATCTCTTCTTCCAGATAATAAAGGATTTCACTCGACGCTTTATCGTTCGGCGAATTTCCATAATGCATTTCTGCCTCAAAAATAAGCTCGACCTCTTCTCCTTTTTTCTTCAAAATCAAGCTGTCTGTATCAGAAATAATATCATTTAATTTCTGCTTAAATACAGCGGCTTCCTGTGGATTTTTTTTCTCAAGATAAAAAAGAAAGGAAATCGCCTTTCTGAGCGAATCTGACTTGTTGGCCAATTTCTTCTCCACGTTCCCTGTATTTTCAGTTACAATCTCTATCTTTGAAAGATCTTCCCAGATTGCGTTCTCTGATATTCCTCTGTCAAAAGAAAGCTTCCTTACAAAACGCGATTGGTCAATAGAGCTTTCAAGCGACCTGATAAGCGGGAGTATTTTTTCTTTTATCAAAACATCTGCCTCTTTTTCAGCGCTTTGCTTCAATATTTTTATGTAGTAATCCACTATATGCTCTGCTTGTTCCACTGCGTCTCTCCAAAGCGAAGGATTTTCTTTTACCGCTTCCGCGGGATCAAAACCTCTTGGAAGAGATGCCACTTTGACTTCAAGGCCAGAAGAAAGTGCTAGCTGCCATGCTTTAAATGATGCATTTTGGCCGGCATTGTCCGAATCATAAGCGATCACAAGCGAATCAGTAAGTCTCTTTACTATTGTGATTTGCTCTAATGTAAGCGAAGTGCCTGATGATGCGATTGTATTTGGAAAACCCGCCTGATGGCTCAAAAGCAGATCCATCTGACCTTCCACAAGTATGGCAAATCTTTTTTCTTTAATCGCGAACTTTGCTTTCTGCATGCCATAAAGTATTTTTGATTTCTCAAACAAAGGAGTCTCCGGGCTATTCAGATATTTTGCATCATGAGTCTTGTCTTCGCTTTCTTTGAGAATTCTTCCAGTAAAAGCAATTGTTCTACCCGAGCCGTCAAAAATCGGAAAGATTATTCTTCCGCGAAATCTGTCATATGAGCCTTGCTCTCCATTTTTTATCAGCCCCGCTTTTAGAAGCGTCTCCGGAGAAAATCCTTTTTCTAAAAGATAACTTTTAAGCGCTCGCCACTCGTCTGGAGCGTAGCCTAGCCGCCAATCATTAACCATTTGTATATCAAGCGCTCTTTTTTTGAGATAGATAAGAGCCTCTTTGTTTTCTTTTAGATTATTCTGAAAAAAAACAGTCGCTTCTTCCATTGCCTCAAAAAGCTTTTGGTTTAAAGTTTTTTCTTTTTCTTCTTCTTTCGATTTATAGGTGTTTAACTTGACTCCCGTTCTTTCAGCAAGAATTTTCAGAGCGCCAAGAAAATCGAGCGATTCGAATTCCTCGACAAAAGTGAAAATATCCCCTTTGGCGCCACAGCCAAAACAATAATATGAATTTCTGTCAGGCGAGACAAAAAAGGAGGGTGTCTTTTCATTATGAAAAGGACACTTTGCTTTGAAGCTTGCTCCAGATTTCTCAAGGGTGATATAAGAGCTCAAGCAATCCACAATGCTTAGCTTCTCTTTTATTTGTTCGATAGTACTGCTCATAGATAGGCGCTAGGAAACTCAGGCGCTAGGCTCTAGAAAATTAATCAATTGTATTCCTAAAGCCTAGCGCCTAGAGCCTAATTACTACTCCCTCTCCGCAAGCTTTTTCTGCAATTCTAGAACCATATTAGCCTTCGTGCTTCCTTTGAATCCTGATCCAGCAGGTATTAGCCTTCCTAGAATTACATTTTCCATCAGTCCCGTGAGATTATCTTCTGATCCTGAAACTGCAGCGGCAATAAGCACGCGAGTAGTATGTTGGAATGAAGCGGCTGAAAGGAAGCTCTTTCGAGTAAGAGAGACATCTGTAATACCTAAGACCATCGGCTCCGCTTTTGCTTCTTCTTTTTTCAGCTTTTTCACTCTAGCATTTTCTTCCTGAAGAGTAGACCATTCCACTACATCACCTACAGTGAATTCTGTATCGCCCGCATCTTTGATCTTAAGCCTTGAGAACATCTGGCGAACAATAACTTCAATATGTTTTCGCGATACTCCTTCTCCCTGAAGCTCGTAAAGTTTCTTTACCTCAGAAATGATGTAATTTTCAGCTTTTTCTTTTCCTGAATATTTGAACACTTCGTCAATATCTGCAGATCCGTCTGTGATGATATCTCCTTTCTTTACCGCATCGCCCACTTTGACCAAAGGCATTCTCATGAAATGCACGCTGTATTCTATTTCCTGTTTTTTAGTTTTTGAAGTTCTGTCGGCGATTTCAGGCACTACGACAATTATTTTTTCTTTTCCTTCTTTTCTTATATCTGTTACAACTCCGTCCACTCTGTTTACTATTGCAGGATTTTTTGGCTTTCTTTTTTCAAAAACTTCCTCCACTCTAGGCAAACCTTGAGTAATATCTCCGCCCACCTGAGCAATACCTCCGGCGTGGAAAGTTCTCATTGTAAGCTGTGTTCCTGGCTCACCGATGGCTTGAGCCGCGACTGTCCCGACTGCTTCTCCAAGATCGATAACTTTATTTTTTCCGAGATCAAGTCCATAACATGCCGCGCAGATTCCTCCGTGAGTTTTGCAAGTAAGAGGCGATCTGACGAACACTTCGTGAATTCCTTCTTCTTCTAAAATCACAGCATCTTCTTCCGTAAGCATGTGGCCTTTTTCAAAAATAGTTTTTCCTTTTGGATTTGCTGCAGGAGATGCCAAGAATCTTCCTTTTATGGCTTTTGAAAGAGGGCTTTCAATTCCTGAAGCTGTTTCTTTTCTGAGGATTATTCCCTCTTTTGTTCCGCAATCATCTTCTGTAACGAGCACATCTTGCGCCGCTACGAAAAGCCTTCTTGTAAGATATCCCGCCTTTGCAGTGTTTAGAGCCGTGTCGGTAAGACCTTTTCTTGAACCGTGAGTGGTAATGAAATATTCAATAGGATTTAATCCTTCCTTTGATGAAGATATAATCGGGAATTCAATAGTCTCACCGGCAGTATTTTGGATCAGACCTTTCATACCGGACATCTGGGTAATCTGAGAAATAGAGCCTCTGGCGCCAGAACGCATCATGTCATATACAGAGCCTCTCTTGTCCATATTTTCAGGAATTATTTTTTCAATATGAGCTTTAGCGCCATGCCAAAGTTCGATATTTTTTCTGATTCTTTCTTCCTCGGAAAGAAGACCTTCATTGTATTGCTCCATCACTTCTTCAGATTTCTTTCTTGCTTCTGCGATAATTGCAGGCTTTCCCGGTGGAACTTTTATATCGTCAATTCCCCAAGTGATTCCGGAGTAAGTGACGTATTTGAATCCGAAAGCTTTAACTTTGTCCAAAATTACTGGAATATTATCGATGCCGTATTTGTTGATCAAATCGGTCATGATAGATGCCATTGTTTTTTTGTCTATCTCCTTGTTTATATAAGGATAATCATCGGGCAATATTTCGTTGAATAGAAGTCTCCCGACAGTCGTTTCAAAATATGCTCCCTTGAAAGGTTTTAGCTTTTCATCATCATTTGGCATGACCAAAATCTTTGCTCTGAAAGAAGCTTCATCAAAGTTGAAGGCCGCGATAGCAGACGAAGGAGATTCAAAATATTTTCCTTCTCCTTTTTCTCCGGGAATCTGCACTGTCATCCAATAGCATCCAAGCACAATATCCAATTTATCAATTGATGTCACAATATTTCCGCTTCCAGGCTTTAGAATATTTTTATCTGACGCCATAAATTCCCTAGCTTCAAGCTGAGCTTCTTCAGAAAGAGGAACGTGCACTGCCATCATGTCTCCGTCAAAGTCAGCGTTAAAAGCTGTACATACTAGCGGATGCACTCTGATAGCATTTCCCTCGATAAGAATAGGTTTGAAAGCTTGAATTCCTAAGCGGTGAAGAGTTGGCGCTCGGTTTAGAAGAACATATTTGTCCTTGATTACATTTTCAAGAATCGCCCAAACTTCAGGAATGCCTTCATCAATAAGCCTGCTTGCTCCTCTGATATTGTATGCAAGCTCTTGCTTTAGAATTTCCGAAACTACGAAAGGCCGGAAAAGCTCAAGCGCCATGTGTTTTGGAAGACCGCATTGATTAAGATTGAGTTCCGGACCTACAACGATAACCGATCGTCCAGAATAGTCCACTCGTTTTCCCAAAAGATTTTGTCTGAAGAGCCCTCTTTTTCCTTTTAGATTGTCAGCGAGAGATTTTAGAGGTCTTCTCTGAGCGGCATTTGCTCCGGCAAAGGCAGAGTTGCCATGCCTTATGGAATTATCAATAAGCGCATCCACCGCCTCCTGCAAAATTCTTTTTTCATTTCGAAGAATTACATCTGGAGCATGAATTTCTTTGAGTTTTTTGAGGCGGTTATTTCTGTTTATGACCCTTCTGTAAAGATCGTTCACATCGGATGTGGCGTGTCGTCCTCCATCTAGAGCAACCATAGGACGGAGCGCTGCAGGAATAACAGGAATTGCATTAAGAAACATCCACTCCGGGCGTATATTTGAAGAAATCATGCCCTTAAGTATGGAAAGCCTTTTATTCAATTTATCTTTTTCTGCAGAACCGGCATCCTCAAGGTCTTTTTCAAGGCTCTGAACAAGCTTCTTTAGATCTAAAGATTTGAATATTTCATATACCGCTTCAGCTCCGATAGATGCTTCAAAAGCTGTTCCATATTTTAGAGAATATTTATGATAATGGACTTCATCCAGCACTTTGCCCATTTTCAATTCATCGATTTCATTTTTTGTAGAAACCAAAAGCTCTCGAATAGCCTCTTTTGTTTTTTCATCAGAGACTGTTTTTATTTTTGCTTTGAATTCAGAATCGAGGTCATTTAGGATTCTTTCTTTTTCTTGTTCATTTACTTTCGTTATAAGATATCCGGCGAAATAAACTACTTTCTCAACATCACCTGAAGGAATTCCAAGTATTAAGCTGATTCTTGAAGGCATGGATCGCAAAAACCAAATATGAGCAACAGGCGTAGCTAGCTCAATGTGCCCCATTCTTTCTCGCCTTACAATTGAGCGAGTTATTTCCACTCCGCATTTCTCGCAGATTATCCCCTTGTATCTTATGCCCCTGTATTTTCCGCAATAGCACTCAAAGTCTTTGTCAGGGCCGAATATTTTTTCATCAAAGAGGCCGTTTTTTTCGCTTCTCTGAGTCCTGTAGTTCATGGTTTCAGGCTTTGTCACTTCTCCGTATGACCATTCTCGGATCCTCTCTGGTGAAGCAACTCTTAGAGAGAGCATATTGAAGTCGATTCTTTCTTTTTTCTTTTCCATAGTATTATTTACATTTAACTTTTAACAATTAACATTTGACTTTGTTACAAGTCAATGGTTACTGGTTAATTGTTTTTTTCCTCTTCCTCGTCACTTATAGCACTTCCCGCCGACCGATCGAGAGTGACATCGAGAGCAAGGCCTCGAAGATTTGCTAACAAGACATTGAATGATGCCGGCGAATTTGGCGGCTGTATTCTTTCTCCTTGAACAATTGAATCAAATGTCGCCGAACGTCCCTGGATATCGTCAGATTTTACAGTAAGGATTTCTCGCAAAGTATAAGATGCTCCGTGTCCCAAAAGCGCCCAGACTTCCATTTCTCCGAATCTTTGTCCTCCGCCTTGAGCTTTTCCTCCAAGAGGCTGTTGAGTAATGAGAGAGTAGGGTCCGATTGATCGCATGTGAATTTTATCTTCTACCATGTGATGCAGTTTCAAAATATACATGTATCCGACAGCTACTTTTTGATCAAATTTCTGGCCATTTCGTCCATCAAAAAGAGTTACTTTTCCATCTTCGGCAAAACCGGCAGCCTTCAATTCATCTTTTATTTCTGTGTCTGTTGCGCCTGCAAATGGAGGAACAATAGCTTGATAGTTCATTGTATGCGCGGCAAGTCCGAGATGGATTTCAAAAATTTGTCCGAGGTTCATACGCGATGGCACGCCAAGCGGAGTGAGCACGATATCAATCGGAGTTCCGTCTGGCATGTATGGCATATCCTCTTCTGGCAAGACGATAGAAATAACTCCCTTGTTTCCATGGCGTCCAGCAAGCTTGTCTCCGACAGATACGTTTCGAAGTTGAGCCACTTCTATGTGAATTCTTTTTATAATTCCCGACTCAAGCTTGTCTCCTTTTTCTCTTGAGAAAACTTTCACGCTGATTATTCTTCCTCTCTTTCCATTTTCCATTCTCTTAGATGTGTCTTTTACATCTCTAGATTTTTCTCCGAAGATGGAACGAAGAAGTCTTTCTTCCGGCGTAAGCTGTGTCTCGCCTTTTGGCGTGATTTTTCCAACAAGAATATCTCCAGGCCTTACTTCTGCTCCGATTCGCACTATTCCATCTTCATCAAGATTTTTTAATTTCCCCTCGCCGACGTTTGGAATATCGTGAGTGGTAATCTCGGGTCCAAGCTTTGTGTCGCGCACATTCACTACGAATTCCTCAATATGAATTGATGAGAATTTGCTTTCTTTTACAAGTCTCTCGGAAAGGACAATCGCATCCTCGTAGTTTTGGCCTCCCCATGTCATGAAAGCTACAAGCACGTTTTGGCCGATTGCCATTTCTCCATCCACAGTTGTCGAAGCGTCTGCTAGCACTGTTCCTTTTTTTACTTTGTCACCCACAGAAACAACCGGCCTCTGGTGGAAAGAAGTAAATTGGTTTGTTCTGTTGAATTGCGCCAACGCATATTCTTTTTCTCTGCCGTTGTCCTTTGCGCTATGCTTTCCGTTTTCTTTGCCGGCGTTTTTCTCGCTGTCTTTTGTATTTTTTATCTTTATTCTTTTCGCGTCAGCAAATGTAACTATTCCTTCTTCTTCGGCCATAATCACACGGCCAGTATCTTGCGCCGCTTTCGCTTCAATGCCGGTGGCTACCAAAGGAGCTTCAGGAATCACGCAAGGAGTAGCTTGTTTCTGCATGTTTGATGCCATGAGCGCTCGATTCGCTTCATCGTGGTTTAGAAATGGGATCATAGATGTAGCGATAGAAAAAGCCTGATTTGTAGCCACATCTATAAGAGTCACTTTATCTTTGTTCACAAGCCCAGGCTTTCCTTTTACCCTAACTTCAACATCAGAAACTAAAATATTGCCTGCCTTGTCGTAAGGAGTTGCCGCGTGAGCAATGGTCTGATTTTCTTCTTCAAGCGCGTTTAGATATGCCACTTCTTTTGTCACTTTTCCATTTTTTACTTTCGCGTAAGGAGTCTCTATCATTCCAAATTCATTTATTCTTGCGTATGAAGAAAGGTGAAGAACAAGACCGATGTTTGGCCCTTCAGGAGTATGGATCGGACAGATTCTTCCGTAGTGCGAAGGATGTACGTCTCTCACTTCAAATCCCGCTCGCTCTCTTGTCAAACCTCCGGGACCAAGAGCAGAGACAGTGCGAAGATGCTCAAGTTCTGTAAGAACGTTTTCCTGCTGCATAAATTGCGACAGCTGGTTTGTGGTGAAAAATTCTTTTATTCTTGCTTGCAAAGGTCGAGGAGAAATAAATTGGATCGGCAAAGTCGCTTCAGTATCAATAGTAGACATTCTGTTTTGAATGTTTCTTTTTATCTGCGTCATTCCCACTCTTATTTTTTGCTGCAAAAGCTCTCCTACATATCGCACCCTTCTTGAACCCAAGTGATCAATATCGTCGGGAGTGGCGTTTGGATTGGTGTTAAGTTCAACAACGTTTGTGATGATCGCATAAAGGTCATCAAGAGAAATGGTTTTTCTTTGAAGATCTTTTTCATCCATGCTCTTTCCAAAACGCTTGTTGAATCTGTGTCTTCCTACTGCGGAAAGATCGTATCGTTCAGCATCAAAAAGTCCGTTCACGAATTCGCGAGCGTTGTCAGCAGTAGCTAGATCTCCATCTCGGAGTCTTTTATGTATCTCAATATATGATTCTTCTGCGGTTTTTGCGTGATCTTTTGCAAGAGTTGCGTCTATATATTTCTTGGCAGAATCATTGTTTTTAAAATGGGCAAGAATATCAGCATCGCTTTTTGCTCCAAATACTCGAAGGAGTGAGGTAATCGGAAACTTTCGCTTTCTGTCGATTCTTACATAAATAGCGCTGTCGGATTCTGTTTCGATCTCAATCCATGCTCCTCTGGCAGGAATGATCTTTCCTCCAAAATATATTTGCCCTTTAGATTCGCTTGTAGTGAAAAATACTCCGAAAGATCTGGCGAGCTGAGGCACGATAACTCTTTCGATTCCGTTTATTATAAATGTTCCATGCTCAGTCATTACCGGAAAATCAGCCATGAAGATTTCCTGCTCTTTATCCGTTCCGATTATTTTATTCCGAAGAGAGACAGTCACTTTAAGCGGCGCTTCGTATGAAATCTTATTTTCCTTTGCGTACGTTTCGTCGTATTTTGGCGATCCAAGCTCGAATTTGCCAAATGAAAATTCAAACTTCTTGCCTGAATAATCGGACAATTTAGAAAACTCATCAAAAACTTCTTTCAAGCCTTTTTGAATAAGCCATTTGAAAGAATCTGTCTGTCCCTCTACAAGACTTGGGAGCTCTGCCAAAGGCTCTTTAAATTTCCCGAAACGCTTTTTGTTTTGGGTGTTGGCGCCCTGGCCAAGCTTGCCGGCTATCTCCTTCTCTTTTTGACGTGCGGTCATATTTTTTTCGCATCGCTCTCTTTTAACTAAGAATAAAAAGAAACAAACCTCCTCCTTCACAAGGCGTTTTGTTCTCTTCTCAGTCTCTAAGCTAGTTTTGCAAGATGATGTAAATTGTTAATAATTCCCCCTTTTTATTAAACACTTACACTGCACCCGTAACTCAATCTTGCTATAAGTAGGCCTGATTATACTCCTTTTTGTTTTGGTGTCAAATTCGAAAACTGTTGACTTTGGCTAATTGAAGTGTTATAAAATAGCCATATGCACACCCCAAGATTCAGAGTCGTAGTACTCACTTTCGAACTGGGAAATTGGTGGAATGGGAAGGCGATCGTCGAAGCAAATTCGATTCATAGCCTCAACCAACAATTTCCTCACATGTACGACACGTGGCAACAAGATTTGTACACGATCATGTGCGGAGACGAGGTGACAAAAATCGAGGCAATCGAATTCCAGGAATGGAGTCCTGAGAAAAGCAATTACAAGAAGATCTCAGACCCCCGGACCAAACTCCTGGGAGATTTCGAGACTCACCCGAGTCTTCTGCCGGTGATTGCCGAAGCCCTCATGTCGTAGGGCAAAAAACAGTTCTTTATCAAAAAGCCGAACTTCTTCTTGGAGTTGCGGCAATTTTTTATCCCACTTAATACGATATATGGTGCCAAGTTTTAATTCCAACTAGTCTGAACGGTCTCTACTTTCCACTTTCTACTTTCTTTTGCGATATTCCTCTATTTTCTTATGATCACCTGAAAGAAGAACTTTTGGAACTTTATATTTTTTGTTTTTATAAACTAAAATTTCCGGCCTAGTATATACATCGCTTGAAGCAACTCTTTCTTCTTCTCTCGAATCAAAATTGCCCAATACTCCTTCAATCTGCCTTGAAATAGAATCAATAAGTATCATCGCGGGTATCTCCCCTCCCGTTAAGACATAAGATCCTACAGAAACATCTTCCATCTTGTATATTTTTTTTATCCTTGCATCTACACCCTCATATCGTCCGCAGATTAAAATAATATTTTTATATTTTTTAGCAGCAGACTTGGCATAATTTGTTGTAAATTGTTTACCACATGGAGAGAAAAAAATTATTTTAGTTTTAAGTTTATAGTTTTCAGTTTTCAGTTTTTCGGATTTATTTCGAATTTCGGATTTCGGATTTCGGATTTTTTTGAAAGCATATTCTATTGCTTTCAAAACAGGCTCCGCCTGCATTACCATTCCCGGCCCTCCTCCATAAGGCTTATCGTCCACCCTCAAATACGGTTTAGGATTTTTCCTCTGCGTACTAGTAGGCAGAACATAATCCCTTGGGTTATAAAACTGCACCTTTATCTTCTTTTCTTTTATTGCCCGCGCCAAAATAGACTCGCTTAAATATGAGCGAACAAAGTCGGGAAATAATGTGATGACGTGGAATCTCATAAGATAGGCACTAGATACTAGGCTTTAGGCTATAGCTTAGGCAAAAAATAAATAAATGCAAACAAAATCCGCTTTTTGGCGGATTTTTATGACTTTAATAAAACTAATTTTCTTCTTCGTCAGGACCTTGCTCTGCTTCGATTTGCATTCTATCTGACTGCGGATTATCAGTAGAAAATATTCCAGCAGGTGAATTTATTTGACTCTTACTAGGTGTAAGTAAACTTCTTAATCTCACTTTTAATTCCCCACCATCAAGAATCAAAGATGATTTCTTTTTTAGTTCTTCATCGCTAAGTAAATCGTTAGGTTTATCAACTACAGCTAGGGCTTTTTCTAAAATAGCTAAATCTTTTTTTAGACCATATGAATATTCACCTTTTTTGGGCATATCTTCGTCAGGTTTTGAAGAATATTCTTGAACCAGTTGGCTTAATTCTTTCATCGCTAAATCTACTTCTGTCTCTTCTTGATTTTCTTGACCTGATTCATTAAATTCTGCCATAAATTTATATAAAATTATAATGTTCACATTATAACACAAAAGCAAATTCACCAGCCAAAATTTTCTCAAAAAAATTAGGCGAGTAAAAAAATCGGCTTGCCATAAATGACTAAGCCTGTTTGATCTTCACTACCTGCACCTTGAAGGAGATCGTGCTGCCACTCATTGTTGGCGTAAAAAGAGCGACACAATCTCCCGGAACGTCCATACCTTGAAAGCCTACGCTTTGGCGTAAAGATGAATTCGGGCTTTCTGACAACTTAACGCCGGGCTTGTACTCAGGATTAAGTTCACGCAAGATTTCCTACCGCGTTTGCTCAATCTCAACTCCCTGATTTCTGGTTGTAGCAGAAATCGAATATGCCCGAAAAAAATAATTTAAATAATTTTATTTAAATTATTTTTTTCTCCTACATCGTGACCTCCAAACATTGTTCTCATAGTAGACAATATTTTCCCTATATAACTAGGATTTCCTTTTGACATTTTTCTGAAATAAAGAGATGTTTCAATAGCTGGTGCTGATACCTTTAACTCTTTTGCCGTGTTTACTGTCCACTCGCCTTCTCCGCTTGCCGCTACTTCTCCGGAAATTTCCAAAAGCTCCGGTCCAAATTTATCAAATCCATCGTAAAGCCACTGTATCAGTCGCGACTCTATTACGCTTTTGTGGTTGTAAAGATCTGCCACATTTTTTACATCAAAATTAAAATCAGATTTTTTTATTACAGCAAAACCTTCAGCAATCGATTGCATCATGCCGTATTCAATTCCATTGTGTACCATTTTTGCAAAATGCCCCGCGCCGCTTTCTCCCAAGATCTTCCATGCGTCAGGCGCGGAAAGATCTTTATAAAGATCAATATATTTTTTAGCAATTTCTTTTTCTCCTCCTATCATGAGGCATGCCCCATTTCGAGCGCCACTTGGCCCGCCTGATACTCCGATATCCAGAAAGTTGACTCCTTTTCCCTTTATTTCTTTAGCGCGCCTTAGTGTGTCTTTATAAAAACAATTACCGCCATCTATAATAGTGTCCCCCGCGGAAAGCAAAGAAACAATTTCCCCCAAAACTTCATCAACCCCCTGATGGCTTACCATTATCCAAATTAGTCTAGGACTCTGGAGTTTTTCAACTAGAACATTTAAATCATCTACAACATTTAGAGCTTCCTTTCTGGCTTTTTCTCTTCCTTCCTCGCTTCTATTGTAGCCAACGACTTCATGGCCTTTTTCTTTCAGGCGAAGAGCCATATTTAATCCCATTTTCCCAAAACCAATGTAACCAATTTGCATAATGTTTTAAATTTAAATAATTTTTTCTGGCGCGGTTCCTTTAGGATATACAAAAAGAGGCTTTTCTTCCAATTTTTTCATTATTTCTCCCACTATGCGCCACTCTTGGCAAATCTCCTCCGTTGATACGAAAAGAGTTTGATCTCCCTTAAGCACATCTACAAGAAGTTTTTTATACGGGTAAACAAAAGGAGTGTCGTCAGAGCTTTTATACCGAAAAGATAGAGTTTTCTTTTCGAGCTCATACAGAAACCCTGATTTTTTGGCAAAAAAATCGACGGATATTCCTTCATTCGGCTGTATATGGAATACCAAAGTGTTATTCACTTTCGGAAAAAGACCTTCTCCTTCTTCATTCTTTTCTTTAAAAGTTACCGCTATCTCGGCCAAAGTCTTAGAAAGAGCTTTTCCGTGCTCAATATAAAACGGCACGCCCTTCCATCTTTCATTATTTATATTGAGCTCAGCCTTGAAATATGTTTCGGTTTCAGAGAAAGAATTTACCCCAGCCTCTTCGATATACCCTTCATACTGTCCGCGTACAAATTCACCGTCATCTTCCTTGACTTCTACAGCCGACAATAGATCTGCTCTTTCTCTGCGTATCGATTCTGAAGAAAGCGATTCAGGACTTTCCATTGATACAAGCGCGAGCATTTGAAGCAGATGATTTTGTCCGACATCCTTAAGCGCGCCTATTTTGTCATAAGCTCCTCCTTTTTCCCCAACAGCTCCTTTTTCTCCTCCTTCAAATGCTTTTATGTGCACAGAATGAATATGTTTTTTGGACCACAAAGGCTCAAACAATGAATTTGCAAAACGAAAAGCAAGGATATTCTGCAAGGTCTCTTTTGCCAAATAGTGATCAATTCTAAAAATCTGATCCTCTGCAAAAAGTTTTCCTAAAAGCTCATCAAGCATTTCAGCATGTATTTGATCTTTGCCAAAAGGCTTTTCCACCAATATTCTTATCCATCCGTAATTTTTTTCATCTGCACTCGGAGCGCAAGGTATTGAGAGCCCGGAAATAGACAAATTTTTGAAAACTTTTTCATAAAGTTCGGGCACGACAGCCAGATAAAAAAGCTTGTTCGTGCATTCGCCTAAAACTTCATCCCGCATCGCAAGCTCTTTTTTTAATTCTTCAAAAGTCTCTATATCCTCTATGTCTCCTTTTTTGTAAAAAACATTTTCAAGAAAATCTTTCGTATGTTTAATATCTTTGGATTGAAAATTCTCTCGAAGCAGTTTCCTGAAATCTTCGTCAGAAAGATCTTTTCTGGAAATTCCATAGATTGAAGTCTGTTTTGGAAGGATCTCTTCTTTATATAAGTCAAAAAATGCCTGGGAGAGTTTTTTCTTGAACAAATCTCCAGTCGCGCCAAAAATTACTATGGTTAATGGTTTGTAAGTATCCATCTAAATTTAGAAATAATGAGGATTATCGTATCTCACATTATGAGCGGCATGTTCTCTTCCTTGTTTTGTGATTATTTCTCCTTCCATGTGTGTTTTTTCATTGAGCAACCTATGTAGCTCAGTTTCTTTCACACCACGAAGTCTTGCATCTTTCTCTCTGGCAATATCCATTTTTATCTGCGTTATTCTTCCTTCTAAAGTTTGCTTTGAAAGCCTTAAGTGGGATATTTCTTTATTCAATTTATCCGCCTCAATCATCTGCTGCCTACTTTGCATTTCCTTAGCCTCGCGCATGATCCTATCTTTCTGCTGCGCGTACGTGTTTGAAGCCGCTTTATTTAGATTTTTTCCTAGATCGCCTAATGACATATTTTTTTATGCGAATTATTATAAATCTATTAATACCTATTATTATATAGCATTATATACCTTTTTGAACCCATCTCAATAAAAATGGCTTGGAAAAAGGCCAAAATTTCGATAGCAAAAACAAAGCTTGAGGACGAAGCCCTAACCAAGGTTAAGGCGACCGACGAAACTTTGTTTTTGCCGAAATTTTAGACTTTTAACAGCCAAGTGATTATTTTCTTATTTATAATGGTTTTTATTGAGATGGGTTCTAATGCGAGTGAGTATGCGAGTGCGTACGAGAGCGTAGCTCATCTTCTCCATAAGCTTTCCCCTTAAGATGTTCTAGCATAAAAACGGAAATGATGGTGGTTATAGGCACAGCAAGCATTAGCCCTATAGAGCCAACGAGTGTCCTTATTATCTCAGTAGCGAATATTTCTTTGTTTATTATCATTTCAAAAGTAAGATAGGATCCTGAGTAGAAAAGAAGGAGAAGCGGCAGGGACGCTCCCACATATGCAATCGCCAAAGTGTTTACAAGCGCTCCTATGTGCTCGCGTCCGATGCGTATCGCTCTTTTATATACTGTTTTTTTATGTAAGCTTCCTGCGCGAAAAAGCTCCTCAACAGAAATAGCCTGTCCGATAGCGATATCATAAAGCACTCCCAAGAGACCTATCATTATTCCTCCAAAAAGAAGCCCGACAAAATCAATGGTTCCGTTGGTATCGAAATTTAGGTAAACAGATTCTTCACTGCTGAAACCCGAAAGACTTGTCATTTTGACTGCAAACCAAGCAATGAAACCAGTTATGATAACAGTAACGATCATTCCAATGACCGCGGACGTTGTCGTCTTATTAAACCCATGAGTAATATACGAACCTAAAATTATAATCGCGCTTGCGCATCCTATAGTAAGAATAATAGGTGAAAAACCATGAAGAACTCCCGGAAGAAGAGCAAATGAAATCACAAGCAAACTAATAATGAGGCTTAAGATTCCTCTGATTCCCTGAATGCCGCCAAAGATACACACCAGCACTAAAAATAAACCGACAAAAAATAGAAGCCATGGCAATCTATAAATATCTCCCACAACATATGTTTCTGTTCCATCATCTGCCCTTATTGTGTGGACCACATAGAAAATCTGCCCTTCTTTAAGAGAAATGTAATCATTATCCATTTCAAGAACTGTTCCCTTTTTGTCTCCCGAAAGAAGCTGTATGCGTATTCTTTGAAGAATTCCTGTATTTTCTGTACCTGGAATATTTTCTTGTTTTTCAGATATGACATTCACAACTTTTGCCTTGAGAACCTCTTGCTTATCTTGTAGTAATTTCGACTGCGCAAAAGAAACTCTAGGATAAAAAATGCCGAGAACGAAAGCTCCTAATAAGATTCCGAAAGTTACTTTTTTAAACATTTTTTACAAGTTCCAAAAAACTCAAACGAATGCTCTTTTATCATATTAAACTTTTTTGATTTATTGAGAATTTCTTTGGAGAAGCTGGATAAGTTGGTTGATATGCAGCCTTCAAATTTCTCAAATTCAGCGCACTCGGTACAGACAATATGATGATGGTGGTGATCATCTAATTCATAATATATAGATTCTTTATGTAAATTAACGCGCTTCAAAATATCACTCTTTTCAAAAGATGAAAGCGTTCGATAAACAGTAACGAGATTAATCTTCTTTGCTTTCAGTTTCTCAAATATATATTCAGCGTTTATTGGCCTGCAATCACCAGAAAATACATTAAGGACAGCTAGGCGGGTAGGAGTAACCTTAAGATTTGCCTCTTTTAAGACATTGCTAAAATCTTTTGACATATACTAGAACCCATCTCAATAAAAACCATTATAAATTAAAGAAATAATTTGACTATCAAAACGGCAAAATTTCGGCAAAAACAGAGTTTCGTCAGTCTGCATAACGAAAGTTATGCCTCCTTCCTCATACTCTGTTTTTGCTATCGAAATTTTGCCGTTTTGCTTAGTCATTTTTATTGAGATAGGTTCTAAATATCATATCCTAAATGTTATCTATTTGCAATAAGAATGAATGGGTGTATATTTACAGATGCAAATTATTAACATTTAAATATAAGTATGAATAAAAAATTTATTTTTGGGGTTTTACTAGGAGTAATACTCTTTGGGCTATTCAGTTTGGTATTTAAAAATAATACTCCTTCTCCAACAACTTCAGCACACAAGCCTCAAGTTGTTGCTAGCTTTTATCCCTTATATTTTTTTGCCTCACAAATTGCTGGCGACAAAGCAGATGTATCAAACATAACTCCTGCAGGCGCTGAACCTCATGACTATGAACCAACTGCTGAAGATTTAGCCAAAATTGAAAACAGTAATCTCGTTGTGTTAAATGGGGGCAATCTTGAGGCTTGGGGAGATAAAATTAAGCAAAATATCAACACCCAAAAAACATTGGTTGTGACTGCTGGAGAAAACCTTACCACACAACAGGTTGTTGAAGAAGATCAGAAAATCATCGATCCTCATGTCTGGCTTTCACCTCTACTGGCTAAACAAATGGTTGATAATATTGAAACAGGTCTTGCTAAAGTTGATTCCTCAAACGCTTCGTACTACCAATCTAATGCATTATCATTAAAGACAAAACTAGATACGCTGGACACTGAATACAAACAAGGACTTTCAGTTTGCGCGGAAAAGAATATTATTACCTCACATGCCGCATTTGGCTATTTGGCAACCGATTACCATCTTAACCAAGTGCCGATTACCGGTATATCCCCCGACGCCGAACCTTCGCCAAAACAATTAGCCGATGTAGCTAAATTTGCGAAAGATAATCATGTTAAGTATATTTTCTTTGAGAGCTTGGTTAGTCCTAAACTTTCGGAGACCTTAGCTACTGAAATAGGGGCACAGACTTTGGTTCTTAATCCTATAGAGGGATTGTCTAATGACGAGATCGCTTCAGGTAAAGATTATTTTAGTGAAATGCGAAGTAATCTTGCTAATTTAAAAATCGCGTTGCAATGCCAATAAAATGACAAAATGATGACAAAATAATGAACAGCGTAGATCATACAAAAAATATTATTGAGTGTGTAGGTGTCTCATTCTCTTACAGCAATCAAGAGGTTCTAAAAAATATCAACCTTGGAATCCATCGAGGAGACTATATTGGTCTTGTCGGTGGAAATGGCGCAGGTAAAACTACACTTCTGAAAATCATTTTAGGACTTCTAAAACCTGATTCTGGAATAATAAAATTATTCGGGCAAGATATCACTGACTTCAAAGATTGGTCAAAGATAGGATACGTGCCGCAAAAAGCTACTAACTTTGACATAAATTTTCCTGCTACAGTAGAGGAAGTTGTACTTATGGGAAGATTTGGAAGACGAGGTTTATTCCATAAGATAAATGAAGGTGATAGAAAAAAAGCGACCGAAGCTTTAAAGCATGTTGATATGTTAGAACACCGAAATAAGCTTGTGGGTGATTTATCAGGGGGTCAGCAACAGCGTGTCTTTATTGCCCGCGCGCTTGCCGGAGATCCAGAAGTTATTTTTCTCGATGAGCCGACCGTTGGAGTTGAGAAAGATATCAAAGATGAGTTCTACAAACTACTCCGAAAACTTAATGAAGAGTTACATCTCACGATAGTGCTTATAACTCATGATATTGAAAGCATGTCTCATGAAGCAATGCATATAGCTTGTATTGATCGCACGCTTGTCTTTCATAACTCGGTCGATAAGTTTTTTGAAGAAACTCACAAAGTTATTCATCCTCATTCTTAAATATGCTAAATATTTTTCAGTATGGTTTTGTAATAAGAGGACTTGAGGCAGGAATAATTGTCGCTATTATTGCTCCACTGATTGGAATCTTTCTTGTTTTAAGACGATATTCTTTGATAGCAGACACTCTTGCGCACGTCTCGCTTGCAGGCATAGCCTTAGGACTACTTTTTGGTTGGAACCCAATCATATCAGCCCTTGGAGTGACCGTAGCTTCCTCTCTTGGTATCGAGCGTTTGAGGACAACAAAACGCATCTATGGGGAATCGGCTCTGGCTCTTTTCCTTTCTGGAAGTCTAGCCCTAGCTACAGTTCTTTTAAGCTTGGGAAAAGGATTCAATGCTAATTTATTTAATTATCTCTTTGGCAGTATTGTGACCGTTACGCAAAACGATGTTTATACAGTAGCTGTCCTTGCAGTCATTGTAGTGATGCTTCTTGTCGCTTTCTATAAAGAATTAGTTTACATAAGCTTTGATGAAGAATCTGCGAAAGTCGCAGGCATTCCTGTTCGACTAATAAATACAGTACTTGTGGTACTTGCGGCACTCACGATTTCATTAGCTATCCCCATTGTCGGCGTTTTACTGATTGCAGCTTTAATTGTCATTCCAGTAGTTACAGCGCTTCAATTTAGGCAAAGTTTTGCAAAGACAATCTTTTATTCCGAATGTATCTCACTTTTTTCAGTAATTTCAGGAATATTTGTTTCTTTCTATTTGAACCTTTCCACAGGAGGAACGATAGTTTTGATCATGCTCGCTATCTTTATTGTGGTTATGGTTATTAAAAAGAAATAATAAGAAGTGTAAAAATCAGATTTATCACTGTTTCGAATCAGGTTTTATGCCTCTGACATATTCAGCATGTTCATCAGCTGAAGCTCCATGATACGTAACATCAAAAATAGGTTTATCTTCTTTGTATGCGACAGTAAGAGAAGTAGGACTTGTTGAAATAGTTGGGGCTTGCACTCGCGCACCTAATTTTTTTGATAGCATTTCAGCGAAACCGTCATCGGCTCCGGTATGGCAAGAAAATAGAACAATTTCAGGCTCCGGCTCAAACATATTTTTTATCCTATCTATTGAACGACTTTTTTCAAGAATATCCTTATCTAAATATCCCTTTCTACCGAAAGTAAGACCGTCTTCTGAACCATGCGCTCCTATCACCAGAAAACTAATTTTATGAGAATATCCTTTCAACGAAACCAAAAACCGCATAAGCTCAAATCTTCTTTGAACCTCAAATATCCTGGTTAAATGTTTTTCTTTTGTTCCTTCATAAAGCTGTTCCAAAACTTTTTTATCTTGGTCGAATGCATCATTAGGATCTTCTTCAGGAAATACCACTACTCCATATGGCACATCTTGGCCATGCATTTTGACTTGCCGAAGAAGCATTCCTGTCGGGTATCTGTTAAATTCACAAATTCCATATTCTTCATGTAATAACTTTACAGCCCCAGGAGAAGCCTCTTCTAATTTTTTCAATGAAAAAAGCTCTAGGTCTATGCCAATATCGTATTTAGTTCTCCACCTATCAACTACGTTATATCCATTTTTTATCGCGTATATTTCTTCAAGATATTTTCCCACCCTTTCTTTTACCAATTTCTCTATTCCTGGCTTATAAACATTTCTCCTCCAAGTAAGCTTGTGAAAGTCAAAGCCAGTTGCTTCTGGGTTTTCTAAACTCTCTTTTAAATGTTTCTCTGTCATGGTTAAGACAGCATTTTTTGCCTTTTCTGATCCTATATAAAGGAGAGCTTCTATGGTTTTAAGGCCATCATCATCACCTTGAAGCAATTCAATAAAAGTGTTTTCAGAAACTTTATCGTCCGTAGCTTTCTTCAATATTTCTTTGTTTTCAGGATTTATGTCAAAAGGAATACTTTGAAATAGAATCAGCACACTTGAGGATTTTCTTTCAAAGATAGGACTGTCTGTTTTTATCTCATCCACAAGCAAAGTCTCAATAAATTTTTTGAAAGCTTTACCCACAGGTTTTATGGAAGCTTTAGACAACTCTATCTCCCTTTGCATATCTTGTAGATTGGATAGCACGTAATCAGCAGAATCTTTTGCCGAATGCCTGTCTTTATATTCAGACGCCAAAGCTTTCTTTAAATCATCAAGAGGCAGTGCTTCCAAAGCTTCTACAGCTCCTTTTTCGTTATTACTTTGAATTAGTCCGAAAACATTGTTCAGAGGTTTTAAAACCTTCTCATAAAATATGGTATTGGTTATAGCTCGAGCGGTTTCTTTCTCAACAGGTTTTAAATTCCATCTTTTATCCTTTGCTTGTTTATTCAATTTATCCCCTTCTCCTTTTGCCGCTTTCGATTGCGCACGTAAAAAATCAGGATGTTTTTCATCTGTTTTTGGTCTCACATATTGTAAAACTCTATTTGTTATGCTTTTAGCTTGAAGTTCTGACTCCGACTCTTCTTTTCTCTTTTCATCTCTTTGTTTTCGAATATCTCGAATATTTTCCGCCTCAACGTCTCTATGTTCTTGAAGTTTATCAGATACAGATTTACCCACTGTGTCAGACAAATCTAAAATAGGATCGTCATCTTCTCTCCAATTTTCTATTGAAAAACCCATGTATAAATTATACAGTATTCTGGAATTTTACCTCAAAGAAAGAATGTGTTTGAAGTGATTCTCGCTCACTGGCTGGATTGAAAGCCTACTCCCCTTTTTTAAAACCATAATTCCAGATAATTTTTTATCTTTTTTCATCTCAGGAAGTGTGATTGGTTTGGAAAACTTTTTTACAAATGATATGTCTACGCAATACCAGATGGGGTTTTCTTTTGTAGATTTAGGATCAAAATGTTCGTCCTTTTTATCCAAAGCGGTTTCGTCCGGATGCGCTTTTGAAGAAACTTTGGCAATGCCATAAACTCCTGTCAGATCTGAACTGGAATGATAGAAAAGCAAAAGATCGCCTATTCTCATACTTCTGCCATAAGAAATCTTTGAATTCTCTGTAGGATCTTTCATCATGAAATTCCTGGATTGATAATTTCTGATGCCAGTCCACGCGGTTTTCTTATCTCTTTTTAGGTCATCTATGGAGTAACATGAGCCTTCTGATTTTATTAGCCAAAAATTCATCGAATTATTAATTAAAAATTACGAATTACAAATAATACGACACAAAAGAAAGCAAGATTATTCCTAAGAGCGCAATGGTAATTCCTTGTTTCTGAAATCTGGTCAAAGGATCTTTGAAAATGAAATGTGAAAGTATTACAAACAGAGCAGGATAAGCTCCTCCTATCGCTCCTGCAATTCCAGAAAAGCCATTTTGAATTGCTATATTAAATGCAAAATCACCAGTTCGCAAAAGAATTGCGCAGCATACAACTGCGCCGAAAATCTTGTAAAAATTTGATTTAAAAGAAATTTTTGCTGATTCATTTGTCATTTTATAGATTAAATATCCGCTGGGAATGGCAATCATAATCGCAACAAAATGAGGAATAAACCATCCAACTTTCTCCATAACGACCCTTATAAATGAAAAATAAATTCCCCAGCAAATCATTGCAAGAAATGCGAAATGAATTCCTCTGTCTTTCCAAAAGTTTGATTTACTCTGATCGGATTTATCCAAGCTGCAGAGTATGATTCCCGTGAAAATTAATATAATGCTTGAGAGCTCTAAGAAAGAAATCTGATCATGAAATATTAAAATTCCGATTAAAATTACAACTACCGGAAATGACCCCGCAATAGTGCCGGCAATCTGCGCATTTGATGATTTCAAGGAAATATTCAAGGAAATGTTTCCAAGAATTGCAAATAAAGCTAGAAAAATATTCAAAGTTAAAATAAATGGCGTGAAATCAGCAAATTTCCCTGGAGCGAAAGGTAGTAAAAATAAAGCAAAAACAAAGCTTGCAATTGAAGCCAAAAAAGAAGTTGCAACACCTCCTATTTTTCTTGAAGAATATGCTCCGAAAATATCGCCAGTTCCCCAGCCTAAGAAAGAGATAAGGCCGGCAACAATTCCTCCGATTAATGTCATAAGTTAATAATATTATAGAAAATTACTCAAGATTTTCTGGTTTTAATAGAGCACGAATCTCATCCTGCATATCAAAGAATTCTTTACTGCGCGGATTTCTAGGGCGAGGCAATTCATTTTTTATAATTCCTTTTATTTGACCAGGCCTTGCAGAAAATACCACAATCCTATCCGCAAGCTCTATCGCTTCATCAATATTATGACTGACCATTACAACAGTACTGTCGTGTTTTTTCCAAAGCCGCAGAAGCTCGCGTCGAAGCTCTTCCGCGGTGAAAATATCAAGCTCTGAAAAAGGCTCATCCAAGAAAATTAGTTTTGGGCCGGTGACAAAAGCTCGAGCAAGCCCGACTCTCTGCTTCAATCCCCCAGAAAGATCTCTCGGACGATATTTGACGAATTTTTCCAAGCCAAATTCTTTTAACTCTTCCTTTACCAAAATTTTTCTTTTCTCTTTTGGAACCTTGTCCCCAATAAGATCAAGCTCAACATTTTGTCCGACAGTAAGCCATGGAAATACTGCAGATTGCTGAAAAACAAAGCTCATTTTTTCTTTTGAAAAATCTTTTTCATAAGTTATTTTTCCCGAGGAAGGTTGGTCTAACTCGCTAAGAAGCCTCAGAATTGTTGATTTTCCACAGCCTGACGGGCCAAGAAGCACTAAAAATTCTTCTTTTATTATGTTGAAACTGACGTCTTTCAGGGTTTCAAAATTTGATTTTCCCTTTCCGCCAAAGTTCTTGTATATATTCTCGATTGTGATTAGTTTATTTGTCATTTGAAAATTATGCGATTATTCTTCCATTTTATTATGGCTCCATTCCAAAAGTGGCAGCCAAATGCTCTTATTAATTGAAAATATAACTGCGAGAAATGCGAGAATTCCAAGAAGAGTCACTTGAGGATTGCTTGAAAAAGCGTTAAAGAAATTCCCCAGACCGAGCCTTGTATGAACAATTATTTCTGTTGCAACAAGCGATTCCCAGCCGTTGCCAAGTCCAATAATCGTTCCTGTTATGAGACCCGGGGTTGTCACGGGAATAAGAAAAAAATGAAGATAATCTAATCCAGAAATCCCAGAGACTTTTACCGCTTCAATGAAATCACGCCTTATAAGCTTAAGCGAGCTTAAAATAGAAAAAAGTATCGGCCATATTATTTCAAGAACAAGAAACATGATGACAACTATGCCGGATGATCCCAAATAAAACACTGCGATTGGAAGAATTGCGGATATCGGAAAACTTTGCAGAATATCAAAAACAGGCAAAGCAATATCGCCTCTTTTGCCTTTGTAAAAAAAAACAGCTAGAAGCCAGCCAAGCACAATGGATATAATGCAAGCTGTGCCCATCCTAAAGAGAGAGATCCCAAGATTTTCAAAAAGAGAAGGCAGACTGATCTTTGCAACATAAGAAAAAAGCAAAAGAAAAAGGAGCGGCACGAAAATGATTATAGAAAGACCAATAAGATGGCCTGTCGTGCGTTTGGTTGCGAATGGATGATATGGCCTTTGATGAATAATTCTCATTTATTTTGCTTTATTTTCATTGATTATTTTAGCACAACGAAAGCAAAATAATTATTGCTAAATCTCAATTCCCGAAAAAAGTTTGGCACCGATTGCTGTGATTATTATCACCAGTATTACAATAACGCTGAAATCCATGCTTAAACCAAAATGCGCTGCTCCTGTGAGAGTTGCTCTTAAAGCGTCCACGCCATACGAAAGCGGATCAAGCTCCGTAACAATGCCTAAAGCAGGAGGCAATCCGCTTATAGGAAAAAGCGCGCCAGAGAGAAAAAACAAAGGCATAACAAGAAAGTTCATGATGAGCTGAAAGCCCTGCATATCATCAAGACGAGAAGCTATAGCAGTGCCAAGAGCGGTGAAAAGAAGCGCAATAAGAAACATGACAATAATCGCAAGAGGCAAAAGCGCCCAAGATTCCGGACGAAATCCTACGACAAGAGTTATCAGAAATACAACAATACCTTGAATGAGAGCGACGGTTGCGCCTCCGAGCGTTCTTCCAAACATAATTGTCATTCTTCCGACTGGCGCGACGAGTGTCTCTTTAAGGAATCCAAATTGCTTGTCCCAAATGATTTCGATCCCGGAAAATATTGAAGTGAAAAGTATGCTCATGGCGATAACACCGGGAGCAAGAAATTGCAAATAATTCCCTCCTCCAGCTTTCGCGTAAATCGGCCCAAAACCGAAACCAAGCGCCACAAGAAAGAGAACCGGCTGTCCAAGAGAGCCTACAATACGCGCCTTAGAGCGAATATATCTTTTTATTTGCCGAAGCCAGAGGATGTATAGTATTCTCATAAAAAAATAATTTAAAATTTAAAAATATAAATTTAAAAATAAATTAATAAAATTTTGTCTGTTGAATTTTAAATTGATAATTGTAAATTGATAATTGAAAATTACTTTTCATCTTCTCCACATTTTCATCATATGCTGATTGCCATTTGCCGCCTCTTCACGAATTGTCTTTCCTGTAAGAGATAGAAAAGCGTCTTCCAAAGTCGGAGAATTCGTATGCTTCTTTAGCTCTTCCGGGGTCCCTTCTGCGACGATTGCGCCATGATCTATTATTGCAATCCTATCCGCATTTCTATCCGCTTCCTCCATGTAATGTGTAGTGAAAAACACCGTAAGTCCCTCTTTTTCACGAAGATCCTTAACATAGTTCCACATATGATTTCTTGTTTGCGGATCAAGGCCTAAAGTCGGCTCATCAAGAAAAAGCACTTTTGGATGATGCAGAAGCCCTCTTGCAATCTCAAGGCGTCTTTTCATTCCTCCAGAAAAATCTTTAACAAGATCATTTTTTCTATCAGAAAGATCAACAAGATCTAAGAGCTCTTCAGTTCGTTTTTTATATAAAGAAGGAGGAAGACCATAAAGTACAGCGTGGATCTCCATATTTTCATAAGCTGTAAGTTCACTATCAAGCGATGGATCCTGGAAAACTATGCCAAAAGACCTTCTCACTTTGTCTGGATCTTTCAAAACATCAAATCCATCGAGAAGTATCTGACCTTCTGTTGGCTCCATGAGCGTTGTGAGCATTCTTATGGTAGTGGTTTTACCGGCGCCATTAGGGCCTAAGAATGCAAAACTCTCGCCTTTTTTCACAGCAAAATTTATTCCTTTCACGGCTTTATTTTCCTTGAAATTTTTGACAAGATTTTTTACCTCTATCGCATTTTGGTTTTCTTTAACTAATTTATCCATTAGACAATTATATCACGCTCAGCTAAACATGATGACAAGCAAAAATCGGCATTGCCGATGTTTTTTGCTTGTCTTTATACTTAAATTTTTTATGACACGAACGTCAGAGCTTTTCCTTTTTTATCTCCTCTGCCGGTTCTTCCTATACGATGCACATAATCCTCGTATGTCTGCGGAAGATCATAGTTTATGACATGAGTGACATCCGCAATATCAAGTCCTCTAGCCGCCACATCTGTCGCAACAAGAATATTTATATGATTATCCTTGAAAAGCCCCAAAGTTTTCTGTCTTTTCGCATGATTTTTATTTCCATGAATTGACTCCGCCTTGAATCCTTTTTGCGCGAGCAAAATGCCCAGCCTTTCCACTCCGTGCTTTGTCTGTCCGAAAATGAGCACTTTGTTAAATTCTTTTTGATTCAGCAAATCATGCAAAACATCTATCTTATTTTTACCCGCTTCCACACGTACAATATCTTGGTCAATATTTTTTGAAGTGTCCCTGGTTTTTACTGAAATAGTCAAAGGATTTTTCAAAAAGTCTTTTATGAGATTCTCAATTTCTTTTCCTAGAGTCGCTGAAAAAAATAATCCTTGTTTTTCCTTGGGCATAAGAGCAAGCATGAATTTCATGTCATTTATAAACCCCATATCAAGCATTCTGTCCGCCTCATCGAGAACAACATTCGAAACATCTGAAAGAGACAATGCTTTTCTTTCAATAAGATCCTTCAGTCTCCCCGGGGTCCCTATGATGAAACTATTATGATGACGCAAAGCGGAAAGCTGAGGACGGATGTTTGCTCCTCCAACGCAGCACACGGAAAAAATTCTCAAAAACTTTGTGAAGCCTTTTAATTCTTGGTCAATTTGTATTGCAAGCTCTCTGGTTGGAGCCATTATGATCACCTTCTCTTTTGGATTCTTCAAAACCTTATTAATCAGAGGAATTAGAAATGCTGCGGTTTTTCCGGTACCTGTATTTGCAATCCCCACAACATCTTTTCCCATAAGAATTTCTGGGATGATTTTATCCTGAATAGGCGTAGGTGTTGTATATCCCTTTTCAAGGATGTTTCTTTTGAGCTTTTCATCAATCGCAAAATCCTTGAAAGAATTTTTAGGCACAAATACTTCTGTCCGTTCTTCTACTATGGTCTTGTTGATGAATTTTGACACATCAATACGCTGGCCCCCGAAACGCCTGTTCCCGCCACCTCTGAAACCTCCTCTTTGCGCAGGTTTAGTGCCGAACCCTGATCTTCTACCATTACCAAATCGGCTGGATCCATTTGATCCGGAACGATTTCCGTTAAAACTTTTTCTAAACATTTTTCTTATAGAATAAGACAACGTAAACAGGAAAAACCTATCCACAATAATATATTCTTCTTTCTAATCTTTTACGATAAAAGTAAGGCGATTAGGTCTCGCCAGTTTCATTCGTAAAGATTTTCCGTCTTTATATATTAGGAATAAATTCCTAACAAAAACTAATGAGATTTAACTTACATGGATAAGCATATACCTAATTTTGAGAATGTCAAGCAAAAATCATGTTCCTTTATCGCTCTTTTTCCATTCAATAAGCTCGCCAGCTTTCTTTTCCATTCTGCCCACTTTTCTTAAAAACTTTAAATTCTTCTTTGGAAAAATAGGAAAGTGGGGGCTTCTATCCAAATCGTCAACGATATTATGGAGGTTTTCTTCGGAAGTAATCCAATTTGTGCCATATTTTTTAAGATTAAAAGATTTTGAATATGAACGCAGTGTTTTAGCTCCTGTCTTGTTTAAAAAATATTCATGGAAAAAAGAGACCGCAAGCTCGCGAACATTCTTGTAAACAGGATCGCGAAATCTAAGAACCGTATGGTTTGTCTTAGAAATCGCTCCCCAGTATCCATTTTTTTTATAAATTGCTACTACATGATCTGTGTCCGAAGCGCTAGTTTTAAGGTCTAAAAGCAATGGTTTTTCTCCATGTAAGAAAAGAGCCGACGCTGCTAAAAGTGCGCCTTCAAAACAATGGGCTTTTTTCTCTCGCAAAACTTTTCTTGGCGACATGTATGTTTCTCCATTTTTTTCATGATTTATAGCCAATTTATCAAGAAAATCTTGAATCTTTTTCGGAGTCGAAAGTTTTTTTAGTAAAGCGAGCTCGTTTTTGTTGAGATCAAACATTTTTAAATCATATAACAAAATCATTTTAATAAAAATGAGATGGTGTATATAAAGTCTTTCGTTTACAATAAAATGTAGTATAATTAAAATTATGAAAAATAAAACAATTTTGTCGTTTTTAATCATTTTGCCGCTTGTTTTTGGCTTGATTAACCTTACGGGCCATAAAGCATACGCCGGAGGAGAAAGCCCTGAGGCCATTAGAGCGCAGGAAGAACAACCTAGTTCAACACCAGCAGTCTTGGGAGCCGAAAATTACAATGGTTCAAGCACTACAGGAACATCTTCATCCGCTACTTCCTCATACAATACCCCGGAAATCTTACTTATTTTTATAATCCTTGTTATCATCGTGATCTCTTTGTGGATGAAATCAAAGAGGAAAGAAATAGTATCTTAGTTTAGCTTCAGAGCCTGCTAACAATCTCATCGCCAAAGATGTATTTTAAAATAGGGCTTGTCTGTGAAAACATTGTGAGCAGACTCTGTATAATATTTACGGAAAAAGCAGTAGGCCTGTAAGAACTATTCGGCTACTATAATTTCCTTAAACAATGATTAAATTGCCAGAAAAAAAATTAATCGTTATTTCCTTAATAACCATTATTATTCTCTGTGGCTGCGGTTATTTTGGCTATCGCTATTACCTTCAAATACAAAATAATATTTCGTCTGAAAAACAAATTTCGGCATTAAAAAAATATTTTGACGATGAAAGAGCAAGGCTTCTCCTGTCAAAAAGTGAAAATCAAAATCTGACCAATTCTCTAAATGCCGAGCATGATCAAGTAAGCATACTTTCCGACAAAGTGGGCGCAATCTCAAGCACAGTGGGCACGCTTCAAAAATTGTCCCAAACAGATAAAGAGCTTTTACAGAAATATTCACGAGTTTATTTTCTAAATGAAAATTATATACCATCAAATCTTACCGAAATCGATCCGAAATATATAAGCCAGAAAAACACAAAAATCCAGATTCATGCAAATGTATACCCTTTTCTTGTGAGATTAATCGAAGCTGCGGCAAATGACAACGTAAACCTTCAAATAATTTCAGGATATCGCTCTTTTTATGCTCAAGCCTCGCTCAAGACAAGCTATAAGGTAGTTTATGGCTCTGGTTCCAATCAATTTTCTGCTGACCAAGGATACTCGGAGCACCAGCTTGGCACTGCAGTGGATTTTACAACAGAAAAACTTAGCGTAAATTTTAATTCTTTTGCGTCGAGTGATGGCTATAAATGGCTTACAGAGAACGCTTACAAATACGGTTTCGTTTTATCTTATCCGAAAGGAAACAAATATTATGTTTTTGAGCCGTGGCATTGGAGATTTGTCGGCGTTTTATTGGCAACTAAGCTCCACGATGAAAATAAATATTTTTATGATTTAGATCAAAGAGAAATTGATCAGTATCTTGTGAATATTTTTGATTAAAACGCATTGCACTAAAGATGGGTTATAAAAGCAAAAAAACGCCTTTGGCGTTTTTTTGCTTTTATAACCTTTGATCTCAAAATTACATTGATGAAGACGACATTGAAGAATCGCACATCTTGCAAACCTTTTTATGGGTCACAACTTCTATAATAGCCGAGAGGCCGACTAGAATGTAGATGATCATTGAAACTGTTGATCCAGTTCCAAAGATTGCATCAACAAGATTCCATCCGAATGCCACTAGAAGCCAGTTTAGGCCTCCGATGACAAGCAAGATGAATGTGACCATATGTAGAGCTTTCATATTAATTAAAATTAAGTTTTTAATACGACTTTTATTCCGACTAGCGAGGAGCGCGTGGACGAGTGCTCTCGTACACAGCGTCCGAATCGAAGTCGGACTATAGGGTTGGTCCCTTTATATAGTAAGTATGCTCTTAATGGAAAAAAATGCCATTAAATTATCAACAGCTTGTTTTTGATGTTAAAACCCCTTTTTATGGGTTTTCCTGATGAATAATGGATAAGTTATAATATTAGAATATGAATCCGAAGCGACACATCTTTATTATATGCTTGATTTTGGTATTAATTTTGTTTTTATTTCTGCCAAAATTCCTCCGCGCTCCAGAGGAAGCCGTCAATTCTCTGAACACTCCTGTAAATGAATCTGCGGATAAGACTCAGGCAACAATAGCAATAAATAAGGACGAAAATTTTGTTTTTCCAATTTCAAATGCCCTAGAACGAGTGACGAAAAAAAGTTTTGGAACATACGTTACCCCAGAGAATTCCCCAGTGCAGCCTGAGAGATTCACCGGCTTTCACACAGGGGTGGATTTTGAAACTTTTCCTTCTGAGCAAAATACTGATGTTTCAATTTCTGCAATTTGCGACGGCAAGCTAATTTTGAAAAAACAAGCAACAGGTTATGGAGGAGTAGCCGTAGAATCCTGTTTTTTAAATAACAAACCTGTAACAGTCATATACGGACATTTAAGATTAAGCAGTATAAAAGCAGAGACGGGACAAAGCCTTAAAGCCCGGGATTTCTTAGGATTTCTAGGACGAGAATATAGCAGTGAAACAGACGGCGAAAGAAAACATTTGCATCTTGGAATTCATCTTGGAGGCTCGGTAAATATATTAGGATACGTACAAAATAAAAACGATCTAAAAGATTGGGTTGATCCGCTTGTTTACTTGAAGTAAGTTTTCGTAAAAAATTTCGGGTATTGATTACTTTATAGGATTTTCTCCTCTGATAAGTCTAATGAGTATCATGATGATAGCTACCACAAGAAGTACATGAATAAATCCTCCTATTGTAAACGATGTGATTAGTCCCAAGAGCCATAACACGATGAGAATGATTGCGATTGTTGTAAGCATGTTAAATATAATTAACTGATAAAGAAAAACCTTAAATGTCACTTATTCACCTACTTGTTTATTAGACGCAACAAAAATGATAAACTTACACCATTATGGGAGGAAAATCAGCCACATGGATAGGAATGTTTATAGGATCAAGTGTTGGAGGCCTTATACCTTCTCTGTGGGGAGCAGGAATGTTTTCTTTTTCTTCTCTATTTTTTAGCGCACTCGGAGCAATTGCAGGAATCTGGGCCGCGTATCAATTTAGTGATTAAAATTAGTCGGTGGTTAGTAGTATGGTAGTAAGTAGTGGGCAGACAATAAAATTAAAAATTTATTTTAATTACTTCAAAATATAATTTTCTACTTACTACCTGCTACCATACTATCTCTTTTTTGAATAAATTTTGAATAAAAAAAATTGAAGCGGCTACGTAAACGTTGCTGCTTCATTTGCTTAATGTGCTTTGAACCGTAATCGGAAAGGGTACTCTGCATCTGGAGCTCGCGCGTCCTTTCTCCACCCGATAAATACTCCCGGTTCGGCAAGGAACAATTTCCAACTTCCCTTAGCTACCACTTTGTCGACATTATCCCTTTCCTCCCATGTTCCAGGAGAATACTCGTCTTCGCCCCACCGCCATTCATATACGACAATTCCGGTCTTTTTATCCTTGTTCCCAAGCAAGAATTCGAACGAGAAGATTTTCTCATTGAATTCTGTTACGCTGGCATCGCTCGTAACTGCTTGCCATGAATTTTCCCGGCTTTTACCTTTCTTGGTTTTTTCGGCTGCGACCGGCTGCCAATAACCAAGATTGACCACATCGCCCTTAGCTAATCCCGACCCTCGAATTCCGACTTGTACCCGGAGTGGAATTTGCTTCGGAGGAATGGCTGCCGGCGGCGTTGTTGCTTCAGGAGGAGCAGGTGTGGGCGCAGGCGTTGCTTTGGTTTCGGAAACCACAGCTTTAGGAGTCGGCGTTGCAGACTCCTGTTGCTTGCGGTTTTGAGTACAACTGATGTAGAAAAAAGCAAAAAGAGCTGCTGCTGCTATTCCTGCAATTCCCGCCAACTTACATGTTGGGGAGGCGTAAAAGCCTTCCTCCTTTTTCTTTTCTGTCGATTTAGGAAGAGGCTCTTCAACCTCTAATGAATCCATGTCTCTAATCATGATCTGGTTTTCCTTTCGTTTGTGGTTTGATTTTTCGATTTCTTTGTTGTCAAAGCTTCACTAGCTTTACCATTTTTATAGACAAAAGTCAATACATCCTTAAAATGAAACGCGGGATGATTTTACACATCCTAAGCGATGAAAGAGCCTTTTTGAAAGCCTTGCGCAGGCGGACTGCGCCGAGCAGAGCAAATTTTCACCAGAAAATTATGCGTGCTTTCAAAAAGGCTCTTTCTAGAGCGACTTATTGACCTCAAAAAAGTGAAGTGATATTGTTTCCAAAGCATGATTTTTTTGTACCCTCCAGAATGGTTTGTCCATGCATGGCCATGGGTTCTTGGTTTTTGCATTGTCGGCGAGATTCTTTATTACTTTATAGTATCTGGAAATCGCAATTGATTCTTTGGCGGAAATGATCCGCTATTTTTATACAAAGCAGAATTTTCTCATGTTATAATTGCCTCGCATGGAACACTATATTCTGGAGGTAATCGCAAACAACAGCCATATTTTCAGCACTTTAGGCTATTACATCATATTTTTTTCCGGTCTTCTGGAATCTGTGCCTCTTTTTGGATTTATTGTTCCAGGACAGACGATAATTGTTATCGGGGGGTTTTTTGCTAAAAAAAGATTATTCGCTTTTTTTCTGATTTTCTTGATTGCCGCTCTTGGAGCGATTTTCGGAGATTTGATAAGTTTTTTCATCGGCAGAAAATACGGTGATGGATTCCTAAGGAAACATGGGCATAAATTTTTTGTTAAAGAGAGCCTTCTACATAGCACAAAAAAACTGGTGCAATCTAACCCCGGCAAAACATTATTTTTTGGAAGACTTAATTCTGTTACTAGATCGCTTGCGCCATTTTTAGCCGGAACATCTGATATAGACATTCCTACTTTTCTTTTTTATTGCATTACAGGAGGAATAGCTTGGGCCGGAATTTTTGTTTCTGTCGGATATCTCTTCGGCAAAAGTTTTGAAATTGCAGCGCCTGTCATAGGAAAATTCGTTCTTATAGCCACAATTATTGTGGCTTTGCTTATTGCGCTTGTTCAGTATATGAAAAAAAGAGGATTTACCCTTTCGCAATACAATATTTCAATGCTAGTGACTAATGCCGTGTCTTTGTATGTTTTTGCCATGATAGGACAAGCCGTGGCTAAAGGTTCGGCTATAATAACAGCTTTTGACGATAGAGTTTACAGGACAGTGCCGATGCTTAGAACTTCTACTCTTGATTATATTATGATCGGCGTCTCCAAGATCACGGAACTTCATTTTATAATTTTTGCCGGAGTGCTGTGTGTTTTACTTTTCTTATTGAAAAGAAAAAAAGATGCATGGGTAGCGGTACTTGCTTTGGTTTTCGGAAATATTTTAGTATATGCGACAAAAATAGTATTTGACAGACCACGCCCCCTTCACGCCCTTATTTATGAAAATGGTTCAAGTTTTCCGAGCGGGCACGCAACAATGGCAACATTATTTTTTCTGATCGTCATTCATACTTTTTCTGTAAGAATCAAAGAAAGCCATAGAAAAATAGCTTTTGTGGCAATAAATGTGTTCTTGATACTTTTTATATCTCTTTCAAGGATTTACTTGGGAGTACATTTTGCAACGGATGTCATTGCTGGCACCGCCCTCGGAGCTTGGATATTCTCGCTTTCAGAGCTTGCATCAAAATGCGCTCCGTGGTTTTATAGGAAAGTTAAAAGAGAACAAATCATTCCTAATCTATAACACCAATCTACGAATATACACTAATGACCCAAATAGTTAAGAACCTTTACGAATAAGGCACACGAATATTCGTGTCATTCGGGTACAATTAGCGTATTGGCGTTATATAATAATTAAAAAATATGAAGAAAGATACAAACTACACTCCATCAAAAAAGATATTAGAAAATTACGCTAAAGTTTTGGTTAATTTTGCGCTGGGTTCTGGCAAAGGAGTGCAAAAAGGCGAAACTGTCTATTTAACAGTAAACGAATATGCTAGGCCTCTATACGTAGAGCTTTATAAAGCAATTTTAAAACGCGGAGGAAATGTAATTCAAAATTATATTCCTGATGACAAAGAAACATATGACAAATCAAACGCAAATGTTTCAAGGCTTTTTTATGAGCTTGCAAGCCCCGAGCAGCTCTCCTATTTTCCGGCAAAATTCCTGCGAGGGCTGGTAGATGAAACCGACCATTCTATTTATATTCTTTCAGATACCAACAAACATATTCTAAAAGGAATCGATCCGAAAAAAATCCTGGCTCGCGGCCAAGCTTTCAAGCCTTATATGGATTGGCGAAATGAAAAAGAAAATAAAGGCAAATTTACTTGGACGCTCGCTCTTTATGGCACACCAGCAATGGCAAAAGAGGCAGGACTAACACTCAAAGAATATTGGGGAGAAATAATAAAAGCTTGCTTCTTGGATAAAAAAGATCCAATTAAGGAATGGAAAAAAGTTTTTAAAATGGTGGAAAAAGCCCAAAATAAGCTTAATTCAATCAAAGCGGATAAATTCCATGTTAAAGGTCCTGATGTAGACTTATGGGTGGGCTACGGCAAGCGGCGCAAATGGATGGGCGGAAGCGGGCGCAATATTCCCTCTTTTGAACTTTTTACTTCACCAGATTGGAGAGGAACAAATGGCTG
>Ga0207149_1003_pt1 | contig 66211 bp, 53 predicted proteins | sample Alteio_BWMinHeat_31_FD_153563 | JGI IMG/M metagenome (GOLD analysis project Ga0207149, IMG submission 153563) | Enriched cells from forest soil in Barre Woods Harvard Forest LTER site, Petersham, Massachusetts, United States -... | ecosystem: Environmental > Terrestrial > Soil > Temperate forest >... | reverse complement strand
AATGAATACAGAAAACCCTACACCTAAAACCAAAATAAAAATAATTGATTTACACAAATCATTTGATGGCCATTTGGTTACCCGAGGTGTTAATCTTGAAATACCAAACGGCGAAATGACCGTTATTATTGGTAGATCAGGTGAAGGGAAATCAGTACTTCTTAAACAAATTATCGGTCTTATCAAACCAACTTCTGGCAATATTATTATCGATGGTGTTGACATCACAACACTCAGCGAAAATGAACTTGAAGAAGTATTTAAGAAATTTGGTTATGTCTTTCAATTCGCCGCATTACTCGATTCACTCAATGTCTTTGAAAATATTGGTATCACGTTGCTTGAGCAAGGCGCATCTGCCGAAGAAATTGATGCCATAGTACGAGAAAAGTTGGCACTTGTACAACTCTCTGAAGATGTCCTTGATAAATATCCCTCGGAATTATCAGGTGGTATGAGAAAGCGTGTTGGTTTGGCGCGCACGCTAGTTACCAATCCTGAAATTATTCTATACGATGAGCCTACTACAGGTCTTGATCCCATTACTTCGCGCGTCATTCATGAACTTATGTCTGACATGCAAAAAAAATTCAAAATCACTTCAGTAATTATCTCCCATGATGTTGAAACATTCAAATACGCCGATAAAGTTGCATTATTGCACGAGGGAATCATTGAATATTTTGGTGATGCAAAAAATATATGGGATTCCACAAATCCTTATATTTATCAATTTATTCGTGGATTATCTGAAGGTCCTATCACTAACGAAATTCCTTACTACAAAGATAAGGCGTAAGCGTAAAATTATTTTTTTATAAAGGCTCTGCGCCATCTTCAAGTATTTTTAAATAACGTTTATAAACATAAATTTTATTGCGCTTTTGACCACTTATTTCTTGTAAGATGTCTAAATCAATCATGTGATTTAAAGCACTCCGAACTGTAGGTAACGACATATTAAGTTCAGTTGAAAGTAACGATATAGTAACTTGCGGCAACCTCTTTAAATACTCAAATATTTGCTCGCATGAAAATCTAACTCGCTTAAGTGCCATAATCTTTGCATAATCTTGCGCAAAAAGGCTATTAATTAAAGCTGTTGTTTTAATTGCCTGTTGTGTCGACTCAAAAACACCTTCTAAAAAGAATTGTAGCCATCTTTCCCACGTCCCCTCTAATCTGACTTCTTGAAGGAATGCATAATACACTGAACGATGCTGCTTAAGATATAAACTTAAATATAAAATTGGCTCACTAAGCATACCGCTCTCACAAAGAAGAAGCGTAATAAGTAATCTGCCTAAACGACCATTACCATCTAAAAAGGGGTGAATCGTCTCAAATTGCACATGAGCGATACCTGCTTTAATTAAAACAGGTAATGTATCGTCATATAAAAATTGCTCTAAATTAAATAAACATTTATTTAAATATTCAACAGGGGGTGGAACAAACAATGCATTTCCTGGTCGTGTCCCGCCAATCCAATTTTGTGAACTGCGAAATTCTCCCGGCAATGCTTTTGCGCCTCGTGTTCCTGACAACAACACCTGATGAATTTCGCGTAATAGTCTTAGCGACAAAGGAAAACCTTCGCGAAGTCGCTTAAGACCATGATTAATTGCTTTGACATAATTAGACACTTCTTCTACATCTTCTATGGCAACGCGAGGTTTTTGGTGATGTTCAAAAAGCATCAAATCTGAAAGCGAACTTTGCGTTCCTTCAATTTGACTTGAAAGCAAGGCTTCTTTGCGAACATACATATAAATAAAAAGTGATGTATTAGGTATCGACTTAGTAACATTATTCAGCTCACCCAAGGCACGTGATGCCTTTTCTAGGTAGGGATAAAGCTGCGTTAAATCTATAGCTGGCTCAGGAGGCAACATAGGCGGAACATATGCCTTATATTCCTCATCCCCTGTTTTATACGTAATATAAGTTCCAATACGTGATTTCATAAAAACAACCTCACTAACTTTTCTTAAGGATGACTCTAAAGAAAAGTTAATTGATTATCTTTTCTTAGTCAAGGGTTTAAAGAAAAGTTAATGGGCTATCTTTTCTTTATAATTATTCTAAAGAAAAGTTATTTTGGGCTAAAAACCCTTTTTAGACTATTTTTCATGCATTAAAACAAAGTTTGCCGCTTGTACAACCTTCTAAAATTAAGTATTTTGGTGAGATAAAAAAGAACGAAATATCTTGTTACAAGGATAAAGCGTGAACACAAAATTGTTTTACTTCGCAATAAAAACAATAATCCTTTCCCTTTCTCTACTCCACATTCTTCCCACTCACTCAAATACCCTCATCATCATTCGCGGAACTGCAAACTCTGGCAAAAGTACTTTATGCAAACAATTATGCTCTTTAAATAATTCATACAAATTTGTCTCACAAGATGAAATCAATAGAAATAAAGTCTACGAAATTTGTTCCTATATTTTTCCAGAAAACATGAAACTCATCAGCGATACAATAAAACATGAAAATATGTGGCAAGCAATTAAAACGTTAAACACTACGTTTTTAAACACCACAACTCAAGAAGATCAACAACTTGCAATCAATGCTATTAATGAAATTAGAGCTTTTTTTGATGATCCTATTCGTGAAAAACAACTTATTGCCAGCAAAGCTTTAACAACCAAACACGTCATGCAGCAACTCATTTTCCATGCTGCTTGTGGCCACGATGTTATTTTTGATTCTTGGGGCGTTACCAACTGGGAAAACGAGATTATTGAACTACAAAAATGCTTTGATCACGTTATCAACGTTGTAACCTACTGCCCACTCGAAATAGTACAACAACGATGGGAATGCAGAAATAACATTGCTCTAGAAACTAAAATTTATACCGATAAACGCTTTTTCATCCAAATGATAAAAAGCTTTTTTGGTTTTCTAGTTCCTGTTGAAAATTTAGAATGCGCGTGCACTACCGTTACAAAAGATGATTTTGATCTTCTTGTAAAAAAAGGACTTGAATATGCCCTTGACGATGCTCCAAACGTGTACATGTCAGAAAAACAATTTTCATTCCGTGAATGTACAAAACAAGAACTTTTAAATTTTAAAGAAGAAATATACGAAAAATATGGTTTCAACGATAAAAGCGAAGTATTTCTTGCCCCATCGAGTGGTTATGATATTTTACTGTGTACGCAAGGTGATTGTAAGGAATATGCAAGCGACTTATGGAACAGAATAAATGAACATATTGAGCAGCAAGTTAATAGCTCATGTGAACTAAAGAGTAGTCAATGTACCCATATGACATAATTTTCACACTAAATAACACTCAGAAATTTATAGTCGAACTCGATGATTTCTTGGAAAAATTACCTTGTTTCTGCCAAACCCCTATCATCTTTTTTAACAATAAACAAAAACTTTACCTATCACATGATAGCCTTCCAGACGATATCATCAATCTACGCACTTTGCTTACCAAAGCATTAAATAATGAATTACCACTGCACAAATCCATAACAGACATTGGATATTCAGAAAATATGCGATGCGCTTATGAAGAACAACAAATACTTGCGGAAGAAAAAAATAGCACATATCAGTGGGAACCAAATCCAAATGTAGTATACATACAAGAAGACTCTTATCCTTCATGGGTTGGAGAAGCTTATCGGCTATGGGGCTATCAAAATATTATTGCTTGGATTTATAATGATTCATCAAAAAATATTATTTTCACCATAACTCCTCGATACCCAGATTTCTTTACTGAAGATAGTAATTCTATAAAAGAATCTTACGGTAAATGGATACAATCATATCAACCAATAATAACACAAGTCATTTCTCCACAAGTTGCTCAGCAATGGATTAACCAAGCTGATAAAATTATTAATTTCATTGAAAACAAATGGACTGCTGCTGATAACGAAATAGACAAAGATGCGCCAATGACATACGAAGATTGTCCACGCAATATGTAAAAAGTGGTGGAAATATTGCTCGCACACCCACCACTTTTAGTTATATCTTTTTGCTACACCCTTTTACAAAATATGCCCCACCACAACCCTGGATCTTCAACAAACCAACAGCGCCACTCTCATTGCGCACAAACTTATAAAGCATATTTTTTCTTTCTAAATCTATAAACTCATCTTTTTGCACGGGATATAAAGCTCTACCATCAGAAGTACATAAAGCTTTTCCCAATTTTTTCACTTTATATCCACCTTCAAATTCTGGATGATTATAAATTCCTACATAATCATCGTACAACGCTGAATCAATCTCTATAACTTCTTCAGAAGGAATATGATAATTCTTACCAAGAGCAATCGCTACAAGATCATCACACAATTCATTGAGCCAACACATATTACCCAAAATAACAACGTATATTTTCTTGCTTGGGATTGTTAACGCAATTGACTTAAAACCATTCGATAACAGACCGCCATGTTGTACACTTTTTTCACCAAACGTTTCACCCACAGAACAACCATATCCATAATTTTCTTGATTACTATACTGTTGCCTCATAGCAGATAAAGACTCTGCATTAATAATTTTACCTTCATCCAAAGCTTTAATAAATGTGCACAAATCACCTGCTGTACACAACAAGCTTCCTGATCCTTTATAATTATGATCATAAATCAAGTGACCATTCACCAAATTATGTTCTTCATCATAAACATAACCACATGCAGCATTTTTTATTATTGCATGATCATGATCAACAAATAAGCTATCTTTCATGCCCAAGGGAACTAAAATATTTTCTGAAACAAATGATTCATATGTTTTTCCAGAAACTTTCTTCACAATAGAACTCAGCAGCAAATAATTTGTATTGCTATAGCGATAATCTGTTCCTGGTTGGAACTCTAACGGCTTATCCTTACAATAATTAATTAATGCTTTCAATTTTGTAGGTAAAATATTCATCTCCAATGGATGCCCACCTGAAAATATACCTGACGTATGCGAAAGAAGATGATGAATACTAATTTCATTTCCGCGAGGATAGTCTGAAAAATACCTATCTAAGGTATCATTAACATTCAGCTTATTTTTTTCTTGTAACTGTAAAATACACGCTGCTGTAACCATTTTAGTAATTGAGCATATTCTAAATTTTGTGTCAGCTGCATTAGGAATATCATAGGAATAATTGGCAACTCCATAACCTTTGTTAAGAAGTACATTATCACCCTCTGCAACAGCGACACTACCATTAAAACGATTTAATCGTGCACATGCTTGCAAATAAGTATCTAATTTTTCTGTAATCATACAAACAGTGATACTTGGAACAAATAATACAACAACAATAAAAATACTACGGTGCAAAAAACTATACATGCACTACCTCAAAAAGATTAAATGTTATCAATTTACAACAATAAAGGAGACATTTTCATGCCCCCTTAAAATTCTCATTTACTCAAAAACAATATCAGTTACTCAACCTGCTTTTGGAAATCTTTATACATCATACTCGGCTGTATACCATGATTATTTTGATATTTGTTACTCACGTACGTAACATAATCACCTTCAATGGTATGATAAAAAATCTGGCAAATTTCAATATTTGGATAAATACGCACTGGACGAACACAAAACATTTCTAACGTCCAATACCCCTTAAAACCAACATCACCAAACCCCGCAGTAACATGAATAAATAATCCCAAACGACCAATAGAAGAACGACCTTCTATCATAGGAACTAATGTATCCGTTTGCGTATACTCAACAGTACGACCAAGATATAATTGACCAGCTTCTAATAATAATCCTTCTTCAGGTATAACAAGTGAACGCACTTTATGCTCAGATTTCATATCAAGATGTGGTTCATCATATATAAGAAGTTCATTATGCAAGCGCAGATTATAACTATTTGGATTTACTTGCGACTGATTAAATGGAGTAATAAAAATATCCTTTCCCATCCGACGCTTAATTTCATTTCCAGAAAGAATCATGATATTCCTTACTAAACACGTTGAAAGATAAATATTACATAATATACTAAAGTATCAGGATTATTTTTTTTAGTAAAAAAAAGGTATTACTTAAATGAAAAATACAATAATGCCGACGCAAAATACTATCGATCAAATAAAAGCAGAAAGTATCCGATTTCAAACACTTCCTACTGAAATTAGTAAAGTAATTGTTGGGCAAACACACATCATTAAATATATTTTAAACGCAATTTTGTGCAAAGGACACATTCTTTTAGAAGGTGTTCCCGGCGTTGCAAAAACAACAATGATTAAAGCTATTGCAACAACACTTGGCCTTTCTTTTAATAGAATTCAATTTACTCCTGATTTACTACCATCAGATCTTATTGGTACTCTGATGTTTAATGCAAAAATTAATGACTTTGAAACAAAAAAAGGTCCTATTTTTGCAAACCTTATTCTTGCAGATGAAATTAACCGTGCTCCAGCAAAAGTACAAGCTGCATTATTAGAAGCTATGCAGGAACAACAAGTTACCATCGGTTCTCACACCTACAAATTAGACGCTCCTTTTCTTGTTTTTGCTACACAAAACCCTCTTGAGCAAGAAGGAACCTACCGCTTACCAGAAGCGCAACTCGATCGTTTTTTATTTAAATTGCATGTGAGCTATCCAACTATATACGAAGAACGACAAATCCTAGGCCGATCACTTGATACTGATTCATTGTCGCGTATGTTAACAAAACAAGATATTTTAGATGCGCAAACGCTTAGTCAGCAAGTGTATGTTGATGAAAAAATAATCAACTATATTGTTGCAATTGTTTTTGCAACACGCAATCCTGCAGAATATAATTTAAAATCTCTTGTCCCATACATTACGTATGGTGTTTCTCCCCGCGCAACATTAGCACTGTATCATGCAGCAAAAGCAAATGCTTTTTTAGATGGACGTTATTATGTAACACCCGATGATGTAAAACAAGTCAGTCTTCCTATAATGAGACATCGCCTTCACCTTTCATATGAAGCCGAAGCAGAAAAAATAAATGCTGATGAAATTATATCAAAAATTATTAATACCATCGCTACGCCATAATGCTTTTAATGCGAAAAAATAAATCATAAGGTATGCTTGACAAGACAAGCGCAAGAGCAGTATTGTAAAAAACAATGAAAAAAGCAATGCAAGGAATATTGAATGAAACATCCGTTTTGGATTATCAATCTCGGACTGGTCTCGCTTGTTCTTTTTGCTTGCACTTTTATTTATTTTTCATCAGTGAAAGTTCCTCGTCGTGAAAGTATCCAACCTGAGCAAATTACTGTTCGTAAAGAACGTAAAGTAGCAATCAACATCGAAAAAATATATGAACACGATCTTTTTGGCACTTATGTGAAAGAGCTTCCAAAAACACAAAGCATCGACGCCATTATCCCTTTCCCAGCGCCTCCCGCTCAACAAAAAATAGTTGCTCCAAAAATAACTGAACCAGAATTTCTTGATCCTCTTCAAATTACTTTAATGGGAATTATTGTTGTAGGATCTAATGACACAAAAAACAGAGCAATCATCCAAGAAGATAAAAGCAAGCAAGAAAATACTTACAAAGTTGGTGACATTATCCAAGATGCTCAAATTATCCGCATCTTCAAAAACAAAATAATTCTTTTGCGTCTCAACGGACAACAAGAAATTTTATATTTACGCGAACAAGATGCCAAAACTGATTCATCGTATACACAAATCAATGAATGGGATTCTGTGGTAAAAAAAATAGCTGAGGGCCAATATCTTGTTAGTCCAGAAACCCTTGTGGAAAATGTTAAAACACTAACACAATTTATTAATATGCTCAATACAACAACTGCTTATCAAAAAGGTAAAAGCGTCGGTCTCAGAATAGGTCAACTCGTACCACAATCTCTCGGTGCTATGCTTGGGTTACAAAAAGATGATATTATCACTCACATAAATGGTATATCAACACAAACAACCGATGAACGCCTTGCCATTTATAAAAATGTTACTACACTACCTCTTGATCATTCAGTAAAATTAAGAATTATTCGTAGAAACAGAGAAATTATATTAACGTACACACTTAATGATTTTTCTAAAAAAGAAAGCACTGAAACAACACTATCTATGAACAAAAATAGTTCTGCTGGTTTTTTTCATGAAAACGCACTGAATAGCAGACAGCAACATCTTGCCTTTGCTCCCACTCTTAATAAAATAAGAAAAGCGGATAGTCATGTTATACGTGAAAAAGGTAAAATTTAAATGAACATAGATAGTTTGATAGAGTAAAAAATATGAATAGATATACCGTACATCCATGTTTTGTTTTTATTCTTACTATCCTTGTTTGCACTACTCAAACAGGAAGTAGAAAGCGTTATCGCAATAAAAAAAAGCCATCATCTATTAATACCCATATAAATATTAAAGCATTTGATGATCAAGAAACTTCTGTTCCATCAACTGCAATGCTACCTCAAACAGCAGCGTCCAAAACAAATACCACAGAGAAAGCACAACAAGCCGTGCCTTCTTACGATAATCCATTTTTAGCACCCGATATGGTTAACTTTGAACCAGAAGAACAGCAAAAAATAGAAGCTCCAATCTTTGAAGAACAAGATGAAGAAGACAACATAGAATTTAATTTTGAACAAGCTGATCTACAAAATTTTATCACGCAAATAGAAGAAATATTTGAGGTTAAATTCATCACCGATGATGCATTACAACCATTACCGCAGGGTAAAAAACCGCTTAAAGGTAATAAAATTTCTTTTAAAACACACGCACCTCTTTCTAAAAAAGAAGCGTGGAATTTATTTCTTTCATTTCTGGATATTGCTGGATTTACTGCTATTCCTTATGATTCGCCGCGCGTATTTCGTATCACCGTAATTGATACTGCACGCAAATCTCCACTGCCAGCATATATTGGGGTTGATTATACAACGTTACCTGACAGTGACGAAATAATTCGCTATGTATATTTTCTTGAAAATGCTTCTACTGAAACAATCAAAGCTATCATAGATCCCTTAAGAAGTAGTAGCTCACAAGGATTTGTAGAACTTAAGGAGCATAAAGGCTTTATTTTAACTGATAAAGCATATAACATAAAAATGCTCATGAAAATCATCAGCGAACTTGATAAAGCAAGCGCTCCTGAATCAATGGCAGTACTCAAATTGCGCAATGCTGATGCAAAACAAGTGCAAGAATTATATACAAGCTTACTTCCTAAAGAAGAACCAGCCTCACGCTTTTTCACAAAAAAACAACCGACATCCCTTTATTTTCCTGAAAACACACGCATTATTGCAGAACCACGTACTAATACATTGATTTTATTAGGGCCAGTCAACGCAATTCAAAAAATAGAAAATTTCATTATTAAATATATTGATATTGAACTTGATCAGGCATATTCACCATTGTACACGTATCACTTAAAATATGCAGATGCCACAACTATCGCTGATATCATGACCAACGTTACTGCGTTTGGTAAAGAAACAGAAGCAGGAAAATATGGTGGCGTACGCGGAGCTGATCAATACATGGGTCCAATGGTATTTATACCTGAAAAAGAAACAAACACCGTAATCATTAAAGGTAGTTACGATGATTATCTTAAAGCAAAAACAATTATTGATCGTCTTGATGAAGCACAACCACAAGTAGCAATTGAAGTTCTTGTCGTATCCGTCGATATTAATGACAAAAAATCACTCGGTGCACAATTACGAAGCAAAGTTCCAGGACCTAACGGATTGCTGGGAAACAATATTAAATTTCAGACATCAGGATTGTATAATAGTCCCCAAGCTGGAATTATCACTAATCCTTTTACTGCTGCAGAAGGACAAACACCTGCAGCTCCCGGTGTTGACAGACTTCTTGGAAATTTATTAAATCTTGTTGGTGGCGCAGCACCAGGAACAACATTGGTGCAACTTGGTAGAGATGCATTCGGCATATGGGGTATTTTCCAAGCATTGCAAACAGTTACTGATGCAGAAGTAATCTCCAATCCATTCCTCCTTGCAACAAATAATACCAAAGCAAATGTTTCTCTTGGTTTAACGCGTCGTGTTATTACTATGACCGCTGTTGGTGGTAACGATAATAATCAAAATGGATTTGGTGATGATAAAGCAAATCTTGATGTAACTATAACACCCCAAATCAATTCTGACGGTATGATTGTGCTTAAAGTGAGCGTTGAACTTGATGAATTTACTGATCCTAATCCTCAAAGTGCAACAAAATTAACGCGTAATATAACTACTAATGCAATTGTTGCAAACCAAGAAGTACTTGCACTTGGTGGCCTTATCAGAACCAATACAACCATTAATGAAAGTAAAGTACCTATACTCGGTGATATACCTATTCTTGGTTGGTTCTTCAAAAACAAAACTAAAACAAAGTTTGATCAAAATCTTCTTATTCTTATTTCAACACGTATTATATCGCCAACTGTTGAAAAGGAAGCTAAAGAATTTACTCAATACCATATTAACGACTACAAAGAAACGCTTGCTCGTCTTGACCGAAAACCAGACGAACATGATCCTATCCATCGAATGTTTTTTGAAGACAAAAAGAAACGATCAAAAATATCTCATGAAAAATTAATTTTTAAACGCCAAAAAAATAGTTCTTCAGAAGATAGTGATACGCCAAAACATGAATCAACGCATGATGATATAGTTAACAACACAGAACCAATCACTAATGATGACAATAATTTTAACAATTATACACAAGCTCATGCAATTCGTCGCAAAAAACGAACCGAATTATCACTTTCCCAATTTTTGAAAGATGAGGAGGTTCAGGCATGATTCCATTGATTAAAGGAGTGTTTTTGCCCGAAAGAATAAACACCTATTATATATTTTCAAAATATGTTGTAGGAGTTGTCATTGGCAAAACAAGTATCATCGCTACCAAAACTCGATTGCAAGGTAATAAAACGACACTAGAACTTTCTATTGAAGAAAAAATTGATCTACCTAATAATGAAGAACCAGAATCTGAAAGAATAGCGCGCGCGCTTAAATCTTTATTTTCTAAAATAGGAAAATATGACGAAGTCGTAACAGTTTTACCAAGCTCTTTAATTATTTTCAAAGAATTACGGTTACCCTTTTTACAGCGTGACAAAATTGATCTCGTTATAGGTTTTGAAATTGAACCGCTTCTTCCTTTTCCATTGCGCGATGCTGTCGTCGATTTTGTTATCACTCGCCAAATTCCTCAGGACAATAGTTCAGAAATATTAGTCACTGCTGTTCAAAAACAACATATTGTTGAACATCTTACTTTATTTGAATTAGCAAATATTAAAGTCGATACAATTACTGTAGATATGATATCTTTATACAGCCTTTACGCAACGCTCCCCGCATACAGTGCACTACAAGGAGGAGCAGCGTTAATTGATATTGGTCTTTACACAACGCGCATAGCACTTATTGTTAACTCTCAATTAAAAATGATTCGTACTTTACCAAAAGGCTTTATTGCTTTAACAAAAAAAGCTGCTCAAGACCTTAATACAACGCCAAATGATGTAATGGAAAAATTAATACGCTTTGGACTTGAAGCACCCGAACAACCTGATTATGAAAAAGCAATACAATCCGCAGCTAATTCACTCTGGGATGACATATTATTTACCTTCACATCATTTAGTTCACAATTTTTAAATCGTAGTCCCATCTCCCATGTGATCGTACTTGGCGAAGGATCACTTATTAAAGGTTTTCTTACTTCTTTTTCTCAAAAAATACAAATTCCCTGCCAAGAGTTTCAACTAACAGATATAGATACAAAAAAACTCGAAATTAAAAAAGACTGCATCATTACACCAACAAATTTAATTAGTGTCAGCGCAACCATTCCCTCATCGATAACACTCGAATACAATCTAGAACATGCAGAATTTGTTAAGCCTAACAATAAACTCCTTATTACCCAATTAGTAATACTTATTCTTCTCACTATAGGACTATTTACTTCTCTTATCACCCATTATTCATTACAAAAAAGTATATTAAATACTGAAATGCAATCATCAGAACAAGAAGCACTAAAAGCACTTAAAAGCACTTTCAAAGCGCTCGAAGATGAAAAGAAACTCATTGATGCCATTGACACAGCAGAACAAGAAGTAGCAAAACAACAAGAAACATGGTTTGCCTTTTCAAATCAGTCACGCGGATCTTTCTTGCAGTATCTTTTAGAGCTTACATCACGAATCGATGCCAAAAGCACTGGTTTTGAAATTGAGCAACTCTCATTTAGTGGCAATGAACTTGTTTTAAAAGGACGAGTAAAAGATTTTGATGCGCTTAAAGTTTTAGAAAAAGAACTAGGTCAATCACCATTATTTAGTTATATTGAACCTCAAGAAAATCTACAATTTACTATGAAAATAACTTTAGCAAGGAATTCTGATGATAATAGTTGAAAAAATCAGAGTCTTTTTTGATACAACTGAAGTTAAAACATTCAGATATTACATCATCGGCTACTTAGTTGGTTGCACTCTTCTTGCAGCAATCATTATTTTTTATTATTTCCGCACCACCAACATGCTACAAAAAAAAATTAAGCAACTAAACTATTCACGAGAAGCAACAGTTAAAACTATTTTAGAATCTGCACAATCAATTGAACAGCAACGATCAGCCGTGGAAGCTATCCTTTCACAAAACCCTGATTTCAAAATAGCTGGTTATTTTAAAGACTTGCTTTCAAAATTAAATTTACGAAATAAAGAAATTCAAGAAGCAGAAAGCACCACTACTTCTGAACGAGAAGATAATTATCGAGAAACAGAACTTAATGCAAAGTTTGATGATATGACCATGAAAGAGCTGACTGAATTGTTACAAGCACTTGAAAAAAATCCACGTATATCAACAAAAAGGCTCGATATTAGTAAAGCTAAAAAAAATCCTAAAAAGATTGAAGTACAAATTACTATCACCACATTACTACCAAAGATAGAAGCTTCCTAGAGTTAAAGGATACAATAGATGAATATATTAAACATACACCACAAAATTTTCTTCATCTGTGCCATACTTACTGGATTTACTCTTTACAGTATACCGGAAGCGTCAGACGATAATATCACCAAAGAACAAAAAGAAATTCCTTCTGTTTCATTTAATTATGAAAATGAAAGTCTTGAAAATATTGTCAACGAACTTGCTACATTAAAAAATCTTAATGTTATACTACCCCAAACTGATCCTCTTAATACAAAAGTCACTCTTCATCAAAAAGAAAAATTAACATTAACTGAAAGTTGGAATCTTCTTATAACTCTCCTTGATATTGCAGGATTTACCATTGTTCCTAGAAATAACACTATCCGTATTATAAAAAATACGGGTAAAGAAATTTCTCGTGAACCAATGCCCACGTACATTGGCACAAGCATTGATCAAATACCCAAAACAGATCAATATATCCGTTACCTTTACTATCTTGCAAATATAAAAGTATCAGATGCATCTGAAAATGAATTAAATGGCATACTCAAAGATTTGCTGCCTGACGGTGCTCTTTTCAAAGCTGATCCTGCTACGAATGGTTTACTTATCGTTGCAAAAGCAAATGATATTCATGCAATCATGAAGATTATTAACGAACTTGATGTAGTAGGCTTTCAAGAAAAAGTTGATATTATTCCTCTTACGCACACATCAGCAGGAATTGTTGCCCAACTTCTTAATGAACAGTTATTAAAAACAGAAGGAACAAATTCTTATCGTCTTGATACAAAAAAATCTAAAGAGGTTCCTTATTTTTCTGGATTTACCAAAGTTATACCAGAAGAACGACTTAACAAACTCATTCTCCTAGGAAAATCACAAGCTGTTGAACGTTTAAAATCATTTATTAGAGAATATATTGATGTTGCACCAGATTCTGGAGAATCTGTTCTTCATATTTATCAATTACAATATCTTGATGCCACCTCTTTTGCTCCTGCCTTACAAAATATTGTACAGGGTTCTCGTAGTGGAGGGCCAAGTCAAGCACGTGGTGGCGAAAAAGTAGTCGGTGGCATTGAACGATTTTTTGATGAAGTTATTATCGCCGTTGATAAACCTTCTGATTCAGATGAGCTCAAATATTCTGGCGGCAATAAATTAATTGTTGCTGCACGCAATGATGATTGGAAACAAATTAAAAAAATTATTGAAGAGTTAGATCAACCACAATTACAGGTACTTCTTGAAGTTCTCGTTGCTGATCTTACCGTTGATGATATAAAAAATTTCGGTGCAATGACACGAACCCCTGAAAAGATTCCCCTTCCCGATGGCATTGAATTTCAAACCGCACAACTAGGATTGCCTCCTTTGCCTAATCAACTACCTAATCCAACAAGTCTTAATGCTGATCTATTAAGAAATGGATACGATAGTGATGGTGCTTTAACCTCTGATGCCAAAGCCACTGCCAATGTTGCAAATTTTGCTCGCGCAGGAACAACAATGCTTTCTCTCAATGACAACAATGGAAAAACATGGAGTATATTAGAACTTCAACAAGCATTTAGTAACTCAAAAATTATCTCTCACCCTCATGTTATGGCAACTAATAATAAAGAAGCATCAGTAAGAATTGGTGAGCAACGATTACTCAGAGATGCTCCATCAGGAAGTCAGGGCGGTACAACCATCATTAACTTTAAGCCTATTAATGCGCTACTCGAAGTCAAAATAACACCCCGCATTAGTACTAATGATACTGTCAACCTTCAAGTTCTTGTTACCATCAACGAATTTGTTTCGGCTCCTAGTACAAGTACCGATGGTACTACAGGCGGTAATAATACACAAAACACGCGAACATTAGATACCAACGCAAACATCAAAAGTGGCGGTATTTTCGCTCTTGGCGGTCTTATTAAAAACACTACTGTTAATACCATTACAGAAACACCATTTTTAAGTAAAGTTCCTATACTTGGATGGTTTCTTAAAAAAAGAAGTAATGAAGTTGTTCAAAATAATTTAACAGTATTTATTTGCCCTACTATAATTCAACCTCGACTACGTGGTGGAGTTAACTCCTATAGCCAAGATTATATCAATCTTGCTAAAAATTATACCAACACTGAACAACTTTTCAGTGCTTTAAAAGATCCTATAACCCACTGGTTCTTTAAATCTCCCGAAGAACCCACGCAAACTATAGATGGCTATGTTAATAAAACACAACAAGCAATAGATAGATACGTTACTGAAGCACAATTAGACAATCCTCACCCTGGAAAAATAGTTAAAAAAAAGAAAAAAGCTACAAAGAAAAAAGAAATTATTACCGTTCACAACGATAAACCAGACAATAAAAATGACCTAAAAAATATTATTAAAAATGACCCAAATCCTTTTGCTAGGGCTTAAGATTCGGTTTTTTCTTTAGATTTTTTAGATTTATTGGCTTTACTAAATTTTGATGCCAAGCGCTTTTTACGACTACTTTTAGATGACTGTTCAGCAGATGTCTGACATTCTTCAAGCTGAGAACTTAATGTTTTTACTTGCTCTTTCAACATCTCTCTTTCATCAAAGTACTCCACTAAGGACTTTTTCATATTCCAACTTTCTTTTCATAACCAATAATACGAATAGTTGCTCTTTTCACTTACACTGTACCACAATTAATACCCTTTATGCAATTAAATTCAATGTGTGTTTTAAAACCCAGATCTCGCTATATTATTGCTATTTTGAATAAAATAATGATAGCCTCTAAGTAATAATAGTTATCAATATGTCTATATACACAAAGGAATTTCTTATGAAAAATAACATAAAATTGCTCCTATCGGCTGTTTTGTTAGCAACAAGCTTTTTAGGCTGTCGCGCTGAAACAGATCTCAATGAAGATGATTTCACTATGATAGAAATCACCGATAATTCGACTGATAGCAAAAAAACTAAAGCTACCGTTGAAGATGTCAAAAAAATGATGACCAAAGCTGAAGGCAAGCTCAACCAAATTAAAGACGTTGTTCAAAGTGACGAGCTTAAGGGTATGGCAAAAATGCTACAGCAAATGAAAAATGCCCTTAAAAAAATGATCTTTAAAAATGGCCCCGGATTCCAAATTAGTAATAAAACAGAATCCCCTATTTGGATAACATTAGTTCTCGGCAACGATATAGTTTCTAATCAAGACGAGTATGGACGTGACCAAATAGCCCCTGGCGAAAAGTTAACAATGGAAATTGACACTAATAAAGATATTGCGGTAGGTGTTTATTTATCTGATCCTGAAAATGTAACACTATCTGATACAACAAATAAACTTATGCCAAAACCTGATTATCTCTACACAACAACTGACAGCGCTCGTGGCAAAACTAAATATTTCTCATGGAATCCAGCAAAACATAATAGTAGTGCAAAATATCTTTATCCACAAACTGGTAGATTATCTGGTCTTGTGAAAGTATCAAGCTCAAATTATTCACTGAGCAACAACATTAAACAATTCAACGTAATACTCAAAGAATCACGCTAAATCTGCTTATCATATTAAGGGGACAGAAATGTCCCCTTCTTTTCTTGTGTATTAAAATTCAGTTTGATCAGCCAATAACTCATCTTCAATTTGCATAAGACGGTTATATTTTGCCATACGTTCACCACGCGAACATCCACCCGCTTTAATATGCGAAGCATTCACACCAACAGCAAGATCCGCTATAAACGAATCATTTGTTTCACCTGATCGATGAGAAACAATAACATCCCATTCATTTTCATTGCATAGATCAACAACCTGCAATGTTTCTGTTATCGTACCAATTTGATTTGGCTTTATTAAAACTGATGTTGCAACATCATTTTCAATGCCATCCCAAACACGTTGCGGATTTGTTACAAATAAATCATCACCAACAAGACGAACTTGTTGTCCAATTTCTTTTTTCATGGTTTTCCAATTTACCCAATCAACTTCACTTAATCCATCTTCTATTGAATAAACAGGATAAGTGGCAACAAGATTTTTATACCATTCAATAAGATAATCAGCATTAACATATTTACCTTCCCACAAATAAAGGCCAGTTTCAATCGAATAAAAATGAGATGCGGCAACATCAAGAGCTATCATAACATTTTCACTGTTGCCCGATTTTTCAATAGCTTCCATCAAAATATCGCATGCCTGAAATCCATTTGTTAATATTGGCGCAAAACCACCCTCTGGACCACACAGCGTTGACATGCCTTTTGCTTCTAAAATTGTTTTTAACGAATGAAAAACTGTTACGCCAACTTCCAACGCTTCATGAAATGAAACTTGTCTTGTTGGCACAACCATGAATTCTTGAATAGTGTTACCATTATTAACGTGTAAACCACCACCTAAAAAATTAAACATCGGACGCGGTAATGCTACGGTATCAAGATTACATAATCCTGCTATAAGTTCGTACACCGGAATTGACTCATAATATGCTTGCGCTCTACACACCGCCATGCTTACTGCCAAAATTGAATTTGCTCCCAATTCTGACTTATTATCAGTACCATCTAAATCAACCATGTCCGTATCAGCCTGCACAAGATCAGGAATCTTTCCAATAATAAGTGGTGCTATATCTTGTTCAATAGTGTCCACAGCATTACGCACACCAAGGCCCATTAATCTATCACCACCATCACGCAATTCAACAGCCTCGTGCATTCCTTTTGAAATACCAGAAGGGACTGAAGATACTACTTTCATACCATCATCAAGAGCAATAGTACATTCAACCGTAGGAATACCCCGTGAATCAAAAATTTCCTTCGCAAAAACATCTACTATTCTCATTTACCACTCTCTCCATCTTTTATTTTTATTCTTTCATGTGCGGTAAAAGTTTCAAGCCATATTCTTTTAAATGCGTATCTTCTACCAATGTTGGACACTCCATCATCGGATCATAGCCACGCGCAGTTTTAGGAAATGCAATAACTTCACGAATCGATATTGAATCAGTTAAAAGCATAATAAGACGATCAATTCCTAAAGCAATTCCTCCATGCGGTGGAAAACCGAGCTCTTGAGCTTCAAGTAAAAATCCAAATTTTTTCTCTACTTCTTCAGAACTAAGACCTAATAACGAAAACACTTTCTCTTGCATTGTTCTATCATGAATACGAATTGAACCACCACCCAATTCAATGCCATTAAGCACAACATCATAAGCACGCGCTTTTATATCCGCACGTTCTTGATTTTCCCATCCAATGTTAGGTGACGTAAATGGATGGTGTTTTGCATTCCATTTTTTATCTTTTTCATCATACTCAAGCAAAGGAAAATCCGTTACCCAAGAAAAATTCAATTCACCATGAGGAATAATATCTAGTTCTTTTGCTAATTCCTGACGCAAGCGGCCCAGTGTTTCCCACGCGGATAGAGATGGCCCTGCAACAATAAATAATACACTTCCATCAGCAATAGTACTACACACAGATTGAGTACGCGTAAAGAAATCAGATGGTAAAAATTTAGCCACCGGAGAGCTTATTTCTTGTGATGATTTTATGTCAATCCACAAAAGACCTTTTGCTCCCAACTTTTGTGCTTTATCTACCCAGCGATTAAGTTCAGAATGCGTAAAACTGTGACCCGCAACATGAATTCCACCAATTTTTTCACCTTTTTCAATAGCACTTTTTAAAAATTTTAATTCAGTGTCTTTAAAAATCTCAGTAAAATCACTAATTTTTAAATCATACCTAAGATCAGGCTTGTCTGAACCATATAATGCAAATGCTTCATCATATGAGATACGCTTAAATGGCGTTGGCAATTTTTTATTAAATACTTTAGCAAATATAAATTCAAATAACTGCTCAATCAACGTTTGAATATCTTTTTCCTGCACAAAAGACATTTCAATATCAAGCTGTGTAAATTCTGGTTGACGGTCTGCTCTTAAATCTTCATCACGAAAACAACGAGCAACTTGAAAATATCTCTCCATGCCACCGCACATTAAAATTTGTTTATAAAGCTGCGGAGATTGTGGCAATGCATAAAATGATCCAGCATTAACACGAGATGGCACCAAAAACTCACGAGCACCTTCTGGTGTATTTTTCGTTAAGATAGGAGTTTCAATTTCGTAAAATTCTTTTTGATTTAAAAATTCACGCATTGCATAAACTATTTTATGTCTTAACACGAATTTTTTGTGCATTTCAGGGCGTCGTAAATCAAGATATCGATACTTTAATCGTAATTCTTCATCAATATTATCAGTACTATCGATAGCAAATGGTAGCATTTTAGCACTATTAAGAATTTCAAGAGAATTTACATGCAATTCCCATTTTCCTGTAGCAATCTCTTTATTAACTGTTTCAGAAGAGCGATCTACCACTGTTCCTGAAACTAATAAAACATATTCTGATCTTACTTTATGCGCAAGCTCATGAGCTTGTGCGCAAAATTCTGAACTAAAAACAAGCTGCATTACCCCCGTACGATCGCGTAAGTCTATAAATATTAAACCTCCGTGATCACGTCTACGATGCACCCATCCCGCAAGACAAATTTTTTCATTTAAATGTCTATCAGTAACCAATCCACAACCTGTTGTTCGTTCAGACAACATCATATTAAATTCCTTTCAATAACACTCATATCAATGATAATTATTTTATCATAACAAATAACAAAGGGTAGCTCCTTAAGAACTACCCCATTTTTTTAATACCCTTCTTAGCTCATCCACTAAAACGAATAAATCAAACCTGCGTTAAACGTATACGCAACATTACTGCCAAGTTTTGCAATACGATCTTGAGTAAATCCAGTAACATCCTCACTGTCTGCAAAAGCCAATTCAGTAGGTGTTAACACTGGCGTTCCTTGACGATCTTTGTAATGTGACCCAGGGAAGAACAATGAAGAAACCCAGAACAGTTTTAAATCTTTGAACAAATTATAATTAATAAATAATCCTGATTCAACACCCAAAAATGTTCTCGCGTTTCCTATCGGTGTTTGTTGCCAGAAAGCAAGCACGTTAGGATTTAATTCAAATCCTTTTTTCCAATTAGTTGGTTTCCATTTCAATGACGTACCTACAAAAATTAAATTGGAGAACCCAGATACTCCTCGTGCTTCAGGACTTGGTGCTTGTACCGTAGATGGTGTTGAAAAGAGACGTTTTAACTTACCCGCTCCACCAAGAGCAAATACACTACGTACGCGTTTACCAGAATATAACTCTTGTAAACTAAGAAATCCACCATATTCACCATCTTTTGTTTCAAATGTTACATCATCACCTGACGCAACACCAACAGTACCAGCAAATGTTAATCCTCTTGGCACTATACAATAAGAAGCATCTGCTACAAACATCCAACCTTCATATTTATTGATGTACGGATTACCAAATCGGCCATTACTATTCTTTAAGACAATTGTTTGTCCTGGAACAGCAGCCAAGTACCCAATACTATCAACAACACCAATTTCTTGATTATTTTGAGATTCATCTCTAAAACTGGTATCAATAATTTTTTGAGCATCACTTTTGACAACATAAGGAACAGGTTCTGGTATAGAAACATCATCACCCAACTCATTTCTGTATGTTGCGGTGACATTATCATTGATTAACACAACTTCACCACCTCTATTATTTTCTTCTATAATATTGCGATCCCAACCCTTCACGCGTTGTTGACCAAGGTTAACCGCATAATCAAAACCTGCTTCAAAAGCAGAGCCATAAAATTCTCCTGCTAAGCCAAGCGTTCCCAATTTACTGGTTGCATCACCACGAAATTCAATCTTCTGTTCTGGATCGCTATTGTATAAAGCATATGGCTCAAGCGTCATTCTACCAAGCCAATTATTATCAAAAACATTCCAATTCAAACGACCAGCAAAAAGGAAATTAATTTTTCCAAATCCTCGCTCTGGCGTTTCTTGACGGCCATACTCTTGTCCTAATATCTTTTTACCAGTATCAGCTAGACTAGCACTATTATTTTGCAATATAGCCGTATATAAATCGTACGATAAAACACGCGAAACAATCTCACCAGAAAAACGAGCACCAAATGCATACTGATCAATAGCACCATCAGCATAAAAACCAAGAAATTCAGGGCCCACAGCATAAGCATCACCAAGAGCAATACCACGACCAAGTTGGAATGGAAATGCACCAATGGTGAATGTATGCACATTTTTAAAAGGTAAGTTAACTGCTTCATTAATATTAAATTGAAGCCACAACTGTCTCATCCAGAAAATTTGACGTGGAATATCATGTTTATGGGTACCACTTACTGCACCTAAAATATTAATATCAGAAAACGTAGTACTTGCTATGCTTCCAGCATTACCCCATACCCCTTTATTACGAACCTGAAAAACAAATTCCGCAACCTTAGTTCCATATGTTTGAACACCATAAAGAAGATTAAGCATCAAATCTAAAGAATGTCGTGAATAATATGCTTTATCGAAATCGTTGCTATTGTTAAGCCAATTGATATTGCGACCAAAAAAGGATTCTGGTTTAAAAACGCCAGAAAACGCATATTCTAAATCTTTATAAGTCGACCTAATTTCAGCATTCAATGATCCAGATAAAATCATTAAAAGCATACCAAAACGCACTAAAATACTACTATTATTTTGCATCCCTCGCCCTGCCATTTGCATAATTATTGAAAACATACCGCAATAGAACCATTTAAAAATTTAGAATTGAATACGAACAGATTATATTAATTAATAAGCGTACGTTTTTTACTTAATTTGTCAAACTAAAAAAGATTCAAAACATTTATAGAAAAGGATTTTCATGAACAAAACGACTCCAATTTTATTCGGTGCGCACATGTCGATCAGTGAAGGCATTTATAAATCTATCGAAAGAGGGGAATCCATTGGCTGCACTGCCATTCAAATCTTTACTAAAAGTAACCGTCAGTGGTACGCAAAACCTCTCGATCAAGAAGATATTAATGCTTTTCAAAACGCATGGAAAAAATCTTCAATTAAATCAATAATAGCTCATGCAAGCTATCTTATTAATATTGGCTCACCTAACAATGAATTGGCAAAAAAATCTGTTGCTGCCCTTATTGAAGAATTAAATCGATGCAATATGCTCTCAATACCTTATCTTGTTCTTCATCCAGGATCTCACTCAAAAACAGATATTGAAAGCTGTTTGCAACGAATAAGCGATAACATTGATAAAGCGCTCGAAAAGAGTGATGGAAAAACCCATATTTTGTTAGAAACTATGGCCGGACAAGGAGACAGCGTCGGCAATACTTTTGAACAACTCGCAACAATAATAAAACACTCTCATCATAAAAGTAAACTCGGTGTTTGCTTAGATACTTGCCATATATTTGCAGCCGGATATGATTTCAGAACAAAAGAAGCATATAATGCTCTATGGAATTTATTTGATCAAACTATTGGACTAGAAAAACTTCATGCTATTCATTGCAATGATTCTAAAACTGAACTCAATTCCCGCGTAGATCGTCATACGGACATTGGAAAAGGTAAAATAGGACTTCATGCATTTGAACTATTATTTAATGACCATCGTTTTGCGCATATACCCAAAATTTTAGAAACCCCAAAAGAAAGTTTATCTGATGATTTACGCAACATGAAAACAATTAACGCGCTTATTAAATAAAAAATCCTGCGTTTGTACAATAACGCAGGAAATATTTAAAAAAAACGAGGATAAAGTAATAGATTAGACCTCAACCTTAAATGAGTTAGGAAGAAATTGTAGTATCACAACCACAGATCATAATCTATTACCCCTCAATAAGCAGTGCTTTCAATTATTCTTCTTAACTAACCACTGATCAGAAGAAATACAAAATCTTAAAAGCTTTATTATTTTCCACAATGTACGAATAAAAAACAATTATTCTTTAAGACCATTTTTTGCAACAACAAAAAAGTTCTTTAATGAAAAGCTTTTTAAAAAAAAGAGTGTTTTTTTAAAAAAAAAAGAAAAACGCAACACGCTGTTTAGTTGCTTTATCAAAAAAATCACCATTTTTTCTTCAGCAATTTTACAAATGTTGCGCTACAAATTCAAAAATTATTACCGATTTTTCTCTTTAACTGCATCAATGAACCCTTTAAATAATGGATGCACCCTTAAAGGCGAGGATTGAAATTCCGGATGAAATTGAGCACCCACCATAAAAATATGGTCCTTTATTTCAGAAATCTCAACTAAGTTCATATCTTCATTAATACCAGAAAAAACAACACCAACTTGCGCTAAGTCATCTTTATATGTGTTATTAACCTCATAACGATGGCGATGACGCTCTAAAATTGTTTCTTTTTGGTATACCTCATAGGCACGAGTACCCTTAGACAATGAACACCGATAAGAACCAAGTCTCATTGTTGCGCCTTTATGAACAACATCTTTTTGTTCGTCCATCATACATACTACAGGACAATCCGTTTCTCTATTAAATTCCGTACTATTTGCAGCAGGCAAACATAATAAAGAGCGTGCTGCCTCAATAATCATCACCTGCATTCCTAAGCAAAGCCCCAAATAAGGAATATTATTTTCTCTCGCCCATTGAGCAGCTAAAATTTTACCTTCAACGCCACGAGCGTCAAAACCACCTGGAACAACAATGCCCCCCAACGTCTTAAGTTGATTCCACGCATTACTTGATTCTTTGCTATCTGCTTCTTTAGAAAGCAGTTCAGCCTCAATAATAACTAATTCAACACGATATTTAAAATAATATGCTGCAGCATTGATTGCTTCAATAACACTAATATAAGGATCATTACTCCCAACATATTTAGCAATTAAACCAATGCGTAAAATTTCCTTACTATCATCTATTTTTGCTATAAAGTGAGCCCATTCTTGTAAATTAGATGATTTAACACTATTCATCTTAAAATATTCTTGAATCTTTTTGCCAACATTTTGTTCATCTAATGAAATAAATGTTCGAAAAACTGGTTTAAATGTTAAAACCTGAAAAATATATTCCTGATTTAGCCCACACATCATAGCTAATTTATCTACCGAAGACTGCTCTATAGCTTTATCAGCTCGTAAAAATAAAGCATCCGGCACTAAACCCAATCTTTTCAACTCCATTACGCTATGCTGCGTAGGCTTAGTTTTCACTTCTCCTGTCCATTCTAGAAAAGGAACTAAGCTTAAATGGGTGTGCATTAAATGATCTGAACCAAGCTCCATTTTTAATTGACGCACTGCTTCTAAAAATACTTCGCTTTCCATATCACCAACCGTGCCACCTATTTCCAAAAGTACAAAATCTGCATTTTGTTCTAACGCAAATTCAAGCAATCTTCTTTTTGCTACATTCACTACGTGAGGAACAAGTTGAATACATTTGCCTAAAAATTTTCCTTGGCGCTCTTGACTTAATACTTCTTGATAAATTTGACCCGATGTTACCGATGATGATTTTTTTAAAGTAACATCAATTAGTCGTTCATAATGACCTAAATCTAAATCCGTTTCTGTTCCATCTTGCGTTACAAAAACTTCTCCATGAACCAATGGTGACATTGTTCCAGGATCAACATTAAGATAAGGATCCCATTTTAAAACAGATACCGAATAACCTGCATTTTTTAAAATAACACCTAAAGAAGCTATAAGAATACCTTTTCCTATTGATGAACAAACGCCACCCGTGACAACAACAAATTTTATTTTAGAATTTAAAGCCGCATTATATAGCATTTTTTCTTGTGTAATAAAATTCACTACCAAACTCCTCTATTAACAACGAAAATGGCGCCACTTTTTAGCGGTGCCATTTTTATTTATATCTATCTATTATCAATTAATGCTTATTTTTTTGGAACATCTATGTAACATTCAACACGATCATCAATCATCCAATCAGAAAAATTTTGAACCATGAATGCAAACTCAAATCCAGTAAATACTTCTTTTACTGATTTTTTATCACGCTGCAAACTTGAGATTTTTCCTTCTCCAATTTTATTTCTTCCTCGCCAAATAACAACCGATCCATCTTTAGTAAATCGACCATCTTGAACAACTGAACCTGCAATGACACCAATTTTTTTAATATCAAAAACTTTAAGAACTAATGCTTCACCAATTTTAGTACGAACCATCTCAATCTCTTTAGATGCTTCAGCAAGCGCTTCTAAATCTTCAAGAAGTTTATAAATAATTCCAAAATGAGAAACCAGTATTTTTTTATGATCAGCTAAAATCGCTGCATTTGATTCTACTTTTGTATTAAAGCAAACAATACGTGATCCTGTGTTGAAAGCAAACTCAACGTCCCCTTCATTCACATCACCAACGGTATGACGCAATAAATTAAAGCCTTTTTTGAGCTTTTTGGATAATTTTTCAACGCCTTCTACAACAGCTTCCAATGATGAATGATTATCTGCTTTAATAATAAGATTAATACCATCTTTATGAATATAATGACTTCCCGCTAATGACTTATTACTGCCACCAGACGACTTAGCCTTTAAATATTCATCTTTTGTAATTACCTCAAAAAAATCACCTGCTTCAGGTCTATCATCAAAGCCTGCAACTTGTACCGGTAATGATGGAGAAGCCTCTTTAACTCTTTGACCATACGAATTTACCAAGGAACTAACATGACCTGTGGTTTTGCCGCAACAAAAATAATCGCCAATTTTTAAAACACCATTTTGAGTGATCACCGTAGCAACAGCGCCACGCCCTTTTTCCAATGATGATTCTAAAATATAGCCACTAGCAGCAACATTTGACTCTGCTCGTAACTCCATTATTTCAGCTTGCAGTGAAAGCATATCCAATAATTGATCTACTCCCGTACCAAATTTAGCTGAAATAGGAACGCAAATAATATCACCGCCCCAATCTTCAACGGTAATACCATACTGATTCAATTGACGCTTCACAACTTCTATGCGAGCAGAATCAGCTCTATCTATTTTATTCATCGCAACAACAATAGGAACTTCCATTGATTGTGCATATTTAATTGCTTCAATTGTTTGAGGCATAACTCCATCATCTGCAGCTACAACAAGAATTACTAAATCAGCAACCTTGATACCTCGTTGACGAATTTTCCCAAACGCTTCATGCCCAGGAGTATCAAGAAAAACAATACTTCCATGAGCCGTTTTTGCTTCATATGCACCTAAATGTTGAGTGATACCACCCTTTTCTTTAAGCGCTACGCGCGACTTTCTAATATAATCCAAAAGTGTTGTTTTTCCATGATCAACATGACCAACAACAACAACAACCGGTGGACGTGATTTGAGTATGCTATTTGTTGCTATTTTTTTATTTTTTTCCGCAGCATCTTCTTTGTGAACAGAAGGCTTTACACCAACAATCTCATAATGATCCGCAAGTCTTTTTACTACTGATTCAGAAATGATTTGATTACGCGTTGCAAGAATACCCCATTTTAATAAAGTAACGATAACGTCAGTGACAGGTTTTTTTGTTTTAACAGAAAAATCACCAACATTCATTTGTTCAATTACCAGCTGAATATTTTCTACAACAGGTTCTTCTTTTTTGGTTGTTTTTTTAATCTCAACCTTTTTAGAATCGCTTTTAACTTCTGTCGCTTTTTTTTCTACAGATTTTTTCTGTTGTTGAGGCAATGATTCTAACACTTTTTTTTCTACTGAATTGATGGGTTGAGCGCTTGTTAACAGATCTTTTTCCTTATGCTTTTCTTTGCCTAAAACCACAAATGCTTTTTCAAGAAACGCAATGGCCTTATCATCTAGAATAGACATGTGACTTTTTGCCTCAAATCCATTCTGCTGAAGCTTTTCTATCACTTCTTTACTTGAAACATTTTTTTGCTGAGCAAATTCATATATTCGCATAATAAAAAACTAAAATTATTCTTCGTATACTTCTTCTTTTAACACTTCTTCTACACCATCAACACTTTTTTGTGATTCATCATTACGAACAAGCTGAATACCTACACCAGTAATTTGAGATGCTAATAAAATATTTTGGCCGCCTTTACCAATCGCAAATGAACGCTGATCTTCATCCAGCCACACATATGCAATCGCATTATCAGAACTAAGTTCAACTTTATTAACAACAGCAGGTTTCAACGCATTTTTTACAAACGTTTCAAGCGAATCACTCCATGGAAAAATATCAATTTTTTCACCTGAAAGCTCTTTAAGTATTGGCTTAATGCGACTACCACCAATGCCAACGCATGTACCAACAGGATCAATATTTCTATCATTCGAAGACACGGCTACCTTTGCCTTATAGCCAGCAACACGAACAACTCGTTTAACCTCAACAAGTTTTTCAAAAACTTCAGGTATTTCTAGCTCAAACAAACGCTGTAAAAATAATGGCGAAATGCGATCTAAAATAAGCTGATTATCGCCCTTTGGCTCTTGTAAAACCTCTTTGAGCAAAGCTCGAATAGAGTAACCAATGGAGCATTTTTCACCAGGAATAGAGAGAGAATTTGGTAAAAAAGCAAGAATGTCGCCAAATTTTATAGACATCCCATTACGCTCACATTTGTGCACAACGCCAACGATAATCTCACCTTGCTTATCTTTAAACGCATTATATACACCAAGCGCTTCAATTCCCTTTATTTTACTTGCAATAATTTGACGAGCCCTTAGCACTTCTATACGGCCAATAGCACCTTCAAATGGCAGCCATAAAGTGTCACCCAAAGCGATGTCTTTGTTGATATTGCGAGCTTTTTTTAAAGAAATTTCACTGTATTCATCTTCTACTGACGACGCTACAGTTTTTTGAACTAAAACAACGAGGTCGCCGGTTTCAGTGTTTTCTTGTGTTTTAAAAACAAGCCCTGGATATTTTCGTTCATATGCAGCAAGCATGCCTTCGCAAACTATTGCACCAAGAACATCTTTATCAAGTCCTCGTTCCTCAACTAATTCTGCTATTACGTCTACAAGTTTCACTAAATTCCCTCGAATGTCGATCTGTTTTTCATTGCCAAGCTTTATTCCTCAAGCTTATTACAATTATTTTCTTCTGGCAATAGCAAAACGTGTGATTTCTTTAGGGGTTTTTATAGTTTTTGGTCGCCTACTATTATTATCTTAAATAAATTTATTTATATCTCTTATAATAATAGGTGAAGCACTAAGTGGTTGATAACTCGGCTTTTTTTTCTTCAATAGTGCGTCTAGATCGTTAATTTGGTTTTTCAACAGGTGGTTGATAAGTGGTTGATAAGTGGTTGATAACTTTTGGGGGGTATGCAATATGCTCGTCTGGCGCTTGTTTTCAATTTTTTATTAATTGATAAGTCGGCTGGTTCGCATTATTGGATTGTGGTAAATTCAAGTTTTTGATAAGTTATCAACCACTTATCAACCACTTATCAACCACTTATCAACCACTTATCAACCACTTATCAACCACCCGTTATTCATTTTTTTAATTTTTGTTTTGTTATATCATTTTGCTCAATTCAAGAGCTTTTTTTATATCATTGATAAAGTCGGGCAGCTTTTTTCTATTTCGCAACATGTATGCTGGATGATATGTTGCGATTACGGGTATGTTTTGAAAAAATTTTATTATATTTCGATTAGTGCTAATTTTTATGTTTTCCCCAAAAAGGGTTTGCCATGCGATTGATCCGAGTGTACAGATTGCCAGGGGCTGAATAATGGCTATTTGATTGTATAATAAAATGTTTTTACAGATAGAAGTTTCTTGCTTGGTGGGCGTTCTGTTGAGGGGCGGTCTACATTTTACTGCGCTGGTGATAAAAACATCTTTTTTTTCAATGCCGAATTGAAAAAGTACTTTGGCGAGTAGTTGTCCTGATTGTCCTACAAATGGCAAGCCTGTTAGATCTTCTGTTTTGCCAGGGGCTTCTCCAATGATCATTAAGCTGGCGTCAGGATCACCTGCTCCAAATACAATTGTTGTTCTACCAAGGAATCCAAGGGGGCATTCAAGGCATTTTTGATATGGTTCGTAAAGAGTGTTAAGTAGTTGTTGTTTGTGCTGTTTTGTTGTCATTTTTTTTCCTATTATGACAGGTGTTTTATTTTGCTAGTGTAACGCAAAACAGCACATAACAAATATTTTTATTTAACCTAAAAGATATTGCGATAAGAACGATCCCCAGCGGTTTGTTTCATGAAAAAAGGCTTCTTTGTATGATGAATGAATGCCTCTTTCTGGGAAATAAATAGAAATGCCTTGTGCGCCTTTTAGGTTCCTGCCGCATGTGTTGGCAATAACCAATTTTTTTATGAGAGTGATTCCGTCATTAAGCTTTAGCATAAGATCATTTTTTAATTTTTTTCCTTGCGATGATAGTTCGCTATCAATTTTGTTGATGTTTGTTAATAAGTTTGTATAAAAATGATGCAAGTCTATATAGCTTGGTTCATCAAAATAGGTGCATGATTGTTTTGCGCGACTTTCTTTTATAAGGCGAGTGTATATGGATTTTTGGTTGATAAGATTTTCAATAAGAAGTTTAGAAACATCATCAATATTTTTTTCTAATTGACTTATATCGCTTAAATTGATTGCTGAAAGAGTGTAGTCATGAGTAATTGATTGATATGTTTTTTCATATGCATTTACTATGTGACGCGCAAATGAATAAGTGTCTAATGATTCTCGTGCAAAAGGGAAAAGAACTTCATCATACTTCCATCCCATGCCAAGTTCCACTTCTTGTGACCCAACCATAACGATAGCGTGTTTTTTAATAAAACTACATACTTCTGCCATGGACATGAGACATGCATCAAATCCAATAATTCCAAATTTTTTGCCATTCAAAAATTTTAATCTAATTGTTTGGAGCGCTGTGTCTAGTTTTCTATTTGATAAATAATTTCCCGTTGTGTCATCCCAGCATACGCCGCGTTGGCCATGATCTTTTTGACTTACCATGTCCAAAAATCCGATAGATCTATCAAGCTCTAATAAGTGTGTTGAGGGGTTAAAAATAAAGAGGTCCATAGGGTTGATTATTTTTCCGTGAGGTGGTTCAAGTATTCCAGTGCCATGATTCCATAAAAATAGGTCGTAAGCTTCAGCGGGATAATTTTTAATTGCCCACTCACAGCATGAAATAAGCGTTGCAGGGTTACCGCTGTCCATTTGCTGTAAAAATACATTGTATGGATCGATATGTACTACTTTGTCTTTTTCTATTAAATAGCGACGAGTAATTTTTTTATTTCCTGATATGCGAATATCAAGATGAACAAGTATGGTTAGGTTTTCATTTGATCCGATGACCGTCATTTGTTGAATGTTTCTTGCTGCAAACACTCGCAAATCATTGTCAGCAGCCATGTAAATAATAATAGTTCTTCCTGCGAGATCAACAGTTTTTTTTTTGATGGGACAAGTAAGCTTACATGTTTTTATAGTAGAATTTTCTTTAATTTCATTACAAAAATTACAATAACAATTTTCTTCTTGAATAACATCAAGAGATGGTTCTTGAGAGGATATGAAGAGAGGAATTACAAGTAAGGTTGAGCATGCAATAGCGCATACTAATTTTATCATTGTTAACTTTTTAATTAGCTTCATAAACTCCCTTTCCGGTTCTGTTTCTGACTTTTTTTTATCCTATGTAATATTAGCCAGGAGAATCAATAATTTATTTTTAGTTAGAGTTGTTTTGATATAAGCGGAGGCTTTGTAATTGGCTAAACCAAACGATGGCGAAAGTAATAGCAAATGTTAATTGGAAATCCAAAAAAAAGATGTAAAGGGGGCAATACAGAAGAAAGCATAAACAGATGAGCGTCAAGTAGTGAAGGGAATGATAAATAGTGTTTGTTAGGGTGCATGTTTTATTGATAAAAAATAATGACAAAGATCGTAAAAAGGGTGTTGATGACCAAGAAAGAAGATAATAAATGAGGCAGAGTAACATTATGAAAATTTGTTTTACAAAAAATGGCATTGGTATGAATTGTAACGATGTTTGCCATGCAATAACAAAGAACGCTAAATGCATACCTGAACGTGCTAATAGATGAAATATTCCCCAGCGTTTAAAATTTTCATTAACATCTTCCATTGATTGTTTTGAGTGGTGTCTATTTCCAAGAAAGAGTGATGTAAAGAAGATAAAAACAATGGAACTTGTCTTTTGTTTTATCGCGTTGAGCACTTTTTGTTTTAGTTCAAATAAAAATCTATTGAAAGACCATGATGGATGATTTGTTATGGTGTATTTTATATTTTGATCAAAGATAGTTGCGGCTATTTTTTCTTTAATTTGATACAGATAAAATGATTCAGCTGTTGGCTTTTTAACAAAAACATTAAAGAATGTTACGGTATCTCCAACATAAATAATGTCAGTTGATTTTTGTGCGTGGATGATGATTTTTTTATTGATAGGTTGTTCATCAATTTTTGTAGTTTCTATGGTTAAAACGGTTGAGCTTGAATAATCTGTTTTTTCTTGATCTTTGTCGGTAACAATACCGGTAATGGTTATTGATTTATTGCTGGTAAGAAGATAAAAATTATCAGCATCAGTGATTTGCTGATGATATAAATATGCTCCTGTGAAAAGCATGAGAACATAAATAAGAGTGTGCAGTTTTTTATAAATGTTGAGATTGGTGAGAAGTGTGCAAAAAGCAATAGAAGTAATGATCGCCTGTATTGTAGTAAGTGAAGTAGATTGCCACAAGATGCCAATAATTAATGCAATGGTAGTTGGCAGTAGTGGTGAAAGAGGGATAAAATGAAAATATTTTTTAATACAAAAAGACATCGCTTTGTTTCTTAAAGAAATAAAAAGTTTTATAAAACGCACATAATCAATCTATCATACAATATAATTATCAACAATTTTTACTGGTGATTTGTTAAAATATAATGATGCTTGGCAATAGATTTGTTTATGTTTATGCTGGCATTTTAAAAGATGTATTTATTAAAGAGTAGGGTGGTTATATGATAATGAAGCTTGAGCAATCGACTATTTTTAGGTATCATTTAATTCTTGTCATCGTATTAATCACGCATATTTGTGCGTTTTCTCAGGCAAATGATGTAAAACAAATAATAGGGGATCCTGTGGTTGAATCAAATAATGTAATGCAACAAACAACGGTGCCATCAGTTGAGCATGTTGTAAAAAAAACACTTGATAATGGACTTACTATTTTGGTTCACGAATCTCATACTATACCAAAAGTTTCTTTTCAAATTTGGTATAACGTTGGATCAAAGGATGAGGGATCAGGAGAAAAAGGCATTGCGCATTTGATTGAGCATATGATTTTTAAAGGTACTGATATTTTGTCTGAGTCAGATATTAACACATTAGTTCATAAGCTTTCTGGTAGCTGTAATGCGTTCACATCATTTGATTATACAGGGTATTTATTTAACTTCCCAACGCATCATTGGCAAGAAGCATTTCCTGTTGTTGCCGATTGCATGACTAATTGTTCATTTAATGATGATATGTTGAACTCTGAAATGAAAGCGGTAATTCAGGAATTAAAGATGTATCGGGATCAGTATGATCGTTCTTTGATGGAAGAAATGATAGGTATGGTTTTTTCAGATCATCCGTATCATTATCCTATTATTGGCTATAAGCAAGATTTGTGGAGTGTTTCTGGTAAAGATTTACATGCATTTTATAGAAAACATTATAAGCCAAATAATGCAACACTAGTTGTTGTTGGTGATGTAAAAGCTCAAGACGTATTTAATTTAGCTGAAAAGTATTTTGGAGATATTCCAAAAGATTCTGATTATAGAAAAAAGAAACATTTTTACCACAAAGACATTTCTTCAAAATCATTAACAATGTATCGTGATGTTGCTCAGCCAACGTTGATGTACATGTTTGTTGTTCCTGGTGCATCTGATAAACAAGACGTCTCGCTTGAGATTTTAGAATGGATTCTTGGCAAAGGTAAAAGTTCTCGTCTTTATAAAAAATTAGTTAATGAGACTCAGCTCGCAACTGACGTATCGGTTGGTTTTTGGAATTTGTTTGATTATGGCGTTTTCTTTGTCATGATTGATCCAAAAGATAAAGATTCTTTTGGAGAAATTGAAGAACTTGTTATTGAACAATTGGAAGATCTTGCTAAAAATGGCATTCAAGATGATGAACTTGAACGTGGGTATAAAAAAACACAAATGGCTTTTTATAGTTTGCTTGAAGGGCTTGAAGAGCAAGCATATGCTATTGGACAAACATATTTAGCAACGGGTGATGAAAACTATGTTTTCACTGCCCTTAATCAACCAATGCAATCATTAAACACACAAATACATGATATTGTAACGACTTATTTTAGACCGTTTGTCATGCATAAGGGATATGTTTTGCCATTGCCTGAATCTGAAAAAAAACAATGGGCATTGTTACAGAAACAATCTGATGATGAAGATACGGAAATATTGACGGTCAGATCACGTTCTACTGCAGTTGAAGGGCCGTCTTACTCTAACACAATACAGCTAAAACAACCGGTACATTTTGAGTTTCCAAAAGCACAAGAATGTGTGTTAAATAATGGATTAAAGATATTTTATTATGGTACTGATAAAACGCCAAAAATAAATATTGTTCTTGAATTTAAGGCGCGCCCTTATTGGGATCCGGAAAATAAAGAAGGCTTGTATGCTTTTGTTGCTGATTGCATGACAGAAGGCACAAAAAATTATACCGGTGAAGAACTTGCTGATGCAATTGAATCACGGGGCATGTCGGTTGACGTTTATCCGGGTGGTATTTCGCTTAAAATGCTTCATGATGATTTTGAGTATGGTCTTGATATTTTAAAAGAAATATTGCTCAATGCAACGTTCCCTGAAGATGAAATAGAAAAAGTGAGAGATCAAATTTTATCTGATATCAAACAATATTGGGATGAACCGCGGTCATTTGTTAGTCAAGTAGTGCGCAGTGAAATTTATAAAGGTCATCCGTATAGTAAACATGCTATGGGAACTGAAAAATCGATTAAAGCAATTACGCGTAAAGATTTAATCGATTTTTATAAAAAATATATTTCTCCATCAGGAGCGCGTATGGCTATTGTTGGTGACATACGTGATTATAAATTGAAAGAACTTTTAGAAAAAAAATTACAAGAATGGAAATCTCTTCCTGTTGAAGATATTCAATTTATTGCGCTTGAACCGACTCAATTACATGAAATTAATTATCCAATTAATCGTGATCAAGTTGTTTTATGTTTTGCGCAATTATCAATTAATAGGAAACATCCAGATTTTGATAAATATCTTTTATTTGATCAAATTTTTGGTGGCGGTGCGCTTGGTTCAATGAGTTCTCGTTTATTTGATTTGCGAGAGCAAACAGGTTTATTTTATACGATTCGAGGATCACTGATAGCAGGATCAGATGAGCAGCCAGGAATGTTTCAAATACGAACAATTGTTTCATTAGATAGACTTGCTGAAGCAGAAAGTGCGATCAAAAAAACAATTAATGAAGTTGTTGAAACATTGCAAGAAGAGGAACTTGAAGAAGCAAAAAGGGCGGTTATTAGTGTGTTAGTTGATAATTTTGCTTCAAATAGCTCTATAGCAAGTAGTTATTTATTTTTAGATAAATATGGATTTCCATCAGATTATTTTGACAAACGTGCTGCACAAATTGAGCGTGTTACGCTTGATGATATGAAAAAAGCGGTAAAAAATATGTTGAATTCAGAAAATTTACTTACCGTGCGGATTGGTCGCGTGGAGAAATAAAGTAGGAGTAACAAGTATGCTTTATCATGCTACGCGTGTATATGTTTTTTTAGGATTATTATTTATGACTTTGATGAATTTTGCGTCTAACAATCAATCGTTATTTTCTCTTGGTTTAAGAGAATATGTTTACGTTGACGAAAGCAGAGTTTTTGATAATCAATCAAGAAAATTAGAGGTTACTGTATGGTATCCAACGAGTGATATAACTTCTGCCGAAGTAATTAACAATGATATTTGGAAAGTTAAGAATGTTGTCAGAAATGCTTCTTTTCCTGCAAATACAAATCTTCCTTTGATTATGTTTTCTCATGGTTTTAGTGGTAACCAATGGCAAAATTGTTGGTTTGCTGAATTTTTTGCTGCGCGTGGTTTTATTGTTGCTGCAGTACGTCATTATGGAAATAGCATGCCTCTTATGATTCCGGAAATTTGCATACGATCTTGGAATAGGCCTCAAGATATGAGCTTTGCTTTGGATCATATTTTGGCGCAACCTGATTTAAAAAATTATATTGATCAGGATAATATATTTGCTGCTGGATTTTCGCAAGGAGGTGCGACATGCATGTGGCTTGCGGGAGTACAAGCAGAACTAACTCCTGAAAATATAAAGGAGCAGTTTACCATGATGAATGCTCCGGATTTACGTTCAAAATTTTTTAGTAATGTGTCTAATGAAAAAATGGATTCTCTTCTGGATGAGTTTACAGCACAAGATTTTCAAGAAGCAAATCGTTCATATTATGATTCGCGTTTCAAAGCAGTGTTTGGTATTGCCCCAGCTATTGATGATCAAAATGTTATGTTCACAAAGCAAGGTCTTGCAAAAGCAACAACGCCAGCGTATTTGATTGTTGGTGAATCCGATGAAGGTACTACTGAGCAAATACCATTTTTTGCTGCGCATATTCCTCAATGTATTGGTATAATTATACCTGGCCATGTTACTCATTGGACGATGCTGAATGAAGGAACTGAAAAGGGTAAGAAAGAGAGGCCATACATTACCATTGATCATGAGTCAGTTGATCGATCAAAAATACATGAAGAAACGGCTTTGAGAGCGTTAGATTTTTTTAGCATGCACCTTAATAATAATTTATAATTGCTTTAAAATATTTTTAGTGAGAGTAGTGACCTATGTTACTGCTCTCATTTTTTTACATAAGAACGCAGTTGTTGAGCAGATAATTGTAGTTGTTCTTGTTCTTCTTTATTGAGAGAAATAGTAAGAATTTTTTCAATACCATTTTCTCCAATAGTAGCAGGCATACTCAGGTACATATCAAATTCATTGTTATACACTGATAATGGCAAAACTAATTTTTGATCAAAAATAATTGCTTTGCATATTTTTGCTACTCCTGTAGCGATTCCGTAACATGTTGATCCTTTGCACGAAATAATTTCATATGCTTTATTTTTAACAATTTGTGCTATGTCGTTAAGCTTATTTTGTGTTATTTCTGGAAAATCATGTATTGGAATACCTCCTATTTGTGCACATGACCATACTACCGTTTGAGAATCTCCGTGTTCGCCAATAATAAAAGCATTGATTGATTCTTGTGAAATGTTAAACATCGCTCCAATGATAAAATGAAGTCTTTGCGTATCTAATAACGTTCCAGATCCAAATACTTGATGGTGGGGTAGGTTGGCTATTTTTTGAACATGATACGTCATCAAATCAACGGGATTAGTTACCATAATGATGATTGCATTGGGATTAATAGGCTGTATTTGTTCAATTATTTGGCTGATTATTTTTTTGTTCGTTTCAAATAATTCCAATCGAGTCATGTTATTAGTTTGAGGCTTTCCTGCAGCGATAATAATAATATCTGCTTGTGATGCATCTTGGGTAGTGCCTGCTTTTATAGAAGAAGTTCCGTCAAAAGATAATGCATCAGATAAGTCTAAAATCTCTCCCTTGCAGCGCATTTCGTCAATATCGATCAGTATTATTTCAGGAGTTATTTTTTGCAGAATCAAAGCATACGCAATAGTTGAACCAACATGACCAATACCGATAATTGCTATTTTTGTGTGTTTCATAATGGTATTCCTGTAATGATTAAAACGTTGTACACTGTGTATTAACTTGTTGTTAAGATAGTTCAGGTTACCCACAGAATAAAAGTGATTTGCGTAGAAATATTTATCCATCATGGACATCAATAAAATAAACAATTTTCGCTCATTTATTTGGAATTTTTATCATGAAAATCGTCGTGAATTTGCGTGGCGAAATATTGATAATGCTTATCATGTAATGATTTCTGAAATTATGTTGCAACAAACGCAAACGCATAGAGTGATAACAAAATATCAAGAATTTTTGGATACATTTCCCACAGTGGAATTACTAGCGCAGGCATCATTGCGCGATGTTTTGTTGGTGTGGCAAGGTCTTGGTTATTATCGTCGTGCACGGTTTTTGCATTGCGCAGCACAAATTATTGTTGAAGAGCATGGTGGATGCGTACCAGAAGATCCTGAGATGTTGCAAAGATTGCCGGGAATTGGAATAGCAACAGCAGCGTCAATTTGTGCTTTTGCGTTTAATAAGCCTACGGTGTTTATAGAAACGAACATACGCACGGTATTTATTCATTCTTTTTTTAGGGAACGTGAAGATGTTAGCGATAAAGAAATTATACCTTTTGTTGCAGCATCAGTGGATCGCGATAATCCAAGAGAGTGGTATTACGCATTGATGGATTATGGGGTATTTTTAAAAGCTCAGCACGTAAATCCAAGCAGAAAAAGTGCTCATTATAGCAAGCAAACAAAATTTGAAGGTTCAGACAGACAAATAAGAGCTGCAATACTCAAATTAGTTGCGGATAAAGGGGCTGTTGATGTTACTGGAATTTATGAGATAATTAATAGAGATAATAATCGAATTGAAAAAATTTTGAAAGCATTGGAAAATGATGAATTTATCATTAAAAATGCGAAAAATCAGTATTGCATAGTGTAATTTATTAACAGTAAAGATAAAAAAAGATAAAAAAATGAAGAAAAATATTTTTTATACAAAAGTAATGTTTATGGCATTTGTGCTGGGGTGTAATATTCCTATTCAAGCTATTCAAAAAACAACAGCGAATATTCTTGCAAGTATAGTTGCTATGGGTTCTACTGCTGCAAGTTATAAGGGATATATTTTAGCACAAGAACAAATTCATCCTGCTTTTTTTGGTGTAGCAGATGTAGTATTTGCATCTATGGTTTACTATTATTTGCATACATTCACACCAGAAGGAAAATTAAAAAAGGCACACACTCTACTCGATGAATTACGTCGTCATAAACTTGTTAAAAATAGATTTGATATCGATAAGAAGTTTTTTGATACCGTGTACGATATTTATTTGATGGATGATTTGCCTCTTATTAGCGCGTATAATCATTTGATAGAATTACTACCAATTTCGCATGCTGCAACAGGTTTTATTAATCAGGCATCAGCAGAAGTGGGGAAGAATGTTGCATTGCAAGAAGAGTGTGATGTTGCATTATCGATGTCAAAACAGTTTTTTAATAATCTTGCGAATGCTCTTAAAAAAATTCGTGAACATAAAGATTATTTAGAACAGTTAAAACTTTATAAAGAATTTTTATCCAGTGAAAAACAGGCTCAAATGCAAGAGCAGATGCTGCAGGTTAATTATGATCTTGCGCACTCTCAGTCACAAATAGCTGCTTCGCAACAAAGTTCTACTTTTTTAAAATGGATTAAGTTTTTGTTTTTTGGTAAATAAATAAAATTTGTTATTTACATTTTTTATAGAGCGCTTTTGCCAAAGCACTTTCTTTTTGATGATCGACTATTGGTCGAAGATAATTTTTGATAATGGGACTATTTGTTTTATAAAGATTATGAATAATTTTTGGTTCATAATCTTTAAGTTCGGGTACCCATTTTTTAATATACAAACATTCAGGATCGAACTTTTTTTGCTGAAGCCAGGGATTGAAAATTCTAAAATATGGTTGCGCATCACAACCAGTTGAAGCGCACCATTGCCAATTTCCATTGTTTACCGCAGGGTCATAATCTACCAATTGTTGAGCGAAATATTTTTCTCCTTTTTTCCAATCAATATGCAAATCTTTTGTTAAAAATGATGCTACAATCATGCGCACACGGTTATGCATATAACCTGTTGCGTTTAGCTCTCGCATACCCGCATCAACAATAGGAAAGCCTGTTTGTCCCGTACACCAAAGTGTAAAAAGTTGTTTATCATTATTCCATGGTAGTTGTTCATATTTTTTATGAAATGGATGGCCAAAAACGTGAGGAAAATGATAAGCAATATGAGTAAAAAAATCGCGCCAGTAAAGTTGTCGCAATAAAGGGTGGTGGGCTTTCAGATGTTGTGTTATTGCGTAATAAGCTTGTCGTACGGAAATAGTGCCAAATTTGAGGTGTGCTGATAAATGTGTTGTTTCGAGTGCAGGGTAATCGCGTTCGTGAGCGTAATTTTTGAAATTGATGAGAGATTTAAGCGTGGCCTTAAGCCCTTCGGCCATGTCCTTCGGCTTGTGCACCATAGCTTTCCGAAGGTCCTTCGTAGCTTTAGCGAAGTAGGAAGCGACGGTGTAAGCTTTATGCGTAGGAGGAAGCACTAGGGCGTAGTAGGGTATATTTTTGTTCATGTGTGGTAAGATTTTTTTGTAGATGCTCTGTGGTGTACTTGAGTTTATTGTTTCTGTAAAAAAATTATGAGATTTTAGTTTTTGTGGTTTTTGTACAGGAATATTTTTTGCATTTTTATAAAATGCTCCAAAAATTGAGTATGGCGAACGATCTTTTTTAAGTACAGTGTCAGGAGCGTTCAATAGAGCATCTGCGCATGTATAAAACGCTACGTTGTTTTTTGAGCATATTTTTTCTATAGTGCTATCGCGTTTTATACTAAAAGGAGTGTAGTCAGTGTTGAAAAACAGTGCGTCGATTTTTTTCTCATCGATTATTTCTTGTATTGTTGTTTTTGGCTTGCCATAAAAAAGATACAGTTTACTTTTGTAGTGAGTAAGATTTGTAGCGAGTTGTTGCAATGATTCTATCATAAACTGAACGGCATTTGCGCTGTAATAATCATTTTTATTGGCATCGATTTGTTGTGGATCAAAAATGAAACAAGGAATGACTTTTTCTGATTTTTCTAAGGCAAGATTAAGTGCGGTGTTATCGTCCAATCGTAGGTCGCGGCGGAAAATGAATAAAGAGAGTTTGTATGGTTTATTCATAGTATCCCTTTTTTGCTTGGATGATATTGATCGCGTATATCGGTTTTGTAATAGTTGAAGCGGCTTAGATTTTTAAGCCGCTTCAACTATTTTTATTGTGCTGAATATGTGTTGCATTGATCAAGAATTGCGAGTACTTCTTTTGCACGAGATTTTACGCTTTCAGCGTATAGCTTGAGTTCGTTGATTGTTTTTTCGTCATGCTGAAATTTTGGTCCGCATATTTTTTGCAAAAAATCAGTATTGGGTAGAGTTCCACTTAAACCTGGAAATGCGGGATAGGTGAGTGTTTGTTTTGTAATATGATACAGGTCATCGTTATGTATGATTTGGATATTATCCGTTATGAGATGAAACTTATTGTGGCGATGAGTTTCTGTTGTTCGTGTAAGTAATGCACCTTGAGGATTGTACTGTAAAAGGAGTTTTATTATTTCATCTTTGTTTAAATTGTCTGAAGTTGAGGTAACAATAGTGTCTATTATGTTGGGGTATTTGTGGATATCTATTTTTTTTGATTCGAGAAGCCAAGATACTATTGAAGTGTTACCTTCGTATGCGTGGTGAGTGAATGGATTTTGTAAGCCATTGTCTTGTCTTGTATAATACGGATTGGCACCTTTCTTTAGCGCATTTTGTACTATTTCAAGATTATTAGAAAATAGTTCTTCATGTATTTTAATATACTGTTCTGCCTGATCATTATTTATTTTTTCTGCGATAGTTTTGGAGAAATATCGGTAATGTCCCCGTGTGTGCTTCAATTTTTTGTGTGCATTTTCAATCATTGTGTTGAAGAGGGATTGATTTTTTGCAAGATTATTACATTTCGTATTGAGTGGAGATAGAGTTTTAAAGCGAGCGACAAAATCGTTAAGTTCTGTCGATTCTCCATGAACGTGCGTTATGAGATACAAAAAAATATAATTTTGAATATCTTCTGGCAACGCTCCGACATCGAAAAGTACTTCAATTTCTTCTGCGGGTTCTGGAACATCGATAACGTTATCGTTGTTCATAGCAATTAATGGAAAAACAGAGATTGCTGCAAGCAGCATAAAAATACGTAGATTTTTCATGGCTTTTTATATTTCTATTGTGTTGAATATGTATTGCATTGATCAAGAATTGCGTATACTTCTTGTGCGCGCAATTCTGCTCTTTGAGCGTCTAGTTTGAGTGCATCGATTATTTTTTTATCATGCTGAAATTTTGGCTCGCATACTTTTTTTAAATAATCGGTGTTTTGTAACATTGTCTCTGAGTTTCGATATGCAGCAGCGGCGAGGATTTGTTGTGTGATGCTGCATAGATCATTTTTATGTATCGTTTTAAGGTTATTTATTACATGATCAAATTTATTATGGCGAGAGTTTTGAATTATGTTTATAAGCAATGGGCCTTCAGATTGATAAGGTAAAAGTAGGGTGATTATGTCATTTGCATTTTGGTGACTTGAGCGTATAGCTGCATCTATAGCGTCATATGCTAAGAAGGAATTTTTGTGGATGTTCATTTTTTCTGATTTGAGAAGTAATGATACTATTGAAGCGTTGCCATACGTTGCATGATAGATAAGTGGATATTGTACAGAGTGGTTTATCTTGTAATGTGGATTGGCGCCACTATCTAATGCATTTTGTACTGTTTCAAGATCATCAGAAAATAAATCTTCATGTATTTTGATATATTGTTTTGCTTGCTCATTACCTATTCGCATTGCGATGGTTTTGGCATAGTAATGTTGAGGATAACAAATTTTATTCTTTAATTTTTGTTGAGCATTATCAATCATTTGATTAAAAGTTAGCTGATTTTTAAGAGATTCATTAAATATTTTATTGAGTGAAGATATGATTTTAAAACGAGTAATAAAATCTTCAATTTTATCTGATTCACCATGCATGTGCGTTATGAGATACAAAAAAATATAATTTTGAATTTCTTGCGGTAGATTGCAATTATGGAAAATTATTTTAATTTCTTCTTCGGGTACTGGAACAACGATAACGTTATCGTTGTTCATAGCAATTAATGGAAAAACAGAGATTGCTGCAAGCAGCATAAAAATACGTAGATTTTTCATAGTAAAAATATGAGTATAATTAATTATTGTTAAGATGTTTTTTTACTAATTTATTAATAAGTTGCGTATCACCCTTCCCTTTGGTGCGCTGCATCATCTGTCCAACAAAGAATCCAAATAATTTCTCTTTACCCGATAAATATTCGGCTTTTTGTTTTGGATTTTCAGCAATAATGGTTTGTACCATTGCTTCAAGTTCATCGCTTGATCCAATCTGCTTAAGGCCTTTTTCTTCAATAATAATTTCCGGCTCTTTATCAGTTTCCGCTACAAAAACAAAAACTTCTTTAGCCGTAGGATTATTGATAATTTTCTCATCAATAAGATTGACGATTTTTGCCAAACGTTGCGGTGTAACTTTGCATTCAGCTAGTGTAATTTTTTTATCGTTTATGTAACCAAGAAGATCGCGCAAAATCCAGTGAATAATATTTTTGTTGGTTGTATGTTTTTGCGTGTTATCAAAATAGTTTGCTAGATCAATATCTTCAACTAAAATTTCTGCTTCATATTCCGTTAAGCCAATTTGTTGCACAAAACGCTCTAGCTTTGCGCTTGGTAATTCTGGCATACTTTGCTTTAATGTATCAATGCGTTCTTGTGTTAATTTTATTGTTGGCAAATCTGGCTCTTGGAAAAATCCATAATCTGATGTTTCTTCTTTGGATCGCATGCAATAGGTAGTTTTTGTTTTTGAATCCCACAAGCGTGTTTCAGAACGTACTTTACCGCCTTGTTCAAGAATAGTAATTTGTCGTTCTATTTCGTATTCCGTTGCATCACTGATGAATTTAAAAGAATTGATGTTTTTTAATTCACATTTTGTTCCGTATTCTTTTTGTCCTTTTTTACGAACAGAAATATTGGTATCAGCGCGGAACGATCCTTCTTCCATGTTGCCAGTGCAAATACCTAAATATTGAACAATACCGCGTAGTGCTTTAAGATAAGCGCGAATTTCATGCGTTGAAGCGATATCAGGATTACTTACAATTTCAAGTAATGGTGTACCAGCTCTATTTAAATCAACAAAGCTTTCGTTACTTGATGTTGAGTGAATGTTTTTTCCCGCATCTTCTTCAATGTGAATTCTGTTAAGGCTAATTTTTTTGATACTGCCATCTTCTAACCGAATAGGAATATAACCGTTTGAACAAATCGGTTCTCTTTGCTGAGTAATTTGGAAATTTTTTGGTAGATCAGGATAAAAATAATGTTTACGATCAAAAGTAGATTCTAAATTTATGGTACTATTTGTTCCTAATCCTGCCAAAATAGCATAATCAACAACTTTTTTATTGAGCATGGGAAGTGCGCCAGGATAACCTGCGCAAATATTGCAGATATTAGTGTTGGGACTTTTTGCTATTTCATTAGGACATGAACAAAAAATCTTGCTATTCGTTGTTAACTGAACGTGAACTTCTATGCCAATTGTCGCTTCGTATGCAGGATATTTTTCTAAAATTGATAAATTTTCTGTCATGGTATCATCCTTGTAGGCACATATTTTTTATGATAGCTACTTTGTTATTTTTTCAAGTTTATATTTATCGATTGCTAACTCTCTATTGCTTGTCAGAGCAATTTTACCTTTGAAGGTTTCTTCTAGTTTTAGGATAGCATTATATTCGATAGATGTAAGAAAGTTAAATACATGATTATTGACGTGTAGCTCTATTTTTGTTCCTGGTTCTAACGTAGAAAGTTGGTTTTCTATGTTACGTAAAATAGCATAGCTTTCTGTACGATAGGATTTTATAAATCCTAATCCATCGCAAACTGGGCAATTGTCTGTTAACTCATTAACAAGTGTTTTGCCGGTACGTTTTCGGGTCATTTGCACAAGGCCAAATTCAGATATTTTAAGAACAACTGATTGAAATTTATCGCGTTCGCGTAATATTTTTTCAAAAAAACTAAACACTTTTTGGCGATTTGCAGCGATACTCATATCAATAAAATCGATAACGATAAGCCCACCAATGTTTCGCAATTTTAATTGATTAACTACTTCCTCTGCTGCTTCCAAGTTAGTTTTTACAATTGTTTCTTCTAAGTTGCTTTTACCCGTGAATCGACCGGTGTTAACGTCTACAACAGTCATAGCTTCAGTAGATTCAATGACAATTGAACCACCAGATTTAAGAGTTACCTTTTTTTTGAGTGCTTGTTCAATTTGTTTTTCAATACCATAAAATGAGAAAATTTGCATTGGATCTTCGTATAATTGAATAACGTGAGCAAATTCTGGTGCTATTTGTTTGGTAATTTTATAGAGTTCATTTTGGCTTTTTTTGTTGTCTGTTATGATGGCTTCTACGTCACTATCAAGTTGATCGCGCACAATTTGTAAAACAAGAGGTAGGTCGACATAAATTTTATCAGCAGATTTTGCATGGGAAAAATTTTTTTCAATTGTGTGCCATTCGCTGACCAAATATTGAAGATCTTTGATAAGATCATCTTCTTTTCTGCCATCAGAAGTTGTTCTGATGATTGCGCCCATTCCTTCAGGAAGATGAGCTTTGATAATTGCTTTTAAACGAATACGTTCGTCGCGGTCTTCAATTTTTTTTGATACGCCGATGCGAGGAATATTGGGCATTAGAACAATAAATCGTCCTGGTAGAGTGAAGCAAGTGGTAAGCTTTGCGCCTTTCTCATTAACTGGTTCTTTGCTCACTTGAATAAGGATTGTTTCGCCTTCTTTGAGGATTTTGCTGATATCACGTTTTTGAATAGTTTTTTTCTCTATTTTTTGTTCATTTTCATCATCATCTAAGTGATCACTGAGTTTCTGTATTGCAAGTTCTCTGTCAATTTCAGAAATATGCAAAAAACCTGCTCTTTCTTGGCCAAACTCTACAAATGCTGTTTGGATTCCCGGAAGTACTTTAGTAATAGTACCCTTGAAGTATGCTCTTTCAAGAACTTCATGCGTTGGGGTGGAAAAGTAAAGGTTCTGAAGTTTCCCGTTTGTTATGATGGCAATTCTTGTTTGCCACGGGGTTTCATTAATAAGAATTTTTTTCATAATGGTATTAGCTATAGGTTGAATTATATTTTTATTTTTTAGCTTATTAACCTTTTATCTTTAATATATAGAATCTGCGTCATGTTGGGTAGAAAAACGGTTAAAAATATGCTAACTTTTGATTCAGTGTTGAGAGATTATTAATAATAAGCATATTTTTGAAGGGTGTATTAATGAAAAGAATAGTATCATTACTCGCGTTGGCATTGCTTGCTGGGCTGCCAGGATGTGGTTGTAAAAAGAAACAAGAAGCACAAAATAAAAAAGTTAAAGTTGAGCAACACGTAGATATGTTCTCTCCTGTAGATATGAATGATGTTTTTGCTGCTGATGATATAGATGAAGAGCCAGGAGATTTACGTACATTCTTTGATTTTGATGAAGAAGAGGAAGGATTCGTTAGTCAGGACAATGATTTCTATGCTGAGAATGATAATGATGACGAACAGACCTTGTTGTTTGTTGATAATGAATCTGATGATGAACTAAGAACATTACATTTTGGTTTCAATAAATATGGTTTAACGCCAGAACAAAAAAGACTTGTAGATAATAATATTGAACAAGTAAAACAACTTGTTGCGGATGCAGGAACACAAGTAGAACCAGTTGTTGTTGTTGAAGGTCATGCGTGTCAAGAAGGTGATCATTTATATAACTTGGCTTTATCAGAAAAACGTGCAAAATATGTAGCTGATTTATTTGTTGAAGCGGGTGTTGATCAGTCAATTATTAAAGTTGTTGGTCGCGGACAAGAAGAGCCAGTAATTATTGATGGTAAAGTAGTTGATGGAACTCGTGAAGAAAGAGCGGCAAATCGTCGTGTAGTAACACGCGTGATTTATAGCTAACAAAAAAAATAGTATTTAAATGGAAAGAGGCAGTGTTAGTGCAATAGTAACACTGCCTTTTCTTATAATATTTCCAATGTTTTTAGGCAATTTTTGATGTGAGTTTTTATATCGAGTTTTTCGATTTTTTTAAGATTATTTTTGTACTCTTCTAACTGCATTGCGTTTGAAATAAGATTGGACACAATAGGGCTAATGTTTTTGTGTTTTGTTATGCTTAGTCCTAATTGATGTGTTTTTATAAATGTATGATTAAATTTTTCCCATGGCAGTATGGTGGATGTTGCATCTAAGAGTAATGGCGTATTTGTGTATATCGCTTCACATACACTGATACTTCCCGATTTTGATAATATAATGTCTGAAATTGTCATAAGATCGGCAATGCGTTGAGTGTATTCGATTATTGAGATGGTAATGTGAGCAGGTATGGTTAAATTTCTTAGAGCGGCTTTGCTGTTACTATTTTTACCAATACACAGTAAAAGATGAACGGGATTTTCAATTGTTAAAAGATGATAGGCGTAGCGTTGTAGCTCTGATGATCCTTGAGCTCCCATCATAACCATAATGATTGGCTTGTTAGGGGGAATTAAGAATTCTTCTTTGAGGTGATCATTGTTTTTTGGTTCAAAAAAATTTGGTTTGAGTGCTGCTCCAACAATAGAAATGTAGTCAGCAGAAATGCACGATTGTATGAGTGGTTGTAAAATATCTTTATCATGAAATGGTAAGCATATTTTAAAATTTTTATAGCTTGGGTTTTTAATGTTGAGTATGTACATGCGGGTATCTAAATCAGTTGGAATAAGTAAAAAGGGTATATCAAGTTCTTGTGCTATAGAAAGTACAATGTCATTGATTATTGGTATAACAGAAAGGATGTAGTCAGGTTTTGTTTGTGCAAAATAATTATATAAAATAGTGCGAATTTTTTTGCTCATTAATTGAATGTACAAGATGCCAATGTAATAGAAAACAGCAATAAAACGGAATTGTTTTTTTGGCATAAAGCTGTTGTAAAGCGATTCTCCTGAGTAGCGCTTGAAAGAGAAAACATAGACAAAATCGAGTGATAAAAGAAGATCTTTGAATACATGTACGCTTTGTACATTATAATCATCTTTTAAATAGCCTTCGAGAGCATTACTTGCAGATAAATTTCCTCCTCCGCCATCACTTGTGAGGATGATTATTTTTTTCATAAAAACTCGTCCTTATAGGGTTATGCTCGTATTTACTTAATAAGCAATTAAATTTACACTAAAAAATAAATAGTTAATCCATTTTTTAATGATAAGGGATGTCATGTTTGATTTGCAAAGAATAGGGTTGGCGTTATTTTTTGGAATAATGGTATTACTCGTTACAACGACAGAATTTTTTTTCACGGTGAATCCTGGTTTTGCAGCGATACAACTACGCATGGGGCAAATTGTAAAAACGGTGGAAATACCTGGGTTATATTTAAAATTTCCTTTTATTGATCAGGTTGTTTCTATTGATAAACGAATTAACAAAATAGGAATCGAAACGCCGGCGATGTCACGCGATTTGCAAAGTGTGCAAGTTGGTATGGTTATTAACTATCGCGTTAAAGATGCGTTTAAATTGTACCAAGATGTTGGTGTTAATTTTGCAAAAATTATTATAGAGCCATTTGCGCATGAAAGTGTTAAAGCTGTTGTTGCTAAATTTACCGCAGAAGATTTAATCCAGTTTAGGCATGATGCTAAAGATAAAGTTGTACAAGAATTGAAAGAAAGACTTGGTTTGCAGCATATTGAGCTTGTTGATTTTAACTTTATTCACCTTGATTTTTCAAAAGATTTTATTCACGCTGTTGAAGAAAAACAGATTGCTGAACAAAGTGCAAAAACTGCGAAAAATTTAACTGAAAAAATAAAAGAAGAAGCATTGCAAATTAAGGCTCAAGCAGAAGCAGAGGCCTATGCATTACAGATTAAAAAAGAATCAGTAAATGATGGCCTCATTAAATTAAAGCAAATTGAAGCTCAACTTAAAGCTATTGAGAAATGGAATGGGGTGCTGCCTCGTATGACGGGACAGGCTGTTCCAATGATTCCTCTGATGAATGAACAGCAGTAACAGGTTGTTTATCATAGAATCGAATTTTTCTTGATTTACCTTCAGTGTATTTTTCGTTACAGAAAAATGGACGTAATTTTATAGCAAGGTATGGTCGTAATAAAATGCACTCGTTTTCATGTTCATTGGTGTCTGGGTTAATAACACAGGCGTGAACGTAAACGGGTGCTTTGCTATGTGGTTGGTCAACAATTGCTTGTCTAAGATCATTCCATTTAACTAAAGCAATTCGGTCTTTTTCTCTATTTTCCGGTTTCGTTGCATTTTTTACTGCAGAATAAAAATTTTTGATAAATTGATTTTTATATTTTTTAAAGCTGGTGATGTAAGTAACATTTTTTGCACCGCGTGCGGTGGTATTTGCGATAATAAATTGTGTGTTTTTTGATGTGTATATATCAATATAATCGCGCGTTTCTCCCAATGAAAGTCCTATGGTATCTTCAATGACTGCTTCTTCATGAAATTCTCGCGATGCAGTTATTACTGGATGACCTTCGCCTTCGTCTCTTTTGCCGCTAAAATCATCGTATTTGCCTTTATCTCGTCCATATTTTTCTCTACTGAGGATTGCATATTTTGTACCTCGCTCAAAATAGGTAGGCAAAACGGAAGCTGATTGATAATCAAAATCTGATAGTGTTGGTTTTTGGTTTAATGATGCTTGTTGCACCTGTCTTTGTCTACTTTCTAACGAAGGTATTAAAAATAGCGATAGAAGGGTGAGGGTAGAAAATATTTTCTTCATGGCCAATTTACTCCATTTAAAAAGAGTGATTTATAGTATGAATATAAATTATTAGATTGTTGAAAATAAACGATTTAAATATTTTTAGTCAAAAGTGGATGATTTGTAATTATTTTCCGACACAAAATTCACGAAATACGGCGTCCATTCCAGCTTCACTAATTGTTTTTCCAGTAAGTTCAGAAAGCGTTGCGAGTGCATTTTGAAGATGATATGAAACAAGTTCGTAGCTAATATTACCTGAAAGCATAGGTACAATTGTAAGTAGTTCTTGTTCTAAAGATAGCAGTGATTGAATGTGTCGTTTATTGAGCAAGAACGGTGATTCGATTGATGTAAATAAAAGATTAATTTTATTTTGTAAGGTTTGTTCGATAGCGTCAATTGTTGAAGGTATTATGTTTGAGGCATTAAGAATAAGATTGTGAGATAATTGAACAGCGTGTTGAGGCAAATCAGATTTGTTATTAATAACAATAGTTTTGCTTTTATAAGTAGAAAGTAACTCTTGGTATGTTTGTAGTTCATTCGCATTAAATGCGAATGATCCATCTAAAACAAGTAAGATGATATCTGCTTTTTGTGCTTCTTCATGGGAGCGGTTTATACCGATTTGTTCAATAATATCATCAGTCTTGCGTAGCCCTGCGGTATCAATGATGGTCCAATAGTTGCCATTTTTATAAAGACCGGCTTCAATAACATCGCGCGTTGTACCTGCAATATTTGTTACAATTGCACGCTCTTTGCCCAGTAACGCATTAAATAATGATGATTTTCCTGCATTAACAAGTCCAATAAGCGCAATGCGAATACCATTTCTAATGTGTTGCTGTTGGTCGAATGTTTTTTTGAGATTGCTAATGTTGTCAAGAACTTCATTAATAGAATCTTTGATTTGATGTTCAAATGACATATTTTCTTCATCAAGAAATTCAAAGCTTGCTTCGGAAAATGCTAAAGCAGTGATTAATTTTTTTTCAATAGAAATTATCCATTGGCTGAGCGATCCTTGCAGTTGCGCGAGTGATTGTTTAAGGCTCAGTTGTGTATTTGCATGAATGAGCTCATTAATTGCTTCAGCTTGAGTAATATCAATTTTATTATTTGCTACCGCATTGCGTGAAAATTCACCTTGTTGTGCAATGCGTGCGCCAGCTGCAATAGCAACATTAATGATATTATTAATAATAAATTGATTATTGTGGCAGGTAATTTCTACCGTATCATCGCCCGTGAATGTATGTGGCGCGTGCATTACAAGAAATAGTACTTGATCAATAATGTTTTTATCGCTATCAACCACCCAGCCGTAATGAATAGTATGTGTTGCTTGATCAATCAATTTTTTGTTTTGAGGCAATGTACTTATTGCATTAGCGATGAAAAACGCATTATTGCCGGAAATGCGTAGTAAAGCTATGGCACCATTTCCTTGTGGCGTACATTGTGCAATAATGGTTTCGTTAGTATGCAGCATAATATTGCGTGATTATTCCGGACGAATAAGAATAACTTTTAAATCTTTAATTGCTTGTTTATAACGATTGCGTAATGAAGACATAACTAAATGAGCAAGACTTCTGAATAATTGTTTTTCAAGAATTGGATTATCAATTAATGGTTTTACAAAAGTAATTTTTAGAATTTTTTCATCAATATTCGATGAAAAATCTGTAGATTGCATATTCATTAAAGATAATGTTTGCTTCATCCATGATGTTGTAGCATCAACAAGTTCATTGCTCCAGGTTGCTGGCGGCGTTGTTTGACGCGTGCTTTCTGTTGGTTGATGATGTTGTTGCTGAATTGTAGGTTTAGCGGTTTCTTTGCGTAAGGGTTTGATTTCAACTTTTTTTTGTTGTTGATTTTTGTTATCGCAAGCGGCAGTCTTTACCGGTTGATATTGTTTGTTAGGGTGAGCTGCTGGTTTTTGTTGCTGAGGTTTATGAGTTTGTTCTTTGATTTCAGGGCGTTGTTGCTCTTTAATTTCAATAGTTGCTGCTTTGTGTGTTGGTTTTTCTTGATGAGAAAGAGGTTTGTCTGAAAAGAAAATACCAATTTTTGCAGGTTTTGTAGTCATACCAAAGAAGTTTTTTTCTTCTTTTTCAAAAATTTTAACGGAAAATTCTTTGGGATTATTTGCACTGCTCCATGCTTTTTCTATCGCTTTCATGATAGATGACGCTTGTTCCATAATAGATTTCATAGGGTGATCCTGTATAGTTGAAGTTGGCATGTAATTTTGAATTTGATGTCATGTGCAGATAAAATGAGTCAAAAGGTGTAAAATTTTGGAGCGGGAAACGGGATTTGAACCCGCGGCCTTCGCCTTGGCAAGGCGACGCTCTACCCCTGAGCTATTCCCGCTTTATAGATTTGCAATCTATGGCAATCATAGAGTACATTGATAACTTACCATGAATGATGTTTTTGTCAATAAAAAAAGCGGTATTCATGAGTGTTTGATAAAGAATATCGCTTTGATTTTTTAAAAGGTAGAAAGAGAAATGGTTGATTATTTGGTAGGTACAGTTGCGCAGGTTCAAGAGCAAGAAATTGTTTTGGATGTTGGTATTGTTGGAATTACGTTATTTGTTCCATCTGGGCGATCTTTTGTGCAAGGATCTACGGTGAAAATTTATTCTCATTTACATTGGAATTCAGAGAATGGTCCAAGTTTATTTGGATTTAATGATGTGTTAGAGCGTTCTGTTTTTCGTATTGTTACCAGTTGCTCTGGAATTGGGCCAAAAATCGCGTTGGCTATTTTAGCAGATTTGGGTACACAGGCATTTTTACATGCTATTTCAACAGGGAATGATCAGGAATTGAGTAAGGTCAGTGGTATTGGTAAAAAGAAGGCTGAGCAGATTGCTGTGCAATTAAAGCACAAGGTTGCAGCGCTGCTGGAAACTGGTGTAATCTTAGGAAATGTTCAAGAAATTTCGCATATTCATGATGTTTGTCAGGCACTACAGTCGCTTAATTATTCTCGTCAGGAGATTAATAGGGCAATGGAATTTATGAGAAAGAATGGTAATTTGAGCGGCATTTCGTTTGATGTTTTGTTACGGCAGGCGTTGGCTTATTTGGCGAAGCAGTTGTAAAAAAAGGGGCAATTTTATTTGCCCCTTCGATTTTAATTTATGTGATTATCAATATTGTGAAAAATATTATCTTATTGTTTTTAAAAATGCCTGATGTGTTTCTTCTTCTATTTTTCCGATGTCGTCAAGTTCTTTGAAGTAAGCAGCGTTGTGAGCATCTATTTGCTCTTGAGTAGCTGCTTGTGGAAGTTTTAATTGATAATGATTAACCCTGCCATCTTTGTAAATTTTAAGATGTTCTAAACGTTTATTGAGTAGCGCTATATATTCTTCTTCTGTTATAAGTCCAGCTAGCCAGTAGTCAAGTAATTTTTTTGTAGTATGGGTTGCTATATTGGTGGTAATATTTGCAAGGCTAGTTGTTGATGCTTCAATCAATCCCTCTACTATTTTGTTAGCAGTGGACATTTTATTTATTTCTTGATCTAATTTATTTATTTGTTTGTATCGGATTTCTGTATTTTGCTGGTATTTCTTATCTTGGTGTTCTGTTTTTTTGTTCCAATAAGTTTCTTGCGCTTTATTGCGAGCTTCTTTTGGAGAAAGATCTGGTTGGTTTTGCATCCCATTGATATTTTGATAAATGTTGCACAAAGTTATTATATTGATTATGAGATAAAGATTTTTCTGAAACATAAAATCCTCTATTTTTGATGTAATTGACGTTTAAGTAGCAAGTTTGTTTGTAGGCTATCTGCCATAGCGTCCATGAATTTTATTTCTAATTGGGCTTTTATTTTTTTGTCTGACATAAGAGGAGAGCATAATTTTTGACCAATTAAGTAGCCAACATTAAATGCGGCACTTCGTGTTACTCTACCAACATTGATATCAAGTATTCGTTTTTCCATTAATTGTTGTTGAGCATTATAAAGAATGGGTTCTCTTTTGTTTAGTAAAGATACTACAGATGTAAGATAGTTTTCTTTTTTATTTCGTAAAAGTATTTCGGTAATACTGTTATAGGTTTTTTTGTCATCGTCCGCAAGATCTGCATTGTAACTTGCTAATGTTTTTTTATCAGGGTGTACAGTGATAATTAATTTATTTCCTAGTAATTTATTGTCTCTGATGTCATTGGGAGTTTTGGTTAAAAGATGTAGCGTTATTAGGAGTTGGGTTACTTCTTGTTTTTTTGCTTTTTTTTCTTCAATAGATGCTTCATTGGATGATGGGATGAAAATATTATTTAATTGATCGATAATATTTTCTCTTGGTGTATTAATGTGCCTTGCCAATAAGTCTAATTCATTATTGGGTTCGCCTATGCCGTATTTATTCAATAAAGAAAAAAATGAATTATAAAGTTTTAATTGTCTAATTATTTCATCAGTACTGATTTGGGTTGTATCAATATTTGGCTTGAGAGATGTGCTAGTAGACACGCAACAAGCATACGATGATAATGAGGAGGCTCCTAAAATAATATTTAAAGTTATGAAAATGGCATATATCATTATTTAACATTCCTTCATTGCAGCTATAGCTTCAGCTTTATATTTTTCTGTGTCCGCTTTGCTTTGATGATAAAGATCAAGAAATTTTTGTTTTGAGGAGTGACTTGCATTTTGTGATTTAGTAATTTTTTTTAGAGCATGTAAAGATGTAATTAAGGCTGCCTCTGTTAATCCCGCAGTAACTGCGTTAAAGTATGTTTGACTAAGTGTGTCTTGGTTTGAATATACAGGGGCTACTTTGATGGAATATATAAGAGGAGCAATTAGGTTTTTATTATCGATTTCCATTGAAGTGCTGAAATTCGTATATTGTGTTTTATATCCAAGGCAAAGATTTGTTTTAATATCGGCTTTTAAAGGATTAAAATCACCATCATAAGACAGCTCAATTCCTACATTATAGGATGGAATAGCTGTGTGACTAATAAACATTGCGATAAAAAAAAGAAAAATTATATTTTTTTTCATCACTCTTCCACCAACTTAGCAGCAAGCCAAACTTCTTTTTCCTTCATAACCTTATCAGTCTCATCAGTATAATGATCATAACCAAGTAAATGACAAATTCCGTGGCATAATAATGTGCGTAAATGTTCATTTATCGTTTTATTTTCTTCTTTGCATATATCTTGTATGTATTCAAGAGAAATGATCAAATCACCAATATTTTTATCATCTTCGCTGTGTACGACTATTGCTTCCCCCGCTTTTAACTCTGTGTGAAAAGGAAAGGATAAAATATCAGTTGGCACATCTTTGCTGCGATAATCACGATTAAACTGTTGAATAGTTTCATTATTGGTCAGCAGAATTCCAAGGTCAAAATCACCGTACCCCATCCATGAAAGAATGGATTGAGCGTTTGTTTCGAACTCTTGAATATTGAACGAGGTTATTAAATCTTCGTTTGTTATATTAACCATTGTCCCGCTTTTCCTGCTTTAACATGCTATTCATTACATTTAGTATTACTAATTAAAATTATTTTGTCTAGCCCCTTTAGTTAAAAAGAGGCTAAAATACTGATTTTTATTCAGCCGTCAGGTACATGTGCCAAGCGCCATTTTCTTGTTTAAGTTCGCATTCAGAGCGATTATTGCAAGAATATTTTATTTCAACAGCTTGAGTGATTCCTTTAATAAGTTGATTATGCTGTTCAATTTTTTGAACAAGCAGAGGATCAGTCATCGAAATTGTAAGAGTTTCTAGGGCTGTTTTGAGTGATAATTGATTTTCAGATTTCAATTTACGCACCTGAGCGGTTATATCAATTATGGTTTTCATGATTTGTGCTTGTTCATCAAAGACGTAAGACGTTTGAATGTTTTCAAAACGTGTTTGATGAATTGATGGCACTGGCACGTATTTTTTATACAATAAACCATAGATTGTTTCTGTTACATGGGGCACGTACGGCGCGTATAGTTGGAGTATGCGTAATCCAATATGATAGAGGGTCCAGCGCGTTGCATATACTTCAGTTTTACTATAATTTTCTGGATTGAAAAGCTGATTTTTGATCAATTCTATATAGTTATCGCAAAAATCATTCCAGAAAAATTGTTCTATAACTCCCAAGGCAAGGCTTGCTTCATGTTGTTCAAAGTAATTGTGATACTTTTCAAAACATTTTGTAGCGGTATGCAAAATCCATTGATTAACAGCGCCAATAGTGTCGGGCATTATATGTGGAGTTGTAAATGTTTCTAAGTGGGGCTCTGCAAATTTGAATGCATTCCACAATTTAGTGATAAGTTTTTGGCCGATCATCAATTGTTCATCAGAAAATGCTATGTCATGGCCTAGTTTTGCGCATGATGTCCAATATCTGATGGCGTCGGCAGGGTATTTTGCCAATAATTGCTCAGGTCCCATTGCGTTACCATCTTTTTTAGATAATTTTTCGCGATTGCCGCTGATAACGTGGCCAGAAATAACAATTTCTTTCCACGGAGCAATGTTGTCGTGCATCCATGTTTTTACGATGGTATCAAATGCCCATGTACGAATAATATCGTGTGCTTGAGGTCGCATACTCATAGGAAGTGTTACATCTTTATGCAAATTTTGACAAATATAGGGTGTTATAGAAGAAGTATTCCAGGTATCCATAACGTCAGTGTCAGGAGAGATATCGGTGCTGTTGCAGTGAGGACACGGTTTATTGTAAGCACTTTCTTGAGGGTCTATTGGAAGCTGTGACTCATCTGCAAGTAAAATTGCGTTGCAATCATTGCAATGCCATGCAGGAAACGGAATTCCGTAAAAGCGTTGGCGGGAAATTCCCCAGTCCCATGCAAGATTTTGTACCCAATCAGTGTGGCGAGATTTCATAAATTCAGGGTACCATTGTACAGCATCTGCGGTTTTGAGAAATTCGTTTTTGTAGGGCAGGATAGAGATAAACCATTGAGGAATGATGACAAATTCAATCTCTTTTTTGCAGCGCTCATGAACATTAACAGAGTGATTAATTGCTTTTTGATTAATTAATAAATTATTTTCTTTGAGTTTTTCTAATACTGCGGTGCGAGCATCAGTAACTTTGAGTCCTTGTAAAAAACCAGCATTATCGGTGCATTTTCCGTCAAAGCCAACAATTTGCTTGTAGGGTAAATTATGCTTTTTATACCAAATGATGTCTGTTTTATCACCAAAAGTACACACCATAACAAGGCCGCTACCTTTATCAATTTCAACAAGATCATCTTCAATTATGGGAACAGTATGTCCAAAAAGAGGAACAATTGCTTTTTTATTGCGTAATTTTTGGTAGCGATTGTCAGCAGGGTTGTAAAGAATTGCTGCGCATGCCGGTAATAATTCGGGACGTGTTGTTGCAATAATAAGATTGTTGCCGTCAGAATCTTTAAAAATAATATCATTAAAAAAAGATGGCATTTCTTTATCGTCAAGCTCTGCTTGTGCTACTGATGTGCGGCATGTTGCGCAATAGAGAGCAGGATCTTGTTTGCGATAAATATAGCCTTTTTTAAACAGTTCAATAAATGATTTTTGTGAAAGTGCGCGTGAAGAATCAGAAATTGTTGAATACACAAGGCGCCAATCAGCAGAAAGGCCCATTTTTTGCCATAATGCTTTGAACTGTTGCGCAGCTTCGAGTGATTCTTGTACGCACACAGCAATAAATTCAGAACGTGCCATTTCATGGCCTTTTATGTTGCGTTTTTTTTCAACATAACGTTCTGTAGGAAGACCATTATCATCAAAACCAAAGGGGTAAAATACGGAAAATCCTGACATACGTTTGTAGCGTGCAATAATATCGGTTTGTGTATATGAAAAAATATGACCAATATGAAGATTACCAGAGACCGTTGGTGGTGGTGTATCTATGCTAAAAATGGGGCCAGGATTATTTTCCATAGCATAAGTATTGTGGGTATCCCATTGTTGTTGAGCAGTAGCTTCACATGATTGATGTTCGTACTTTTTTTCCATAATTATTCACCGATATTAAGATGTTTTATCGTGTTTTTATAAGATAAGTATATCTTGTTTCTAGAGTAAGAACTAGCGCCTTTGCCGTGTTTGACCCATTAATTAAATGTGAGTAGACTTTTATTGATAATAAGTAGATTTTAATAGGTATTATATATAATGATTTTACTTCATACTATTGAACTTTTGATTGGTGCTATTACTTTTTTTATTTCTTATTTGGGTGTGATTACATTTTCGAACTATTTTCGCACATGGGTAGCTGATAAGATGGGTGATGATACCGCTGTCAGATTGGGTTATTTAACATTTAATCCTTTTTTTCATTTTGACCCTATTGGAACGTTATTTCTTTTTTTCTTTTATTTTGGTTGGGGGCGCATGGCTCCTATTTGTTCTGCAAATATTGTGCGGCCATATAGAAATTTTAAATTAATTGCAGCTTATTTTTCTAATACTGCAGCAAATTTATTTTTAAGTGTTGTGGGCATACTCATGTTGCTAGCAATTTTTGATATTAGAATAATTGCAGTAATGCGTTATATGCTATTAACGTATAACATTTCTCATATGTCGATTGCTAATATGTATCCTCACATTTCAAGTACGCTGGTTTCTTTAGGGTTTGTAATATTCTCATTTGTTTATATCAATGTAGCACTGGGGGTGCTTGAATTTATCATTAATTTGAGTAGCTATCTATTAGTTCTTATTTCAGATCGTGATGATACGTATTCAAACTCTTTTTTTGTTAATTTTGGTTTGCCCATTATATTTATTTTATTTTTTTCTGATATATTGCGACGTTTTTCCGTTGATATAATTACGTATGTTGGTCTTTCTATAGCAAGTATTTGTGGTATTGCATAACAAAGGATTTTAGATGAAGAATAATGAAAAAATGGCAGAGCTTTTGTTATCAGGGACCGTGAATGTTTATTGCGAGCAGGATTTAATAAAAAGTCTTGAAAAAGATACGCGTTTAAAAGTAAAGCTTGGTGCCGATCCCACAGCACCTGATCTGCATTTAGGTCATGCAGTAGTTTTTTCTAAATTAAAGCAGTTTCAGGATTTAGGGCATGAAGTTATTTTTTTAATTGGTAATTTTACTGCGCAAATTGGTGATCCAACAGGACGAGATAAAACACGTCCACCACTAACTTTGGAAGCTATCCAGCATAATTTACGCTCTTATTTTGATCAAGTAGGAAGAATACTTGATGCTCAAAAAATAAGAGTTGTTTATAATGCTGACTGGCTTGGTACATTAACAAGTAAAGATTTAGTAGAACTATTGTCAAAAGTAACACTTGCGCGTATTACTGAGCGTGATGATTTTAGTAAGCGTATTGCGAATAATGAATCAATTGGGTTGCATGAGTTGCTCTACCCTGTTTTTCAAGCGTATGATTCCGTGGTTTTAGAGGCAGATGTTGAGCTTGGAGGGACGGATCAAACATTTAATTTATTGATGGGACGTTTTTTGCAAGAGCAATGTAATCAAAAGCCTCAAATTGCAATGACAATGCCGTTACTCATTGGGCTAGATGGTACTCATAAGATGTCAAAATCGTTGGGTAATGCAATTGCACTTAATGAACCAGCAAACCAAGCATACGGTAAGCTTATGTCTATGTCAGATACATTAATGTGGCATTATTTTTCAGTTCTTTTAGGAAGAACACCGCTTGAAGTAAGTGCTATGGAAGAACGTGTTGCTGCAGGGAACTTGCACCCCATGGAATTGAAAAAGGACATGGCTTATGAGGTTATTTTGCGTTTTTGGTCAGAAAAAGAAGCAATTCAGGCGCGTGATAATTTTGAAGCAATTTTTCAAAAGCGTGATTATTCGCAAGCACAAGAAGTTGCGATTGCTTCTAATGCTGAAAAGTCTTTGTGGATTGTAGATTTATTGAAATTGCTTGGCGCTATAGAAACATCTTCAGAGGCAAAACGTTTGATTGAATCAAAAGCGGTTCGTGTCGATGATGTTATAGTTAATGACTTTAAAGATGTTATTACGTGGCAATCGGGAATGATTATTAAAGTTGGAAAACATCGTATTTATAAAATAAAATAGATTTTTATGTTAATAGAGCTCGGCACCGGGTTTTTTGCTTATTAATAAGCCTGCAGGTATAACTTCATATGGTTGTATCGGCTATTTAAAAAGAATTATTCGTCAAAAAAAGGTAAAAATTGGTCATGCAGGAACCCTTGATCCTTTTGCGACAGGTTTGCTGATTGTTGCTATTGGACGTGAGGCAACAAAATTAATGTCGCGTATTATGACATTAGAAAAAACGTACGTAGCAAAAGCAAAGCTGGGTGAGCTTACTGATACACTAGATTACACGGGCACCGTGATAAAAACGGTAGAAGCTCCGCCTATTTCAGCTGAAATGTTATGCAATGCTTTACTGTCATTTGGCTCATCATATGAACAAACGCCACCATTATATTCTGCATTAAAATACCAAGGTGATGCGCTTTATAAATTGGTACGTCAAAAACGATTGAGCGAACAAGAATTAGAAGAAATAGCAGAGCAAAAAAAGAAAATTGTTCAGCTGTATCAACTAGAGCTTCTATCGTATGAGTTTCCATTTTTTACCATTAAAGCGCGCGTTTCACACGGTACGTATATTCGGTCATTAGTGAATGATATCGCTGAGCGCGTTGGAAGTTGTGCTACAACGTATGAGTTAGAGCGTTCAGCTATTGGAAAATTTATGTTGGATGCGTCAGTTGATCTTTATACATTGAACACTGTTGAAGATATTAATCAGCATCTTATTGCAGTTGAAGATATCGATTTTTAATTTTCTGGGACATTTTTGATTGTTGCGGTTATAGTTTCGTTTCAAGTAGAATATTAATAGGTGGTTTTATTAATAGGAATACTAAAACGAAAGATATATATTATGGCATTTTTTAATGCGCATGTATTTAAAAGTCCATTTTTGAGTGTTTTTAGATTACGCGCACTTTTGGTTGCAGCAACATTTTTTTCTTTGTTTCATTTAGGCGAATTAAAAAGTATTGCGGTAAAATCGACGCAATCTATTGATAAGTTTACCCAATCTCAAGCCCACATGTCCTTACCAGAAATCAAAAAAGCAATTGCTACGCATTATAAAACAAAGCCTTATCAAAAATTGATAGATTCAATGTTGGCTGCAGAAGAGAAGTACAAGAACGATTATTATGTATTTTATCATGGAGCAGATAGTGTTTGGCGCCTTCCACAAGATTTGTATCTAAAACTGTACACGTACTTTAATCCTATTCGAATGAGTGGCGTTAAAGATTTTATATTTTTGCGATTTGAAGATGTTCATGGCCCAACGTTGGTGCAAGAATTTTTGATGAATGAGCTTAAAAAACAGGGTTTGATTAATGATCATGGGCAAATAGGCGCATTTCTTTTATCAGCTAACTTAGCACTTTTTGGTAACGTTGGCACACCCAGTGAATGTACATGGCAATATTTTATAAAATCACGAGGGCACAAATCGCCCAATCGTGAGATTTATGAAAAAATGTTTAATAAGTTTGGTCTTGATAAGCAATATATTGCTGAAGTGATGTCGCTCGTTAAGCTTTATCAGACTAAAGAAGAAATGTTATTGCAAATCTTTATTCCTAAGGAGTTGGTTGATAAAATTGGATATCTTGCTTGGGTTAGGGGGATTCCTGCCCATGATGAAACAATACAATGGGTGAAGCGGGGCGTTAAAGATAAATTATATCAAAAAACACAGCAGGCGCTTGATGATTTGACGCGTGTTTTTAAACAAGAGCAAGTCAATAATCCTTTGTTTGAAGATATGATGGACCATATTCGAGCGGGAGACTTTAAACTTAACGAATTTTTGCATGTCTATCGGAATACTCCTGAAAAAATTAAATATATTAATGATGTCATGGCTCGGCTTATTATCACGACAGATGTTCTTTTAAATCCTCGTTCTGGGGTGAAAATGTTCCGTTACTCGACAGTAACATCTCATCAATTACAGACTTATTTACAAGCTCTAGATAAAATTTTTGTTAAAATAATATCAAATAACAACTGATGTTTTTTGTTTTCTTGATTTTCAATTCTATTTTGCAATAAAGTTATTAATAGAAAGATTTCTTTTAATGAAAAAGGAGAATGAAATGCGTTTTTTTGGTAAAAAAGGCTTTTTAAGTTTAACAATTTCGATTTTATCGATGGTTTTTGTGAGTAATATTTTTGCCGCGATTCCTACAACTGCGCCGGTATCTGACAAAATTAAAGAAGATTTGAATCATCAAGTAGAAAATATTGAAATTAGTTCGGGGGTACAAGATTTTGTACATCCTGATGCTTCTGGTGATAAGTTTACCCAGTCAGAAGCGCATTTGCAGCTTGATGATGTAAAGCAAAATATGGCAGACTTCTTACAACAGGCAGTTGGAGCAATTCCTGATCCTGATGAGGAGCCTCAAGAGCCAAAAACGCCAAATCAAATGGTAACTCCTTATTTAAATATCGTTGCGCAAACGCTGAGAAGAGAGGTAGAATTTAAAAATACACATTATGCATTATATCATGGATATAACACCCCATGGCGTGTATTACAAGATTTTTATAAGCAGCTATATGCTTATTTTAATCCTGATAAAAAAATTCCAGAAGATTTTGTGTTTTTGCGTTTTACGAAAATGTCGAACTTAAATTTAAAAGAGTACTTGTCTCAGCATGTGCAAGAATTCGGGGGAATTAATGATAATATACTTGAAGTAAGATCTCTCATGATTTCTGCGAGTCTTGCATTATTCAGTGGTGTTGGAACTCCTGGAGAGTGCACATGGAACTATTTTGTTATGAAAAAAGGCCATTATGTGCCTGATCCAGAAATGAATATGAAGCCTTTACTGGAAACATTTAACTTATCTTACTCTTATAAGCAGCTCGCAAAAGATTTAGAGCCACTTATTAAAATGTTGTCTGATGCTTCGCCAGAACAAACTTTTTTACAGATTTTTATACCGCAAAATAAAATTGATGATGTTGCCTACTTGGCATGGATTTTAGGTTTCCCTGCGCATCCTAAATCAATGGAACTGGTAGAAACGATGATTGCGAATAAGCCTAAAGTGGGTAATGTTACCGGATCAGCAGTGAAAAAATTGATGAAAAAATATAAGCACGAAGGTGTTGATAATCCTGATTATCAAGAACTTTTACAGGATATTGATACTGGGAAATTTGGCATTGATGCTTTCATGAAAGTGTATCGTAATAATCCATCGGAATTAGATAATCCGAATGATGTTCAGGCGAGGCTCTTTATTACTGATGATGTCATGTTGAATCCTGCATCGGGCGTTAAGATGTTCAGTTATAATACAACGCCAAGAGAGGTTCAAGCTGAGTATTTAAAGAAGCTTAATAAGATAGTGCAAAAAATAATAAAACATTATGAAAAAAATGATAAAAAAATTGAACCTGCTGTATAAGAAGATGGCAGAAAGGGAGCTTTGCAATGTGTAATTATAGCACTTTTTTAAGAAAAAAATTGATAATATTATTTGTAGTATTGTTTGGTGTGAATGTAATTAATTTACAAGCGGCTATTCGAATAACATCAACTCAAGCGGCTGAGCCTGTTGTGCAGCGACAGGACACATCTTTGTCAGAGCCAATAGGGAATATTAGGGATATTGTGAATAGTGATGTTGGCAGTTCAGAAAATAATAATGATATAGTCGATCTTTCTCCTGAACAGCATAGACAAAAGCTTAAACGAGAAGATTCTTTGCATAGAGAGCAAAAAATTCAAGAAAAAAATGCAGGTATTGATAATAGATCTGTTGCTGAAGTTCAGCAAGAATTAAAACCTGTTACTTTTGCTCAGACAGAGGCGTATTTTCAAGTATCAGAATGGAGAAATCTTGTTGCTGAAACGTATGCAACGGGTACTTTTGTGCCGGTGAAATATATGGATATTATTTCACAGATTATGGTTAAAGAAGCCCAGTTTAAAGACAAATCGTGGGCATTTTATCACACGACTAGTGATGCATGGAGCGTCTTGCAAGATGTTTATAAGCAGATTAATAATCGTTTGAATACGTCAAAAAAAGCAGGTGATGATTTTGCTTTTTTAAGAACTGGTTCCTATGAAGGAAAACCGGTAAAAGATTTTCTTATTGATGAATTACAAGAAAATGGTCTTATAGATGATAATGGAAATGCAGGTGCTTTATTGTTATCAGTGAATTTGTCACTTTTTGGTAATACTGATTTTAAAAGTGAAAGTACATGGTCCTATTTTATGAATCCAAAAAAGCATAAAGAGCCGGACAGGGAAACATACGCAGGAATGATGAATGATTTTGGTTTAACGCATGAGTATATTGATGAATTATTGGAATTGCCAAATGTATTTCATACTAAACAACAAACATTATTGCAGATTTTTGTGCCAAGGGATTTAATTGATGATGTTGGCTATTTGGCTTGGGCTACCGGTATTCCCGCGCATGAAAAAACTATAGATTGGGTTCGTGAAAATGTTGCTAACAAAAATTTTAAAGGTAAAAAAGGCAAGCCGGGGGCATTATGGGCATTGGAATCCCTAGGAAAGACTTTTAAAAATGAGCAGGAAAGAAATCCAATGTTTAAAGATCTTATTAAAAGTGTAGAAGATGGTGATTATAGTTTGGATGCATATCTAAAAATATATTGTACTAAGCCGTGGGATCTGCCAGATATGAATTATGTTCAAGCGCGATTGATTTTTTCAGATGCAATTTTATTAAATCCTGCTTCTGGGGTGAAGATGTTTAAATATACAACTAATCCATCATATATTATGGAAGCATATAATAAGAAGCTTAATGAAATTGTTGATAAAATTGTTGCTGCTGGAAAGCAATCACAAGGAGTTCCTCCGGCATAATACAATAACGATTGAAATGAAGAAACATTGTGAGCTTGGCTGTTGCGCCAGGCTCTTTTTATTTCTCAACACCGACAATTCGAATGCTTTTTACGAGAAACATACGTTCCTTTTTTTTTCGCCCTCTCATCAATAAGATTTTGATAAAACTTTTTGATAGAAAAAAGATGGGTATAAAATTGTGAAAAGTCAGTTTCAAAATCAATAATGCCATTCAACACAAGTATCGGCACGCAATGTAAAATATCTGGTTGTGTGGTTTTATTAATAAAATAATTTTCGTTATGCGCATGATTTTTTAAAATCATTTTATAATCGATCGATCTACCCATTTTTAGCAATTTTTTTGCAGTTACTTCAGGGTCAACGCGAATATAAACAAAAGCATCGGGAATATTGTTGTTGATAATATAATTATTATTTTGTTGCTGCCATTCATTAAAATCAACAGCAATAAAATCACAGTCGCTTTGATTAACCAGCTCAATAAACTTTTTTATATCAACGTCCAATGATCCTGCAACAACTATCATGAGTATCCATTTTTTTAGATGTTATATTTTCATTGTAATGATTTTTAATTATTAGGGAACAATAACGCGCGGAATGCTTGGGTTTATTTTGGTTAAAATTTCACGAATGTTATCCATATTTGCGGTATTTGCTAAATCATCAGCGCTGACGCCGTTGTGAGGTCCGCATATGAGCACTTCATCGTTAATCTGCGCATTACAGTCGGTGACATCAACCATAATCATATTCATGGCAACACGTCCTAACATTGGTGCTAATTGTCCATTAACATGAATTGATGTTTTATTAGAAAATCTAAATTCATAACCATCTTGATAGCCGATGGGTAAGATTGCAACGCGTGTTGGTCGTGCAGCTTTGTATGCTTTTGCATAACTGATATATGATCCTGTTGGTACTATTTTGATGGAAACGATATGAGTTTTCCAGGTTAATGCTGGTGCAAGCATATTTTTCGGTTCACCAAGTCCGTAAAGGCCTAATCCTACTCTGAACATATTAAAAAAAGAGGGGTAAGAAATATATTCAAGCGATCCTGAATTGCTCATATGGATGTTATTGATAGTGATGTTTTCATTAAGTATATTTTCAATAGTTTTGATAAATGTATTGAGTTGTTTCTCTGTTAACTCACTATCAGAGGTTGCGGCAACAAAGTGGCTATAAATACCATCTATAGTTAAATAAGGGTATTTTTGTATCTGTTTGATAAATGAAAGTGCTTCGTGGGGAAATATGCCGAGGCGAGAAAGACCTGTATCAACTTTTATATGCACTTTGAATTGATATGAATGCTCTTTTGCAATTTCGTTGAGCATATTTGCATATTCAAGCGTATCAATCATAAAGGCGATGTTTTTCTTAATGGCGTACATGGGATTGCAATCGGCATAACCAAGAACTAAAATACTTTTGCTGATGTTGCGGCTTCGTAAAAGTAATGCTTCAGATAAATTTGCCGTACAGAGTAAACTTACCGCATTATTTTTTTCGCAAAGATAACCCATTTCTTGTAATCCATGACCGTAACCATTGCCTTTGATAACTGCCGCAAGCTTATTTGCTGAGCCTATTTTATTTTTATAATATTCAATATTATGATTTATAGCCGATTGGCTCACTTCTACTGAAGTTTGATTAAAATTACTTTTATTAAAAAGGTCAAAAAGCTCCATAGTTTGTTTACCCTGTTTTTATAAAATGCTGTTAAAATAGCCAAATTATCTTATTTATAGTATATTATTCTTTATAAGAAACGTACTTTTTTTAGTAATTGTATAAATAGCAGATTAAATAAAGATTTGTAGCAGTTGGTGGAGGTTTTATGATCAAGAAGAAAGCAAAAGAGCACGTAGGTGAACTTATCTTTGGGATTCATCCTATTGTTGAGCTTCTTAAAGCAAAACGCCGTAAGTTGATTTCGATTTATACCACAAAACCAACGCCACAATCTTTTAATGAAATTGAACGAGTATGGCCAAAGTATCCGGTACCTATTCAATATGTAGGTCGAGAGGTTCTTGATCGTATGGTTGGAACAACCGATCATCAAGGTGTTGTTGCATGGACACAGCCATTTCCATTTAGAAAAACTTTTTTTGATTTAAAAAAGCATAAATTTCTTGTAATGCTTGATGGAATTCAAGATCCTCGTAATTTAGGGGCAATTTTGCGATCAGCGTATTGCACCGGTGTTGATGGAGCAATACTCATTAAAAGAGGCAATGCGCAATTAACGGGCGTAGCAATTAAATCAGCTGCAGGTCTGAGC
>Ga0207149_1002_pt1 | contig 70008 bp, 71 predicted proteins | sample Alteio_BWMinHeat_31_FD_153563 | JGI IMG/M metagenome (GOLD analysis project Ga0207149, IMG submission 153563) | Enriched cells from forest soil in Barre Woods Harvard Forest LTER site, Petersham, Massachusetts, United States -... | ecosystem: Environmental > Terrestrial > Soil > Temperate forest >... | reverse complement strand
TATGACTGCAGTGTTGAATGAGGATGAGATTTTGTCTGAAGATGATAAAGGACATTATAGCTTTTTGCAAAAATCAATGCTTGCAGGGTCAGTGTTGATTGCATTGTATATTTTTTCAAAATCATTATTAGGTCAAGACTTGTTGAATAGAATGAGATTTATATTGTATATGAATGGGTTTTAGAAGAATAAATTATATTGTTGATGGGGGTTTTTTATGAAAAGAATTAATTTTTTTGTTGTGATGATGAGTATGTTTCTGAGCTGTTCGGTAGGGGCGATGAATGAAAATAAATCATCAAAAAATGATAGTGATGGACCTGCTTTTGCCATCATGATTTTGCAAAATCATGACTACACAGTAAGTGTGTCTTCAGAGAAAACTTGGGTTAATTATATTCCTGAGTTATCTAGGTTAACGACTAATCAAACATATCAAAAAAAGAAGATTAGTAATCTTTATTGTTATGATTCTGAATTGAAAAAATGGATAGATACACAAAAGACAGAATCATTGCTTTTTGGTGATAAGCAATTTAATAAGACATCTCATTTAACGATTCCTCGGTGTGTGGTGTGTAATGATGATAATACTTTTAAAGATAGCATATTAATTGAGTTTAATGAGAAAAAGATACCTGTTTTTATATTATCAGAAGATGAGGTATCGGGTCATATTAAAGAGAGAAAAGAGCAAGGGATAACCAATCAAGTTGCTAATTATGACATTGATAAGTCATGGGAAAAGTTGGCAAATGAGTTTGATAGCATAGTAATAAAAAATTTTTCTGATAAACAAGAAAAATTAGAAAATAATGACGATGATGAATTAATAGATGATTCTACTGAAAAAGTTAATGAAGTATCTAATGGAATAAATTATGCACAGGTTTCTACTATAAGCAGCAATAAAACGAAACTGTGGCGACATTTATTGATGGATATGGTTGCTGATATGAGAGATAATAGTGTAGACATGTTTAATAATTATGCTATTACTTATGCTCTTCAATTGTATGAAGATATTATTTTCCTTAATGATAATTTAAAAAAGCATGTTGATTTTGAAAAGAAGAAACAGATGCAAAAGGAATATAAAGAGCGTGAGAAAGAAGTACTCGAAGATGTAATTGATCGTTTTTATAGCGATAAATCGAAAGATGATCAGCTAGATCAGAAAGAAAATACGGAGAATGAATTGAAGAAAGATGATCAGACAGGGAAGTATAAATTTCCTAATGTATCATTCCTTTATGACGCTGCTTGGAAAAAAGGTATTTTTGGGGCATCAATTTTTGTTTTAGTATGTGCTTTTCTTCAATCAGAAGCAGGTCAAAATTGGTTGAATAACATCAATTTTTCATATTAAAATTTGATGTTAAAATTTTAATTATGCAGAAGGGACCGTAAAAAGTCCCTTTTTTTTTACTCAACAATCCCTTTCACATCACTCCATGGAACAACAGTCCCATGAGTTCGTAATTGCTTTTCCGTCCCTGCATACACCAAAAATGATGATTGTTCAGACTGATCTGAAATAGTGTGCCAGTCAATCAATTCTTTAAAAGAGCCACTCATGATCGTCATGCTTGATTTAACTTCAACGGCAATTAATTGGGTAAATGATTTTTCTATGATGCAATCAATTTCATGCCCTTGGACATCGCGCCAGAAATAGAGTGGCGGTGTTTTTCCTTGATTGCAATAATATTTGTGCAATTCACTGATAATAAGTGTTTCGAACAATGCACCGCGTAATGGATGAGTAAATAAATCTTGGGGATTATTGATACCAAGCAAAAAGCTTACAAGGCCGGGGTCATAAAAATAGAGTTTAGGGCTTTTAATTAAGCGTTTATTATAATTTTTATGGTAAGGCTGTAAAAGTTTGATTATGTAACTACTTTCTAAGACGGAAAGCCATGCTTTTGCAGTATGAGGAGAAATATCACAATCGCGCGCTAAGCTTGCATAGTTGATAATATTTCCGGTACGTGCAGCGCACAATTTTAAAAATTTTTGAAATGATACAATATTTTCAATATTAATAATTTGACGTACATCGCGTTCAATGTAGGTAGAAACATAGTTATTAAACCATAATTGAGGATTAATTTCATGTGCATAGATACGGGGGTATAAGCCGTTGACCATAATAGGTTCTGGTGTGTCAGGAGCTTGTTGTGCATTTTTAAGTTCTGATATTGTTAATGGTAATAAAGTGAGTAGCGCTATGCGTCCAGCAAGTGTTTGGGTGATTTTTTCATGCATTAAAAAGTTTTGCGATCCAGTAATAATGAAAAAACCTGGTTTGTGTTCTTTATCAACAATACCTTGAAGGTAAGAGAATAATGCAGGTGCTTCTTGAATTTCATCGATGATAAGGCCATTTTCTTGTGCGTAGCTTGCAAAAAATTTACGGGGGTCTTCGAGTGCCTGTGCTCTTATATCAAGATCTTCAAGGGTGACATATTTATAAGAGGGGAAGGTTGATTTTGTTAAGGTTGTTTTTCCCGACTGACGCGGGCCGATAACACCCACAATAGGAAATTGTCGGGCAGCTTCTACTAAAAAAGGGGTCATTTCGCGGTATATCATAAAGGGTCCTTTGTATAAAATGCAATCCAATTACATATTATACATGGTCTTACCAAAATAGTCATCTAGTCGTTATTATTTTAATAGGAAATTGTGTAAGATACCTCTTTAGTGCCCCTAGCTTTTGGTTTTTTTAGGATATATTTATATGAAAAAATTGATGTTCTTTTTGTTCTTTTTTATGCCGGTGTGGGCGATGCAAGACCAGCAATTGGCAAGGCCGAAAAGCGAACAAAATTTGATGGTTTTGGTAAAAAAAAACCAGAAGTTGCGTGAGCGTGTTGCGCATTTAAAGGAAAAAAATAAAAAAATGAAAACAGCGTTGCAAAAAGATGAGGATGATCGATTTTATTTTTCTGATGCACAGCGGTATGGTTTGATGAAAAAATATGTAAAAGAGAATTATGTTTGTTTGGGTTGTTTAGAGGATAAAGAATGGGAACAAGAATATGAACTTTTATTGGATGAGTATGAAGTAAAAGAGTTGACGATTGAGTTTTTGAAGATATCAATAACTGAGCAGAATATTAATTTTTTGTTGCTTAAAAAGGAGCTGCGTTCGGCTAAGAAGGAAATAGAGAAAATAAAACAAGAACATCGGGAAGAGATCAATCGCATGTTTGAAGTGACTTTATTCTGTTTTTTGATAGCGGGGATGTATTATTATCAATTTGGTTGTTGATAAAGAGCATTATTTTTTTATCATGCAGGGGGGAGTATTGATATGAAAAATGTTTGTGTGATGCGCAGTACAGTGTTTTTTTGTTTATTTTTTATGGGTTTTGTTTGTGGTATGAAGTTGAATGATGATGGTGATAAGTGTAAATGGAGTCAGCACAAAAATATTCAATATAAGAACGGCCAATATAAAAGTGAGGGCGTTGCGCAGTTTCCTAAAAAAAATATTGCTATTAAGGGAAGAAAGCGAGTTAATTCTGTTTATGCTTTATCGATGACTGCTGAGATGGTTGAGCGGATGCGTTTAGAAAAGCAGGTGCGCTTAAAAGAATTGCATGAGTCATTTATTCAAAAAAGAAAAAAATCGTATTCTGAAGGTTGTAATTATGCAGCTCGATGTACTCGTGCAAATTTGATTGCGCAGCTTATGAAGAAAGATAAAGAAATTTTATGGTTGATACGTGATAAAGCTGAGCTTAATGATAAAATTGGTAGCGAAAAAGAAAAATATGAAAATAAGATTAGTAGTGAAAAAGAGAAAATTAAGGATTTGACGAAAGCTTTTCAAAAAGAGAGCGCATTATTCTTGAAAAAGGATGGTGAGAATTGCAATGAGATAGCATTTTTGAATACTAGAATTGAGCAATTATCTAAGCGTAATGCTCAATTGGTATTATGCAATAAGAATATAAATGATTATAATGAACAGTTATTAAAACAGGTGCGTGAGTATAAAGCGAAAAGAACTGGATAATATTTTTTGTTGTTGTATGTGTGGGATTGAAATAGTGTCATGAAAAAAATTTTACTGTTATTTCTGTGTTGTGTTGCATCGTCGATGGTTTTTGGAATGGAGACGCGTGGGGCAGGTGAATTGGTTTGTAGAGTTCATCTAAGCGAGAAGATTGTTGATTTAGATAAGCATTCAGGTGAGTTAAATGATAGTGAAAAACGGATATTAATAGGCAAGCAGCAAATGGCGGATTTGTTGTTTGAAAGTAATGGTAAAAAAGATGGTTTTAGCATTGATTCTGAACGACAGGGTGAAGAACTGGAACATTTGAAAGAAGAAAGAGATGCTTTGCAAAAAGGTCAGGTGGCACTGATATTGGAGAATGAAGAGAATAAGAGGTTGTTTTTGTTGCAGGCACAATGTATGCAAAATGAATGGCAAAGTTTGTTGAAAGAAAAAGCTCAATTAGAGGAAGAAAATAGAAAGCTTTTGTTTGATAACAAACTAGGTAAAAATGGAAACGAAGCTCTTGGGCAAGCTATGACAATGCTTAAAAATAATAAAGACTGGAAAATAAGCCGAGTAAAGAGCGAGATAAGAAGTTGGATGTTTGCGGCAGCAGCCGTGACGAGTTGTGCCTGGTTTATGGTAGTAGTTATTTTGATGTCTCATGATGATGCTTTTAGGGTGGCTATTGAAAATAAAGTGGCGTCGATTTTTTCTTATGGTGCAAGTTTTGTTGCATCATAGGTAATTTGTTTTTTTGTATTTAAATGTAATGGATGTAAAGTGCGTGTAAGTGGTATATTTTTCGTGGTTGGATTGTTATTTAGTTTTGTTATGAACGGTATGCGTATTGTACCAATGCGATATGAAGAAATTATAGAATATGCTGAAAAATCCCATCAACAAAGTTTTGAGAAGATACGTCAAAAGTATGCGCAAGGTAGATGTGAAATAAATGAACGTAGGCGTGAAATGAATGAAGAGCATGCACGGCGCAAGTGCGAGATAAACAAAAATCATGAACAATGTATGCGTGAAATTAATGAAAAGTATCAACCAGAGCAAACAAATATTAAACAAGATATTGATAAACTTAATCAAGAACATGAACAGCATATGCGTGGATTACGAGAAGAATATGAACAGGAAACATTAAGAAATAAACAAGATTTTGAACAATCTAGAAGAAAAAATTGTCGTATTCTTGGGATTGAATATGAGCCTGTTGTGTTGAATAAGGTAGATGATCAGGTTGAAGTCGATTTTCGTGATGAATGTAGCAAGAAAGAGATTTTGTTGAAAGAATTGCAAGGACAATTATCGGCAGCAATTAATCAATTTTCTAGTGAACGAGCAGCTTTGTGCAATGCGCATGAAGCAGATAAAAAAGTGTTTACTGATAAAATAAATCAGTTGGGTAGTGAATGTAAAAAATTACAATCTCGACTGGAAGAAGCTAAAAAATTAAAGAATGAGAGTGGAGTTTGTACGGTCAGCACTAGTGATTGGGAGCATGAAAAACAACTTTTATTGCAAGATATAGAATCTATTAAGCACGAAAGAAATATGTATAAAAAGAATGTAGACGAGTGGGAGCAAAGGTTGGAGGAAGCTAAGAAAGAAATTAGTGAACAAGAGGCGCCGGAATGGGTTAAAGGAATTAATAAAGTTACATTACAGCGGGCGCAATTACGGTGTGTTGCTATAACAAGTTGTGTGTGGCTTTCAGGGATACTATTTATCATGTGTTTGGTGAGTGAAAATAATAGACGAGCAATATTTGGGAGCTTTCTTTTGTTTTTAAGTGGTGTATGTACAGATAAAGATTTGCAGAAAAAAGCAACGGATGGGGCTATTGATCTGATTTTTAAAGGTTGAAGATTACGAATTCTTATTAATTTTATGTGGGGTTGTTATGAAAAAATATGCGATTATTTTGGCGAGTTTGATGGTGAGTAGTGGTTTGGTAGCGATGCGGGGCAATCAAGTGGACTTAATTTCGCCCATTCAATATTCAAATGGTATATCTCCTAAGATGAGCGATTATATTGAAGATCAGCGTGCTTATGTAAACAATATGCAAAATCTAAAGGACTTAGCGAAAAATGAAGAAAAAGAGGTTATTAATGATCATATTATTTTGACAACATCTCATATTGTAAAAAATGTATTATTACATGATGAATATACAAAAAAAGAATGGTTAACTATTGAGGACCGTCTAACAATAATATCAATGTTAGAAATACAAGCTCAGTCAAAATGTATGGAATTATTAGCGGAATTGGCGAATAAAGAACAGCAAAGAAAGCATCTTCGTGAACATATTGCTGTTGATAACATCTATTGCAAAAAAGGGTAGCGACGCATCTGGTGAGCAAGATAAAGATAATCAAAAAGAATTAATTCAATACTCAGATCATTTGTTTCATACGATGACTGATGCGATTAAAAATCATCGTGTTTATTTAGAAAATATGAAAACTTTAGAGGAATTAGCGGAGAAAAGGGGACAAAGAAAACTTTTTGATGAAAACATTGCTTTGTTAGAATCTCACCTAGCAGAAAATTTATCATTACATGATAAATATACAAAAAAAGAATTATTGAATCATGATGATTGTTGGCTGATGTTAATAACTTTCACAAAGCAGACTATATTAGAGAAAGATTTTACAAAAAAATGGGACTGTGCCTTACGTAAGTGATTAGATTTATTTTGTAGTCATGGTGTAATAGAGGTTGTTATGAAAAAATATGCGATTATTTTGATGAGTTTGATGATGAGTGGTGGTTTGGTTGCAATGCAGGGCGTAGATCAAGAATGGGTAACGGAAGATCAAATGTTTGCTAATCTTGATAAGCGCATGAGTATAATTATTCAAGTGCAACAAGATGCTGCGCAAGAAGCAAGAAGATTACAACAATTAACCAATTCAGATAAAGATAAAGCATTTTATAGCGATTATATTGCTGGTATGGATTGGCAAATTGGGCAAGCTACGGCAATACGTAATAAATGTGCAGGCAATAAGTTATTAAGTGATAAAAATAAAGTAGAGATTAAAAGAATGTTGGAGCAGATTGTTGCGTTAGAGAAACATCAAGAAAGTAAATATCGTGCGTTTAATGCTGAAAAAGTAAAATAAGAATTGTGTAAATTGATTGAGAGAAGATAAAGGGCTTGCGCAAAATCATTGCACAAGCCCCTCAATTTTTTTATAACGTATTCTCTATTTCCTGATTAATCATAACTCGCGTATAAACCTCCTCAGAAACAATATTGCCACCATGTTCTTCAAAACCAAACTGCACAATCATATCAATAAATTCCATTGGTTTTAGGCCAATTTCAGCAGCTTGATGAAATAAGCACGTAGCGGGTGTAAGTCCCGGAAGTGTGTTAACTTCTAAAATTATTACGCGTTCTTTGTTAGTAGGACTTTGCGTAGCAGATTGATAAAAACAATCAACGCGCGCATAACCTTTACAGCCGATTGTCTTGTACGCGCGTGCTATTGTTTCTTGTACAAAAGTGAGTGCCGTTTGCGGTAGTGGTGCAGGTGTTTGATTTTCACCAGCGCCGGGTAAAAACTTTTCTTCAATCGATAAAATGCCGTTTACTGCTACGGTTTGACTTGGTGGTAATGCACGGGGATTTGTGTTGCCAACAACACCAACCGTGAGTTCCATTCCCATCATAAATTCTTCGACGAGTACGGCGTCTTTTTCAGCAAGTACGGTATCAATTGCCGTAATAAATTCTAAACAATTTTCTACTTTTTGTACCATAACACTGCAACCATCGTCGTGGGGTTTTACGATAAGCGCGTGCACATCATTGATGCGTGTAAAAAATGCTAAAATGATGTGCGATAATAGTGGTGTATCAAGGTGATTGAGCGTGTTGTTTTTTTGTGCATCGATAATGAGGGGGCGAATAAGAAGCCATTCATCACGCGTAATAAGCTGATTGCGTGGTACATCAAAACCATGATCAGCAAAAAAAGCGTTTGCTTTGTATTTATTCATGCACAATGCGCTTGCTAGAACTGATGAGCCATTATAAGGTATGCCAAGCATTTCGAGCGTGCCTTGTACGCATCCATTTTCCCCTTCGCCGCCGTGCAAACCAATGAAAACAAAATCTGCAATATCAGGTAAATCATTCCATAATATTTTTTGTGATTCATCAAGAAGTTTGACAATTTCTTTAGTTGTATTGCGCACAAGTTGTGATTGTGTTAAATGGAATAGTTCAAGATTATCATTCAAGAATAAAGGAATTGCATCATATTTATCGGCAGCGAGTTTGTAAAATACATTTCTGCCGGAATCAAGTGATGTTTCTTTTTCATTAGATTTACCGCCGAGAAGTACGGCGACGCGTATTTTTTTATTAAGCATACGGGCCTTTGTGTCATGAGGTGAAGAAATAAATTGGTGCAATGAATGGCGATGTAGTTCTCCATCAATAATACGATTAATGATATCAGATGGTTTTAAGTTTATTTCAGCTGCTTGGATAACAATAAAGCTTGATGGTGCAAAGCCAGATACTGTGTTAGGGTCAATGATGACAATGCGATTGTCATGCGTAACAAACCCATCAATTTTGCTCATGGTATTAAATTCCAATGCGCGCATAGTGGCAACACATGCATTATGAATACGTTGTTGTGTTTCTACGCTGCATCGTGCGGGTGTGTATTTTATACCACGTCCTGGCATATATTTTTGTTCATAATCAAAAATAAGTGTCCCTGCTTCAGGAACAGCTTCTGTTATAGGAAGTGAAAAATATTCATCGGTTGCGTGATTAATAAGTGTTATGCACGTAAATTCCATGCCGATTAATTTTTCTTCAATGAGGATTGGTTTTTTTGTTGTTCTACTCAGTGATGATGCTTTTTGGAGGGCATTTTTAAGATCGTTCCATTGCACAATTGAAACACCAAGACTAGAACCTTCATTGCTTGGTTTAACAACAAAATTATCATAAATACCAGCATCAGAAAGTCTTTTTTGTAATGCTGGTGTGTACACGTCGAAGTTTTCAATTTCATGTGGTTCCACGGTGACGTAACGCGCCGTTTCAATGCCAGCAGATTGTAAAAATGTTTTTTGCGTTATTTTATCGATACGTAATGCGCTTGCAAAAACTCCTGATCCTAAATACGGTACACCGAGTATTTCTAAAAATCCTTGGAGTGTTCCATCTTCTGCATAACGACCGTGTTGTGCGATAAAAATAAAATCGACGTGATTTTTGATGTGATCCCACTTGATAAGTGTTGCTTCATTTTCTAGACGATGATCAAAATCAGTGGTTTTACCACGATGTAAAAAATGCCATGGTAAAATAAACAGTTTTATATCGTGTTGAAAAATAGGAATAACGGTGTAACGTGCGGGATCGAGATGATCACAAATGGTTCGACCTGAGTTGAAAGATACTTCTTTTTCAAGGGACTTTCCTCCCATAAGAACGCCAATGCGTAATTTTTTCATATAAAAAGCCTCATTGTACTAGTTGTTTCGTTTATATTTTTTTATATACAAAGAATACTGGTAGCTTACTGTTTTGTTGGTTGTTGGTAAAGAAAATTAGTAGCTGGTATTCTTATAAAAGATATAGTTTATTTTTTTATAGGGGTGGTTGTGGTGAAAAAAGATACGACAGGGAATTTAGTGTGGATCGATCTTGAAATGTCAGGATTATGCGTGGAAACTGATGTTATTTTAGAAATAGCATCGACGATAACAGATGGAAATCTTGAAGTTATTGCAGCAGGGCCATCATTAGTTATTCATCAGTCTGAAGAGTATTTAGCAGCAATGAATGGATGGTGTACGTTTCATCACGGAAAAAGCGGTTTAACAAAGGCGGTGCGCGCATCAACGGTAAGCCTTGAAGATGCATATGAACAAACACTTAATTTTATTAAAGAGCATTGCGCATTGCATACGGGAATATTGGCAGGAAATTCTGTCGGACAAGATCGTAATTTTTTATATAAATATATGCCGGGTATTGTAGATTATTTGCATTATCGCATTGTTGATGTAACATCGATAAAAGTGCTTGTTTCGCACTGGTATCCTAACGATAAGAATGTTGAATATAAGAAAAAGGACTGTCATCGCGCACTTAATGATGTGCAAGAATCAATTGCAGAACTTAAACATTATCGTACCTTTTTTTTCAAAGATAACAGTTAGTTGACTGGTGTTGGCGTAAAGTAGATTGAACTTGAATAGCTTTTTTTGTTGATTGATTGATACAGTGTAATAATATCAGTAAAAGATATACTTTTGATGTAAATTTTTCTGCTGTGAATTTCTTTAATTTTTGATACTGGTGGAAGAGCTGGTCCTAAAATTTGAATTGATTTATCGAGTGTTGATGAACGCTCGTAAAGTGTATTAACAATATGATGCGCTTCGCGCTCAAGAGTTTTTTCATTAGTATGTTTTAGTTCTAATTCAACAAGCTGTTTACACGGTGGATAACCAAGTTCTTTACGCATGGTAATTTCTTGTGCGTATGACTGTAAATAATCGATCTCATTAAGATGATTAAAAAGTTCGTGATCAGCCATTGTTTGAATAATAACGGTGCTCGTATCACCTTCTCTTCCCGCACGCCCTGCAACTTGAATAAGTTGTTGTAAAGCAGTTTCGCATGCATTGTATACAGGGAAATTTAAGTGTAAATCTGCCCATAAAACACCAACAAGTGTGACGTGCGGAAAGTGGAAACCTTTGGTAATTGTTTGCGTTCCAACTAAAATATCGATATTTCCTTCGATCATGTCAGCAACTGTTTTTTGCCATACGTTTTTTTTGGCGGTAGTATCCATGTCAGCACGAGCAATACGAGCCTGGGGAAACATTTTTTCTAAAATACTAACAACTTTTTGCGTGCCAATTCCTTTTTTTAAAAAATTGGTTGCTGATATTGAACAGGTAGGGCATTTTTTTGGTAATGCGTGCGTGGCATTACAATAATGGCATAGAAGGTGGTCATCTTCATGCAGTGTTAAACTCACTGAACAGCTGGTGCAGGTGAAAATAAAAGAGCACTGTTTACACTGCACAAAAAAACTAAATCCGCGACGATTAATAAAAATAATAGTTTGTTCTTTTTTGAATAATCGGTCGTGTATGTGGTGTTCTAATTCAGTACTGATCCAAAATTCACGTCTATTTTTATTGGTGGTGAGTGAAACAATATTTACCGAAGGCAATGTTCCTGAAAAACGTTGCGTGAGCTGAAAAAAATTCCAGCCTTTTGTTTTTACGGCATACAATGTATTTATTGATGGCGTTGCTGATCCGAGTACAATAGGAATGTTTGCGCAGCGTGCGCGTATGAGTGCAGCTTCTTTGCTGTTAATTTTTGGATGTTTTTTTTCTTGATATCCCGTATCATGTTCTTCATCAACAACAATGCATCCTAAATTTGCAATGGGGAGCAAAATAGGAAGATGTACACCAATAATAATCATTGGAACATTATTTTTTAAATTGTTCCAAATGATTGTTTTTTCTTTGGGAGTTTTACCCGAATGAAATCCATACAATGGTGCATGAGGCATCTCTTTTTTAAGACGATTTTCAAACGCAATAGCAAGTGTTACTTCGGGTAATAATAACAATGCTGTTTTATGATGTGCAAGCGCGTGCAGAAATAATTGTTTATACACTTCTGTTTTTCCTGATCCAGTAACACCATGCAATACCGTTGGTGTATACACACCATTATCAAATGCGTTCAATAAAAAATCGGTTACTTTTTTTTGTTCAGGAGTCAAAGCGATGGCGTTATGAAGCGTATCACATGGTGGTGCACTGGCAGTGCTTAGATTGTTTGATTTTTCTTTAACAGAGTATGTAATATTTTCTTTTTTTGTGTGTCAGAAAGTGGTTGATACGTTTAATAAAAAAGAGTTTATCTTGCTGATAATAAGCGCTTAATTTTTCTAAAAAATTATTATAATCAGCATCTGCTGGAAGTGCTTCTATTGCGTGAATTTCTCTTATATCAAAAGTGATTGATGCAGGCTTATAGCGTGATTCGTTGACAACAAGCGCGGGTACTATTTTATTACGCAATGGTACTTGTACAATAAGGCCATGCAATGATGTGTGGCTGTAGTGTGATGGTACAAAGTACCATAAAGGTTCGGGTAATCCGTTGAGTAGGCGTACATGAATAAACATAATTTTATAGTGTTCCCATACGCATATGATACGCGCGTGATTGTGCTTCTGCTGCAAAAATAGTGCGTTGCAGATATGATAATTTTGATTCAATCATAGTGTCTTGTTCTGCTAGTTCAAATAAAATGATATTTCCTGTTGCGAGATCATCTTTGAGTGCTGTAAAAAATGACGGATGCGTGTCGGTTGCCGTGACGTTGATAAAATATGCATAGCGACTTAATAATGTCCAATAAAGATCATCAAGATCATTAACGTCACTTAAGATATTTACTTCTAAAAGATATGCTAAATCATCAGCTATTTTTTTTGTTATAGACCATGATTTTTCAGGATTGGTAACATCCCAAATAAGTTTTCCAAGAGCAATTTCAAAAAAACGTATAATTCCCTGGCGTAATTGTTCGTGGGTAATTTCTTCTTGCGCAAGATTAAGAATTTCACCACTTAAATTTTCTAAAAATTGTGTAGGATCGCTTCTGAATGATTCATAATCAGAACTAAATTTAAAATAGAGTGCATTATTTACGGTAGACTTAAAACGATCAAGCATGTGCGCGTCATAGAGTGCTGCATTAGTGATATATGAGCGTGATACTTGGAGTGCAAAATAGGGTTGTGCATCTGTTTTGAACTGTTCTAAAAAACGATCAACAGCTGATGCATTGGTGTATTCAGCTTTTTTGAGCATATTGGAAAATAGTTTGGTTATTGAGCGTAAATAATAAGGTGAATGATTATTGGTGACACCGTTTGCAACAAGGCGTGTTAAATAGCCCAGATCATTGGGTAATATTTCTGTTTGGTATAATGGATTTTTTAGCTCATACGTTAAAGCTTTAAATATGTTGGTTGATTGATGTGTTGTAGATTGTGCTTGAAAACTCTGATCATTTGTACTATGAATTAAAATAGAGTAAGTGCACAGTAGTATAATAAAGCGATGTGTCATAAAAAACTCCTTAAAAATAAAAAAAAGGGTTATATTGATTGTACATCGTATCACAAAAATGCTTAGCTCATCAATATGATAAAACTGTTTTAGGATACCGCATGGCGTTATATTCATATGAGGCGTTTTCTCGAGATGGTAAAAAAGTGCGTGGTGTTATTGATGCGCCATCAACAGAAGGTTTGCGTGAGCAGTTAGTCAAGCAAGGTCTATTTCCTATTTCAATTGCTTTAGCCAGTGAAGCAGGCGGTGGTTTTTTTTCACGTATGTTTCAAGGTAGCGTGAGCACTAAAGATAAAATTCTTTTTTCTAAACAACTTTCAATATTGATCAAATCAGGCGTTCCATTAATGCAAGCAATTGAATTGCTCACTGAGCAGTTTCAAGGTTCCATGCGTACCATGCTCGTGCGTGTTAAAGATGATATCAAAGAAGGAACATCGCTTGCGGATGCGCTTGCAAAATATCCTAAAACGTTTGAAAAAATTTATGTTCAATTAGTACGTGCGGGTGAAGCAACAGGTAAATTGGAAATGATTTTGCAACGCCTAACGGCTTATTTAGAGCGGCGTGAAGCGTTGAGTAAAAAAATAAGTGGTGCTATGCAGCAACCAATTATTCAGCTGGTTGTTGCTGTTTTAGTTATTGCAGTGTTGGTAATAAAAGTAGTACCTAAATTGGCACAAAATTTTGCATCGAGTAAACAGGAGTTGCCGTGGCCGACGCAATTTGTGATGTCAGTTTCCAATTTTGCTGTCAGTTACTGGTATATTATTTTGGGGAGTTTGATACTTGTTGTTGGTTTGTTTAAATTTTGGAAATCAACACCAACAGGCGGTCGTCAACTTGATCAAATTAAATTGCATCTTCCATTAATTAAATATATGTCACAGATGAATGCAGTGGTACAATTTAGTTACACGCTTGGTATGCTTCTTGAAGGTGGCGTGCACATTTCAGAAGCGCTTGATATTGTTGTAAGTATTATTGATAATCGTGTACTTGCTGATGCATTGCGCAAAGCGCGCGACAATATTGTTAAAGAAGGTAAAATTGCAGAATATTTAAAACAAACAAATATATTTCCACCGCTTGCAATCTATCTTATTAAAACGGGTGAGCAAAGTGGTGAGTTGGATGTTATGTTGCTTGCAGTTGCTGATAATTATGAAAAAGATTATGTTGAACTTGTTGATAGGATGACCGGACTTATTAGTCCGATTATGTTGGTAGTGATGGCGGTTATTGTTGGTTTTATCGTGATGTCTATTGCATTACCAATGATGAAGCAAATGGAAAATATTGGATAAGAAGTATAGGGTGTGGTTATTCAAGGAGTTTTTATGGAACAAAGAGTAAAGCGATACGCGCGTGCCGGATTTTCTTTAATGGAAATTATGATTGCGGTGACTATTTTAGGCATTATCATGGCTATGGTGGCACCTGCATTACAAAATACGTTAAAAAAAGGTAAAGCTCGCACGGCAAAAAGTTCATTAAAAGGCTTTCAAAGTGCCATTGAACAATATCAGATGGATGTGGGACAATTACCGCAAGCATTAAAAGATCTCATTAAACGACCACGTGAAGAACGAGCAGCAAAAAAGTGGGAAGGACCATATTTAAAAAATGAAAATGAAATTCCTGAAGATCCTTTTGAGGCACCGTTTGTGTATAAGTTGACGCCTGGTGGAAAGCATCCATATGAATTATATTCTCGCGGACCGAATGGCACTGAGGCACCAAAAGAAGAATGGATTAACGTTTGGGATGAATAAAAAAAGTGGTTTTTCGCTTTTAGAAATTATGATAGTGCTGATGTTAATTGGCATTATTGGTTCTATTATTACACCAAATTTGCAAAGATCGACACCGCGTTATGAACGAGAAGAGTTTATAGCGCGGTTTAATGCTTTAACACAATTAGCATGGCAGCAGGCATTGATGAAGCATCAATTATATCAGGTGAGCGTGGATATTGGTAAAAGAGCTATTTTTTTATCGCAGCCTACGGGAACTGTGGATAGATCAGGAAACCCTGTTTTTAAACCCGCGCAGGATGTAGTGCAAAATACATCGTTTGTCATACCTGAACAGTTTGATATTAAACAATTTTTTATTGAAGGTTTTGACATGATGGCAAAATTTACCAAAAGTAAAACGGAAGAAGTCTGGTTTTATGTTGTTCCTGGTGGTATGACGCAGGATGTTGTGGTAAATTTTGTTGATAATAAAGATTTATATAATAATGCTCCACGTCAGGTGGGGCTTGTGTTAAACCCATTTAGTGCGCAATTTAAAGTATATGATACGTTTCAAAAACCATAAAATGCTCGGTTTTACGCTTATGGAAGTGATGCTTGCCATGACTATTATTGGTATTATTCTTACGCCAATATTTGGTTTGCATACTATGATTATGCAACGCATGAGTAAGTCATCAAAACGATTGTATGCATTGCTTGAAGGAAAAGCGTTACTATTTGAAGCGCGTCAAAAACAAGACGTGCAAGCGCTTGAATTTACTCTCGATAAAAAATTTGAAGAATCATCAGTTGATGCAAAATATACTTTACAACAATCGCCTGATCCTAAATCGACATTAACTCAGTTTGAAGGGTTGCGTAAAGAAACCATTGCTTTGCAATGGATAGAGCGTGGCAATCAGCAACACGAAACATTGGTAGCATTTGTTTACAAACAAAGTGAGCAAAAAAAATCATGAAGTACGGGTTTAGCTTAATTGAATTAATGATTGCAACAGCATTGTCTTCTATGATTGCAGCATTGCTTGTCACTGCGTTATATCAAGGCAGTAGATCACAAACCGTGATTGATTCAGTTTTTGATACATCATTGCGCGTTGGCATTGTTAATAATATTTTAGAACGTGATTTGATGGGTGCATTTGTTCCTACGCAAGCACGAATAAAAGATGAAAAAGAAGATCAAGAAGATGCTGAAGATAAAAAAGCATCACAAAAAAAAGAAACTGATACCAAAAAAACTGATACTAAAAAAGATCAAGCTGATGAAAAGCAGAAAGTCAGCAAACCTGCCGAAAAGCCGCTTGAAAAAATATTTTATGGCACGCGTAAAGGTGAAAATCTGGATGTGCTTACTTTTATCACTAATAATCCGTTAGAAGTGTATGTAGGAAAAGATTCTGGTGTAGCAAAGCCAAAAGTAGTACGCGTGCAGTATCGTTTGCAATTGGAGAATGAAAAAGAAAGTAAAGATACGTTTGTGTTAGTGCGCCAAGAATCAACAGAATTAGATCTATCAAAATTTAACGCAACACGAGCGTATGAAGTTATCGGTGGTATTAAAAGTTGTGTTGTTAAGTACACTGCGCGTATGGTAAAAAAAGAAGAGCAAAAAAAGAATGCAACGCCGCCAGCAGGTGCTCAAAAAGAGGCGCAGCAAAAAGGTGCAAAACCAACAGCGGACACGGCAAAACAAAATACACCACCAAAAACGTATGATTATAAAACGATGCAGGATTGGGTGAGTGAGCGTCCACAAGAAGATAATAAAAAAGAAGAAGAGACGCTGCCGCGCGTGCCTTATCGGGTAGAGATACGGATAAGATTATGGAATAAAAAGCATACCAAAGAACAAGAATTTACGCTATCTTTTGAATTGCCGGTTGATACAATGGGTGAGCAAAAAGAAGATGATGATAAGCAGCAAGGGGATGATAAGAAAAGTGCATCTTCTTCAAAAAAAAGTGGCCTGTCCACCATAGTTTCAACGACGGCGGAAACAACATCGAACAAAAAAGTAGCTAGCAATGATCCCCATCATTTAGTAGATTCATTAACAGCGACGTTAGGAAATATAACAAAAGCGTTAAGCGCATTATAGTATGAAATATAAACAACTACGTAGTACGCGCGGCGGCTACATAATGATTTTTACGTTACTCGTTATTGCAATATCGATGGTGATTGTTGCGTACATTGGTCAGCGTGGTTCGATACATGGTCCTTTTATGCGCACTGCAATTGATAGGGAAAAAGCAAAAATTTTAGCGCTTAGCGGTGTTCAGGTTGCTATCGCCCAGTTATCTCAAAAAACAGATCAAAAAGAAAAAAAAGCAGAACCGCAACAAAAAGAAGAAGCGGGTAAAAGTTCTGCAACACAATCAAATGATGCAAAAAATTTACTGCAAACATTGTTGCTGGTGATAAATCGATGGCAAGACTTTGATTTAGTTGAATCCGTCGATGGTGTTGATGGGCGAATTTCACTGTGTTTGATGTGTGAAGAAGGAAAAATTAATCTTAATCGTGTGTACAATTTTAAAAAAGAGATGTTTCGTGGTGACAAGGAAAAGGGCTGGAAAACTATTATGCCGGAGCTTTTTAAAAGCATAGAAAAAATTACTAAAGATTCTGATGGTAGTTTGTTTACTGCTTTTGAAAAAATGTGTAAAGAGCGGCGTTCAAAGTTTAATGATGCAACAGAGATGATTACTAAAAAAGAGTTTAATTATTTTAAGCAATTGCTTTTTTATGAGCCACTTATTGTTGTTAGTGCAGAAAAAAAAGATAAAAAACCTCAAACTATTTATTTGACGGATATCTTTACGGTTTGGTCAAGTTCAGGTAAAATCGAGCCATGGCTTTTTTCGCACTCTTTACAAACAATTTTTGGTTTTGACAGTGCAGCACAAGAAGGTGATGCAAAAAAAAGAAAAGAAATGGTTGATGGATGGCTGAAAAATTTTAAGCAAAAAGCGAATTGGCAACAGGATTGGAAGACGATGTTGCAGCCTATGTATGGGAAAGAGTTGCGGACTTTGCCTAAAAATATAGACTCTATGCTAAGTGCTACTTGTGATCCTCATTTTTTTTCCGTGCGCGTGCACGGAAAAGTAGGTGAGGTAACGCAGCGTTTATATGCAATTTTAGAGCGAACAAAGCGTTCAGGTAGCGCAGATAGCGTGTATGACATTGCTGTTAAGAAATTATATTGGCTGTGATTCTAAAGAGGAATAGGTTTGCAAGGTACAATAGAAACGCGTGTTGGAATTTTTGTTTTAATTGCGCTCGCCATATTTGGGTATATGGGGTTTAAAATTGGCGCATTTCGTTTTGATCGTGGGCGATACACCCAATACATTTTATATTTTAATGATATTTCTGGTTTATCACGTAAAGCATCAGTCAAAATTGCTGGTGTAAAAGTAGGATGGGTTGAAGAATTAAAACTTATTCCTGATCATAAAGTGACAGCAGAAGCAATTATTATGGTGGAAAATGATTTTCCTTTATATCAAAATGCTTACGCGATGGTGCGGCAAGATGGTTTGTTGGGCCCTAAATATGTTGAGCTTATACCCGGTGATCCGTTGTTGCGACGATTAGAGCGCGGTGATACTTTGACACGCGCTGGAGCTGATCCGGTTGATATTGATTCACTCGTGCGAGAATTTAAAGATATTGCCGTGAACGTACGGGAAGTGAGTGAATCGGTTAAAGAAGCGATTGCTGGCCCTGCGGGACGTGAGCAATTAAAACAATTTATGGGAAATTTAGAAAATGCTGCGGATAAATTTTCAACGGTCACTACTATTTTAGAGCGATCATTTGTGCGTAATGAAGAAAATATCGATGCATTTTTGGAAATTGGTTCCACCTTTAAACGTTTGTCTGAGCGGTTAGAAGAAGGAGTGTTTCCCGTTTTTCAAGAGAGCATAGAAAAGATATCAAACGTTTTTGATCGTGATTTTGGTCGCATAGCGTATCGTGTTGAATCAACAACAGAAATGCTTGAAGAAGCTGCAGGGCAAGCGCGTGATGGATTGCGTAATATTAGTTCTGTTGCAGAGAAAATAGATGAAGGTAAAGGATTAATTGGTAAACTAATTAATGAAGATGAAACGTATCATGATCTCAAAGTTGCGGTATCTGGTTTTAAGAATTACGTAAGCAAGCTTGATCGTTTACAAATTTTATTTGACACTCATTTTGAGACGATGCATCGGCCGGCGGAAAGTTATCGCTTTGAAGATTCAAAAGGGTATTTTGATATTCGTATTCACCCCAATGAAGAACATTTTTACCAGATTCAAATTGTGACATCAGAAAAGGGGTATATCACGCGTAAAGATACTGAGCTGTATTATGAAAATAAAGATTCATATTATACGCAAGATCTTGAACTAATTGACCCAGCAAAACAGTATATTCCACCTTCAGAAAATGTTGCGCCTACGCTCTTGTCAAACAATTTGTATGAAAACACACTTGCTTCTGATGATAAATTAAAAACGGTTTATAGAAAACATCGTCTTAATTTTGATCGTAATACCGTTCGATTTGGGTTGCAGTTTGGTAAAATATTTAGAGACTTTGCATTTAGAGTTGGTTTGTTTGATGGCTCTGCTGGTCTTGGTATGGATATTGAAGTGCCATTTTCATCAAATAAATTCCGTTGGGTTACTACATTTGAAGGCTTTGATTTTCGTGGCTGGAATCGTAAATATGATAAGCGGCCGCATCTTAAATGGCTTAACAGAATGTTTGTCATGCGTAACATGTATTTCACCTTCGGTGCTGATGATTTTGTATCTAAACATAATGCTAATGCATTTGTTGGTATTGGTATTCGCTTTGGTGATGATGATGTTAAATATGTGCTTGGCAGCATTTCTGGTGCTGGTGGGCTTATTCAGTCGTAGAGTTATCTGATAAGCTTTTGGTGAATTGCGATGGCTTGAGGGTGAATGTTGATGATTTTTTGAATGGTGAAAGATTGAATTTGATGCTTGGCATTAAGCTGCTCAGCTTGCTGAGGTTTTTTTGTGCGCTTCGCATCATATCTCTTGATTGCTGAATTTTCTCCGCTGTCTCCCAGTTTGCGTTGAGTGTTTTTAGATCATTGCGATTAAAATGATAGGCTATATCATGTGCATTGCGTGCGCTATCTGGGTAATCGCATGCAAGCAAAGTATCGGCTGTTTTTTCTAGAGAAAGAAAATAATCCCGTTCTGGGTAACTGCATCGTATAATTATATTACCTGTTTTTTTGTCCTTTTTTATTCTTTTTCTCTGAGGTTTGGAATCATAAATTATGCGGTCGTATTTGTATTGTGTTGATTGTATCATCTTATCGTACGTATTGATTTCTTTCTCATAACTGGGAATCAATGAAAAAGGAAGTCTCGGTTTTTCGGCATGTAAGGCAGCCCAGAGCATGCCATGTCCTTTTATTGCATGTGTTAATTCATGTTCGATTGCGTGAGTAGTATATTCGATATTTTCCGAATCTAATTTTGATTTATTAAGGATAATTTGAGAGGGCATAAGAGTCCAAGGTGGACGGGTAATCCAAGAGGGTAAGACACGTGAGAAAAATATGAGGTTACGTAAATATGTTTTACTTCCACTAATCATTTCTATAGTGTCGTCTATGGTTAGATCGACATTTCGATAATTTATACCGAGCTTGTTGCTTGCTGATTTCAAAGCTTGTATCCATTCTGCAGGAATGTTTTTTTCATCGAGCACTTCGTTCTGATTTGTAGTATCTTTTAATCTTTGAAGGTTGACATCATAAAATTCTTGGCGTCTTTTCATGATTCTATCCCAAGATTCATTGTCAATATCATGAAGTGTTCTCAAGCCTTCTATGGCATTTTTTTCATTTTGTTCAAGAAACTTTTTCATATTCTGACGCTGTCTGTATAAGTAGTACTGCCCCATATTTTCAGGAAGAAGGTAGGTAAAAGCTAAGAATTTACGATGCTTTGGGGAGTTAAAATCATATGTATGAGCATCAAGAGACTTTTTGATAAAATTCGAGATAGAATCGTCAATTTTTTGGATAAATTGCATAGGCAGTGCTGTGGTACTGGCTAATAAGGATAAAGAGGCTAGTAAATATATTTTTTTCATTATAATACCTCAATTTTGGGGCAGTAATCCATCATTATTTCTAATTGTACGTTATTTGTGTTTTTTATCAATAGGTAATAATAAACGACGATCTGAGGGTGCTTTTGGTGCTTTTAGGTCTTATTGGAGGGGGTAAAAACAGGGTTTTATGAAAAAGGGGATGCAGAGCTGTTTTTACTGTCTTGCGGTTAAAAGATTAATTGTTCTGGTATATTTTTTTTGTTTGGTGATATCTAAAGCAGTGTTGCCGTCATCATCTTTTAAACCAGCATTTGCGCCATATTTAAGTAAAACTTTCACTGTCTCATAATTACCTACGCGTGCAGCAAGTATAAGTAACGTTTTATTTTGCTTATTTTTTGTATCAACACTACAGCATAGGTTAAATTCTAACAAATATGATATGAGATCATGGGGTTTGAAGCAATCATTGCGGTAGTGACACAGTGATCCTTTTTTACACCTTGCGCAAGCAATAAGATCTTTTGTTATGCGTAATCGATGGTTCATCAAGTTAACATCAAAATAGATTTTTCCTTGTAGCGTTTTGATTATTTCTGCATTGGTTTTATGCGCTCGGTGATATTCTACACAATTACCGTAGCCATAAGGGACATTAAGTTTTTTATGGCGGCAAACAAATTTTTTTGTACCCCATTTACTTTCTACAAGATTATTATCGCACATAATGCCTGTGTGGGTAATATGAGTGTCTTGAGGACTTTTTTTATAGACAATGATATCCCCTGGTTTTGGCTTTGTTACTTTTTTAAAATTTTCGAGAATATTGTATGTGTGGTACCAATCGCCGCAGCCGATAATTGATAATTTTGTGTGTACTTGGCCAAGAATTCCCAGGTGTTTTGATAGTGCGTAGCTATGACATGTACCGTATCGCAGTGCTGGATCAACATGTTCTATGATAGTTGTTGATGGGTCAAGCCGTTCAACTTCCGATGGTGTTTCTGCCCATTGTAAACTTTTTCTCAGTTGAATAAGTGAAGGAGTAGAAACTGATTTTTTAGATGAAGAGAGGCTATTCATGCACAAAATTGTTGTTGCAGAAAGCAAGAGGGTAAAAAGACAAAAATATTTTTTCATGATGTTTGTTGATTTATAGAGAGCAGCTATGGTGAAAAATGACAAAAGTTATTTTAGTTACTATAAAAATAATACTTATACTACAAGAGATTATAGCATATAAGTTCAGATTGTCCAATTTTCCGGCCGAGATGAGTTGTGTTTTTAAGGTTTTTTACTTCTGCATCAAATTATACTCAGAAAGCCATGACAAGAAAATATGTTTGATAAAATGCGCGCGATCCAATACATGTTGCGTGTTCTCTATTTTTGTTTGATTGGTAGGGAAAATAGTTATTAGATGCAAGCGTGTGATAAGGTGAGCAATTTTTACATAGCGCTGTGCACGGCTAATTTCTTTATCAATGTCGTTAATAAATTTGATAAGGGGGTGCACCATATCGGTAGGATTTTTTTTATTGCAGTGACGTTGAGTAATAGCGCGTATCAGTTCTTTTTCAAGTTCTTTTTCAGGAATTGAGCATAAATCAGCAAATGAACATTCTGTTTTCCAATTACTCCAGCGGTTGGGGCTGTGTAAAAAACGGTGATCGGTGAGTAATAGCAGGCTCAGAATGCCGTATGAGCATAATAATGATCCAAAAGTAATTTTGTAACGATTCTCCCACATTATTTTTTTAAGTAACGTTTTAAAAGATTCATAATTTGATTGCGTAAAAATTTGTTGTGCATTTTCAAGTAATGATGAGGGGATAGTGCGGACATTTGTTTTTAGTTCATTTGCAAACGATGGACTGACGTTTGTTCCCGTTTCTACGGTAATATGAGGATTCATGTTAATAGTAAATGTGGGTGGTAAATTTTCTGATGTAGCGTGTGTTGTGCTTACTGATGATGAAAGTGTAAATAGTAATAGTGAGATGAAGAGAAAATTTTTATATACCGATACCATGATGCTCCTTTAAAATTTTTACAATAATAGCGCAAAAATATGTTTTTTGAAAAGAATAATAAAATTATTTTTCTGTAATGTTGAATAATGTGCGTAGCTTTTTTTATCATGCTACATGATCATTATCATAAAAAAAGGTTTTTATTATGAAAAGACATGCAGATCATGCTATTAATCCTATTTTTATCAAACGTTGGTCGCCACGCGCATTGTCAGGTGAAAGTATAACTGATACAGAATTGATGTCTCTCTTTGAAGCAGCTCGTTGGGCGCCATCATCATACAATGCACAATCATGGCGTTTTATTTATGCAAAACGAGATACAAAACAGTGGGATATTTTATTTAATTTGATGGCACAAGCCAATCAAGCGTGGGCAAAGAATGCTGCGGTTTTAATTGTCGTAGCATCACGCAATAATTTTGAATTTAATGAAAAACCATCACGAACTCATACTTTTGATACGGGTGCTGCGTGGCAGAATTTGGCATTACAAGCATCAGATATGGGTCTTGTTGCGCATGGCATGGAAGGGTTTGATTATGAAAAAGCGCGCACTGCATTGCACATACCTGATGATTACACTGTTGAAGCGATGATTGCCATAGGAAGGCTGGGAAGAAAAGAAGATTTATCACCGGAGATGCAAAAAGCTGAAGAGCCATCTGATAGAAAAAAAGTTGAAGAATTTGCATTTGAAGGAACATTTGAGCAAAAATAGGAGTTTATTATGCTTGTAAATTGCGCAGGTGTATGCGTCAATGAACTTTTATGGATGCTTTCGTGGGGTTGGTATCAACTTGCATTTGGTATTGTTTTTTCGTGGTGTTTGTATGTGTTTGTGGGAAAAATGCGTATGATTCCCGCATTGGTGCTTGTTGCAGGAGCATATGGTTTTGCAATATTTATTTATTTTTCTTTTGTTGTTGGTGTTGTTATCAACTATTTTCAGTGGCAATTTGTGGAACAAGGGGTGCCGTACGTGTACGGTACGGTGTACGCTTCGCTGTTGCTTGGAGCAATTTACACATTTTTACAATCAATTTTTTTTGCAATAATCAGCTATTGTAGACCCTTTGCTGTCTTTATGTTTTTTGCTTTTTCATGCGTAGCAAACAGTATTGCAGCGTTGTTGGCATCATGTTTTATAAAAATTACGTTTTGATCCGCCGTCGTTTCCTACTTCGCGTAAAGCTACGAAGGACTTATGAAAACTATGGCGGACAGGCCCCTTTTTTTATAGGATAGATCTTAAATTTTTTGGTGCAGCAGAAGTTCTTTGGTTTTTTCCTTATACCCCTCAACGCTCGGTTGATCGAACGGATTAACATTCATCAGAAAACCGAGATACATAACTTCGAGCATTTTCATTTGCATCAATTGCCCCATAAAGAATTCATTTTTTTGTGGCAATGTAGTGTGTGTAAAGGGACGTTTTTGTGCGCGATACGCGTGCATAGTTCCTTGTAAAATTGCATCCATAATAGTGGTAAGTGATTTGTTTTGCACCATGGAATTTACATTGTTTAAAGTTTCATCAAATGGTACAACTAGTTCGGTTGCAGGTGATACAACCGACAAGAAATTTGTGCTGGTGGTATAAGGGCCACTTAAATATAATTGTGCAACAGAATGTAAATCAGTGCTGCCTACTGAGACTGTCGGAGTTATACCGTTGTTGATGAGTTTGCCATTTTTGTCATGCGATTTTCCTAAGCTTTCTGCCATAAGCTGGCGATACCATTTTCCAAAATTTTCAAGTTCGGTAGAAAAAACAAAGGTGTCATGTACGGTGTAGTTTTTTTGGTAGAGATTAAAAAGAATCGCTGCGCTTGTTGCAGCAGGGTTATTATCATCGGTTGTAGTGCATTGTTGTAGCGCACTGCGAGCACCATTCAAAAGTGCATTAATATCAACATTGCACATGGCAAGGGGGAAAAGGCCTACAGCAGAAAAAACTGAATAGCGCCCACCAACATTTTTTGGCACTTCAAGTGTCGCTATTTTTTTTTGTTGTGCATAGTGCCATAGCGGTGAATTTTTGTCAGTAGTTACAACAATAAAATTGTTATAATCATGAGGGCGATATTTTCTTAAAATTGCCACGAATAGTTGGTAATTTGCGATTGTTTCAGTGGTTGTTCCTGATTTGCTCACAACGTTGATTAAAATATTGTTGCCGGCGATTAATTCTTCTTCTGCGTAGCGCAATAATGTTGCAATATAATCGGTGTCAACGGTGTCTGCAAAGCATAATCTATTATAAGAAGCTTTTTGTTTTTGAATTGCTGTAAGCACAGAAAGTGTGCCTAAATTTGACCCGCCAATACCAATAAGAACAATAAGTGTCGGATTGAGCGCTTTTTTTTCTTGTACAAGTGTATTTACGCGTGTGATAAGTGCATCATCATGCAATACATTAATTGATGCATATTCAGTTTCGTAATGATCTTTTTGTGCATCTTTTATACGATTAATTTCGCTCAGCAAAAGTTTGCGTGTTTCTGCTAATTGTTGCTCATCAACGGTACATGATTGTTGATAATCGTACAAAATATGCTTCATTGTTCTTTTTTTTCTTTGGCAATTATTTGTTTGAGTTGATGCTCTAATTCTTGTGTGTCAAAGACATAATCTAGTTGTTCTTCAAGTGCATATGTTGTTTCACAGCAGTGTGGCATTATACCGAAGGCAGTTGCTGCGCCTGCCATCCAACAAAGTGGTATGCCAAGTAATGCTCCCATTCCAAAACAAGTTGCGCCTGCAGTCATACAAGCACAATCAGTCATTTCATTTTCATAGAGAGCTTTGAGTTCTTTTTTGTCATGAAAGACTTTACCGGTGTGTTTGTCATAATTAAGGCCGGTGGTTTTATTGGTGAAAGTGTGTTTGCGGCCTTTAATTTTTTTCTCTATTTTTTGCTGTGTTACTAAAGCGTTTGATGGCTTCATGGTAAGTGTTGCTTGGTGAGTTGTTGTGCAGAGTAGTAATGTTAGTGTTTTTTTCATAATTTTTAAGCGATTATTATTGTTGTTTTTTTTTCTTAGTTATTATTTGTTTTAGATCTCGCTCTAATTCCATTGTTTCAGCCATATATCGTCTGTTGTCTCTGAGTTCATATTTTGTTTCATAATAACGCGGTACTGTTGGTACTGCTGTTACTAATCCTAGTATCCAACATAGTGGCTGATTTAAAAAACACCCTATTGCAGCAACACTAAATCCTGAAAAGATACAGGTAGCATTTCTTACTTGTTCACATTTCAAGCTTTCGATTTTTTCATAATCATGAAAGACGTCGCCTGTTTCTTGGTCATAATTAAAGCCAGTTTTATCATTTTTAAAGGTAAAATCGCGTGCTTTGATGCGATCTTCTATATTTTTTCTTGTTATTAATTGATTCATTCCATAATTGGTTTGGTAGGCAACTGTGCAGAGTAAAAGGATAAGTATTTTTTTCATGTTTTTTGTATGGTTAATTTTTTGACGAATATTGTCGTTATTGTGCACCTTAACATAGTAGGTTTTCTCTTTTTTGTAAATTGTAGAGAATGGATGATGTAACGATCGTATTCCAAATGAGAAATGGAATGTTTTTTTTGTTTTGTTATGATGTAATGTGTTTGCATGATTATTGTTACATTTTACAAGGGTTTTTTACAATGAGTAAACGTTTTCTATCGCTGTTTTTGGTAGGTGCTATTTTTACTAATTCCATAAGTGCCATGTTGGTTGCTCCGGATCTTGATTTTCGTTATGAAGATTGTATTGATTCACCAAGAAAATTTCCCTATGGATTGGTGGGAATGATTGATAGTTATTGCGATAGTACGCCTAAAAAGATGTTAGCGATTGTTGCATTATTTTTGGCAGCAGGGGGGATATATTTTTATGTTAATCGAGATAATGGAAACAAAATTATCACGGGATTGGATGGCGTAGAGCTTATTCAAGGTGATATATTTGATTGTAAAGTTGATGCTGCGTGTTTCGTTGTAGAGGATCCATTTAATGTTTCGACGGAATTTAAAAAATACATTGGCGATATTAAGACGGTGACGTGTAAGAGAGTAGCTAGTAGCGAGAAAAATATTTTGAGTGTGAATGATCATATTGAGAAAAGAAGCTTATCTTACGGTGATGTAGCGTATTCAAATCAAGGGACGTCGAAGAATATTGCAAAGATTATTTATTATACTTCTTTTTCAGGTGATAGTGCTAAAAAATCTTTAGATGTAGATGATAAAAAAGCTTGGGGCGATTTTTATTATATGCCTTTAGGAAATTGCTTGGATCTACTTAAAGACAGATGTGAAGAATTTAAAAAATACGGTCGCCTTGATTTATGCGAGAAGAGCCTTGCTATAGCTGTGCCTCCTGTTATTAGTGAAAATGAGGATATCGCATCTGTTTTTGTAAATAAAATTTTTCATAGAGGCGTGTCTGAGTATGAATGTAAGAAAATAACTCTGATTGTGCCAAAAGGGCAGGATATTAAGCAAATGACTAAAGCGTTTGATGCGCAAGTAGCGAAACGAAAAGCATTAGAGCAAAAGGCTACTCAGGTGGATGGAAGAACTTAACTTAATGCATTGACGGGTGAGATAAAAAGCATGTTAAAAAATATTTTTAACATGAATAAATGATGGATAAGTACATGACTACTAAAACGACCATTATCTTGTACGGTGCGACGGGGGATTTAGCAAAACGTAAATTAATTCCCGCGTTATATCAACTTATTGAAAAGAAAAATTTTGCTGATGTCATTATTGTTGGTGCAGCATTTGAAGATGTTACGGCAGATCAGATGGTCAATGCAGCGCAGCCATTTATAACAAATAGTAATCAGGATTGTTGGCAGCAATTGCATAATAAAAGTTATTATAAGCGTATTGATTTTAATAACGCGGATGATTTTGTAGCGTTGCGTGATTTTGTTGAGCAGTGTGAAAAAGAAAATGGTTTTGAAGATTGTAATCGACTTTTTTATTTGGCAACGAGTTCAAACTTTTTCTGTTCTATAACGTCACGCATGAGTGAAGTGGGGCTGGTCAAACACCGCGATTTGTTAGATAAATCGTGGAATCGCACCGTATATGAAAAACCATTTGGCCATGATGAACAATCAGCGCATGAAATTAATGAATGCATTTTTAGTACGCTTGATGAATCGCAAGTGTATCGCATTGACCATTATTTAACGAAAGAAGTGGTGAGTAATATTGCCATGGTGCGTTTTACTAATTGTGTTTTTGAGCCATTGTGGTCTCATAGATATATTGATCAGGTACAAATTATTGCCAGTGAAACGGTTGGCATAGAAAATCGTGGTAGTTATTATGATGCGTATGGTGCATTGCGTGATGTTATGCAAAACCATATGCTTGAATTGCTTGCGCTGATTTGTATGGAAACGCCCGAAAAATTAACGGGTGAATTTGTTAGAGAACAGCGCGTAAAAGTGTTAGAAAAAGTGCGCTTTGATGATGGTATTTTAGGACAGTACGAAGGGTACCGTGATGAAAAAGATGTAAAAAGTGATTCTTCTACTGACACGTATGCATCGTTAAAATTAGCGGTTGATATGCCACGATGGGCAGGTGTTCCTTTTTATTTAAAAACGGGTAAATGTTTAGATAAAAAAGAAACAGTAATTCATATAAAATTTAAACAAGTTGATTGTTTGCTTATGCGTGGTTGTCCAACAGAATCAAACTGGTTAACTATTAAAATAGATCCTGATGCAGTATTTTCATTAACGTTAAATGTAAAACATCCTGAAGCGATGGATCAGGTGACGCCGGTTGCAATGGAATTTTGTCATAGTTGCATTTTTGGTCTTAAAACGCCGCTTGCGTATGAAATACTTTTAGAAGAAGTAATGCGCGGTGAGCAATCCATATCAGTACGTTTTGATGAAATTGAATATGCATGGAAGTTGATTGATGCAATAGTGCATAAACAATTGCCTGTTTATGCGTACAAAAAAGGATCACAAGGGCCACAAGAAGAGCAAGAATATACACAAAAACATGGGATGAGGTGGCGATCGTGAACGTAGCAATTATTGGATTAGGTAGAATGGGAGAGGCGATAGCATGTCGTGCTATGCAAGCAGGGTTTACTGTATTTGGTTATGATACAAGTAGCGAAACGCGCGCAGCTAATAGTGCATACGGTGTTACTGTTGTGGAAACGTTGGCTGATTTAGCGCATTGTGACATTCATGTTTTTTGGTTAATGGTTCCGCAGGGTATTATTGTTGATAAAGTAATTGCAGAATTGCAGTCATTTATCAAAACGGGTGATATTATTATTGATGGTGGAAATAGTCATTTTTCTGATTCATTACGTCGTCATCGCGAATTGGCGCTCTCTGGTATTGAATTTTTAGATTGCGGAACATCAGGCGGCGTACACGGAAAAGAGAACGGTTTTTGTTTGATGATAGGTGGAAGTGCCACGGCGTATAATAAAGTTTCTCCATTATTACATGCAGTTGCAATGCCACAAGGGTGTGCGCTTGTAGGGCCTTCTGGTGCAGGTCATTACGTAAAAATGGTTCACAATGGCATTGAGTATGGCATTTTGCAAGCATATGCTGAAGGTTTTCATGTACTCAAAGATGGTGAATTTAAAGATTATGAACTTGATTTGGAAAAAATTGCTGAGCTGTGGAACCATGGATCGGTTATTAGATCATGGATTTTGGATTTAGTGGTGAATGTGATGAAAGAAGATCAAAAATTAGATGATATTACGGGCGTTGTTGCGGCTACTGGCATGGGTAAGTGGACGGTAGAAAGTGCGCATAAATCACATATTCCTGTTCCGGTAATTGAAGCATCACTTGAAGTACGTACACAGTCAGAAAAAACAGGTGGTAATTATGCAACAAAATTGGTTGCAATGTTACGTAATCAGTTTGGTGGTCATGCAGTAGTGCATAAAGGAGAGGAATAACGTGAGACTTATTGATATTAGTTGGCCGCTCAGTGCAACAACAACTGCATATAAAAATAGATACGTTATTAATTTTGAAGAAACTAAAAATTTTGAGCACGATGGCGTACGAGAAACAAAAATTACTCTTGGTGCGCATTCGGGCACGCATATTGATGCACCTTCCCATTTTTTAAAAAATGGCAAAACGGTAGATGAATTACCGCTTGATCGTTGTATTGGTAAAGCGGTAGTGCTTGATGTATCGTATTGCTCGCAGTACATTACGCGTGACGATTTATTGCAGCATGACGCAGTCATACAAAAAGATGATATTGTTTTGTTACGTACAAAAAATAGTGATTTATCAAGTGATGACACGTTTAATGTAAACTTTGTTTACCTAAAAGCGAGCGCAGCGCACTATTTAATTGAAAAAAAAGTAAAAGCGGTTGGCATCGATTATTTGGGTATTGAACGTGGTCAACCTGACCATGTGACGCATACAAGTTTTATGAATGCTGGCATAGTGATTATTGAGGGTTTACGTTTAGGGCAGGTAGAATGCGGAGAATATACGCTTTTTTGTTTGCCACTGTACGTTGTTGGCCTTGAAGCGGCTCCCGCGCGAGCAATACTTATTAAAAAGTAAATGATAGCAATTTTTTCGTGTTAGATGGAAATTATTTCATCGTCTATATGACCATGCACGCAAAGTGATGGATAGTTTGTCGTGTAATAACGCAGCTGTTTTGTTTGATGAGGTTCAATAAAGAGTTGAGCGTTATCATCAGCTCTGTAAAAGTAACGAGTACGCGAAATAGGTTGAATTTTCCCACCAGAAACCATAAGCGTTTTTTTGAGTGCAACATACGATTGCCATGCAAAAGGAGGAATTTTTCCTGTCCACCAGGGAAGATAAAGATTTTTGATGGTTATTTTTGTAGCAAGAAATGTGAGTGCATCAAATACTCGTTTATTAATTTTATACACCACAAGATGATCAATTGTGGTGTTTCCTGTTTTTTTAATAAGTTCCGGAATGATTGTGTAAGAAATAGTCGATTCAAATGAAGGACGTGCTGCAATAAATCCGGGGTCAATGAGAATACGTGTATTGTGATGATTAATGAGCGTGAGAGCGTCGCGGTGGTTGTTGCATGCGATAGTATCGATTGTTTTGTAGCGATAGGGAAACAGTTTGAGTAATGCGCAGGTGATGAGTAAAAATGCACTTAAGGAGATTATTCTTTGTTCGTGAGACGTAATGTATGTGCAATGCATAAGTGCTAAAGCACATGCAGGGATGCAGAGTAAAAAAATAAAAGATGGTTGGCTGAACCCTACAAGCCATGATGAAGACCCTGTTTTGAGGCAAAAAATCCAGATATTGGTTATCCATTCGAGGGGGATAATAAGCCATGTATTGGGAATAGTAAGAAGTTCAAGAAAGAAGATTATTGAAGATAAAAAAAGAAAAATGGTTAAAAAGGGGGTAAAAAGGAGGGTTGAAAATAAGCTTACTAATGAAATGGGGAGACCCCATGCAACTAAAAAGGGGAGCGATATAAGAGAGATAAAAAGTTGCAGTTGAATGCTTTTGAGCAAGGCTAAGCGCCATTTTGGGGGAATATTCATAGTTTTCATTATAGAGCTCTTTATATTTTTGTCACAAAAACCATTGATTTTAAAGGGTTTTTATCTCTATCCTTAAAGGTGTACTATCGCTTTAAGTAAGGAGTTTATGATGAAAATGGTAAAAATTGTATTTTTGATAATGATTGTCGTTGGGCCAGTGTTAATAATTAACGCATTGAGAGAGAATGTTGATGATCCTATTTTGGTAAAACAGCAGATAGAACAAAAGCGTCGTAAAAAAATGTCTGATTTAGAATTTGAAAAAATGAAATCGAATGCTCGTGCGGATGAAAATAGGGTTAAAGCGCGTAATGTGTTTGAAGAAAAAAAGATGGCTATTGAGCGTAAGCAAAAGCTTAATGAAGCAAAAATAAGTAATAAAAAGATGCAGGTCAGTGAAGATTATAAAGAGCAGAAGTCGCGCGTCAATAGACAGATGAGCGATGATATTGAAGGATTATCTAAATTTGAAGCGATGAGTAGTGAAATGCAGTCGTATAAGTAGAAGTAAGTAGAAATAGATAGAAATAAGTAGAAATAAAAATAAGAAATGAAAATAATAAAAAAAGGGGAATTGCTATGAAACGTAATCCATTAGCGCATATTTCTGATACATTATTTAAGCATATTCCTGATAAAATTCGTGAATATTCTCAAGCGATGTACAAATCGTCAAAATGTAAAAAAATGTCTCATGGCAGTTATGATATTATACGATGTATGTCGTGGGCGCGTGGTGATGGTTGGCGAAGGAATCATCCTAAAAGTTTGAATAAGCAGCATAAGTAGTAGAAATGAAATTATTGTTAATAAAAAAGGATGATAACATGAAAAAAAGTACTTTGTTTTTTGTTTTAATTGGTTTTTCGTGCGCTTTGCAGGGAATGAAGCTGGGTAAACCATTAGATCCGACGAATCCTCCTCAATTTAGTGAGTTTTTTAAAGCATGTTTGCAGGGTGATTTGGAAACAGTGAAAGACTGGGTTGAACAAAAAGAAGCTGATGTTAATGAAAGAGGACCGATACTCAATGCATGTCCATTAATGATGGTAAGTGCTGAGGGTAATCTTCCAATGATTGAATATTTAGTTAATCATGGAGCGGATGTAAATCTTACGGATGAATTTGGTCATACGGCACTTCATTATGCGTGTAGTGACCCTAAGAGAATCACCGACGAAGAGATCGCTAAAATAATGTATTTTTTAGTCGTTAATGGTGCTGATCTTAGTGTAAAAGATCAACTTGGTCATACGCCGTATTTTTACTTAGGAAGATCATTATATAGAGCTTCGAGTATGAAATATAGAAATATTGATACAGATGTTATTAGAAATGTATTTATTGCTGGTAGACCAATGGATAAGTACATGCTTATTAATAATCCAGGTGAAAATTCAACTTTATATGGTTTGGGTGAAGATCCTATAAGTGAGATTAAACGACGTTATGTAGCTTTGAGTCCTGAAGCTCAATTAATGCAAGCAGAGAAAGAAGCTGCGGCTGAAGAAATAACAGCTGCATGGGAAATACTAAAGGCTGCGCAAGGAGCAAGGCAATAAGTTAAAAGTGTTTTATAGAAGCATTAAGATTGGCATCTTTTTTTGAGGATGCCAATTGTTTTTGCATTGGCTTTTGAGTAATGATATGATTCACTCTAAGATTATTATTTTTTTTAGGGATGTATCACAGGATGGTTAAAATATATGGTGGTATTTTGTTGTGTTTGGTTAGTTTTTTAAGCGCTATGGATAATGGTAATTTTGAAAAAAATAATAGTACGGGATTTTCAGTAGATTGGTGGAATAGTCTTGATAGAGAGAATGCTGCTATATTGGCAAAAAAATTGCGCGAATTAGATAAAGAGTATGATAAAAATTGTTCACAATGGCTTAAGTCAACAGTAGCCTATAAAGAATCGAAAGAAAGAATTAATAATTATATTAAGGGTATTGAAAATTCTGAAATTTCTTTGCAAAATTCACTTGATATATACGATCGCATGTTGTTGAAATACAACGAAAAGTGATAAAAATGGTGAATAAAAAAGAGAGTAGTGTTATACCGTTTCTTGAAAACAAAGCGTATAAATTACGTGAGTGGTCAATTATTATGACATCGCGGGCGGGTTCCGGCCATCCAACATCATGTTTATCTGCAGCAGATATTGTTGCAGGTATTTTTTTTTATGCAATGCGCTTTGATCCTTATAATTATAAAAATCCTGATAATGATCGTTTTATTTTATCAAAAGGTCATGCTGCGCCGTTGTTGTATGCTGCGTGGCGAGAATTAGATTTGTTGACCGATGAAGAAATGTTATCATACCGAAAATTTGATTCTGTTTTAGAAGGTCATCCTACAAGACGTTTTGCGTACACTGAAGCTGCTACTGGTTCATTGGGAATTGGCCTTTCAATAGGCATTGGACAGGCATTGTGTGCAAAAATGGATAAGCGTGCATTTCGCACGTATGTGGTAATGGGTGATAGTGAATCATCAGAAGGCAGTGTGTGGGAAGCGGTGCAACTTGCAGCGCATTATAAACTTGATAATCTTATTTGTTTTGTTGATGTGAATAATTTAGGGCAATCAACAGAAACAATGCTTGACTATGACATACAACGTTATCATGATATTTTTACGGCATTTGGTTGGCAATCATTTGAAATTGATGGTCATAATATGCAACAGATTGTTGATGTTCTTGATAAAGCTCATAATATTATTGAAAAACCGATAGTTATTATTGCAAAAACAATAAAAGGATACGGTGTTGATTTTGTTGCAGGGAAACAAGGTTTTCATGGTAGGGCATTTACGCATGAACAAGAAGGTGATGCGCTTGCGCAATTAGAGGCAAAATTTATTACTGCTGTGCAATTTAGTGAAAAAGAAGGTAGTGAGTGGGAAATTAAACATCCACAAAAATTGCCGGGCGAATTTGTTTCAACATGCACAGTGATAGATATTGCGCAAAGTACTTATAAAAAAGGCGAAAAAATTGCAACGCGTAAAGCATACGGACAATCGCTTGCACTTCTTGGTGACAGTTGCGATAGCATAGTGTGTTTAGATGCGGAAGTAAAAAATTCAACGTTTGCTGATATTTTTGAAACAATGCATCCAAAACGATTTATTCAATGTTTTGTTGCAGAACAAAATATGATTGGTATGGGAATTGGTTTTGAATGTCGTGGAAAAATTCCTTTTATTTCAACTTTTAGTTCTTTTATGTCGCGCGCGCATGATCAAATTCGTATGGCTGCAATTAGTCAATCAGCATTACGTCTAGTTGGATCGCATTGTGGTGTATCAATTGGTGAAGATGGCCCCTCGCAAATGGGTTTAGAAGATATTGCACTCATGCGTTGTTTGCCCGATTCTGTTGTTTTATATCCGTGTGATGCAGTGAGTACGTATAAATTGGTTGAACAAATGGCACGGTATGATAAAGGTATCAGTTATTTGCGTACGACGCGCATGGAAACGCCGGTTATTTATGATAATGATGAACAGTTTCCTCTTGGTGGTTGTAAGGTGCTTAAAAAATCGGATAAAGATAGTGCTTGTGTAATTGCAGCAGGAGTGACAGTTTTTGAAGCGCTTAAAGCATATGAAATTCTTGCGCAAGAAAACATTTTCATTTCTGTCATTGATTTGTATTCGGTCAAACCTCTTGATGCTTCTCAGGTCATTTCTGTTGCGCGTGCTTCGGGTGGAAAAATTATTACGGTAGAAGATCATTATGCACAAGGTGGTATTGGTGAAGCGGTAGCACAGGCAGTAAGTGGTGAAACATCGTTATCAGTGCATTGCTTGGCGGTGACGCGGTTGCCGCGTTCAGGAAAACCGGAGCAATTATTGGCGTATGAATCAATTAATGCAGCAGCGATTATTGCGTTGGTGCGCGAAGTGATTTTTTAGGCAAAATACAGGGCGTAGTAGGAGCCTGTCCGCCATAGTTTCACCTGTCCTCCGTAGCCTTGCATAAGCCCGACGAAGCCTTGGCGAAGTATGGGGCGAAGGGGGAACGAAGGCGGGTGCGATGCACGCACAGGAGTTTATATTTTTTTATAGTGGTGTTATTGCTGGTTTGCGTATCCCAGCTATCAAGTTTTCTTAAAATCTTTGGTAAAAGTTGAGCAAATTGTGGTGATGAAAAAAAAGTATGATAAAGCGGATAGTTATCAACTTTTATTTTTGCCTGAATAACATGAGGGCGCTGGGGAAATAGTCGTGATGAAAACGCGGGTATTTTATAACGTTTGCCAGAATTGTGTTTAGTGATATCGGTATAGCGTAATTGTGGTGCTAAAACTTGTATCAAATCTAAACTTGAATACAGTGAATAAATGCGTTGAAACATTGGCGTTTCAAGCGCGTACATTGTTCTTTCCTGTACGGGGCACGCAAGTAAAATAAGTGAGCGTACGCTCAATGGATTAGAGGATACATTTTTTATTTTTGCCATATGAAGTGCAACGTTACCACCATGGCTGTGGGCAATAATGCGAATAATAGGATAAATACCGTATTTTTTTTGATATTTTTGAGTAAGATCAACCAAGTCATGGTACAATTTTTCAGCAACACGTCTACGCTCCTTTTCTCGTAACCCTCCTGACCAGCCAAAAATATAAAATTCATCAGCATTAAAATGTTCAGGATCATTTTCAACAATAGTTTCTCCTACTTGTCGTAAGCGATGATTTTTAGGTAATTGTGTCATGGGTACTAAGCGTGGATTTTTGCAAAAGTCTTCATAAGGGCTTGGTTTTCCAAAAAAAATAGTGCCATGAATCCAAATTGTTATAGGGGGTGGCGTATCATCGGTAGTAAGAGGAATGAATTTTTGGCCTGGGGTGATATAAAGTGTTTGTTTATCAATATTTTTGCGATGCGTGCATGTTGGTAATGTAAAAATGATTATTGCTGTAAAACAATACGTAATGCATTGAGCAATTATTATGTTCATGCGTTACTCCTATTGAAGCCTTAGCTACAATGTATATGAAACTGGGTAATGCGTGTCAATTGTTTTGCTGATAGATGAGAATGTCTGCATTATGGTGAGTTGGGTAATTTGTTGCGTTATTACAATGATCATCAAATTGTTTAATAGTTGGAGGTAGATTTATGGTTTTTGGATAATTTACTTACTATCATAAAAACAGTACACTTAGAATGAAATTATTTATTTACTAATTTTAATAATAGCAAAGTTATTTTTTTAGTAAAATGGAGTCAGCGATGGATTTTTTAACAAATATTATGGATGTGGCAACGGTCAATATGACGACAATTTGGTTTGTTGTCGCATTGCTTTTTCTGTTGCTTGAGCTTGGTAATCCCGGATTATTTTTCTTTTTATCATTTTTTATCGGTGGTATGAGTGCGTGTGTAGCAGCATTTTTTACTGATGTTATGGTGTGGCATATTATAGTTTTTTTTGCAACAACAGTCGGTGCTCTTGTTGTTTTTCATCGGTATGTTATTCCTCAATTGCGCAAAAATCGTCCTCATGAGCGTACCAATGTTTATGCATTGCAAGGTATGCAGGGGTTTGTTGTTACCGCAATTCGTGGACAAGAGGCAGGTAGTGTTAAAGTTAATGCAGAATTATGGGCGGCTCGTTCGATTGATGGTGAGGTAATTGAAGTTGGTTCAATGGTAGAAGTTGTTGATGTGCGTGGAGCGCATATAATTGTTAAAAAATTATAGGAATATATCATGATTTTTTCAACACATGGTTTGGTTATATTTTTTGCCGTAACATTTTTGTTTTTAGTTGTTTTGATTTTTAAATCAGTATACTTGATTCGTCAAGCGCAGGTGATGATTATTGAACGTTTTGGTAGATTTGATCGCATTATCGGGCCAGGATTGCATATTGTTGTTCCTTTTATAGAGCAACCGCGCCAGGTGGTATGGAGTTTTATTGTTTCAGAAGGAAACGGTAAACGGTATTACACGATTACTAATACCATGGAGCGTCTTGATCTTCGTGAGTCGGTATATGATTTTCCCAAGCAAAATGTGATTACTAAAGATAATGTGACGATGGAAATTAATGCATTGCTTTACTATCAGATTACTGATCCTAAAGCTGCGGTGTATGAAATTAATAATATGCCTGAGGCAATTGAAAAATACACACAAACACGTTTGCGCGATATTATTGGTTCAATGGATCTTGATGAAACGCTTGTTTCTCGTAACACTATTAACGCGCGTTTAGCTGAAATTTTAGATGAGGCGACGGATAAATGGGGTGTGAAAGTAAATCGTGTTGAGTTGCAAGAAGTTAATCCACCGGCAGATATTCGTGTTGCGATGGAAAAACAGATGCGTGCTGAACGTGAGCGTCGTGAAATGATTTTACGTTCTGAAGGTAAAAAGCAGTCGGCAATTTTAGAAGCAGAAGGTGTCAGGGAAGCACAAATATTAGAAGCTGATGGTCAAGCGCAAGCGCGGTTAAAAATTGCACAAGCAGAAGCAAAAGCGATTGAAATGATTCAAGCGCAAACCAGTGGTGATCCGTTGCCGTATTTGATAGCGATGCAATATATTAAAGCATTGCCAGAAATGGTTAAAGGGAAAGATGATAAGCTTGTTGTTGTGCCGTATGAAGCAAGTTCTATCATGGGTTCTTTAGCGCCGATCAAAAAGCTGTTTGAATCAGTTTCATAAAAATAATAGGGGGAGTGTAGTGAATGTTTTTTGGCGTATTAAGAAGGTGCTAAAGCATATTTTAGAAACGGTAGCGTTAAGTGTTATTGCATGGATTGCATTAATAATGATATGTTTATCGCTTGAATTGACAAACCCTGGATGGTTGTTAGTTTTATCAGTCCTCATCGGTGGTATGAGCGCATATGGTATGACCTTTTTTACTACAGCAAAGATACTGTGGATTGCAACATTCTTTTTTATGACATTTATTATACTTACTGTGCTTTACTTTTTGTTTAGATCAAAGCCTTGCGAAAAAGAATGTAAAATTAAAGATTGAAAGAGTTTAATCGTCAACGATTAAACTCTTTTTGGTTTTTTTACAGTGATTTTCTTTTAATTGCAAGCTCGTGCGCAATATTTTCATCATAATCTTTGCATAATGCAAACAACTGATCCATAATATTATGCGCATCATCGAGTGATATTTTCTTTTTTTGTACCGCATTCATCGTAATTTTGACAATATTATTGACCATGTTGGAAACAGAATTGCCGACGTTATCAGCATCGCGGGGGTTTTCGATAATATTACCGACTTGACCAATCATTTGCGCAAGATTGCCGATAACAATTTTTGCATTTTCTGCGCGTTCTGGTTTTGGTTGTTTGGGTTGTTTTGGTTTTTGTCGTAGGCAAAAGTTGGTGGTAGGTATAACAAGAAGTAAGCATGCAATGATCAACAGATTATTATAGCGCATAAAAATCCTATCATTAAAGTTTAGTGATATGAACAAATTGTACGCGTAATGGCGTTGCCTTCTGTACCTGAAACGAATAGCGTTTATAGGTGATTGATTCATCTTTTTTTGGTATATGCTGTAACTGTTCTGCTAGAAATCCTGCAAGAGAAACCGCATCTTCTTTTTCAAACGTAATATCCAAAAAGTTACCTAAGTCTTCAATAGTTATTGTTGCATCAACGAGCCATTCATCTTTTTGGAGCGGCATAATTTTACCCATTGTCGGTTCATGTTCATCACTAATTTCACCAACAATTTCTTCAATAATATCTTCAATAGTGACTAATCCTGTAATGATTCCGTGTTCATTGATAACAATGGCAATGTGCATTTGTTTATCGCGGAATTTACCTAAAAGTTGATTAACTTTCATGCTTTCAGGAACAAACATGATAGAACGTATCAAATCGCGTAATGTTTTTTTCTCACCTTTGGATGACATAATAAAAAGATCTTTTTGGTGAATCATGCCAATAATATTATCGCGTTTTTCTTCATACACGGGAATTCGTGTATAAGTGTATTGCGAAAAGAATTCAAATGCTTTTTCCATTGGCGTTGCAACATCAAGACAAATCATATCCGTGCTGGGGATCATTACTTCTTTTGTTGGTGTGCTTCCTAATTCAAAGATATTTTGGAGCATTTCTCGTTTTTCAAGCTCTAATAATCCTTGCTCATGAATGTAGTTGATGAGAAATTGAATTTCACGTTCAGAAGAAACCCACTGCGTTCCGCCTTCAAGTGCTTCTTTACCACCAACTTTATACATAACAAAATCAGAAAAACGTACGAGTATAAAAACAAAAGGGTATAGTGCATAATACACGCCGTTAATGAGCCACAACATTGATTTAAAAGCACTTTCGCTACGTACTTTAGCAAAACTTTTTGGTAATATTTCACCAAAGATAATAATGCCTGTTGTTGCAAAAGTGATACCGACAGCAAAACCTAAATTACCTGAAAAACCAAAGTGAGCGAATAATTTTCCCATGATGGATGTTGCCAATGTTGCAGCAGTAACATCAATAAAATTATTGGCAACGATGATAGTAATAAGAACGCGTTGTGGCGTTTTTTCAAGTGTTTGCAGTAAAGGAAGATATTGTGTTGTTGTATGCGCTATTTCTTTAAGTCTAAAAAGACGAAGCGCGGTAATACTTGTCTCTAAAAATGAGAGTGTTGCACGTATTACCAGCGCGAATGACAACAAAATGCAGGGCGTAATTAATGCACTGAGCGGGTAAGGTTCCATCGTGCCAAATCTTCCTTCTTATTTCTTATTCATCCATATCTTCATTATCTAAATCTTCATCTTCTAGTTCTTCTTTATCATCTAGCTCTTTTTCAAAAAAGGCAAGAAGTCTTTTGCTGCGAGAAGGATGGCGTAGCTTACGCAGCGCTTTAACTTCTATTTGACGAATACGTTCTCGCGTTACTGAAAAATCTTTTCCTACTTCCTCAAGGGTATGTTCTGATGCAACATCGATACCAAATCGCATTTTAAGTACCTTTTCTTCACGGGGGGTGAGTGTTTTTAATACTTCACGTACGCGATCTTTAAGATCTGAATTTGCGACGGCATCAGCAGGTGATGACTCTTTATCATTTTCAATAAAATCTTTAATGTACGCGTCTTCACTGTCTCCTACCGGAGTTTCAAGTGAAATAGGTTCTTTAGAGATTTTTATGATATTTTTAATTTTCTTTTCATCAAGATTTAATTCTTTTGCAAGCTCAGCATACGTTGGTTCTCTGCCGTTTTCTTGGACAAAGGTGCGTTTAATTTTGTTAATTTTATTAAGTGTTTCAACCATATGCACGGGGACGCGAATGGTGCGTGATTGATCGGCAATTGCACGCGTAATTGCTTGACGAATCCACCATGTAGCGTAGGTTGAGAATTTATATCCTCGTTCAAATTCAAACTTTTCAACCGCTTTCATTAAACCAATATTACCTTCTTGGATAAGATCAAGAAAATGTAATCCACGATTGACGTATTTTTTAGCAATATTTACCACAAGACGCAAATTTGCTTTTGCTAAATTATCTTTTGCTATTTTATCTTGGCGTTGGCAGGTGATAAGTTGATGGTAGTATTCTAAAGCAATTGGTTTAGGAAGGCCAATTTCAATTTCAAGTTTTTTGAGTGATTTGGTGGATGCGCGCATAAGGCTGCCCGTTTCTTCCATTTCACTTTTTTGTTCGGAAGTGAGGTCAGATAATGCTTGAAAATCTTTTAGCTTTTCGTTAGCAGCCTTGATAGCTTCTTCTTTTTCTTCAAATTTATGAATATATTTTTCAAGGCGCTTTGCAAATTTTCTGATTAATTTATTTGAAAATTTAATAGAACGGATTGTTTCACCAATTTTTTCTTTGTTGCTTTTTACTGCATCAAGCATTTCTCTCTTCTTTTTAGGGTCAGAAAGTTGACTGCGGTAGTGATGGTAAATTTTATCCTCATTTTCTATGAGATCTTTGATTCCAAAAATTGTTTGCAGTAGTTGGTTTTTTTCTTCTTCTATTTTTGGCAAATTATCTTCATCAAATTCTGAAAACTGGATAATATCTTTGAGGTTAAGCGTATTTTTTTCAAGTTTTTCACTCATTAAAATGAATTCTTTGTGTAAAAAAGGAAAGTGAGAAATGGCTTGAATAGAATTTATTTTGCTTTGTGAAATTTGATCAGCAATAGCTGTTTCTGTTTTTTTATTTAAAAGAGGTATTTTGCCAATATCGCGTAAATATGACTTGACGCTATCAGCAATGCTCGATTCTGCTTCACGTTTAACTTCACCTTCTTCTTCATCGCTTTCTTCATCATCTTCTTCTTCGACGTCTTCGCCAAATTCGCCGGACTCAAGGCCATAGGTATCAAATTTTGCTTTAAGTTTGATACGTGCCGGTTCTAATTCTTCAAGTTCGTCTTTTTTAAGGGTATTGTTTTCAAGTTCTTCTTGAGTAACAAGCTCAACATTTTCTTTTTCGAAAATTTGTAAAATGTCGTTCATTTCCTGGTCAGTGACATTGTTTTTGTCACCAAAGCTAATAAGCTCTTCGTAGCTCAGGACCCCTGTTTCTTTACTTTTTTCAATAAATTCTTCAATAACCTCTTTGTGAAGGTCGATACCAGTACTACCTTTTTTAACGTTCTTTTTTGCCGGCGCTTTAAGCTTCGTCATTCTTGCCCCCGTTATTTTTTTATCTTAAATTTAAATATCTGATACTACGTTTTTGCCTGATGGTAGAAGTTTGTTTTGTAATATCATGAATTCATGCAAAATAAGAGATACTTTTTCTGAATCGCCTTCTTGTTTTGCTCGAGTAAGTTGTGTTTTGATGTCTTGTACAATAGATTTCCATTGTTTTTTTTGTAATTGTACAAGAAGTTTTTCAAACCCGTGCGCGTCTACAAATTCATTATCTTCTAATAGCAGCTTTCCAACATATTGTTTATTATCATCACTGAGCATATCAAAAAAATTACTAAAAGTGAGCGCATTGTTGTTGTCTTGTGCGTCCTTAAGTTGTGCTACAATTTTATGTAATGGTGAGGGTAGATACTTAATAAGTGGTGTTCGTTCCCCCATTTGTAACAATTGTATATTGTTCATTATAGCACAAAAGATTCGTTTTTCTAGCAAGGAAGGCATTTCCACTGTTGGTTGAGTTTGTTGATTTTGTGATGCAGCATTGGATAATACCGTTGGTTGATCGGTGCGACCGAGCTCTTCTTTCAGTGCAGAAAAAGGAATATCAAATGTTTTTGCTGCTTTTTGTAGGAGAATATCCCGTTTTAAAGGATCATTAATTGCTGCGATTATTGATAAAAATGAACGAGTTATTTGTATTTTTTGCGTAAGTGGCTTGTTGATGAAGTTATTACCAAGTGTTTCGATAAAGAAAATAAAAATATCTTGTGCTTTATGTATGAGCGCGTGCATATCGCCGTGAGTTGTTAAAAAAGAAGCGGGGTCGTCCCCCTGAGGAAGAGTAATTACTTGAAGTTCCAAGTTTACTTGCCAGCACAGTTCAGTAAGGCGTAATATTGCTTGTTGTCCTGCATTATCGTTATCATACACCACAAAAAGGTGATCAGCGTAGCGTGCGAGTTGTTTAAGGTGTTCAATGGTGCACGCAGTGCCCAGTGTTGCAACGGTATTGGGAATAGTATGTTGTACCATCGCCATGCAGTCGGTGTATCCTTCGACAAGAAATATTTTTCCTGTTTCTTGGATACTTTTTTTTGCACGATCAAGATTGAAGAGCAATGATCCTTTGATAAAATATTCATTTTCTCGAGAATTATAATATTTTGCTCGCGTATCATGGTCTTTAAATATTCTTCCGCCAAATCCGCAATATCTACCGAGTGCGTCTTGTATGGGGAAAATAAGTCGTTCTTCAAAAGGGGAGTAAAGTGCTACTCTTCCTTGCGCAAGTATGTTCGCATCAATAAGGTCTTGTGCCAAAATTGATTCTTTTTTCATTGCGTATATAAATTCATTAATAGTAGCGGTTCCACCGGGAAAATAGCCCAAAGTAAAATAGTCGACAATATTTGCTTCAAAATCACGTTTTTTAAAATAGGTAAGCGCGGTAGGGTTTTTAAGCAGTTGCTCATGGCACCAGAGTGCGACCGTTTTGCAGATAAAAAAGTAATGATTTTTCTCTTCTGTTTTTTTTTCTGATGCTTCAAACGAAACGTTTTGTGGCACATCAATACCGTATCGTTCTGCTAATAATTTTGCAGCTTCTTTTTGAGTGCAATTTTCAATTTTTGCAATAAATGATATCGCATCACCAGATAAATGACAGCCAAAACAATAAAAAATTTCTTTATCAGGGCTTACGGTAAATGAAGCTGTTTTTTCATGGTGAAAAGGGCATGTTCCTTTATGGTATGCTCCAGCGCGTTTGAGCGTAACGTATTCATTCACTACGGTGATGATAGAGACGCGTTCTTTAATAAAGCTAAATAAGTTCATGAACTTTTTTACTGTTTTTATGGTGGTATAGTATAAATACTAGTGTAACCTATCATGATACATACGCAATTAATTTTAACTTTTGTTGTTTTTTTCTTTGATCGGGCGATTTTCTTTTTTGAGGGCTTCGTAAGAGTTGTCAGTGGTTTTTGAGATGAGATTTTGAATGAGATAGAATAGAGCGATTAGAACACCATTCTTCATATATCCTCTTTGTGTTTGGTAGCATCGGCTTTTATATTTTATATGCCGATGCCTACGTTAGCACAGTAGAGGTTATTGGTGCAAGTGATAATTGTGGTAGTTGTTATGAAGTTTTTAAGTACTTCATGTAAAGGTAGATGCTTAAGATTCCTAATAAGGATGAAAATCCGATTATTTTTAGAAGGCAGTTATGACGTTCTTTTGAGCTATAATTATTTATATGCTCGTTGAGAGTGATGCTTGATTTTTTCACATTAATGTTTAGTTTCTCTACTGGGCCTTGTAGGATTCTAACGTTGGTATATCCCTGAGGATTGATATTATGTATAGCATTATCAGTTTCCAATGTAGCTTCTTGAATTGGATCATTTTTGTCTTTCCAGGTGTTCTTTATTAGCTCATAGCCTTGGTTAGAGATGTTAAACGAAAGATATTTTTTGGTTTGAAGTGCCGACCCAAATGATTCCTCAGTGAGTAGCAATTTATTGAGAGTTGTTTGACTACATTCGATTTTTCTAGGGTTACTGGATGTAAGAAGTAAAGGATTGTAAGGCGAATCTTCTTCAGGGATTAAACAAATGATCCGTTGGTCATTATCCATTGCATATGCGCATGGTGATATGATTAAAAAAAATAATAAAAAGTGCTTGTAGTTCATAGTATTTAAGTTGCTTTTGTTATTGCGATGTTCGTATGTATTTCATGTAATAAAATAAGATGCCGATAATGCTGCATGCAAAAATGGGAAAAAATATTGCTTTTAGCCTGGCATTACGTTCGTAAGTATTGATAAGAGATTTAAGTTCATTGTGGGTTAATGTTTTTTCTGTTTTTTTTATTGAAAGCATGGCAAGTTTGCCGTCGTTTTGTTCGCCTACTGGCGGCTTAAAATTTGGATTGTTATTTTTCAAAAAAATATTAAGAGCAAGGTCATTACTGCCGTTTGGTTGTTTTACAAGGCCGTTTTCGGATTGTAATTCTTTAGATACTTGAATGTCAGAAAGCTGTTCAAAATTTTTATTTGACATAAAGAATAGCGTGTATTCTGGATTTTGTACTTCAGTCGTGAAGGGACACATGTGTTCCGCTATGAATCGAATTTGTGTTGCTTGACCGCAGAGAATATTTTGTGAATTCGTTTGTTTAAGAAATAGAGCATCCCTCGGCGAGCCATTGGTGGGTATTAAGCAAAAAATGTCTGATTTTTGTACTTGTGAGGCATGAGCGCATTGTAAAGCGATTAAAAGAAAAAGGATAATTTTGTTGTAATTCATAGGCTTTGCGCTTTTTGAGTAAAATTTTACTATTAAAACATATTAATTTTATTATGACAGTTGGGTGCACAATGTCAAAAAATATGATAATTAACTATCTTTTATTTATTCACCTATTTCCACGTAATCACAATTCCAATAGATTTGGAGTATAAGATTGATTATATCTTGTGGGATAGCATTGTCGGGAAGGTTATTTTCTTGGGCATATTGCTGAGCATATTTTTTTAGTGATAACAATGCAGTAATAGCCTGTTTTTTTGTATAGCCCTGAAAAATGACTTTAAAGGGTATATTGAGAACACGATATTCTTTTTCCAATGCGACAAGAATTTTTGTTCCATTGGGTGAAATTGACATTCGCTGTGTTGAATAGGCTTCATTTATATTATTGATCCAATACAATGTATTATCATTATCAATGTTTGTTGTTCCTAAATGTTCCTTTGTTAAGCAATTCCAGTATTCGATAGCATTGTCTGCAGTAAGAAGAGCAAGCACAATGTTATTAGGGTGAAATTTAATTCCTCGATAGGGTATGTAATAAATATTTGCTCGATCAAAAGGTTCAGCTTTATTATCTTTTACCAGGTATATGCGATGATCATCGGACATCATGGCAATCAAGCTACCATCGCTGTTGTATTCTGCTGAAACAGCAGACGCCTTCATATGTTTTGTGATAGTTATAATATTAGGCAATTGATGTTCATAAGAATAGCATTCTGCGTTTGATGTATGATCAACTTTTCCGCATTCTAAAAAAGTGTTTTCTTGAATGGGGTGTGATATAAAATGACGTGCAATAGATTTATTGCCTACATAGCTGTTCAAGTATTCTGTTGCATAACACTCAGATTTATTAGAGCTATCAGGCAATGTAATACCTTTTAGTGAGCAACTTTGACGATAAAAAAGATGTAAAGGATTTTTAGGGCAAAAAGCAATAGGGCGGTCGTGCGGTGCTTCAAATTTAATATTATAATATGATGTGTCTGTTTTTGTGTCATAAATAGTTAATTCATAGGGTTCTGATACAGCGCATAGCGATTTATCCGCATTAACTGCTATGTACCGTGGATAAACAGGGAGCGGAGTTATTTTTGTTGTTTGAGCACTAAAATCAATAAATGCAGCGTAGTCTTTAGTGTTGGCGACGATAAATTTTGTATTTGATATAAATGCGCCGCAAAGAGCTTTATCTCCGGGTGCGGTTTGGATTATATATTGATTATTATCGATTGCCTGTACAGTCATTGAGTTCATGCACACAAGGTGCAGTGGGATTGTTATAAAAAGTAGTGCGAAAATGGCTGAGATTAAATGTTTTTTCATGGTGCTCCCTACGATTAATGTTTATATAATTCTAAATACGTATCAAGTATCAGTTTGATTATATCATTAGGGATGTCATTTTTTTGAGTGTAATCTTGTAAAGCAGCAAATAATATTATTTTTTTTTGTTCTTCTCTTGTGAACCTTGCCAAAAAAGGAACGCTAAAAATAGCGCATAAATCATTGAATGCAGCAATACCTAATGTGCCATCGGGGGAAAAAGATAAACGTTTTGATGGGTAATTATCATGGATTGTTGTTTTATAAGGTTTGCTTTTTATTGGGCGAAGACTTCTATCGACTACCATGATTCCACGTGAACAATCGTAATATTCAATGACGCCTTTATCGGTGAGGGATGCTACTATAACACCGTTAGGATGGAATGCTATAGAAGGGAAACTAAGGTGCTTGTTGTCTTTTTCTTGGATGACGCGAATCGCAACTAAAAAATTTGTACAAGAACGATAAGGATGATCGAGTTCATCGATATATAAGTCTTCATTTTTAGTATTGTAAACAAGTTTGGTGCCATTTTTGTTGTATTCTGCTGAAACAACATCTTTTAGGTTATGATTAATTGGAAGGTAATATTTTTCAGGAATGCATGTAATGCATTGATAATTTTTTGAAGAAATATCTTTTTGTCCAAACTCCATCAATTCTGTTTGCTTTGGATGACATACAAGATAATTGCTAAAAGGCTCATTGGCTATGTCTTTTTTCCAATTAAAAAGAGGTAATTTGTGATTGTGATAGCAGAGTTGGGAATTGAAGCGGTAAAAGAGACAGGATGGGTTTTGTGAATCGAAACAGATAGGAACACGAGATGCAATAGTTTGATTGTGATCAATCGTGTAAAGTTTATCTTCTGTTTTGGTGCAAAATATTTTAATCTGTTCTTTTTCTGATAATGCGCACGAAGATCCATCTTTATTCACTGCAATATCTGATACATAATCTGCGGGATGAACTTTTATTTCTTTTTCTGGGTAGCGTAGATCAATAAATGAATAACTTTTGTCTCCCGCAATTAAAATTTTTTCGTTGTCTATAAAAGTGGCTAATTTTATGTTAAATAAGTGAGAGGTTTCAGTGATTTGGGTGGTTTTTGGCGTAATAACATAATTGTTATATCCGGTTTTTTCAACAATGATTGATTCGTATTGATGATTATTGGAATTATTCATGCATGCCACGTTGAGTGGAGTGATTATAAAAAGTAGTGCGAAAATGGCTGAGATTAAATATTTTTTCATAATGTTTCTTTCGAGTGATTTTTGTGTATGATTTGCCTATTTTTATCCAATGAAAATATTAATCAAGGTTCCAATATATTTGGAGTATAAGACTGATTATATCTTGTGGGATAGCATTGTCGGGAAGGTTATTTTTTTCGGCATATTTTTGTGCATATTTTTGTAATGATAATAATGCGGTAATAGATTGTTCTTTTGTATCACCTTGTAAGGCAGCGCTAATGGGTACATCGAGGATAAGACATATATTGTGTAATGCAGCAATATTTTTTTTTCCGTTGGGTGAAAAGGCAAGGCGTTTAAGTGGCTGATCATCTTTAATGATTTCCATTTCTTTTAATGGATCAAGATCGATTTGTGCAACTTTTTCTTTGGTCAAACAGTTCCAATATTCAATGATATTGTTGTAGGTGAGTAAAGCAGCAATTACTTTATTAGGGTGAGGTGTGATTGCTTGATAAGCAGGTGAATTTGGATCGTGGTTAATATTGAGTTGGAAAGGTTTATTGTCATTTGTGTTTACTGTTTTGTTCACCACTAAAATTCCTTGATCGGCAGTGTTAATAATAATCATGCTGCCATCGCTGTTGTATTCTGCTGATAAAGCATTTTCTTGAATGTAGTAATGGGTTGTTGTAATAGTAACACCCGGCGATATTTCTGTAGGATTGATGAAATATTCATAGCATTTTTTATGACTTGCGTTATCGCTTTGTCCACATTCTAGGAATGTATTTTCTTGAATAGGATGAGATACAAAATAATGAGCAGTTGATTTGTTGGGTATAAATAGTTCCAAAAGTTTTGCTTTATTCTTGTTTGATAAGTCTTCATATACCAAAAGATTGTCATGGCGACACAAAGATTGTTGTAGATTTTTTGGGTCACAAGTAATAGGGCGTTTTTTGGTGCTTACTGTGTTAAAAGTAGATTGATACTGAAGATCATCTGTTTTTGTATCATAAGCTTTTAAATGTTGTGCTCCTGACAAAAGACATAACGATCGATCTGCATTAAGCGCAATATCCGATGCTCGTATGAAATTATGACTTATGGTGGTTGGTGTTGCTGAAGAAAAATTGATGATATAAAGGTAATTTATATTGGCGATGGCAAATTTTGTCTGAGATATTGATGCAACGCATTGAGGGTGAGAAATTATAATTTCGCCTTTATTGTTTATTGTTACTTCTTGTTCTGGATCTGTATGCATACATATTAAGTGCAGTGGAGTAATTATACAAAGAAATGCTAAAAAGATTGATATATAGTGTGTTTTCATGATTATTCCTTAAGCAGATGTTTATTTTTATGGCAAAGTAAGTATAGAAGAGTAATAAATATTGAGCAATTAGTTGTTATGAAAAATGGTGGTTAAATTTGTTGTTTTTCCTATAGGAAAATAATTGCTTAAAAATAAATTGTATTAACAAGTTTAATATTTACTATACAATAATATTTTGTATTACTATTCAACATAATGTATAAGGGTGACCGCATGAAGAAGATTGTATCGTTGAGTTTGTTGGGATGTTTTTTGAGTGTTTATCATGATGCGCAGGGGATGTATAACAGGTCATTTGCAAGAGCAGCAGAAAAAAGAGTTATTAAATCTGAATTAGCGTTTGAAAAACGTCGGAGAAATGATGCGCTAGGAGAGCTTTGTAAAGTTTATCCTGATGCTGAAGAGATGCATACGGAATGGATTGTTGACGGGGGTTATGCGAATAAGAATGCAAAGAAATGGTTAGATGATCAAAGATATGATACATGTGGAAAGCTTATTGACCTGATTTATAAAAGTTGTGATAAGCGGTCTGAATCTGAATTAGATAAGGCGAGTGTAAAAAAAATTGCAACATTAGAGATATATTTTGATGAATGGACAAATGTTGATGATGCATCTAACAAAAAGTTATTGAAAGATGCGCTTGTATTAGCAGAAAAACGACTTGATAAAGATAAACAATAATGAAAAAAATATATATTTTGATTTGGTTCTTATGTAATTACAGTTGTTTTTATGCCATGAATAATGGAGTTGCACTTGATAGAGGTGTAGTAAATCAAAACATTTTATCGTTGCAAGAGATGGCAATGACGCAAGTTCTTGTCAATATAGAAAAGAGTAGCGATGAAGAGTTAAATGAAATCATTGAAGGAAAAAGTAAATATAATAGGGCATCTAATTATGATGATCTTATGCGATCTGTTATGGCAAAAAAGCCAATAGGAGAGCAGTATGTTTCTCATAAAGTTAATGGATGGGAACCTGGTTTTAAGCGTGTAACATTTGATTCAATGAGCAAGCAATGTGTTTTTTCTCATTACGAAGCACATCGACAAGGATTATTTGTGTGCGATTTTAATGAGGGTAAGATAGTGACGCGTAATGATGCTGCATTCTACTATGATTCTATTAAATATAGTCCTTCTGGGAACGTTATGATGTGTCGACGTTGGAATGGAAAGTACGATTTATTATCCCATGATTTAAAAATTATGAAAACTGATGTGGCGGGCAAGAAGCGTCGTGTTTTGGATTTCTGTATTAGTGACGATAAGTTTGTTTTTGAGCATGATAAAAATGGTAAACGTATTGAGTCTGTTATTGATGCACAAGGGAATGTTTTGATGGAGGCTGATCTATTTCAGTTTTCATCAGATGGTCGTGTGATGTTAAAAAAAGAAGGTGAAAAGTATATTGTATGCAAGGATGGGGATATTAAGACAATATATTTGGATGTACGTTATGGTCAGTTGAGTAAAAGTGGAAAGCAGCTCTTTCTTCAGTATACAAATGGAGAATGTACGGTTATTGATTTTTGTTCAAAAAGCGAGCAAAAATTACATTTTTTATATGGTTGGCACAGTAATGTTCGTTTTAGTACAAATGGCTTGTACGTGATTTTGCATGACATAGCTAATAGTAGAGATGTTGTTATTGATATTAACGCAGGATTAGCGTCTTATCTTCCTTTTGAAGCTGCAACAAATTTAGTGTTTGATGATGAATATATTTGTATTTTTCCTCGAAATAGTTATGGATTCTCAGTCAAAATTGCTGATTTATTTAGAGAGGACAATCAGGGCAAGTCTTTTATTTGGTGTATTCAGAATAATTTAGCTAAAAAATTCAATTATGGTTCTGCATGCCTTAGTAAGACAGGAAAAAAGATTGTCTTTGTTGGTGATGAAGATAAACAGTGTTCGTTTAAAGAACTTATGGGAGATGGGATTAATCAGGAGCTAACATTTAGCAATGTTACGAAGGCACATTTAAGTCCTTGTGGAAGCATATTGATACTTTTTAAAGAAGATAAGACGTGCGAGATTGTGCGGCCTTGTAATAATTTTAGTAGCTATGCGTTGAAATGTCTTTTAGAGAAAAAATAAGTTTAGGTGCTTGAAGATTTTTTGCGATATAAAAAGATGGCGGTTAGATTTTTCAATCAACCGCTATTCTTAAGAAATTTTTTGGTAAGTCTTTGAAAAGCGTGAAAGAAGTGCATATAAAGTAAGAGCGATACTAAAGATTGTTAAAGCAACGTATTGGTGAAAAGAAAAGAGTGAATTACTTATTGCTATGCGGTCGGCGCGTAAAAAATCTATAAAAAAGCGTTCCATGCTACTGAGCATAAGATACATGCAAAAAAGAAGTCCTGGTTTTTTAAATGTATGTTGTGCATAAAAGTACATAAACATGAAGATGCACAGGAGTGCCAAAGAACTATACAATTGCGTAGGATGTACGTATACACCCCAGTGAGCGATAGTGTCTGGGTTGGTGTAGATAATACTTAAAAAACTTGTTGTTGTGGTGCCATGACAGCATCCAGCAAATAAACATCCCAAACGGGCAATTGATTGAAATAATGGCGCGTAAATGGCGGCAAGGTCAAAAAGGGGAAGTATTGGAACCTTTATTATTTTTAAATAGAGTGGGGTAATGAATATCACGCCTAAAATGCTTCCTAGTGCAGAAAAACCACCATGCCATATCATAAAAGGATCGTACCAGCGAGAATAAAGGTGAGGTTCTGATATAACGGCGAGAAAGCGTCCTCCAAAGATGCCTGCAAAAATACAGATCGTTATAATGTTATTAAATGTGTGATCAAGATTAAGAAGCGCAAACTTTTTGTTACGCTGCATTGCATAGGTACTTATTATGATACCCAGTGCTATAAAAAGACCATAGGTGTTTATTGAACAGGCGCCGTAGAGTGTAAATAATTTATAACTGGTTGGTATGTGCATAATAAACGTAGCTTTCTTTAGTCCTACTACACCAAGGTTGCGTAGGACAGGGCGAAAGTAGAGCCTGCCCTTCGTAGCCCTACTACGTTAAAACTACGTAGGGCGAAGTAGGGTTGCATTATCGATAATTATTTTGTGATCTTCAAGCCATGAAAATGATAGCGATGCAGTGGTTATATTTTCTTTCATAGTATAAGAAACTTTTTTTCCACCTTTACGCATACCATTCATAAATGAATAATCAAAAGTAATAACTAAAGGATCGTTTATGTTGGTTAACGTGTAGCTTTCGCCTATGTTAACTTTTGTATCGTTGATAGATAGTGTAAAGTTTTCGGGTGAATAAGTGCCTGTCCAATGTTTATATTGAAGCATTTCTGGAGTGATGTTGTTGGTGATGGTGATCATCTCTTTTTTACAAGATATTGCTTCATCTTTTTGTTGAGCAATTGCTGGTATTTCAGGGATAGTGCTGGTTTGAGCGGCATTGGAGCTTTCTACTTCAATTTCACTTGATGCAAGAATTACTACAAAATAAAAAAGTAAGAATATCATGAAAAATGCCTCACTACAAATTACTGTATGCTGTTTTTTGTTCTAGTTTAAGTCTAAAAATAAGTAATGAAAGTGCAGCTGGGGTCATGCCGGGAATAAGTGCTGCTTGTGCTAAATTGTTTGGCTTGTGCTTGGTTAATTTTTGCTGCAATTCTTTTGATAATCCGGGCATTTCATCGTAGCTAAAATTAGCAGGAATAAACATTGTTTTAAATAGTTCAGATTTTTTAATCTCATTTTTTTCGCGCACAATATAGGGTGCATAACGAATTTCTGCATGCACTGTTTGTAGCGCTCGTTGTGAAAGTGGTACGGTAATATGTTCTAGTAATTTTTCTTTATTATCTTCAGATTGACCAAAAACACGTAATAGTTCTTGGCTATCAAATTTTGCATACAATTGTTCTATTGCTTGTTCAATCGTTGCTTTTTCTGCAAGAAAATCGGCATATAATTCATCACTAATCATACCCAGTGCGTGTGCTTTTTCTGTTAAGCGTAAAAATGTATTATCTTGTCGTAAAAGTAAACGACGTTCTGCGCGTGACGTGAACATGCGATAGGGTTCATCAACGTTCATGCTGACAAGATCATCAATCATAACGGCAATATAACTTTCATTACGATCAAGAATAAAAGGAGATTTTTCGTGTGCTTTTAAATGCGCGTTAATACCTGCGATGATACCTTGTCCTGCTGCTTCTTCATACCCTGTAGTGCCATTAATTTGCCCCGCTAAAAAAAGACCAGCGATTGATTTTACTTCTAGTGAGTGGTGCAATTGATTAGGAAAGACAAAATCATATTCTACGGCATAGCCTGCTTTGGTAATTATTGCATTTTCAAAACCAGCGATTGTTTGAATATATTGTAGTTGTACGTCTAAAGGGAGTGATGTTGAAATTCCATTGGGATAAATTTCATCAGCATCAGCGCCTTCTGGTTCGACAAAAACATGATGTGATTTTTTTTGTGGAAAGCGGTGTATCTTATCTTCAATTGAGGGACAATAACGCGGGCCGATACCAGAAATGTTGCCACTGTACATTGCGGAACGGTGGAGATTATTTTCAATCACTTGATGTGTTTTTTCGTTAGTGTGGGTAATATAACACGCGTGCGTACTGTTCGTTTTATGAGGATAAAACTCGTATAAATAGTCAAGGTTGTCAGGTTCCTGATATTCCATTTTTGAAAAATCAAGGCTTGATTTTAAAAGGCGCGGAGGAGTTCCTGTTTTGAGTCTACCAAGACGTAAGCCTGCATTACGTAAAAATTGAGATAATCCGGTTACTGCTTGCTCGTCACGCCGTCCAGCAGAAAAGTTTTTTTCACCAATATGACACAACCCGTTTAAAAATGTTCCGGTAGTTAAAATGACTGCTGCGGTTGTGTAAGTATGCGTGCTGGTAACAACAGCTTTTACTTTATTATTTTCATCAAGCACAATGTTTTCTGCCACACCACCAATTATAGTTAAATTTTTAAGTGCAAAAAGACGTTCTTGGCTGAGCGTGCTGTAAGCATATTTATCAATTTGAAGACGAAGGCCTTGTACCGCGGAGCCTTTTTTAGTGTTGAGCATGCGTGCTTGAAGATATGTTTTAGTGCATAATTCTGGCATAAGACCGCCAAGAGCACTAATTTCAAAAACAATATGGCCTTTTCCTACGCCACCAATTGCAGGGTTGCAGGGCATCAGGCCAATTTTTTTGGGATCTAAAGTAATAAGAAGAGTTTTTGATCCCATTTTTGCTGCGGCATGCGCGGCTTCTATGCCAGCATGGCCGCCGCCAACAACAATAACGTCATAATCATATTTGTTTGTGTTCATAATTAATAAAGGTACTTGCCCTACGAAGCCTTGTGCGAAGTAGGGATAAAATAGGTTTAAAATAATAAAAGGTGCGTCAAAGCACACCTTTTATTGTAAAGTTTACTGTATTGTTGTTGCTAAGACAAGCATTGTTGCCATTGGGTACTAATAATATTATTGTGCTGGATTAAGGTTCATTCGTGTAGTAAGTCCTGAAAGGAGTGTAAAGCTGCTTTTTTTATTCCACTCCGCGTTTTTTTTGGCAAGAACACCAATAAGTTGTTCAATTACTTGCGCAGCATCATTATCGTTAGCTGCAAGCGCTGCTTCATGAAGTGCTGTTAACTTTGTTTGTATACTGCTAAAAATAACTTCAGAATTAAACACTCTTTTAATATCACCAACAAATTTGGTCGTTTGATCAGGTTTACCATTATATTGATTAATTATTCCATAAAGTGCATTAAAATGCTTATGTACTTCCCGTCCTAAGTTATCAATAAGCATGGTGAATGTATCAGTTTTACCTGAGCGCGTGATATTTTCTATTTTACTGTGAAAATCAGTTAATATATTGCGGATCTTTATGCAACACTCGTTGTAGGGTGCATCACTGTTTGGATTGAAAAATTGTGTTGTTTCTTGTTCAATTTTGAGAAATGACTGTCCAATATTTTTAAGATGTACTACGTTACTTGAAGCGAGTGAATAACCATATGTCATTGTCAATACACTTACCATTACAACAGTCAGCCTTTTTTGTATTGCTTTAATAAATTTCATAAAGAACCCTTTTATGGTTAAATATTCCGCTTTTATATGTTGTTTTATGCTTTTTAAGCTCATATTACTAGTGTGCCAGGAGTGGGGAAACACGTCAAAAGGCCTATAAAGACCTTGAATTAATCGCTATTTTCGTTATCCTAGACCACATAAGTTATATTTTTTTATAGACACCTATTATAGCGCATGATATACCACTTTTCATTTTATTTGAAGCATTATTGGCCTATTTTTAGCGTTTTACACTACGTGAGCGTGCGATCAGTGGCAGCGTTACTATCATCTTTTGGCATGTTTTTGTTGTTTGGAGATTGTTTTATCAGCATTGCACGGCGTTTTTTTCGTTCAAAAGCACGTGAATTGACGCCTGAATCGCATAAAGCGAAGGATAACATGCCTACTATGGGTGGTGTGTTCATTGTAGCAATTGCCATTGTTAATGTGCTTTTATGGTGCGATTTAACGCGATTGTCTATTTGGATCTTTCTTTTTTGCTTTGTAGGTTTTGGGGCAATCGGTTTTTGGGATGATTGGTATAAGATTCGTTATAAAAAGGGTATTTCTGCTGGTTTTAAGTTTAAATTGCAATTGTTAGTGGCGAGTATTACGGCTTTTAGTCTTTTAAAAATGCCATTTTTTTCAACGCAGCTGGTTTTTCCTTTTTTTAAGCAGTTACAACCTGATTTAGGTTTTTTCTTTGTTTTTTGGGCTATTTTTGTGCTTGTTGCCTGTAGCAATGCAGTAAATTTGACTGATGGCCTTGATGGTTTAGCAATTGGGTCATTATTGCCTAACTTTGCTACTTTTTCATTGATTTGTTACATTGCCGGTCATTTTATTATTGCTCAGTATTTACAGATTCCTTTTGCGGGAACAGCAGAATTGACCATAATCGGTTCAATTTTGATTGGCACATCATTAGGTTTTTTATGGTACAATACCTATCCAGCGCAAATTTTTATGGGAGATGTTGGTTCTTTGGCATTAGGAGCTGCGCTTGCTTTAATGGCTTTAATGGCAAAGCAGGAGATGATTTTAATTATTTCTGGCGGTTTATTTGTTTTAGAGACTGTTTCGGTGATTATGCAGGTTTTTTCGATGCGGTTTTTAGGAAGAAGAATTTTCAAAATGGCGCCCATTCATCATCATTTTGAGTTGATGGGGTGGCAGGAGTCGAAGATTACGGCGCGTTTTGGTATTATTTCATTAATCTTATGTTTATTGGCCTTAATTACCTTAAAAATTAGATAATTTTTTCATTTTTTTTGTTTTTTTATCTTTTTTATCTGCTCTTGATTCCTTTTTGGTGTGTGAAAATTTATGGTTTTTTTCGTGGAGGTGTTCTTGCCAACACCTCCACACCTCCGGGCACAAACGTTCCCTTTGATCCCTCCATTGCCGGCTGAACTCGCAGCCCAAGTCTGCCAAAGCGCAGCCTAGACTGCTCAAACAGCAGCACTGTCAAGGTACTTCATTATAATTTTTGCTAAGAAGCAAAATAAATTGTTTCCGAATCTTTTTTCAAGCAATAGCAATTGCATTTTCACGAACAAGATTAAGAAAATAAGTACATCAGTAGGCGTCATGATGGATTGGGCTGCTTTTGCGTGAAAACGTTTTCACATTTTCACTAACTAAATTTCCTGCCGAAGGCAGTAAAAAATGAGTACCTTGACAGTGCTGCTGTGTGAGCAGTCTAGGCTGCGCTTTGGCAGACTTGGGCTGCGAGTTCAGCCGGTAATGGAGGGATCAAAAGGAACTGTTTGTGTCCGGAGGTTTGGAGGTTTTGACAAGAAAACCTCCATGAAAAAAACCATAAATTTTCACACGCCAAAAAGGAATCAAGAGCAAAAAGTTAATGCTCTCTTTTACATTCTTTAGAAATTAAATAGAGTACAATCCCTATTACCATTGCACCACTAAATATACACAACGGCTTACTATTCCCCATACACCACATGGCATACAAAGACGCGGATAATAAAATTAAACAATTTATAAATCCTAAAACAGCAACAACAACACTCTTTCTTCTCTGCATTAACACTATAATAAGTCCAATAATACTCAACGAATACGTACATGTTGAACCAAATGCACTTAGCTGCTGAAACGTTGTTTGTTCACCAGCAATAATAATCATATAAATAAAAGAAATAAACGCTTGTGCAAGAACACACAAAAATGGAATACCAAAGCGATTGCGTAGCATAATAACATTGCTAAACCATGCAACATGTTTTTGTTCTGCAAGTGAATATAAATTCCACATATTTGAATAGATCATACCAAGGCCAGCGCTGAGAGCAGAAAGTGCAATAGCACCATGAATAACATGACCAAGAATGTTGCGTGCGGTGTCACTAATGTTGAAAGCATTAATGAGCAAGGGGAATGCGCCGCGATAATCTGTTTGTGCTGCAAGGTCAGTTCCTAGTATTGCATAAAAGAGTGTTTGGTATGCTACATAGAGCATAACAACAATACCGTATGAAATAAGAACAGCACGCGGGCCATTTATTTGTGGATTTTCTATATTTCTACTAATTGAACATGCAGCTTCAAAACCAAGCATTGCGTGAAGCACTAAAGGAATAGTCGCAGGAATTCCTGACCATAGTTGATGAATTGGTTCTAAATTTGCTGCATTAAAAAAAATGATTCCAGCAATAATGACAAGAAAAAGAGGAAATAGTTTTAAGATCATTAAATAACGCTGAATAGAACTTCCCGTGCGTATATTAAGTAAACTTAATGACGCAAGCATGCTTAAAATTATCATATCAAGCATGAGCGTGTCGCAGCACGCAAGTGCAGGAAATGTTTTTTGCATTAAGAGTACAAAAACATGGATAACTAACGTTGCTGATGATAATTTTGTTACAAAATAACACCATGCGTTAATAAAACCCATAAAAGGGTTTAATGATGTGCTACAAAATGAGTAAAAGCTGCCACCGGGATATACAGAAAGTAGTTGTGCAAAACAAAGAATAAGAGGGAGTAGTAATGTGCCAACAATTGCGTAGCTCAATCCACCTAAAATACCCGCGTGCTGTGCAAGCTGCGTAGTATTAATAAAAATTCCTGAACCAATAATAATGTTTAGATTAATAATAATGGCAGCACTGAGTGATAATTGAGCTGTGTTGTTAGACATAGATTAATCCCTTTATAATCCGTGTTTATTTCAGTGTGCAGCAGTGATGTAAAGTGCAATTGACCCTGCAACTGATGCATTTAAACTTTCAAAACCACCAGGCATAGAGAGTGTCATTTTTTCTTCACATTGACCGACGCGTTTACGTGCAAGGCCATTGCCTTCATTGCCAACAACAATAAGAGCGTTACTTAAGTCAGTATCACGAGGATTATTTGTTTGAGAAGTAATAAGTGCGCAGAGTGGAATAGTACCTTTATTTTCTAATAATTCTTCCCAGCTGATGCAAAATATATTGATCATGCCAATTGCGCCAGCGCTTGCTTGTACAACTTTTGGGCTCCATGGATCAACGCTTTCAACAAAAACTGCAGTTTTTTTATTCATTGCAACGGCAGTACGCAATAAAGTTCCTGCATTTCCCGGGTCTTGTATCTCAACCATAACAATACCAGAACTTATTAAATCGTATGATGGCTGTTGTGGAATGGCGAATGTTGCTAGCATACCGCTTGGTGATTTTACTGTGCTCATTTTTTCTAAAATTGATGTATGCACAATAATAATCGTTTCATCATTTGCTAATTTTTTTGCATGAGCAAGTTCTTCTTCGACAATGAATAGATTAAGAGGTGTGAGGCCAGCTTCAATAAGAGTGGAAATGGTACGTTCACCTTGAGCAATAAATTCATTGCATTCAGTGCGGTGTTTTGAGCTGTGTAATTTTATAACATGTTGAATAAGGGAGTTGGCATTTGAAGTTATTTTTCTGATCATTTTTTTCGCCCAGGTAATTGTATAATAACGTATATGTTAAGTAAAAGTATTTCTTATAATGAATCATCTAAAATTTTTCGTCTATAGTTCTGCATTAATTGCACCATAAAATGAAGATTATGGATTGTTGCGAGAGTGTAAAGTGTTAATTCTCCTGCTTTGAGTAAGTGGTGCAAATAGGCGCGTGTAAAATTTTGACAGGTGTAACAGGTGCAGTTATCATCAACAGGGCGGAAATTATTGCGATTGTTTGCATGAGCAATTTTAACGTATCCCTGTGTGGTGAAAAGTAAACCATGGCGTGCGCAACGCGTTGGATGAGAACTATCAAAGGTATCAATACCAAGTTCTATGCATGGTTGAATAGATATCAAATCGCCAATGCCAAGTAAATGATTTGGTTTATCGGTTGGGAGCAGCGGCATGGTAAAACTGAGCATATCAATCATTTCTTCTCTGTTTTTTCCCATGCTTCCGCCGATAGAAAAACCATCAAAAGGTAGTTGTGTTAAATAATCACAACTTTTTTTTCTTAAATTTTTATCAATACCACCATGAATAACCGCGTACATTGCTTGATTTTGTGGATTGTGTAAATGTGCATCTAAAGAACGTTTTTCCCAGCGGTGAGTGCGCTCAAGTGATGCTACTAATTTTTGTTGATCAATATGATACGGTGGCAATTCGTCAAAGGGAATAATAATATCAGCACCAAGATCTTTTTGCGCAGCAATTGATGTTTCTGGCGTCAGTAATATTTTTGTTCCATCGCGGTATGAACGAAACAAAACACCTTCTTCCGATGTTTTTAGCACTAAATTATCGCCTTTTTTCTGCCCACGACTTTTTAGCTCATCTTTTACCGTGCCGTACGCTAAACTAAATACCTGAAATCCACCAGAATCGGTAATTATAGGCATTTTACGGTTCATAAAGGTGTGCAAGCCACCAGATTTTTTTATGATTTCGGTTCCTGGTTGGAGCATAAGATGATAAGTGTTGCAAAACATGAGTTGTAAGCCAATGTTTTCTACAGTTATAGGATCAAGGGCTTTCATGCAGGCATTTGTTCCAACGCCGACAAAATTTGGCGTGTCGATTATGCCGTGTGGCGTGTGGATGCGGCCTACGCGAGCGCGTGATTTTTTTGATGCGTGAATTATTTCGAATTTAAAGTATGACATTATGTTTTATGGTTTTTAGGATTTACTATAGGATAATTATAGCAGAAAAAAGGGGAAATGTGATTTTTGCTTTTGGTAGGGTATTGTTTTTGTGGTAAAAAATTTAAAAAATGATAGAGTTGTATTGATGATTTGTAATAAATTGATGTTTTTTTGAAGGTGTTTTTTATGAAAAATAGATTCGTTGTGCAACTTTTTGGGCTGTTTTGTGTGGCAAGTGCTGGTTTTTTATTTGCAGGACAAGAGCAACATGTTTCTTTGATAGAGGTGCGTATGAAGCATGAAAGAACCCGTGCATCGCACGATCCACAGTATGGTATTACAAGAAAAGAGTTTGTTGCGGTGACATCGCAAAAATTGGATGAAGATAAAGCCCTTCTTGCTGTAGATATGAAACAGTTGCTTTCAGGTGATGAGAAGGCAAAAATACCTAATGATGGCATATCAATCAATGGAAACACGCGCTTTTTTAATGATTTGCAAGATAAAAACAGTTCAGTAAATGCGAGCAGTGCAGATTCAGATCAGGCATGTAAAGTATGGCCAATGAGAGAGATGTATTGGTTGCGTGATGGTTTGAGTTATTCTTGTCGTTTAGGAGGAGATATTGATGAATCTCGTCCTAAATTAGCAGATAAGATAAAATCTTTTTTGTGTTCTGATGACAGGTCGTAGTTTTGGTTTAAAAGACGTAGGCGCGATTATAACTTCTTTGGTGGGGCCGAAGTTTTTTTATGAACTTGCCTTAGGAGATGATTGCTTTGTTGATTCGAAAACGCAAACTCCTGATACTATTTGGCGGAGAATGGAGAAGTATACTAATAAGATTTATGTTTTTGCGTTTGTGGCGCTCGTATTAAAAGGTTTTTACTATTCATTACAGCAGTCGTTGAAAGTATAAAGTTATATTTTTTAAGGTTTTTATGAAAAAAAGTTTGTTTTTTGTCGCTTTTATTTTTGTTTGTTTATTGCTTAATGTTCGGCATGCATTTTCAATGAATAATAATGGGCGTAATGATGTGGAAATATTAAAAGAGCTGAATGTCTTTACGGCTCAACATAATCGAGATATAAAGAAATATGAATTTGCGCCAAATGAGATAATTAAAAACAATGGACAGCGGCATAACGCTTTCTTATTTGCAATGCTTAATTCTACTGTTGATATGCAGAGTAAACTCTTGAAAAGTGAATTTAAGCTTGATAGAGATATTCAGACAAGAAATAGGTTTGTTAAGACCGAAACAGATTGTAGTAGCAATTGCTCTAGAAGTAATTTTTTGTTGGTTTCTAAGGATAGTAAAAATAACTACAATTATATTGGGCAATATTCTTGTATCACGCCAGAAGAATTGTTGAACAATATTAAATCAAAGCAATTTAAGGAAGATAGGGGATTTATTGTGAAACAACAATATGATCCTTTTTATTCTAATGAAGTAATTAAAGAGTATAATTACTTGCCTCTATCAAAATTCTTATGGCGCTATAGATTCATGATTTCTGTCCATGGGATATTGGGTATAATTGGAGCATTATTTGCTGTTTTCGGTTATGAACGTTGCATGTATAGGCGTTGAACTGCATAAAAGTTTAGTCTAATTTTTTTTGATACAAAAAATGAGTATCCGGGGTTCTTGGATCAATGGTAACTAAACCTTTATTACAAAAATCCCGTTTTTCATAAAATTTTTGTGTTGCATCATTTGCGTAAGCAAGCGTTGTTAATTCGCACATTGTTACATCAGTATCATTTTTATAAGCTTCAAGTGCATGATTTAAAAGAGCGGTTCCAATACCTCGTTGTCGTGATTTTTTATTTGTTGCAATAAAATGAATATAAACACGTTTGGTGGTGCTATCCCATTGATTTGTTTGTTTTTCAAAATCGCATAATCCACAAATTTCTTGAGTGTTTTTATCGCAAGCAACAACTATTTGATGATCATCATGATTGTTTTCAATTGCACTTTCATAGCCCCATTTACGCAGTGCAACATATTCAGCCAAAAATTTATCAAGTTGGCCGCTGGTAATGATAGGGTTATTTTTGTATCCGGATTCTATGATTGGTTTAAAATCTTCTTTAAAAACGGTTTCTGTCATTTTTCCGAGTGTATTTAACTGTTGTTTAGTCGCATTTTTTATGACAATTGCTGTTTGTGGCTGTTGACTACTGTATAGCAGCGACGTTATTGAGCATAGTATTATACTTATGAATGTATTATGTATGTTCTTCACTTTTGTTACCTTTTTTTACATGAATTTGATTTCATTCATTTCAGGTATACTACTAAAGAAGGCTATTTTCAAGATGAACGTGCGTGATTTGTTCTATTAAAAATAATGCGTGAAAACGCAATGAATGGTGTTGCTAAAATAATACTTACTAATTTTATGGTATAACTCACAATAATAATATGGCCAATGTTTTCGACTAAACCATACAATCCTAAGAAACTAAAAAGTACCGTGTCAATCAATTGGCAAAAGGCGATTGATGCATAATTGCGTGCGACAAGAAAGCGATTATCGAATTTCTTCTTTAATAATCCATATACATAATAATCGAGTAATTGTACAAAAAGATACACGAGTAATGATGCAATGGTGATGCGTGGCATCAGGTGTAAAATAGGTACAAAATGCTGTTGCATGGTATCAAAATTATTCGGTTGGTACCACAGATGTATTTGAGAAGCGATTGTATAAAAAATAAGAATAAAAAAATTGATCCAGATAGCTTTTTTTGCGATATCTTTTCCAAAATATTCCTGAAGTAAATTAAGGCTTAGTGTTGCACCAACGGTGAAAGCATCAGCGCATGTGGCAGAAAACCCAAACAATGTGATGTTTTTGATAACAAAGAGGTTGGCAAGTAAGCACTGTACGCTGACGAACGCCACCAGGCCGTAGCTACCCAGTGCAAGGGCTATGAGCGTTGCACAAGTGACTGTTATTGTATGTACAATAAAGATGATTTCGTTTGTCATGCGTAGGGACCATTTTTCATTGTTATGCTTTTCTGATACAGTATAAATAATAAATAGGACATTGCAACGTGATGGTTATGAAACGGACAGAGACTCTTTATTGGTAAAAAAATATGAAATTGAAAATAATAGTATTGGTGATGTTTTTAGGGTTATCGGGTATTTTTTTTGATAACGAGTGTACGCAGCAGCGGCTTACGCAAATAAAGCCGCAGGATGGCATAAGTACTATAAGCAGTAAGCATGATAAAAGCTTAGTAAAAGGGCTAGCTTTTGGTGGCAATATTGTTGTTGGTGTTGCGCGTATTGTGCAGTCGTCTCAGGATTTTCATAAAGTATGTTCGGGTGATATTTTGGTAACAAAAACAACGAATGATGAATGGCTTGTGGTGATGAAACGCAGTGCAGGAATTATTACTGATAACGGTGATAGCTGTTCACATGCTGCATTGTTTGGTAAGAAAAATTCAATTCCCGTGCTTGTTGGAGCGGGTGATGCAACAGAAAAAATAAAAGATGGGGATTTAATTACGCTTGATTGTACGCATAATGTCTTCGGTTATGTGCATAGTGCGAAAAAGCAGGGTGCGGGGCATAACGCTGTGACAACGCAAAAAATTAATGGTGGTGGTTTTTGTAGCACATTTGATTGCGCAAGTCCTGATCAAGGTAGTGGTGTTGCGGTAGGTGAAGCAAGTAAAAGTAGTGGCATTATTGCAGGTATTGATAATGTGATACTGCACGATGCGGTAGCAGAAGACAGCGTAAGCAGCAACACTGGAGCACAACTACAAAATAATGCATCATCGCATGTTGTTTTTATTACGCGCGAGCAGGTTAATAGAGTACACGGTGATTTTGTTAGTCATGTGGTATCCAATCAAAGCAAAATGAATAAACTTCGATGGATGCCGTTTGGTGCAGGAGAGTTGGCCATTAATGCGGCGGTTGGGGGGTTAATAGGTGATTTTGCCGTTCAGTGTGTACCGCTTTCTTATAGTTTTTTTGATCAATCTGAAGCATATATAAAAGCAATTATTAAAGATTTGTTACTTGATTATAACATCACGTATATTAATCAGATTTTTGAAAAATGTGGAATAACTTCAGCAAAATCAAAAACAAAAGGTTTGAGAAATACCGTTGCTCGCATTGCTCATGAACAGCACATTGCAACAATAGCATTGCCTGAAACTGCACAGCGAGAAGTGTTAAAAAATGATCCTAAAAGTTATAAAAAAATAGTTGATCAGAAAATGGTTGATCAAAAAAAATGTCATGAATTAATAGCGGCTGGAATGTTTGTTGATTATTGGTTGTTCGAAAAACACGTGTAAACTTATAAAAAACCGTGCGTAGCACTCAAAAACACGCGTAAATCTATAAAAAATTGTGCGCAGCACTTAAAATAATGGGTAATCTTTGAAGCCAACAAGCTGGCATTCGGGTTGTGGCAAAATATTATATTGTGTTTGTACCAATTTTTGCATTTCGCGTGCAACGGCAATAATATCAGCGCTTGTGGCATTGCCGGTATTAATAATCATATTTGCATGTTGATGAGAAACAAGAGCATCGCCAATTTGTAGTGTTCCTTTTACACCAATTTTATCAAGATAATAAGCAACAAAAATAATTTTTTTATTGTTGATTTCTAATGACACTTCTTCGGGTAAAAAATTTCTAAAAAAGCTGCCGCACGTAAATGCTTGGGGGTAACGGTGTGCGCGGTGACGAATTATTTCAGTTTTGCGTCCTTGTGCAAAAGCGGTCTGTTCGCTGCTAGCGCGCGTGAGTTTGAATGTTGCTGATAATAAAAAATAATCTTGTTTTTGTAATTTTGAATCATCATAGCCAAAATTGAACCATTGTGCGTCGACGGTATGGATGGTTCCATTTTTTTTATGAATTATTTCAGCGGAAATAACGAAATCAGCGAGTAAAAAATTGAAATAATGAAGGTTAATGTATACAGAGCCACCGACTGTTCCGGGGATACCGCTAAATTCTTCAAGGCCGATAATATTGTTGTCTAAACAATAGTCTATAAGATGTGGCATAGTAACGCCAGCGTCAGCTTTGACAAAAATAGTATTATTATTGTGATCGTTATTTTCGTGGGCAAGAATAGTGATTGTATTAATGTGTGGCTTAATAACAAGGCCATTAAAACCATCGTCGCTGATTAAAATGTTGGCACCTTGTCCTAAAATAAAAATTTCGAGATTGTTATCACGGGCATATAATAATGCCTGCTTAAATTCATCTGCGGTGTGTGGTGTTGCATAAAAACGTGCTGCACCCCCTGTTTTAAACCAATTTTTATCAGCAAGTGAAACATTCTGTTGGATATATGATGGTATAATGGGTGATAAAACTTCGTTTTGCAGCATATTTTTTTGACTACTTGGTGAGTGTTGTTTGAAATTTATTGAATGGCGGGCGTACGGATGTCTTTTTTTCTGCAATAAGTGTTTTGCATGTTTGGCTGCATGTTTTTTCAAATGTTGTTACGCATGGTGCGCATCCAATAAAGTGTTTATTGCACAGCGCATTTAAACAATTATAATAATCATCGCAGGGCGTATTGCATAAAAGGCAGCTTCCAAGAATATCATTGTTAACAGCAACAGCAATACGGTTATCAAAAACATAATTTTTACCACGGAAAAAACCATCAGGGTACTGTTCAACGTAACGGTGTATGCCGCCATTCATTTGGTACACTTTTTTTGCGATGTTTTTTTCATTAAGATACGCGCTTGCACGTTCACAACGAATGCCGCCGGTGCAATACATAAGTACTTGTTTGTCTTTAAATGTTTCTAAATTTTTTTCGATATAATCAGGCAATTCTCTGAAATTTTGAATGTCAGGTGTTATGGCATTTTCAAAGCGACCGATTTTCCATTCATAATCATTGCGTGCGTCAAAAATAATAAGATCTTCAGGTTTTTGGCTAATAAGCGCGTGTGTTTCTTGGGGTGTTAAGTGTTGTCCGCTGTTTTCTGGCGTTAATTGATTATAGGGAATGCCGAGTGAAACTGCTTCGTTGCGTACTCGTATTGATAAGCGGGGAAAGCATTCAGGTCCGCCGTCGCTTTCTTTAAAATCGATATTGTCAAAAAGTTCGTGTTCTGACATGAGCTGTTTGTAACGATTAATATTTTCCGTAGTGCCGCCGAGCGTACCATTAATACCTTCATGGCTTACTAAAATTCTTCCGGTAAATCCAAGCTGCGTACACACCGTTTGTTGCCATTTTACTACTTGTTTGGGGTATTTAATTGCAATATATTTATAGTAAAGCAGTACTTTGTTCATAGAAATCTCTACCTATCATCATAAATGCCACATCTTTCACCATCAAATTTGAGTATATCACATTTTAAAACTTGCATAAACTGGAATGTATGGTATGAATCGAAAATAGGAGATAACAATTGGTCAGGTAAAAAATAAAAAAGGGATAGCTATGAAACGCTGTATAATGGAATGTATAGGGACGTTCTTTTTGACTTTAGTAATTGGCTTGACTGGTAATCCGTTGGCGATAGGCTTAATGTTGATGGCAATGATCTACATAGGAGGCTCTGTTTCAGGAGCTCATTTTAATCCTGCAATAAGTTTAGTAGCATTTCTTGAAAAAAGATTAACACGAAAAAAGCTCTTTTTATATTGGTTATCACAAGTTGTTGGTGCATGCGTAGCCCTTTGTTTATTTATGGTGATCACCAATAATATGTTTATTCCTGAAATGACACCGGGAAGTTCGATAATTATTTCAGGATCTATTGAAGCACTGTTTACGATGGTATTTTGCTGGGTTTATCTTATCATTTCTACTGAAAGGCGTTATATAGAATCATCACTACAAGGAATCGTAATTGGCCTAACACTTATGGCGGTTGCATTTGTAGGAGGATTATTTAATCCTGCAGTGGTAGGTGGTTCAATTATTTGTAATGCTGTCAAAAATCATGCATTAATTGATGTTGCTAGTGTTGTTGTTTATGTAATATCACCGTTGTTGGGTGGATTGCTGGCATCATGCGCGTTCAATTGTTTTAATGCAGAGGCAAATAATCGATAGTTTTTTGATCATCGCACTCCATTGTATGATCAGTTGTATCATTGTCTTGCTCATTGTGTTTTGCACCCATAGCAAGTAAGAGATTAAGTAACGGGATGTTGTTATTTTCTTTGGCGAGCGTTAGGAGTGTTTTTCCATTGTCGTCGCACGTATTGACATCAAGTCCGAGGTAGTTTTTAAAGAGATAAAGGGATCTGATATAAATACTTACTTCTGGGGTATTGTTATCAGTGAGTTTGCTTGCGATATTATTGTTGTGAGCGAATTGTATCATTAATTGTTCCAATTTAATCATCTGTTTTTTGTTTTCTAGCGACTCATTGAGGTCTTTTTGTATGAAAGACAAGATTGTTTCAGTGTTATTTCGATATTGGGGTAGTAATTCATGAAAAGAGACTAAATCACCGTAAATTTTTGGCGTACAGAATAATTCATGTTCATCGATATTAGGACATGATCCCCATTTTCCCTTAACATAACAGGTGTTTTTGTTAGGTACTTGAGTAACAACAGCAAAGTGCTTAATGTCGCTTGTGTAATCACTATAGACGGCAAGACATCCTGGCTTTGGCATAGGTATTTGATCAAAATATTGTAAAAAATTGCATACGGTAATAATGAATTCAGGATGACTAATGGGGAGCTTATTTGCTGCTTGGCCAGTGATTCCGAGTATTTCAGTTGCTGCGAAGATAAAGCAGTTGCCAAATCGATCAGATTCCTGTTCTTTTTTTATGAGGGTTAATTTTGATTTAAAGTCATTTTTGTTTTTCCATAATTTATGTTTGTGTATTAAAATGGGATGTTTTGACCATGGATTGTAGCGAAAGGGTGCTATTCTGCCTTCTAAATAACTTAAATCATTTCTGATATTTTTTACTGTGGGTGCATCGGTGATCAGGGCACCGGGGCTGAACATGGGGAAAAGTGGGGAAGTGAAAAGAAGTATGTATAAGAAAAGTATGTTTTTCATGGATATAACTATTGATAAATTGTGTATTATAAAGATTAATTATAATAATATTACCAAATAGGGAAATTTATGCAAAGTGTGAAATGAGGTAGGAGCGCAGAATAAAGTGGTGTCTGCGCCTTTTTTGCTTTTTAATCAATTGTAAAAACCAATAAAAAACTGCCACAAAGGACAGTTTTAGTTAAATAGAAAATAATAGAAAATGATTCAGTTGATTATTGTTGGTTGCATGGTTGTGCATTGTGAGAATTTTGCTCAGGAATAGTAAATATAATAGTTGCTAATGTATTGTTGTTTTTTATTGCGAGATCATAGGCCGTTAGCCCATCGCTGTTCTTAATGGTTTTATTAATGTTTTCATGCATCAGAAGCACAGAAAGGGTTTTATGTGCATTATGTTGTACGGCAAGGTGTAATACAGTATTTCCATCATTGTCCTGTGTGTCACCATTTGCCCCCATAGCAAGAAAAGCACAAACTAATTCAGCATCGTCTCTTTTTGCAGCGAGCATGGAGACGGTCTGGTTATTTACTTTTGTGCGAGTATTAATATCAAGACCTACAACATTTTTTAAAAGGTTAAGAGCGTTGTCATAAATGCTTTTATTTTGTTCGAGTAAGCATATCGCGGATGGTATGCTGTTAGAGGATGCATTTTTTCCGCTTGCCAGATCAATGAGAACATTCTGTGCTTTATTGAGCATGTCTTTGGTTAATTGTGACTTTTTTAGGTCTTCTTGCATGAGGGCGAGAAGATCTTTTTTGTTTTTGAATTCATTTTTTGGATGATAAAAATATATATCGCCATGCAATTCATTTGGTGTATCTAAGAGTTTATGTTCAATGATGGCCGGATGGTTTCCCCATTTGCCTTTTACCATGCATAATTCTGGATGGTTGGGAGTTATTTGTGTTACTACAGCGGCATGTTTAAGTTTATTCTTATTTTTATTTAAGTATAATGCAAGGCTTCCTACTTGAGGGTTATTGGTTTCTTCAAAATATTGTGAAAACTTACAAGTATCAAAAATATCTGCATAGCATGTTACTTTTAATTTTTCAGAAGCTTCCCCTGTAATGCCAAGTATTTCTGTTGCTGCCAAAACAAAGCTATCGCCAAAACGATCAGATATTTTTTCTTGGTAACTGTTTACCTCTTTAGTGGCTTCTTCTGGGGTAGAAAAATTTTTTTTTGG
>Ga0207149_1001_pt1 | contig 88760 bp, 76 predicted proteins | sample Alteio_BWMinHeat_31_FD_153563 | JGI IMG/M metagenome (GOLD analysis project Ga0207149, IMG submission 153563) | Enriched cells from forest soil in Barre Woods Harvard Forest LTER site, Petersham, Massachusetts, United States -... | ecosystem: Environmental > Terrestrial > Soil > Temperate forest >... | reverse complement strand
GGTAATGTTAAAAATCGTTGCCTTTTGAATTGCCTAAAGGTTGATCTGACTACGCGTTTACCTTCTCTTTTGTGTAGATCTTCATAAAAATCTTCGGTATCGGTATCGGTTTTGCGTAGTACTCGATTATTTGTAGTGTTGGTTTTGTTAGTGAAATAAAAAGGGGATTGACTGCAATGGATGATTGTAGAGAGACTGAGGTATACAAAAATTAAGTAATAATTATTCGTACTCATTGTGATAATGGAAATTATAAGAATATTATTTTAATATTTTGTTTTTTATGATATCGCGGATAAAAATGTTTGCAAGAAATGTTTGTAAAAATTTTTCAGATGAGTGGAAAAGTGGCTGTGAAAAAAGGGACTAAGTTTTTATGGCTTAATCCCTTAAAATTGAGTAAAAATAGATTTTACCCTTTTTTATATTTTTTTGTTATCGTTAGATTATGCCATGCTCTTGGAGCATGAATCGCTCCATTCTTTTTATTGTTTTTATGTCATCCTTGATGTTATTTAAATCGTTTTGGATTACTTCGGTAGCTTTGTCGCATGTTTCTTTTTGTATGCCTTTTTCTAGTGATTGATCTGTTAGTTTTTGGCAGACTTGACTGGCGCAAGTAAGCATATCAGAAGTATTTTCTCCATTAAGCATCATACATCTGTAAATTTTCATTAGCCCTTCTGCGCGAATACAGAGAAGTTTTTGTTGCTCTATGTTGAAATTTTCTTCCAGGGTGTAATTTATCGTTTCGTCTATAGCTGCATCTATTTTAGAAGCTAATAAATTCTTTGCATTACAGTGAGTTGTGTTGAATGTGCTGAACGCGATACCGAGTAAGAGTAAGGATATTTTTGCTGTGTTCATGTGAATTTCCTTTTATAGGATTATTTAAAAGATATTGTATGTACCTGATATTAATTTTACAACAAATAGAAATTATCACAACGGGGCTTTGGAGAGGGGTTATTGAAGAAAGAAGTGTTGAATAACATTGTTAGATGAGGTTTTGATAGGGTTGATGTTGCAAAACACCAACCCCATGCTTTTTTACCAATCGTATGTCATACCAAAATGTACTTCAGAGGTAGATTCATTAATTTTTGAGTTACGCCTATCTCTGCGGGGGTCAATTTTGAAGCCCCAGTCGATATTAATTGGCATTGGATTGAGTAAGCGGATGCCAAATCCGACTGCATGACGGTAATCAAAGCCATTTCCGGTAACAAATGGTTTTGCACCTGCGTGTACGTATGGATTATTCCAACCAGCACCACCATCGTAGAAGGTAACTGCTTTCATATTCATATCACTCGTGATTGGTACAATAAGTTCTGCATTCCAGAAAAATGCTCTACTGCCGCCAATAGTGTCACCAGAAAATTGTGGGCCAATTTGACCAAAAAGGAATCCACGTACGCTGTTTTGACCACCAATGTGGAATAAGTCACCAAATGGTACTGTTCTGTTTTTAAACGGTGCAGAAATACCAAAATATCCGTGTAATTTTAGCACAAGATCATATTCTGCAATAAGTGGTGTAAACCAGCTTGCATCACCTTCAAGTTTATAAAAACCAATATTATTGTTAAAGCTTGGAATTGCAAAACGCGTGGTGAGTTTCCAACGATGTCCATATAATGTGTGTACAGGGTGATTACGCGTATCTTGTTCGAGTCGTGCTGAAATGTATGCAAATGTTCCTGGTGCAAATTCTTTGTTTAAAATTTCTTGATATTGCGTACGTTCAAAAGCATTGTTAACGAGTGCAACGGGCGCGGTGGTATATTTAATGTCTTCAATACCAGTGGTGAGCACTACGTTAACATCATGCATAACTGGTTTTCTTGATTGCGTAATAAAACCTGCAGTCAGTGAAGCGCCAGTTAATTTTTCGTGCACTGTTTTTACGTACTGAAATTCATCGTACACTGGTCGTTTGTGATAAATATCAAACGCGCCTAAAATGGGTTTATCAAACATCCATGGTTGTGCAAGATGGAATATCGCTGTTTGTTCATCTTTTGAGTAGGTTGTGCTGAGATTAAGATGCACGCCGCTACCAAATAAGTTGGTGTCAGAGAGTTCGCCTTTGAGTGAAAAACTTGATGTCGGAGAACGTAAGTCTGCACCAGCACCGCCAAAACCAATTTGTGCACCAAAGTGACCAGTTTTTGTTTCTTTAAGCATCAAATCAAGATCAGCTTCTTCTTTGTTGAGACGTTTAACTTTCCAGTTAACACCTTCACGGGGGTCAAAATAACCAAGTGATGCAACATTGCGCTTAGAAAGATTCATTTTATTTTGCGTTAATAGTTCACCTTCATCGAGTAATATTTTACGACGAATAATTTTATCGCGTGTTTTATGGTTGCCGCGAATGGTAATTTTGTTTAAGCGTACTTGATCGCCTAGCTCAGAAAAGAATGCAATATCGACCGTTTTTTCATCTTCATTAGGTTGAATTGATGGTTCAATATGCGCAAAAATATAACCAAAATCGCCCCAAATAAGTTCAAGGCGTTTCATTGAGCTGGTGACACCATCACGTGAATAAAAAAGTCCTGGGCAAATAGGAAGTCGTGATAATAGATATTCTTCAGAAACTAGGTCATTTCCCTGTGCACTTACTTTATTGATGGTGTAGCGTGCGCCTTCTTCTATTTCAAACGTAAGAATAATATGCTGTGTTTCTTCATCAAGATTGACGTCAACATTAGTTACTTTAGCATGCAAAAAACCATGATTTTGATAAAACTGTTCAATAAAATGTTTATCAGCTTCAAGCCGTTCGGGGTGATAATGGCCTGCTTTATCTAAAAAGCTTAAAAGCCAATCCTCTTTAGTGAGAGCAACAGCGCGTAGTTCTTTACTGCTGATATGTTCGTTACCAACAAAATGAACTTGTTTTACTACAGCAGCAGGACCTTCATGAACAACAAAGGATGCAACAGCGCGACCATCGTCATCAATATTGAGTGATGTTTCAATATCAGTTTGGTGATACCCTTTCTCAAGGTAAATATCTTTTATTTTATTAGCTAAAATTTTAAGTTCTTCTGCATCAATGGCAGTGATTTCATCGGAATTTATTTTTTTTGCAATTTCTTTATCAGATACATGTTTATTGCCTGAATTTTTTATTTCAGCCAAAGGAAGCTTTTCTTCAACGATAACGTGGATATTAATTAAATGATCGCCAACTTTTTCACCCATTACTTTGATGGTACGGAATTTTTTAAGACCATAATAAAGATTACGAATTAATGTGCGTGTTTTGTGCGGATCAAATGTTTCACCAATTTTATAAGGGATATAATTTACGATTGCGTCACGTGATGTGTATTGATTGCCCACAATAATAATATCGTTGATGCGGCGTGGTGCGTAAGCTGTTGGAGCATTTTGTTGTTCGTTATCGTCAGCGCTTTGTTGATCATCATCAAGATCGTTATCTTGATTACTGTTTTGATTATCGTCATCAAAACTTTCAGCTTCGTTTTCTCGTGGTGCTTCACTATCAATACTTTCTATTTCACTTTCTACTGGTGTGTTGTCATCTTCAGCATCAAGATTTTCTGCTTCATCATGCACTGATGAACTATCGTCTTCGCTATCAAGACTATAGTCATCATGTACTTCATAAACACTATCGGTTTGTTGTTCCGGTGCATGTTCAATTACTGCTTCTTGTGCGTATATGGTACCGACTAACAGAGTGAACAAAAGTGCGGTAACACAGTGACTCCAAGATCCTTTTTTTATTTTTTCAACCATAGATAATCCCGCTGTCCGACGCTGCTTTGAATTGATACAATAATTATGAATAATTAAAGACACATACTACTCATTTTTAAAATTTTTACTAGGGCAACTCGTTTGTTATGTTATAATTAAGAAAAATAATTTAAGGTTGAAAGAAACAGCATGCTAAAATTTACTAATACGCTCACGGGGAAAAAGGAGGAGTTTGTCGTTTCTGACAAGCTTTTAATGTATGTTTGTGGGGTAACGCCGTATGATCATGCGCACGTTGGTCATGGTCGTTGTTACGTTGCGTTTGATGTGTTATATCGATTACTTTCTTTTTTGGGCGTAGCGCCGGTCTATTGTAGAAATTTTACTGATATTGATGACAAGTTACTCAATCGTGCTGCAAAAGAGTTTGGCGATCGACTGCGCTATCGTGAAATTGCTGATCGTTATATTGCAAGTTTTCATAAAGATATGGCAGCACTTAATTGTTTATCGCCGGCTATTGAGCCACGCGTAACTCATAATATTCAGCCCATTATAGAATTTATAGAACAGCTGATTGCTTCTGGCCATGCATATCAAGCGGGTAATGATGTTTATTTTGATATTGAACGTTTTTCAGATTATGGAAAACTTTCAAAACAAAAAATTGAAGATCTTCATGCAGGTGTTCGCGTTGACGTGCGCGAACAGAAAAAAAATGCACTCGATTTTGCGCTATGGAAAGGCGAACCTGCTGGTGAATTTTGGCAAAGCCCGTGGGGTTATGGACGTCCTGGTTGGCATATTGAATGTTCGGTACTTGCACGTTCTTATTTAGGTGAGCACATTGACATTCATGGTGGTGGTTTAGATTTAATTTTTCCCCATCATGAAAATGAAATTGCACAATCTGAAAGTTTGTTTGGCGCACCGTTTGCGCGTTGTTGGATGCATAATGGTTTTGTGACTGTTAATAAAGAGAAGATGTCAAAATCATTGGGTAATTTTTTAGTGTTGCATGAACTGTTTAAACAATATGATCCTATGGTTGTGCGATACTATTTTATTACGCATCACTATCGTGCGCCGATTGAATTTTCTACTGCATTATTAGACGCTGCGCAAAAAAGTTATGAACGTTTAGTGCGTTTGTTTGCAGATGGTGATAGTGAAAAAGATAGTGATGATGAAAGTTGTGAAAATAGTCGCGTAGCGGTTGATGCGGTTAATTATGATTCTGTAATTGTGCAGCGTATGTTTGAATTTTTGTATGATGACCTGAATACACCAGGATTGTTGGGCGTGTTGTTTGAAAATATCGCTGAAATTGCAAGTAATGAGCGTGATCGCATGACGGTGAGAGAAGTTTTTGTTAACGTGCTTGGCTTAACGCTTGAGGCTTTACCAGAAAAAGAAGTTGTTATTACGGCTGAAATTCAGGACTTGATTGACGCGCGTAAGCATGCGCGTCACGAAAAAAATTGGGCGTTGGCTGATGAATTGAGAGATAAGTTGGTTGCGCTGGGTGTTGATGTGAGGGATGATAAGATTTAGCAAGGTATGAAATTTTAAGGGCGTTCCACTTTAAAATAGAACGCCAATTTTAGTAAGTTATTTATTATTATTATTACTAAACTCTATAACGTTATATTTAACGTCCCATTGGTCTGTCTGATCATTTAATATTATTTTCATGATATCATTTTTTTCTGGAATATCAGTTGTAGATGCTCCTGATTTTTTGTAATCTTTGATCATGTTTTTAATACAGATGTCAACCATTAATGATGGAAGTGTTGCACTTCCTAGTTTTATATCGATTTCTGTTTTATTAACAAAGTCATTAAAGCCTTGTTTGTTTAACTCTTCTTTTATTGTTGCAGCAGGAGGGAGTTTGCATTTTTTTGGTTCGACAATCATACCGGTAAATTTTACGCTAGAAGAGTAGTTGTTTCCTTTCATTGCGTGCAATCCAGTGAATGAGCTGAGTAGAATTATAGGAAGAAGGTGCTTCATGAAAGATCCTTTTGTTTAGTATTAATGTAATTTCTTTTTTACTACATTGTGTAACGCGCACAGTGTAGCAGCTTTGTCATGATCGCTCAATGTTGTTTCGTTCAGCGGTGAATGTGTTGCAAGATGTGTTGGCTGTTGCTGTCGTGGTAATTGTTGAGTAGAAGTTTCTGTGTTAGATGCCCATAATGCGAGAATAAGAGGAAATGTCATAGTAATCCTTTTTTAATGTTAAGCAGTGTAAACTGCAATGAATAATAATTTACGTGTATGGTAACAATAATTGTGTGTTACATGCAACTGAAAATTAACGAAATTTTGAAATGAATGATGATGAAAGAAGATGATTGTTTTTTGTGATTAGAAAGAGTTAACGCCCGGGTGTGCCAGGCGTTTTTTAATTTCGTTCTAAACTACCTAAAGGCTTTATAAATCCGCATGCTTTCAATATCTCGTATGCTTTACCATTGAGATGTAAAACATTTATTGCGATATCATCTTTATTATTAATTGGTTGTAGCCATATTAATTCTGCTTTCATGAGATTTCTTTTCATTTTTGCCATGCGATATTCATGACCTGGTGCTGCAAGGCGTATATTATGTTTTGCAGCAGCGATTTCTTTTTCTTTCTTTTTTATAACATTGTTATATTCATAAAGAGCGTTATCGATTATTTGTATGATTTCAACAGGTGTTTTTGTTTGGTTTCCAAGTTTTTTATGAATAAGCGTGTGTTCAGCAAATTTACCCAAATCACGGCTTTTAAGTTGTTGGTAAAGAACGTTAGATGATGGTAATTGAACTGCAGTGCGTCGTGCTTTTATCATGTTTGCTAGGCGATAGCTTCCTGCAGATAATGTTGTTGATTGAGCGTTATTTTCCTCATGATAAACAATTAATTTGTTATTATTTTCATAACAGGTGTTGTACGAAATATCTTGTTCAACCATACATGATAATGAGTTTAAAGAACTGAGTATTATAATTAATGCAAATTTTTTCATGTTCAATTCGTATGTTTTAATGTTTTATGTTTATGGAGTGTGTATTGATGAATATTATTGAGAAAATGCTGCGTTAATTTTACTGCGCATTGCTTCTTTATTCATGTAACCCGTCTCTTTGCCTTTTACAACACCATCTTTAATAAAAACAAATGTTGGTACTGAGGTTACGCCATATTCTTTAATAGATATTTCCCTTCCTTCATCAACATTCATTTTTGCAAAAAGATATTGATCACCCATTTCTGCTTCTAGTTCTTCTAAAATTGGTGTCATTTGCTGGCAGGGGCCGCACCATGTTGCATAAATGTCTAAAATAACCGGTTTATTTGATTGTTTTACGATACTTTCGTGGTTGTCTTGATTGACTGATAGTGCCATTGTTTTTCCTTTTTGGGATAAATTGATGAGATAAATTGTTTTGATGACATTTATAATAACTTGGAATATTGGTTACTACAAGAGGAAGCGCATTGAGGTGTACGGAAAACATGCTATACTATGATTATTTTCTTAACAATTTTAACGACAAGGTGATGTATATGAAAAAGTTTTTATTAGGTTTAAGCTTAACAGCAATCAGTTGTTGCACATATGCTTCTGATAATGTTTCAGCTGAGGATAGATTTCTTGGCGAATGCCTTCAGGAAATAGAAAAAGTTCGTGCGGCAGGTAAAATATCGCCGCAAGATATTGCAGAAGCGAAAGAAGCCTACGAAAATAATCCTTTATTTTCAGAATTGCATCAAGAAGTAGGTACATTGTTAGAAGCAATTAAAAATTCTCCGACAGAGGAATTGTTGTTAAGGGCTGAATTAATAGCCATTAATGAGGATGAGCAAAGGGCTTTATTAGAAAAAAATCGTGAATTGATCAAGGCTTTTATGGGAACATCGACTTTTGTGGCAGATCGGACTTACAAATGCCTTTGTGATGATAAAAATACGGTAGAGATATGCCTTAAGAAAAATGTTGCACTGAGCTGTCACCTTGCAGAGGAAATGGTCAAAAGACATAGTAATCAAATCCTTGATTTGCAAAAAAAGGCATTGAGCATCGGATGAAGATGTTTTATCCGAAAAACTAAAAATTATTATTTTTGAGACAGAAGTAAGCCCCTGAGAAAAAGGGGCTTTTTTCATTTAACCATAACCTCAGTTTTAGTCTCAGTTTCTTTGGTAATTAATGGACATGCTTCTTGATTGGTGCTCTGTGTATTAATTTTTTTGTCAGTCGTTAATGAAAAACTGTATCCTTCAACAGTAAGCGTATCAACAGCAGCGAGTGGCACTTCTTTTTTTTGAGAATTAGCATTATCGATACTGTTGCAAGTGATGTGTACGCGATGTTCCATGAGATATTCTTTAGGCGTGCTGCTTTCTTTCATGGTAACTTGCGCAAGAATAAATTCAAGACGTTGGTATTTTTTTTCTTTTTGATAAACCCATAGCGTGTTTGGTTTTGGTACACGAATTTCGTGTACTTTACTTAAATCAATAGGTGATTTTACAAAATCAGTAATGGGATTAACATCAAGTTTGATTTCCATTTGCTTTGTTGTGCTGTTCATTTTTTCTTTAGCATGTTTAAGCGGTGCATCATACATGATGATATCGTTGTGTTTACCTTCTATTAAAATATTATTGACAGTGTCTGTTTGTCCTTGATGTGTAAGCAATGTTCCATAAAAATTTATTTGTTGTTTGTTATTGGTAGTGCTTGCGCCAGAAGATCCTAAAGAAGTTGCAATAATGATTGATGAGGTTAAAAAAAGAGGAGAAATCAATAACGATACATGTTTCATTACTTTTTCCTTTGCGTATGTTTATTTATCTCATTAGTACTATAAAATGACGATTGTAAACAAGGATATTAGCGTGCACATAAAATTATTGCATAAAATTTTCATGATTTCATACAGTAAAAGGAAAAAAATAGACTAAAAGGAGTGTTATGTTTACTCGTGAATATTCATTCGATCAAAAAATTTCTTCGGCAATGACCGCGGTGTATGCGTGGATGTGTTGCGCATTGGCAGTCACGGCAGCGGCGGCTTATTATGTAGCAACTAATCATGATTTGTTTGTGTATGTGCAGCAGCCCGGTATTATGATTGCACTTTTTTTAGGACAACTTGCGTTTGTTGTTGGGTTATCATTTTTTTTAAATAGGATTTCGTACGCAACAGCATTAGCATTATTTTTATTATATTCTTTTTCTTTGGGTATAACGCTATCTTCAATTTTTTATGTGTATACTCACGCATCTATTGTTTCTACTTTTTTAACAACAGCGTTTACCTTTGGCGCAATGTCCTTGTACGGATATGCAACACGTTCTGATTTGACAACAATGGGCAATATGGGCTTTATGGTGCTTATTGGTCTTATGATTGGTATGATGGTAAATATGTTTTTACAAAGTGCGCAGTTTGATTATGTTCTTTCTTTTGTAGGCGTTATTTTGTTTGTTTTATTAACGGCGTACGATACACAAAAAATTAAACAACTTATGCAACGTTTGGTTAATAACGAGGACATGTTAGGTAAAGCTGCTGTTTTTGGCGCATTAACATTGTATCTTGATTTTATTAATTTATTTCTTTTTTTATTGCGCTTTATGGGAAAAAGAGACGAGAGATAAAAAAATAATGAATAGGTTGTATGATTATGAAAAAAAGAGAAATAATTGCATTGAGTTTTGTTGCAACATTGTTAATGTGTTGCGTGTCGTATGTATCGATTGGTGCTGTAGATCAAAATCAGCAGCAATCCAAGGTGGCTGTTAAGAAAAAACCAATCACTTCATCGCGCCATCGTAAAGGTAAAGAGGCAAAGGATCAAGATGTTGTTCCGGAAGAAGCACCAATAGAAAATTTTGATCAGTACGTGACCGAATTTGATCATATAGCAAAGCAAAAAGCAGTTGATGCACTTGTTGCGCGTGGTGTTAATTTTTGTGCGAATAATACGTTGCAAAAAATATGTCATGCATTTACGCATACGCAGGATTTTGTTGAAGGTGCAATGTATCTATTTTTATTAGACATGGATGGAGTGGTGTACGCGCATGGTGATCAGCCAGCATTGTTATGGCAAAGCTTATGGAATAGACGCGATATGTTTGGTAATTTAATTGTGCAATCGATGGTTAAAATTGCACATGCTGGTGGCGGGTTATTTACGTACGAGTGGGATGGTGCGGTTAAAGTTTCGGTAATTAAAAAAGTAGTTATTGATGGTGTTGAATTTGTGTTGGGATGTGGCTACTACCCGCATTCTAAAGAGTATGCGGTTATTGGTCTGGTGAAAGGGGCTGTTGCTCTGTTTAATCAATACGCGGCTGAAAAACGTGCGGTTGTTGGCGCATTTAGTGATATGAGTTATCCAAAAAGTCCTCAATTTATTTTTGGTGATTTATATTTGTACGCACTTGATTTTAATGGTGAAATAAAAGCGCAAGCAGATCATCCTGGTTTAATTGGCTCTAATTCTTTACATTATGCTGATGCTAAGGGCAAACAATATAATCAAGATATTATTGCTATGTTGCAAAAAAAAGATTTTGGCGAGGGGATTTGGATAGATTATAATTCAAAAAATGCTAAAAAACGTGCGTATGCTGAAAAAGTAAAAGATAACGAAGGCAATTTTTATTTTATTGCATGCGGTTATTATCCAGAAGTTGATCGCGATAAAACAGTTGATCTTGTGCGACGTGGTTATCAATTTATGAAAGCAAGTGGCGTATCGCGTGCACAAAAAGAGTTTGATGAGGAATTGAATAATGCCTATCGTTTTGGTGATTTAGGATTATTTTTATACGATATGAAGGGTGTATGTTTGGCTAACGGCGTGCATAATGATATGGTAGGGCAAAATCAACTTGATTTAAAAGATGCGGATGGTCGTTATTACGTGCGAGAATTTATTGAACGTGCTAACGCTGGTGGTGGATGGGTCAATTTCAAAAATAATAATTCTTTTCAGTCAACGTATGTAGAAAAAATTGATATGGGCGTTGGTGAGTTTGTTATTGGCTCTGGTATGTTCCCGGTCACAAAACCAGAGACGATGGTGCTATTAGTAAAAAGTGCTGTAGGATATTTGAATAGTCATCCAATGGATAAGTTATTGCAGCGTTTAATAGATCGCAATGATGAATTTATTCGGGGAGATTTATTTACGTATGTTATCGATATTGATGGTTTTTGTTATTCATGGGGTGACAGTTATAAACTGATTTGGCAAAATATCACTAATTGGAAAGATGAAAATGGTAAATTGTTTATTAAAGCAATGATTGAATCTGCTAATCAGGGACCAAACTATTTGGTACTTACTATGAATAAATGTAAACGAGTGCATTATTTTGAAGAAGTTGAGATTGGTGAGAAGAAATATATTATTGGATCAGGTTTTTATAAATAACTGATACATAGTTGCATTGATTAAAAAAGGAGTGCTTGGGCGCTCCTTTTTTTAACTCACTTGTTTTGAGTATTCACTTTTTTGCAGTGGACAAATTCCTTCATTTTCACGATGCTTAAATAAAAGGATTGTGATATTTACTGAAAAATAGTTAAAGGAATTGATTATGCAAGATCGGGGAACAACAGCATTTATTTTGATGGTAATGAGGCCTTTTAGCTCATATATTGCAGGCATGTTCATTATTGCTTCGATATGGGCACTCATGCTTAATATTCAACCGTATTTAGTAAAACTTATTCTTAATACTGCTACCACGTGCGGGCATGAAAATTTAGCAAATAAATTGATGCTCTTGATGGGTTTGTATTTGTTTACTGAGATTGTGTATGTTTTTATTTTTCGTATTTATGATTGGATTATCATTCAATTTAGGCCAAGAATAAAAAAGCATATTGGACTAGTGCTCATGGATAGAATGATGGAGCATTCTCATAGTTTTTATCAGCATCAATTTGCAGGTAATTTAACAACGCGCATTACGGACATTGTTGTTGGCATTCCTGATGTTATTCGCATTGTGATTGATCGATTATTTGCATGTTTTTTAATGCTTTGTTTTGTTTTGTATAACATTTCGCTTATTCACGTAAAATTTACCATTGCGCTTGCGTTGTGGATTACTCTATTTTTAGGTGTTTCTATTGTACTTGTTTTTTATAATCAGTACCTTGCATACGATGTTGCCGGTGCGCGTGCAATTGTAACGGGTCATATTGTTGATGTTCTTACCAATATGACGAGTGTTCGTTTTTTTGCTAATAAACGATTTGAGCATGATTATCTTGATGAAGATATGCAATTTTCTGTTGAAAAAGATCAAGCGCGTGATTGGTTTTTTTTGAAATTACACGCGTTTCAAGGGTTGTCGTTTTTAGTTTTTCAAGGTCTTTGTTTTTGGTGGTTATTACAAGGTTTGTTGAATCATCATATAACAGCAGGTGATTTTGTTCTTGTATTAACGTTGAACCTTCATATCATTGAAAATTTTTGGAATATATCAAAGGATATGCGTGATTTCTGGGAAAAAATGGGCAACATTGTGCAAGGACTTGCTATTATTCAAGCGCCAGTTGATATAAAAGATAAACCAAATGCGAAAGAGTTGGTTGTTACGCGTGGCGAAATTGTTTTTGATAATGTACGCTTTCAATATAAAGATGCAGAATCATTGTTTGAGCATAAAGCAGTTGTTATTAATTCTGGTGAAAAAGTAGGTTTGGTAGGTTATTCAGGAAGTGGTAAATCGACGTTTGTTAATTTAATTTTACGTATATTTGATGTGACAAGTGGGCGCATAACCATTGATGGTCAGGACATTAGAGAGGTGACGCAAGATAGTTTACACAGGACAATTGCAATGATTCCTCAAGATCCTTCACTTTTTCATCGATCATTGGTTGAAAATATTCGTTATGGAAGTTTAGATGCATCATTTGAAGAAATTGTTAATGCTGCAAAATGCGCGCATGCTCATAATTTTATTGTTGAACAATCACAGGGGTATGATACTCAAGTTGGCGAGCGTGGCGTAAAGCTTTCGGGTGGTCAACGTCAGCGTGTTGTTATTGCGCGTGCAGTGCTTAAAAATGCGCCAATTTTAATTTTAGATGAAGCGACAAGTCAATTAGACTCTATTACGGAAAATGAAATTCAAGAGAGTTTGTGGAATTTGATGCAAGATAAAACAACACTTGTTGTTGCGCATCGTCTTTCAACGCTTTTGCATATGGATAGAATTTTGGTATTTGATAAAGGTTCTATTGTGGAAGATGGTACTCATGATGAATTGATTGCACAAGGTGGCATGTATAAGCAGTTATGGGATGCTCAGGTTGGTGGTTTTTTGATGTATGAGAGTGAAGGGACTGAATAATACTGACTTTTTTAAGATTTTTAACTATTTTTGATAATTTAACGTTTTTTAATTGTTGATTTGCCCCCCCCCATTTAATTTACAATTGAAATAAGAGGTTCTTTGTGCCTTTGTTCAGGCGTTAAATTTTCAGGGGTGGTTATGAAAAAAGTATTGATTAATCTACTTGTTGTCTCGCTGATAAGTTCTCATAATATGCCTATTTTTGCATCGGAATCGCCGGAATCTAAAGCTGCTCAAACGAGTTGGTTTAGTCAAATGTGGCAGGCTGCGCGTGATAAAGCGGCTGGTTTTGCTACGGGAGTTCGCGAAACTGCTTCTTCTGCACAACAAAAGGTATCCAGTTATTTGCCGGATGTGAAATCGTGGAGTTGGACAAAGACGATTGCAGTGTTGACTGCTATTGCAGCGACATTTGGGGTTGCTATCAAGATTTATAATAATAATGGTGATTTGGTACAAACGGTTGGAGAAAGTTCTGTTTCTCCTAGTTCGTCTGTTACTGATGCTGATATGGAGTCCATTTCTAATTTTACGGAGGCTGTCGGAAATAGAATTGGTGCTATAGCAGTTCCTATTGTTTTGAGTAATGCTGTAGAATCAATGGGAATTTTACCAAAAACAGTAGAACAAGAATCGGCGCAGTTAATTCTTGATATGAATGCGTTATCAAGTAATCCGAAAATTTGTTTGGAAGCATTGCTTCTGAAGATTGAAGAAGCAAAAAAAACAGGTTCTAGTCTTAACCTTGTTAGAAATAGGATTATGCAACAGGCTTATGAAAAGGCGCGAAAACATTTTGACGATGCAATTGAGAATCAGAAGTATCAACTGTTAAACTATGTTAGAGAGAAAGCACTTGGGGATTTTGAAGAACAAATCAAACTTTTATCAGATCCATCAACATTTAAGCAATTAAATCGTGTACAAGGTGATTATTCTGAAGGGATTAAGCGAGCAAAAGAACTTTTAGAAAAAAATAAAATTATCGCTGATGGACAGTCTAATAGTGAATTCAAAAAGATCAATACTTGGCTTAATGAGAATTACTATCATAGTGACATTGATCGGAAGATAGAAGTATTGAAAAAAATTAAGCGAGAAAAGATTAATTATGCTGATTTTCCTGTAGATGCAACGAGTGATTTTGGTCTTTTTTACATCGGCGAAGCAATAAACAAATTAAATGATTTCAAAAAAACTTTGAAGGCGTCGGGACATTCTGATGAGATTGAGAGTCGGAAAAATCAATATTTAGATTACGTGAGAAAAGAAGCGCCTGGCAATATCGAAAAACAGATAGAGCTTTTGTCGTCAAAACCATCGCAACATGAAAAAGAAAAGGATTCTGTGCCAATTATGCTGGCAAAGGAAGCTTTGGAAGCGGAGAAAAATATTGCTCGCTTTGCGTATGTAAAACAGGATGATGATGCGATTACTGGTAGATTGAGAATATGGGTTGAGGAGAATAGTAATGATTTTGAAAACCCAATCGGGGAGCAGATTCAGATGCTGCAAGATGTTTTGGCGAGGAAAAGAGAACTACCAGAACACTTATCAATAGATGTTGATACCGAGGAAGGCAGAAATGTTGTGGAAAAGGTTATTGATGAAAAGAGTTTGCAATAATTTTGATTGAGTAAAAATATTTAATGGTTTTGTAATGAGAGGCGGCTTGCGGATGTGCAGGCCGCCTTTGTTATGTGTAGTTAAAAGCTATTATCATACAATGATGTACGAATCATATTTTTAATAAAATCATCAGTAGCATATTCGGGCAATCTACATTCTTTTGGAATTTCCTGATAATGCTTTTGATTTTGATTATCCTTTTCAACGCGAGCTTTTACTATCGTAAGAATATTATCAAGAAATGGCGTGATTTCTTTTTCATCAGTAAGCTTTTTAAGTTTTTCACGGGTTATTTTTTCTGTTACAAGAATGTGGAAACTTTCTTCTTCAACAATAAGATCGAGAGTAATGCGTGCAAAAAACATTTTTCTCAGTTCTTCGACGGTTATAGATTTTGTCTCTTGAATTTTTTGTTTTTCGGTAAAGCTTTCTTCGTGAAGGCAATCATGCGCTCGCAGGCCACTATTGTTTTTGATGTTTGTGTTTGTGCGAATATCAGAAATCAATATTACGGCAACTTTAGGTAGACAGAGTATGCCTGTGTAATGAAGTGCTGTATTTCCCCATTTATTTTTATGATTGATATCTACGTTTTCATGTTTCAAAATTTCTTTTATTTTTTCAATATGCTCGGGATTATTTTGAGAAAAATTTTTGCTGCGAATTGTTTGTATAAGTAGTGTTTCATTGTCACCATCTGCGCGTGGTGATGACATCAAAGAACTATCCGAAGATGATGTTTTTTTGCTGAAGTTTCCAATGCTTGTTGTACGTGATAGAGAGAGAATGTCTGTATAGGATTGACTACGGGGACGTTCTTTTTTTTCTGTGTGTGTTAAGCGATTATGTGGTACTGATGATCGTCTTTGCGGTAATGAAACAACGATCTTGTGAGGCTTGTTAGAAGCCTTTTGTGTGCAAGTATTTGATGCATTTGTTTGTTCAGGATCGCTGTGTTTTACGTAAATATTATGAGCGGATTGTTTTTTAGGTTTTTTGGGACTTCCGGAATTCATTAAATTCATAGAATGAATAGTGCTAATTAAAACGGTATTTGCGATAAAAATTATTAAAGTAAATTTATTTTTCATTATAGTAGCCTATTTCTTTTTTAAGCCCTTCGTAGCTTATTGAGCGTAGTAGGGTGATGTAAAAAAAGATTAATAATTATTAATTGATAATTTCAATGGTAAGCGTGAGAAGGTGCATGCAAAATAAAAAATGATAGTAAATAACTGCGGAATTGATGTAATTTATTTTTTATTTTTGTAGCCGATATAAAATTGTTTTTCTGATAAAATCATCGCCTGCAAATGTCGGAAATTGAGCAGAAGCTGGCAATTCTCGATCATCACTTTGCTTGTCTTGATCTTTAAAAAATTCATTTTTAATAAAGTCTATTGCTTGTGTAATTGTTTCTTCTAATTCCTCCTGAGACGTATTATTATCGGTTAACATTTTTGTATAGATATTATCATTACATGTATTGTTGATGATTATATCGAGCATGATTTTGGCAAAGATTTTTCTTCTTGATTCTTTGTCGTTGTCGGTGTTGCCTATTATCATTTCGCGAGCAGTTTTGCCCTCATAGTTTTTAATTGACGCATCGGTACGATGGTCGTGTAAAAGTAAATTGATTGATGTGGTGTTTTTAGTTTGTGCTGCCAAATGGAGAGCTGTATTGCCATCATTTTTTTGCGCATTGATTGATACGTTCTGAAATTCTAATATTTTTTCTATTAATAATGATTGATTGTTGCGTGCAGCCCAAATGAGTATTGTTTCTTGATTGGAATATTGCTTTTGAACAATGTCTTTATTTTTTTTATTAAGAGTAATGTATTGACTGTAGTCATTGTTGATTTTATTGTTTTTTTCTTTGCGTTCTTCAGCAATGTCAGTTAATGGACTGGTGTGCTTTTTTGTACCTGGTGATCTTGGAATTCTTGTGTAAATGGGGCTACTTTTTTTGCTTGAATGTTTTTCAGAAAATTTACGCGTAGTTGGTGCAATTTCGTGATCATTTTCAGACATGCTGCGTTGTAATTTTTTGCGTTCTGTTTGTTTTGGTAACGTTTCGCAGCTGCGAGAATGTTTTTTGCGTGTAGATTCATCCGCGGATTTTTTTTTGTCAGATTTCACTTTGCTGGAAGCTGATCTTTTTAATTCTCTTAAAGAATTTTGATTCATGGCTTGTGCTGTGTGGAGTGAAAGCAGAAGAAGCAAGCATAGCTTTTTTTTCATAATAATTTTCACGTAATGGGTATTGTAATATTTCATTATTTTGCTTTAGGATAACCCATTTGCGATATAAATTTAAATAGTTACATTTTTGTGTTCATCGTAGTATAAAGATGTGTTTTTTGCGTGTCAAATTCTATGATAAATATTTTATTAAATTTACACTTCTATTTGTGGCAATGTTTTTGGGTGGTTGTTGAGTGTGCGGTAAATGGGTATATTGTTCTTGATGACATTTTAAAGCTTAAATATGATTGGTGGTTTGATGAGAAAATATGGCATAGTGTTGAGCGTTTTATTTTTGATGAATTGCAACTTTCATGCACAGGAAATAACGCCCCATAAACTTACTGATACTGAGCGTAGCGAAGGTATTTGTTATACAGTTCCACAATCATCTCGTTTTACAATTTTTCGTGAAGATGAATGCAATTCTGATATTATCTATTATTTTAGTAAACCAAAAACGGATGTGTTTCCTATTGCTGTTTTGTGCGGTGGATCATCATTAGAAGATGATATTGTGAGTATTATTCATTTTCATCGTTATTTTTTACAAGAATTTTTGGATCTTGGTGTTGCAGTTCTTACTGTTGAACAGCAGGGTGTTGATGGTAACAATGTAAATGTTGCTGAATTTATGAAAAATTATACGCGATCCAATCGTCTGCGCGATCATTGTAAAGTTGTTGATTATTTAAAAAGCAATCCACCGCATGGCTGGAATGGTAAATTGGTATTTTTAGGTGTTTCAGAAGGCGGTCCAATTATAACAACGCTTACTACAAAATATAGCGATAGCACTATTGCGACAATTAATTGGTCTGGGGCGGGTGATTTTTCGTGGCAAGAAGAGTTGTGGGATTTTATTCAAGACATGAAAACTAAATTGCCATGGCATGTTATTTTGCGTACAAAATTACCCTCATGGATGCCGTTTTCTTTAGATTTGTATTGCCCGCGATCAAAAAAAGAGCATGATAAAGCAATGCAAAAAACGATAGATAATCCGACTGCAGATTTAAAACTAGCAGGTATGACGTATAAATATCATGCGAATGCATTGAGAGATTATCCTGCTATTGAATATGAAAAAATAAAAACACCTTATTTGGTTGTTGTTGGTGAAAATGATTCTATTGCAAAATCAGCGCAAGTATTTGTGAAAAAAGCACAAAAGGTTGATGTTCCTATTACGTGCATGTGTATTAAAGCTATGGATCATTATGTGCGTAAGAGAGAAGATGCGATTGTAGATTCGTTTAATTGGCTTAAGAATTATTTGTAACTGCTTTGAAATGTTATGCCAGGTGGTAAAGAGCGTTGATTATTTCATTGTGAGAAGCTTGTGAATAAAAAAATTGTTTTGGTGTGTAAATCAGTATGGTATTATTCAATGTTTGACGAAGAACTGTTTTTTTTGTGGATAAAAAAAATACAGTCAATAGTTTCTTATGAGGGTAAAAAGGACGAATTATTTTTATACTGTAGTGATAAAATAATTGATGATGGCGATTTACGAGAATTATTGGCGTTGTTTTATAGATATAAAATAGATATGAAACAACTAATTATTTTTCTTAATGATGATAATAGGCATTGGTTTTGTGAGAATAAAAAATCGTATTGGTATAAACGTGTATTTAATTGAAAAAGCAAAAAATTGAAATTTTTGTTGCGTGTATGTGTATTAAAGTGATGAATCATTTTTTTACAAATACTTTACGCTTCGTTTACGCAGTTTGATAGATTTTTTGCGCAGCAATTGAAAAATTGATCTTTCATCAATGTCCCACAAGGCTTTTCTTTTATATCGCCTGAAGGAAATATCGCACATTAAAGATGCGATGTATGCAGCTGAAAGTGTAGGAGAAATTAGTTCATTTTGATCATAAAGTGCTTGAAAATCAGCTTGAGTTTCAGCTTGGGTGTTTTCTCTCAATATGCATTGCATATCAGTATCAACTACTCCGGGAATTATGCTTACGATACCAATATTGTGTTGCTCATATTCAGCACGTAATACTTGAACTAACATTTCCAAGCCTGCTTTTGAGATGCAATAGGCACCAAGTTGTTTTATGGGATAAAATGCTGCACCTGAGCTTATACATGCAATTCGTGCGTAGGGTCGATATGTATCAGATAATATGTGTGCTAATTTCATGGGAGCAAGTAAATTAATAGCAATTACTTTTTCCAAGTTTTGTATATTAGCATCAGCTAAATAGTTGTGATCGATAATTGCTGCATTGTGAATAATGATATCAAAAGTAAAATTGTTTGAATGAATAAATTCATCAAAATTTGTAAGTCCTTTTGGCGTGCCTAAATCAGTTTGAAAATAAATGAATCGCTCATTTTGTATAAGTTCTTGTATTTGAGATTCTGGAGCTCGAGCAATGCCTACTACAATTATTCCGCGATGCATTAAGTTTTCTGCAATGGCACGACCTATGCCACGGCTTACGCCGGTTATAAGAGCATATTTATTGTCTACTGATGGTTCTTGTGCATTTATTCTTGTGAAGCTTAATATTATCAGAAACCATGTTGATTTTTTCAAAGGTGTTACCCTTTTGTTAATTGAATATTATTTGCATGGTTTAAAATATAGTTATTTTTTTATATTAAATGGAAGTAATGTGAAAAACGTGTGAGTGGAAAGGTTATTCTGAAATGTAAATCAGTTTAGTTGAAGATTGCTAGTATGTCCTACTACGCCCAAGGGGCTTTCTTCTTCGTTAAAACTTTGAAGAACAAGTCGAAGGGCAGCTTTTGCTGACGCAAAGGAGAAAATTATATATGAGCGAAAAAATACAGCCCTACTTCGCCAAGGCTACGAAGGGCATACTTCGCTTTTGCAATAATATTTATTTTTATATGTTAGTTAATTCATTAAAAAAAACTGGCCCCTACTGCGCTCTAACGAGCTACGAAGGGCAGGCTGCCATACGACTATGTCCTCCGAAGCTTTATGCGTAGGAGGAAGCTTTACGCGAAGTATGGAGGAGAGAGTGGGATTCGAACCCACGATCCCGATCCCTCGGAATAACGGTTTTCAAGACCGCCGCATTCGGCCGCTCTGCCATCTCTCCACAACGAATAAATACCAAAGAACGTATGAAAATAATATAACTAATTTTTTTAAAAAAACTAGTCAAAAAAATAAAAATTTCTGCCATGTAGAGGCAAAGTATGGCTTGCCATACGACTGTGTCCTCCGAAGCTTTATGCGAAGGAGGAAGCTCGTTAGAGCGAAGACTGGCGCGCCCGGAAGGAGTCGAACCTGCAACCTTCAGATCCGTAGTCTGACGCTCTGTCCAATTGAGCTACGGGCGCGTAAATTTCAAAATATAATTCATTTAAATATAATGGCCATGCCAGCCCTACTACGCCCTGACGGGCTTCGAAGGGCATACTTCTTAAGTCTTCATATGGCCGTGCCATACGAAGCCTTGGCGAAGTATGGTGGAGAGAGAGGGATTCGAACCCTCGTGCCCGGTTTCCCAGACTCTTGCTTAGCAGGCAAGCGCTTTGGACCGCTCAGCCATCTCTCCCCTTTATTTCAAATATATATCAAAGGATACCGTCAATTACTGTTTTTTCAAGTATATCTTTAATATTTTTATTTAAATGTAACGCTTTTTTTTAATGTTGTATAGTAATTATTGAGATAAAATTTTACTATAGCAAAGTGATAAGTTCCGGTTTTGTGACAAAAATAGGTATTGAAAAAAATCTGCAAAAGCACATTTAGGTGGCGAATCGTTGGGTTTTTATTTTTTCTTAAAAGTTAATTGTGGTTCTTGGTCAATTAAGGCGAAAAGATGCGCAAGGCTTGCTAGTGTTAAGTTTGCTTCTTTACGTCTAATTTTTGCTACATAAGTAGGTGTTGAGTCTAACCTTCTGACAAGTTCATTAAAACCTATATCATTTATTTGCATATAGTTTTCAAGTGCAGATGCAACTTCTACTTGTAGCGCTTCTAGTACGTTTTTTTCTCTGAGCGCTTGTTCTTTGATTTCTGCAATTTCATCTTCGTTAAGGCGTGTTTTTAAGTATTCTTGAAAAGTTCTTCTTTTCATATAATTTCCTTTTTAAAGTTCCAATAATCTTTTACGAGCTACTGTAATATCGTTTTCTTGGCTTTTTTTATTTCCAGCGGTAAGGAGGATAATTATATATTCTTCTTGAAAACAATAATAGATTCTAAATCCAAATTTTCGTTCTCTTAATTCAAAAAGTCCTTTTCCTAGGGCTTTGCTGTGGGGTAACTTTAATTTGTTTCCTGATATCTCAAGTAGCTCCAATTCTTTTGAAATTGATTTAAATTCATTTTTTTCTAGCTGATTAAGCCAACGCTCTACGGGCCTTTTTTTGTTTTCGGACCAAAATTCAATAACCCATTGTGCCATACTGTCCTTTTTGCAATTATTTAAAGGTATTATAATACATTATAGTATATTATAATATACCACACAAGAGTATAGTGTATTTCATAATTTTTACCACTTGATAAATCGATTGAAAGGAGTGTATGGCATTGATTTTTGAAATTAAAGTTGTTCCTTGTTCAGGGCGCACTGGTTGGGTTTTAGATAAAAATGACCATCTTAAATGTTATTTAAAAAGTCCTGCTCAGCAAGGTAAGGCTAATGCAGAATTGATCAAAGATATTGCAAAAAGGTTGAGTATTACGCAACTAATGGTAGCGATCATTGCAGGAAGCCAATCAAAAAATAAGCGAATAAAAGTTGACGTTGATATTTCTTATGACAAGTTGCTAGAATTACTGGGTGTTGATCGTCAAATGAACATATTTTGATACGTGAGGTGTGTAATGCCCTACTTTAAATGGGTAGGAACGAACATTGAAGGCGTCATTAAAAAAGGAAAATTGGCGGCATGTTCGCCTGATGATTTATCACAAATGTTGTTGCGTCGTGGCATTGCTCTGCTGCAGCATAAAAAGGTGTATACGTTATCGTTTTTGTGGCCCATTACACAAATCATTAAGAGCCAACTATTTGCAAGCATAGCGCAATTGTTGCACGCGGGAGTGCTCCTTCCCGATGTATTTATTATTGTTGCGCAGCAGTCAGCGCATCCATTTTTGTGTGATATGTTGTTCAATTGTGCGCTAGAAATAAAAGAGGGTAAGTCATTGCCCCTAGTGATAGAAAAATATGCAATGGTATATGACCCTGTTATAAAAATATTGTTAGTTGCTGGTGATGAATCAGGAAATATAGCAGGTGCATTTGAAAGTGCTTCTTTGTACTGTGCAACGCAGCATGAAATTAAGAAAAATATTAGATCAGTGTTAGCAATGCCGTTGCTGACACTGATTTTTTTCATAGCAATTAGCGTGTGCATTTTTATTTTTATTATACCAAATTTTGCACAGATGTTTGCATCGTTGCAATGTAATTTGCCCCTGCTTACGCGTTATATGGTGATGGTGAGTGATTTTTTTTGTAGCATATATTGTGCTATTTTTATAAGCGGTGTTGTTATAGGGTTTTTTATATTTCGTTGTTATTTCAGAACCATAGGGAGTTATGCGTGGGATAGATTTGTTGTACGCATGCCATTTGTAGGAAATCTTGTGTATGTGCATATGGTGGGACAAGTTTTGAATGCATTATCGTTATTGGTTAATAATGGTATTGCGTTGTTAGCTGCACTAGAAATTATTACCCCTTCTATTAAGAATAGTGTTATAAAAAGAAATTTTGAAGATATTATTGTTGAGCTGAAAACAGGAAGGTTGTTGGGTGATGCAATGATGTCAACATCGGTATTTTTGCCTGAAGCAGTGGCAGCTATTCAGGTTGGTGAAGAATCGGGTGCTGTGGGGTCAGCGTTACAGCATGCAGCGCGTTTTTATGGCGATGTCTGGGGACAAAAAATGGCACAGTTTGTTTTCATTTTGCAGCCATTATTGATCATTATTTTGGGACTTTTGATTACCGCTCTTATTCTTGCTGTTTATTTACCGATCATGGAAATATCGCGTTTGATATAACGCACAGATGGTTCTATTGCTTGAGCGTTTGTCATCTTGTGCTGTTTTGCTACTCTTAATAGGAGTAACAAAATGGGGGTTTTATCTATGTTTTTAGCAATAATAGCAGTATTTTTTTCTTTTTTTAGCACCGTGACTTTGTATGCCGATACGCAAGAATGCGCTCAAAAGGTTCTTGAGAGTGTTTCTTATGTATCACCATCATCCTTTACGGTTATTGGTGAAAAAGAATGGCAAGAGTTGCAGCTTGATCGTTTAGTTACCATACTTGATCGAACAAAAACATCATTTGGCCCTTGGGGCTTGCGGCAATTGCTGCAGCCGATAGCCGATTATGATGAACTCAGAGAGCGACAAAATATTATTTCTTTTTTGGTTAACAATGAAGATGTTTTAGTTGCGTTGCAAGATCAGCTGCAAGAAATATATGCAATTGAAAAGTCTTTGCTTTCTTATTGGGATGATAAAGATAAACTTGCGGTGGCGTGTGAGCAATTTTACTACAATATTCCTGTATTAAAAAAATATTGCAATAAAAGTTCTTTGGCATTAAACGCTGGCGTAGCGGTAACAATGATGGATGCGTGGCGAGGATTATTTATCAATCTATGCTTGCAGGGAGTGAGTCAAGAATGGACGCATTGGTTACATAGTGATCAAGAAGGGTTTGATTTTGTTCGTGGTATTAAAAATGGATTACAGTTGCCAATGAAGCAACATTCGTTAGAGTTGGATATTTTTAAAGATAGAGATGCATCATATGAATATACAACAAAAGATTATATTAATGCGGTGAATAGTGGGTCTCTTGGAGATCGTTATCATATTTTCAGTCGTGGGTATTCGTATACCAATTGGTTGTCGGGAGAAGTGTCATCACCGAGCATGAGTGCGATAAGTAAAACAAATGCATTGCTTTTAGCAGGTATGCAAACGATTGCTTATGATTACACGTGGGGAAGTAGTCTTATGCGCATTGGTGGTTATATTAAATTGATGCATTCATCGCTTAATAATCTCCATGATCGTGTTATTGATGTGCAATCATTTTGTAAATCAATAGAAAATATTAAGCAAACAGTTGATGATAATGCATGTTTTTATGGGCGATGTGATTTTGATATAAATAATAAAGATTTATTATCGTTAATGGCTTCTTGTAAAAGCGTGAGTGATAATTATTATTTATATTCGCGCGGCAAGGTGCTGTGTATACATAATGCAATAAAAAATACCGTATCATCACTAGTGCCGCTACTGCAATCAGTTGCTTTGCTTGATGCCTATTGTTCTATCGCGCAGTTATATAGAGAAGGTCAAAAACAAAAAAATTCATTTACGTTTGCTCAGTTTGCTCAAGCAGATAGGCCATTTGTTGTGTACGATGGTGTATGGCTTGCATTGTTGCCGTCTAAAAATGCGGTTGCTAATAATTTTTATATGGGAAACACTTACGCATTAAAATCAATTTTTACTGGTCCTAACGGTGGCGGTAAATCAACTATTTTAAAAGCAGGTGGTATCGCAGCGGTGTTGGCGCAATCGTGGGGTATTGTTCCTGCGCAATCAGCATATCAAACTATTTTTACGCACATCAGAACAGGAATTGCCACACGCGAAAGTTTAGAGCATGGTCTTTCAACATTTATGGCGGAAAAAAAATGCATGGAAGATTTATTTGAGTGTATACAGCGTAGTGATAGAAATAATCATATGCTTGTGCTTATTGATGAACCGTACAAAGGTACTGTTGATGAAGAATCAGCAAAACGTATTTATAGTTTTGGTAAAAGTATAGCATATAAAGATTATGCACTTGTTACTATTGCAACGCATGTAAAAAAACCAATTCAGCTGGCGATTGATACGCAGGGTATATTTGCCAATTATCATGTTGAGATTCGTGAAAAATCATTGGGTGTTTTTGAGCGCTTATTTACGGTTAAAGAGGGGCCGGCAACCTGGTGGTTTGAAGATGAAGATAAACGGGGAAGATTTATTGATTGGATTAGTGGAGAATTAAGGAAAAATCAGCCACATTCTGCAATAACTAAAATTGACGGGTTATCTTCTTTGTTGTATCCTTAAACTACATTTGACACATGCCGAAGTGGCGAAATGGCAGACGCACGAGACTCAAAATCTCGCGATGGCAACATCATGTCGGTTCGAGTCCGACCTTCGGCACCATCTTACATCATCTCAAAAAAAGTTATTTTCAAAAAAGAGAGTGTATCATGTCTATAGTAGATAACAATTGCATTTTTTGTAAAATAATTGCGCGTCAGATTTCATCGGAAATTATTGCTGAAAATGATGATGTTATTGTTATTAAAGATATAGCACCAAAAGCACCTATTCACTATTTAATTATTCCTAAAAAACATATTGTTGATATTCAATCGATGCAACAATCTGATACTGTTATTGGCAGTGCTGTTTTTGCAATGGCGCAACAATTATCACAAATGTTACCAGCACCGCATGCATTTCGATTATTATGCAGCAATGGTTTTGATGCTGGGCAACGCGTGTTTCACTTACATGTCCACTTTTTAGCCGGTAAGCAGATGGCCGAGTTTTAGTCATAGCAATAAATTACAAACTTTGCTTGATTTGTATATTATTTGGAATCAGTATGAAAAAATATATATTCTTAATTGCTACAATTATTTGCGGTGTTTTAGTTTCAAGTTTGTGGTATGTATCACCGATATTGAAATCTTTTCCAATTCCAACGGGACCGTATGCGGTGGGAACAATGCGCATGGAATTACATGATGCATTGCGTAAAGAAATTTACTCTGATAATTCTAATGAAATGCGTAAAATAGTTGTTAATTTTTTTTATCCAGCGCGTGAATTTGTGCAAGAAAAACAAAATTATTTATCAGATAAAATTGATGCGTTTGCTTTTTTAGTTGCGCAGCGTTATGCAACACCACAATGGCTTGCAAAAAGAATGTTCACAATAAAAATAAATGCATGTGCTAATGCGCCGTTGGCGGAAAATATTATGCAATATCCTATTGTGCTTTTTTCGCATGGATTATTGGGAATGCCAAGTGATATGTATGTGTCATTATTAGAAAATTTAGCAAGCAATGGATATATTGTTGTTGCAATAGATCATCCCTGTTTTAATCTTCTCACTTGCTACAATGATGGGACGATGGTGAATTCTGTTAGATTGCAGGCGCAATTTCAACACATGAATGTTGATGAGCAAAAGAAATTTCAAAGTAAAGCAATCGATATTTATAAAGATGATATGCAATTTGTTCTTGATCAACTGATATTATTGAATGAAGATCAAAGTGCTATTTTTTATCATAAGCTTGACCTTGATACTATCGGGATTATGGGGCATTCTGCAGGAGGCACTGCAGCGATTGAATTATGCCGCATTGATAGTCGTATTAAAGTATGTATTGATTTGGATGGTTGGTATGATCATATAATTGGCAACACGTCAATTAAGCAACCGCTGTTATTGATGTTTGGATCAAAAACTATTGAGATAACTGAACCTTCTGCGGAATATCTTAAGCGTAAGCAGTTGAATAGAGATGAGTATTATGCGCGAGAAGAAAAAATTGCAGAGCATCGCAGGGTGTTGTGTAATAGTGCTGATTGTGAAATGATAATTGTTGATGGTGTGTCGCATGAAGATTTCAGTGATGAAGTTCTTCTTAAGTGGCCATTGCGTGCTTGGAGTGCTCCTGATGCATATTGGGTAATACAAACAATTAATAATCATTGCCTGCAATTTTTTAAAAAATATTTAAGATAGGGTTGTTTATCTACCGTTTTAATTGGAGCAAGCACAAAGGACTTGCTCGATTAACGGATTAAAATTATATGATCGATTAAGCTGCTTGTGCAGCAATAACGCTTTCTTTCCACCGATAAGCTTCCGCATTTCTACGTGCTAAATCATAATCAGGTCGCGCTTCAAATGCTTTTTCTGCTGCATAGTGTCCGATTTTGAATTCGTTAATATACCATGAACAGCGCGCGAGCACTTCATAGCGATAATAGTCATATACATATTTTTGTACAAAAAGAACATCAGCGCTTGGATAGGGCACTTCTACTGCGCGTTTAGCAAAAAGGAACGCAGCATCCATTCTGTCGCGTACAACATAATAATGAGCAATGCTGACTAAAGGTTCTGCTCGCGTTGGTCGCATTTCGTACGATTTGAGATAATATCCCAGTGCTTCTTCCCATGAGTAGTTGGTGTTTGAGTATGATAATTTTTCAACAGTTTGTGCTAGGCGATAAACGGCCATATAATCTTCTTCAGGCCAGCCAACCATGGCGATGCGTTTTTTATAAAGATGGTATGCTTCTTCTAAATTACCAAGATCTTCACAGGTGCGAGCAAGATAAAAAAGCGTGCGCGTATCGCAAGGATTGTTGCGATATTCTTGATATAAAAGTTCTCGGTCTCTGATAAAGCGTTGTGCTGATTTTTCAACACCGAGAGCTGCAGGTTGATAGCTAAAGTAAATATTTCCTGGGACCCTCACTTCTTGTTGGCTGTAAAAACATTCGTGCACAACTCCTGCAAATCGTATTCCTCTGTTGCAGCGAATAAGACGCGCGCTATAAAAATCTTGTGCAGTATTGAGTAATCTAATTGAGTATGATGAGTGATGATCATGTTGTTCAAGGCATGAGCGACAAAAATCAACGAGTGAGCGCGCATCGTTAAGATACCATTCCGCGTCAAACATGATCATAAATGCTGCGTTAGGGAATTTTTCATGAGCAAGGTCTAATGCTCTATTGCGTGAAGCAGCAAAGTTGATAAATGGTTCTTGCATAATGCAGCCATGTGCAACATTATTTTTTTCAAAAAATTCTTGGGTTACCGCAATAGTATTATCGGTAGAACCGGTATCAAAGACAAAAAAAGAATCAACGCCGCCATCAACAAACGGCTGTAGTGTTGCTTCCATCACTGTTTCTTCATTTTTTACCATGATAACAGCAACAAGAATAGGATCATGATTTGTTGATGCAAGCGTTATACCAATGTTTATTGAAAGAAATGTGCACCAGAGTAAACGTAATATGTACTTCATTGCTACCTTTTTTATTTATGCAATTTTTTTAGCAAAAGTAGCAAGTTAGTTTTATTCTGTCAATTTACCATAATGCTTTTAAAAGCATGCAGAGTGAATTGCTTGCAAAAACTCCTGACCAAAAGGGATACCAATCTTCTTTATTTTGTGAAATAAGCGCGAGTAATCCTCCTAAAACAAGTCCTGCAGTGATATCAAATGGCATGAGCAATCCCCCTAGCACCAGCATAGGATTGAGATTAATTTGTTTAAGAAGCAATCCAAATGCTGCACCGATTGTCATAACAAGATAATCAAATGTTTGTGCTTGAATAAGCAGTTGTCGGGATTGTGCGCGGTATGCAAAAAGTTCTGGCGAACCAAGTCCAAAATGGTTAATTAAAATCCAAAAGATTATGCCGATAGAAAGAGAGCTTATAATTAAGCCGAGTAATTGGTAAGTGCGCATTGTTGCGTGACGTGTATGTGAAAGTTGCCCTAATTTGCGGCTAAATAATATATCAGCAGCAACGCCACCACTTATTTCTACAAACGTTGCGATGAAAACAATATGCGTATAATTAAGATTAAAAATAAGCATTGCGGGTACCATAACAAAGGTTGCAAATCTTCCCAAAAGAGCGAGGCCGATGCGCCCGGCGATTGCGGCGATTTGATAGGTAGTAATGATACTGCATACTACAAGATATAATTGTGCGTGTAGTGGCAATTTAAAATGAGAAAAAAATAGCATTAAAGCAATGGCGAGTGCACCATACATGACAAGTTTGTCATAACAAAAAAATTGTGCAGAATTTATTTTTTTATGATTAAACTCGTTGATATTTTTTTTGATGCTGAGAATAATCTGATGAGGCATTGAAACGATACTTGTTGCAGTAATAAAAAGAACAATGCCGCTACAAAAAGCGAGTGTAAATTCTGTTGATGATAATAGTGGGAAGAAATATTTTTGAAGCGGTGTTGCAACAAAAATGTTTGATAATGCGCCTGCGGCAAGTGGTAACGCTATCACGTGACCGGTGACAAAGCCAATTGCCCAGATCATGGGAGCAATACCAAGCTGAATTGTTAAACGCGGTATTGAAAGAAGGCCATAATGTGTTGCATGCACGAGCGTAAAAGATTGGGGGATGCTCGCGTATTTGAGATATGATGGAGCGCTTTGTAGTGCACAAAATAGTGCAGTGGTACAAAAACCAATCATAAGTTCATATGCTTTTTTGATTTGGTTTTGTGCAGCAATCATTTTATGAATAAGTTGTCCAATGGGGAATGATAAATGTTGTGTTTCGAGTAATGATTTTTCTGATGCATCCGCGATAAAAAAACCAAATATTCCTGCTAATAATGAAAGTCCGCCTAAAACGCTGCTAAAATAGAGTGGTGATTGCATCCATGTGTTAAAAGTAAGGGGATCTAAAAAATAGAGTGTAGGAAAAGAAAATGCGCATGCGGTTGCTAAAATTCCCCCTATTGAACCGGCGCTAACGGCATAAGCTAATTCTGTTGTTGTCAAGGTGAACATTATTTTTGAAATAAGAAGGCCAATGAATACGAGTGTTGGCGCTATCCATGGACCAATGGGTGTTGCCAAAGAGACATAGCTCATAACGATGGTTGAAAAGAGTGATAAAATGACGCTGGTGATAATGGTGATGATGCGCATAGGTGTTAAAATCCTTTACTGAGTTTTGTTAAACGTCTATAAGCAACACAGTATAGGGTGATTATGGGGAGACTTCAAATCAATGGTGAAATTATGGTAAATTGTTTTTTATTTTTTTGTCCCAGATGATATACTACTAACATTATTGTATGAAAAATGTTTTTAATGCATTTCTGTTTAGTTAATAATTTTTTTTAAATTGGTGTAAGTCATGACATTTCTGATTCTTTTGCAAGCATTGTTTGCAACATCGTTTCCTTTGGCAAAATTTTTGTTGGGTTTTGTGCCTAATTTGCCTTTTTTCTTGTCTGGTATTCGTATGGTAATCTCAGGATTAATTCTTCTTTTTTTGCAATCATTTGTCAAAACACGGTCATGGTGTTTTAAAAAAAATCATGTGTTGCTTTTTTTACAAATTATTATTCTTGGTTTTTTTATGACGTACGGATTGCGTTTGTACGCTTTGCAAGTGTTACCAGTATGGAAGACGTCATTTTTTTATAATTTAGCGCCGTTTTTATCGGCTTTGTACGCGTATATTTTGTTTGGTGAAAAATTGTCAAAAAAACAGTGGGTTGGTTTATTTGTTGGATTTTTAGGGATGCTTCCTATAGTGATATCGTCAAGTCCTGCAGAGGCAGAAGCGGGAGAGTTTTTTTATATTTCGCGTTATGAATTAGCGCTGATGCTTTCGGTACTTTTTCATTCATACAGTTGGATTTTAATTCAAAAACTTGTTCGTAATGAAAAATATCATCCTGCAATAGTTAATGGAATTACTATGTTTTCTGGTGGTGTTCTTTCGTTATTAGTATCATATTTTTTTGAAGGTTCTGTGTCTATTTCAGATCCCCATATGTTTACAACGGGATTAATGGCAACAATATTTATTGGTAATATTGTATGTCACAATCTTTATGCAACACTTCTTAAAACATATTCAGCAACATTTATGTCGTTTACTAGTTTTTTAAGTCCGCTTTTTGCAGCATTGTATGGATGGGCATTTTTTCAAGAAAAAATATCATGGCATTTTTATGTTGCAGCAGTGGTAGTATTTCTTGGTTTATACATATTTTATCAAGATGAGTTGCGCAAGCAAACGATGATTGAAATAAAATAAAAAAAGCCTCTTGTGTGAACAAGGGGCTTTTTTTGACGATATTTTTTTGTTTATGCAAGTGGTATGTATATTTGATAATACACGTTAACGCCGGCGTCGCTCGCTCCTGCGTTTGAAGTGATGGTAAAACTTGTATTTGCAACAATTGCTGAAGCATAAATAGTTCCAGTGGGTGCAACTCCAGGTTGAACGGTGAGTAAAATGCGTGCATTAGCGGGAATTTTATTGTTTGATACGGTTATATTTCCTGTTCCATCAAGAGTTACAACACCAGTAGGAACTGTTGTATGAGGTCCTGCTGAAGAAGATTCTAGCAATTGTGGAACGCCTTCGCTGGTCATTTTATAAACAACTCTTCTTCCATTAGCCGGCCCGTTAAGTGAAACGAGTTGAAGTTCGTATTCTGTAGCAATATATCCTTGTCCTGCAGGGACGCCGTTTGCTGCAACATTGATACTGATAAGTCCACTGAGTGGTATGCTTAAATTGTCTGTTACACCTACTGATGTTGCTCTAAAAATAACATCTCCTGGTTGTACGGGCGACAATCCTCCTATTACAGCGTTTCTTGATTTGAAGGTTGATATTCCGGGTACACCATTATTGTTTCCATATTGATTAAATCGTATTTGAGCGCGACTTGCAACATCGGTGCTGTATTGTATTCCTGATCCTGATCCGTGTAGTGGTCCTGTTGGCCCTCCGATAAAGACTTCGTTGGTACCAGTTTGTGAAACAATAATAGTTCCGTCTATGTCGGGAGTGATGAGATTTCTACTTACTGTTGGATTTGTTATCATTGTTGTGGTTGTTGCTGTTGATCCTTGAACGTCAAATAATAATTGTTTTGTTGGGTCAATCGCATCGACGATAGTAAAAGCATTATCTGCAATAGTTCCACTGAAAGAACCCGTTGCGCCCGTTGCTCCTGTTTGACCTGTTACACCAGTATTTCCTGTTAAGCCTGTTGCGCCGGTGTTTCCGGTAAGACCAGTAGCTCCCGTGGGTCCCGTGTTGCCAGTTACACCAGTAGGGCCAGTATTTCCTGTATTTCCAGTGAGTCCTGTATTGCCAGTTGCGCCAGTCGCTCCGGTATCACCAGTGCTTCCCGTAGCGCCAGTAATGCCTGGCAAACTATCAACGTATGCTTTGTTAACGGCATCGTTAGGATTTATTGGCACGTAATTAAGAGTTAATACATTGCTTACTACGCCATCAGTAATTGAAAGATTATTTACGCATAAATTTTCAATACAGTTTTCTACTGATAAATTTTTTGCAGTAACATCGTGTACCGATAATGTTCCATTAATTCGTGCACCATCTTTAAAGTGTGCATGTTTATAAAAACGTGCTTTTTTATGAACACGTAATTTTCCATCAATGATTACATCGCTTTTAAAGATTGCTTTACCGTATACAATAATTCTGTCGCGCATTTTTAATAGTGGGTAGTTGCTGCGCGTTAAGAGTATTTCGTTAACATCTAAACTTCCGCTCAGTGCGAGTTCAATGGCGGTGTCTAATTTTTCAAAGAGTGCTTTAATTTCGGCACTGTTTGGTTGTGATTTTAAAAAATAATATGCATATTCGAAAGTGTGTATCATTTCATCGCGTGCAATTGCACTTGCACCTTCTTCAATACAGAGCGTAAAGATATTTATTGGTGAATCAGGGTTAGGGTCTAATGCGCTAATTTCTGCAATGACATGCGCTATATTACTGTGATTCTTTTTTAGATCAATATAGATGTTGTTTTGATTGTTTTCTTCTGATGCACTACATTGCAAATGAGCATTTGATGTGCTGGGCGATGAACGTAATATTGTTGATGATGGAAGGAACAAAAAAAATGAGAAAACATACAGTGAATGCAGGTGCTTCATAAGAACTCCTATTATGATACGGTACTTCGCCATACTAAAAATTTCTCAATAAACTCGGTAAGTTCGCCATCAAGCACTTTGTCTGGTTGTGGTGACTCGCAATCAGTGCGATGATCTTTTACCATTTTATAAGGATGCAGAACATATGATCGTATTTGTGATCCCCACTCAATTTTTCTTTTTTCAGTTTTTGCATTGTATTGCGCTTCTTGTTCATCTTTTGCTTTTTGTGCCAATTTTGCGTGAAGCATTTTCATGGCAAATGCTTTATTTTGTTGTTGTGATCGTTCATTTTGGCATTGAACGACAATATTAGTAGGCAAATGAGTAATCCGAACAGCGGAATCTGTTTTATTAACATGTTGCCCTCCTGCACCACTCGCACGGTACGTGTCGATGCGAAGGTCATTAGGGTCAATAGTTACCGCAATTTCTGGTACTTCAGGGGTTACTAAAACACTTACAAAAGATGTATGTCTTCGTTTGTTAGTATCAAAGGGTGATATACGTACAAGGCGATGGATGCCGTGTTCGCCTTTTAGTAGTCCATAGGCATTTTTTCCACGAACAAAAAGGATTGCTGACTTTATTCCTGCTTCTTCGCCGGGCTGATAGTCAAGTACATCTATTGGGAGATGATTGCGTTCGCAAAAACGTGTATACATGCGTAAAATCATATTTGCCCAGTCTTGTGATTCAGTGCCGCCGGCACCTGCATGTATGTGTAAAAAACAGTGTGATGAGTCGCTGGGATCATTAAGTAAAAGATGGATTTTAAAGGTAGAGACTTTTTTTTGTAATTCTATTATATCGGGTGCTATTGTTTTAACTTCTTCTTCGTTTTCTGCAAATAGCGTGAGTAACTCTTTTAACTCTGTGTAGTTATTGATTATAGAAAGATATTGATCGCGGAGTGTTTTTGTATGTTGTAATTCTTTAGAGATCTCTGTTTGTTGAGGATTTTTCCAAAATTCTTCTTCTTGTGAAAGAGATTCAAGGGTTTGGAATTTTTTTTCAAGTTGCGCATTGCTCCAAAATGACATTATTGTTTGGATTTCAGGTTCTATTGTTTTTAATTGTTCGCGTAAGTCATCAACTAACATGAAAAGTCCTATTTCTTAAAGTGTATCTTACTAGTAAAAAGTATATCATAGGGGAGCAAATCATAAAGAAACAACTATTGTGAAAGAGATAATGGGTATAATTGTTTTTGTATAAGTAATTTTTTTTCGAGCGTCCATCCAATATGAGCAGCAATTCCTGCTAAAATTCTGATGAGCAACGTTTGTGTTGCTTGTGGCATGGAAGTAATAAAAGCGGTATTGTTAGGGTTTTGTTGTATTAGTGCGGTGTAAAACACATTGAAAAGATTGGTAAAAATCCAATCGTTAAGCGTAAAGCCAATGGTTTCAGTATAAGGATCAGTATAAAAACTGCTTTCGGAAAATTTTCCGGGGAACGCTCCCATGATGAGTTTATGAATGGCGTTAGTTCGAGCGGAATATTTGAACGAATTGATTACAGAAATTTGATTAGCATACGCTGTATTTTTTAAAAAACCGGTGGCTGTTTCCAAAAAACAACTGAGTGCTGTCGCTGCATGAATATCTTTTATATCTTGTTGCATATTTGCTTGTGCTATTTCGTTAAGTATATCAAGTTTTTCAGTAAGATCTTGTGCTGTTTCAGGATCAATATTTGATTGCATTATGATGGTATCAATTGTTTGTTGCAATAAATTCATTTGGTCTTGATATTCTTGCGGTGTTGATCCAGGAAGTAAAAAAGGAAATAAAAATAGTGTGCAAATAAAAAAACGCAATGTTTTTCGTAATGTTTTCATAAATATCCCTTTACTGATAGTTAACGGAGAATGCTTTTTTGAGGTATATCATACAGAGTCTAGGTATTGTCAATTAGATTGTAGAGGTGGGTGTTTTATTTGAGTTTTTTTGTATATCGTGGAAAATATATAAGGGATATTTTAAGAAATATTCCTTTTTTGGGGTAAAATCTGTCTTTGAATGATGAATTTTTAAAGAAAATTGGTAAGTGAGCTATTTAGTAGCTATACTACAGTGTTTACGGTTAAAATATCGATCTATTCAAGCTATTCGAGTTGCTTTGGTGGGTTAAATGTTTCGTATTATTCATTAAAAGTGTATAGTTTCGCTCTAACTTATATATTTTTTTTAAAAAAAGTTGAAAAAAGAGTTGACTTAGTATGAATTAGGTATATAATTTTCATTAACAATTGAATAAAACGTTTTCGACAAACGCGAATCAATCGCGATTTGAGAAAAAATTTTGAAATTAAAAAAGTTCTTTGAAATACACAAGAAAGTTTCGCATCTACTATTTTTTTAAGTGAGTAGGCCTAGCAATCAAATCTGTGATGCAGAGTTTGATCTTGGCTCAGAATGAACGCTGGCGGCGTGCCTAACACATGCAAGTCGAGCGTGAAAGTTCCTTCGGGAGCGAGTAAAGCGGCGGACGGGTGAGTAACACGTAAGAATCTGCCCTATAGTGAAGGATACCTTCGAGAAATTGAAGTTAATACTGCATGAGTCCTTCGGGAGAAAGACGTCTTTTATGTCGTCGCTATAGGATGAGCTTGCGGACTATCAGCTTGTTGGTGAGGTAAAGGCTCACCAAGGCTATGACGGTTAACCGGCCTGAGAGGGTGTACGGTCACACAGGCACTGAGATACGGGCCTGACTCCTACGGGAGGCAGCAGTGGGGAATATTGCGCAATGGGCGAAAGCCTGACGCAGCGACGCCGCGTGGAGGATGAAGGTCTTAGGATTGTAAACTCCTGTCAGGTGGGAAGAAAAGATTCATTTCTAATAAATATGAATTATGACGGTACCATCAGAGGAAGCACCGGCTAACTTCGTGCCAGCAGCCGCGGTAATACGAAGGGTGCAAGCGTTATTCGGAATCACTGGGCGTAAAGAGTGCGTAGACGGTATGTTAAGTTTGTTGTTAAAGACTCTAGCCTAACTGGAGGGTTGCAATGAAAACTGGCGTGCTAGAGGGTGAGAGAGAGAAGTGGAATTCCTGGAGTAGCGGTAAAATGCGTGGATCTCAGGAGGAACACCAATGGCGAAGGCAGCTTCTTGGCTCATATCTGACGTTGAGGCACGAAAGCGTGGGGAGCGAACAGGATTAGATACCCTGGTAGTCCACGCCGTAAACGATAATCACTAGATGTTAGTCTGGCTTAGCTGGATTAGTGTCGTAGCTAACGCGTTAAGTGATTCGCCTGGGGAGTACGGTCGCAAGGCTAAAACTTAAAAGAATTGACGGGGGTCCGCACAAGCGGTGGAACATGTGGTTTAATTCGACACTACGCGAGAAACCTTACCTGGGCTTGACATGTACTTGACAGCTGTAGAAATATAGTCTCTTGAGTTTCGGCTTAAGCAGGTACACAGGTGCTGCATGGCTGTCGTCAGCTCGTGTCGTGAGATGTTTGGTTAAGTCCTCTAACGAGCGCAACCCCTGCCATCAGTTGCTATTAGTCTTCGGACTAAGCACTCTGATGGGACTGCCCGGGAAACCGGGAGGAAGGTGGGGATGACGTCAAGTCATCATGGTCCTTATGTCCAGGGCTACACACGTGTTACAATGGCTAATACAAAGGGAAGCAAGCTCGTAAGAGTAAGCAAACCCCATAAAGTTAGTCTAAGTTCGGATTGAGGTCTGCAATTCGACCTCATGAAGTTGAAATCGCTAGTAATCGCGCATCATAACGGCGCGGTGAATACGTTCTCGGACCTTGTACACACCGCCCGTCACACCATGAGAGCTGTTTGTACCCAAAATCATTTTAGCCAACCTGTAAAGGAGGCGGGTGCCTAAGGTATGTATGGTAATTGGGGTGAAGTCGTAACAAGGTAGCCGTAGGAGAACCTGCGGCTGGATCACCTCCTTTCGAGGGAGATTCATGAACAATATAATTTAGTATTGTTCTATAAAAGGTGTTATTTAAGCTAGGTCTCAGCTTAAAATATAGTAGATGCGGCTTATGGGCCTATAGCTCAGCTGGTTAGAGCACTCCGCTGATAACGGAGAGGTCAGTCGTTCGAGTCGACTTAGGCCCACCATAAGGCTTTAATTTTAAAAAATTATCCAAAACATTTGTTTTTGGTGGTAAAAATTAACCATGCGTGGGCTATAGGCAATATTGCATATAGAATATTGACAGTCATAGGCTAACTGGTGTGCTGTATGTTATTGCATTTGCAGTAATTGTACGAATTACATTCATGGGGGTGTAGCTCAGTTGGCAGAGCGACCGTTTTGCACGCGGTAGGTCAGCGGTTCGAATCCGCTCATCTCCACCAAAAATATGTTCTGTATATCCTTACTTTTTCTTGTGTATGATACGTTAAAAAAGCGTAGAGTGTGATAAAAAATTTACGATCTTTGAAATATATGTATTAATGAGTGCTCAATGTTTGAGTAACCAGCAAAATTTGTGGTTAATTGAAAAGAGCATCTGGTGGATGCCTTTGGTATCAAGAGGCGATGAAGGAGGCGGAAGACTGCCATAAGCTTCGGGGAGCTGTCAATCAAGCTTAGATCCGAAGATTTCCGAATGGGGAAACCTACTCTGGGTAAACCTGGAGTATCTTTATCTGAATATATAGGGTAGAGAAGCGAACTGCGTGAACTGAAACATCTAAGTAACGCAAGGAAAAGAAAACGAAGTGATTCCCTCTGTAGTGGTGAGCGAACGGGGAAGAGCCTAAACCTATGTCATGTGATAGCCTGTGCGCGTTGTGATATGGGGGTTGTGAGATTATATTTTTCTAAAAAGTACAGTTTTTAGAGTTGAGTTATTTATTTTAGTTGAATTGTTCTGGAAAGGACAGCCAAAGAGAGTGACAGCCTCGTATGCGAAAAGATAAATGAATCAATTTTTATAGTCTCGAGTAGCATGGGACACGTGTAATCCCGTGTGAATCTGCCCGGACCATCGGGTAAGGCTAAATACTACTTGATGACCGATAGTGAACTAGTACCGTGAGGGAAAGGTGAAAAGAACCCCGGGAGGGGAGTGAAATAGAATCTGAAACCAGGTGTTTATAATCGGTGGTAGCGCGATATACGTATGCGCAACCACGTACCTTTTGTATAATGAGCCAACGAGTTATCTTATGCTGCAAGGTTAAGTTTAGAAAGAATGGAGCCGTAGCGAAAGCGAGTCTTAATAGGGCGTTTAGTAGCATGAGATAGACCCGAAACCCAGTGAGCTACCCATGTCCAGGATGAAGTTTCGGTTAAACGAAATGAAGGTCCGAACCGGTGTAGGTTGAAAACTGCTCGGATGAGGTGTGGGTAGGGGTGAAAGGCCAATCAAACTGGGAAATAGCTGGTTCTCCCCGAAATATATTTAGGTATAGCCTTGTTGGATGAGTTATGGCGGTAAAGCACAGTTTGGATTTTCGGGGCGCAAGCTTATGGGATCCTTACTAACTCTGAATACCATAATTTCGATGAAAACAGGAGTCAGACTGTGGGGGATAACCTTCATAGTCGAGAGGGAAACAACCCAGACCATCAGTTAAGGTCCCAAAGTATCTGCTAAGTGGGAAAAGAAGTGAAAACGCACAGACAGCCAGGAGGTTGGCTTAGAAGCAGTCATCCTTTAAAGAAAGCGTAACAGCTCACTGGTCAAGTGTTATTGCGCTTAAGAATGAACGGGGCTCAAGCAGATCACCGAAGCTATGGTTTATATTAAAATTTATTTTAATGTGAAGGTAGGGGAGCGTTCCTTGATAGATACAAGCTTGACCGTAAGGACAGGTGTCGGATCAAGGAAGTGAGCATGTTGGTATAAGTAACGAAAAAACAGGTGAAATTCCTGTTCGCCGAAAGTCTAAGGGTTCCTTGAGAGCGGTTTATCCACTCAGGGTTAGTCGATACCTAAGCCGAGGCCGATTGGAGTAGGCGATGGACAACAGGTTAAATATTCCTGTACCACCAAATAACGTTTGAGTGAAGGGGTGACGCAGAAGGGTAGGTTGATTTGGTGCATGGATGCCAAACTAAGCACAAAGGTAGATTTTATAGGAAAATCCGTAAAGTCGTTAAAAACTGAAATGTTATGGGTATGTTAATTTGAAAGAAGAGATGTATTCAGCTGACCCCACGCTGACTAGAAAAACCTCTAGCGAGTTGTAAGGTGATCGTACCGCAAACCGACACAGGTAGACGGGCTGAAAATGCTCAGGCGTTGAGATAATTATCATTAAGGAACTCGGCAAATTGGCCCCGTAACTTCGGGAGAAGGGGTGCCTGATTTTGTTATGAAAGCATGTCTTTCAGAAGCATTAACAGGCTTCAATAAATTGGCCCAATCGACTGTTTAACAAAAACACAGGGCTCTGCAAACTCGTAAGAGGAAGTATAGAGTCTGACGCCTGCCCAGTGCCGGAAGGTTAACGGGAGATGTTCGCTCTTCGGAGCAAAGCATTGAACCGAAGCCCCGGTAAACGGCGGCCGTAACTATGACGGTCCTAAGGTAGCGAAGTACCTTGTCGGGTAAATTCCGACCCGCATGAATGGCGTAACGAGTTGGGCGCTGTCTTAATGATACACTCAGTGAATTTGTAGTGCCGGTGAAAATGCCGGCTACCCGCAGAAGGACGGAAAGACCCCGTGCACCTTTACTGCAATTTGGCATTGATTTTTGAATTTGTATGTGTAGGATAGGCGGGAGACTTTGAAGCTGTGACGCTAGTTGCAGTGGAGTCAACCTTGAAATACCGCCCTTATAAGTTTAAAGATCTAACTTTGACCCGTGAACCGGGCTAAGGACAATGTCTGATGGGCAGTTTGACTGGGGTGGTCGCCTCCCAAAAAGTAACGGAGGCGTTCAAAGGTTCCCTCAAGATGTATAGAAATCATCTTAAGAGCGCAAAAGCATAAGGGAGCTTGACTGCGAGACATACAGGTCGAGCAGGTGCGAAAGCAGGATTTAGTGATCCAGTGGTTCTGTATGGAAGGGCCATTGCTAAACGGATAAAAGGTACGCCGGGGATAACAGGCTGATCTCCTCTAAGAGTCCACATCGACGAGGAGGTTTGGCACCTCGATGTCGGCTCATCACATCCTGGGGCTGAAGAAGGTCCCAAGGGTTAGGCTGTTCGCCTATTAAAGTGGTACGCGAGCTGGGTTCAGAACGTCGTAAGACAGTTCGGTCCTTATCCTCTGTGGGCGTAGGGTATTTGAGGGGGGCTGTTCCTAGTACGCAAGGACCGGGATGGGTAAACCTCTAGTGTTCCAGTTGTTCTCCAAGAGCATGCTGGGTAGCCAAGTTTATAAGAGATAACCGCTGAAAGCATCTAAGTGGGAAACTCGCCCTAAGATAAGATACCCCTTGTTAAAACGCCCAAATAAATAAGCTTCGGCTTGTAAGTTTGATATGTTTAACAAATTAATAAGGTCCCTTGAAGACTACGAGGTAGATAGGTTGGGTGTGTAAGCATAGTAATGTGTTTAGCTAACCAATACTAATAGACCGAATGTTTTAACCGCAAAATATAAAAAATTTTGGTTCTCACTACATTGACACTCATTAATACATATAATCAAAGATCGTAACAAAATTTTGAAAAATTTCTGGTATGTATAGCTGTGGGGAAACACCCGTTCCCATTCCGAATACGGAAGTAAAGTCTACAGCGCTGATGATACTTGGTTGGCAACGGCCTGGGAAAGTAAGTAACGCCAGATTAAATAAAAAACCTCATCAGAAATGATGGGGTTTTTTTATGCCTATTTTTTAATATTTACACCTCGTCTTGACTTATTTGATTGATATTTTTTATCTTCTTTTACAGAAAAACTGTGTAGCTGTAAGGGGGTATAGTGATAAGAAATAAGATTATATTCATTGTTTACACATTTTTTGCATGTCAGCCATTTTTTGTATGCGCAAAAAAAATTCTTTTGACTGGTGGTGCTGGTTTTATAGGAAGCCATGTTGCACAAGCTTTGCTTAATCGTGGTGATGATGTTGTCATTATTGATAACATGAATGATGGATATAGTCTTGCTATTAAAAATCGCAATATAGAAATAATAAAAAAAAGCGATGTTCTGAATAAGTTGCGTATATACATTGATGATATTTGTGATGTAGAAGCAATGGAATCTATTTTTAATGTTGAAAAACCAGATGTTGTTTGTCATCTTGCAGCGCGTGCCGGAGTGCGCACGAGTATAGAAAACCCTTATGAATTTATTAGGTCAAATAGTCTTGGCACGGTAGTAATGTTAGAAATGGCACATAAATTTAATGTTAGACATGTTGTGTGTGCTTCAAGCAGTAGTGTATACGGTGATCGATTAACTGGTTTATTTTCAGAACAAGATAGTTGCGATAAGCAGTCAAGTCCTTACGGAGCGACCAAACGGATGAGTGAGTTGCTCGCGTATGTCTATCATCATCTTTATGGAATATCGATAACAAATTTGCGCTTTTTTACGGTGTATGGACCGCGTGGTAGGGTTGATATGGCGCCATTTATATTTATGGATGCCATTCATAACGATAAAGTGATTACGGTTTATGGGGATGGAAGCGCTATACGAGATTTTACGTATGTTGATGATATTGTAGATGGCATTATTAAGGCGATTGATAATTCTGCAGGATATCAAATTTTAAATCTTGGTCGAGGACAAGCAATAATTCTTTCTGATTTTATTGCGATAATGGAAAATGTTGTTAGAAAAAAGGCTGTTATACAATATGCAATGAATTTTTTGGGAGATGTGCCTCGTACGCATGCTGATATTGCTAAAGCTCAAGCATTGATTGGTTACAAACCATTGGTTTCCATTGACTATGGATTGGCCAAAATGTATGAATGGTATAAAAGTGAGTATGTATATATTAATCCAGGTATAAAACGCGGTATTTCTTGTGAGGTGAACACGTCTGTTTGTTATATATGATACTATTTGTGGAGGGGATATGGCTTCCAGATTATTTTTAATGGTATATTTTTTGTTTAATATTACTTTTTCTGTTGTGTCTTTGAGCAATCAAGAAAAAATTGATTTTCTTGTGCTTGATAGTGATTATGATCATGATAATGTGATTGTATATAAATTTTTGGATGCACAAAAAAGTTCATACATAGTTTTTGTTAAAGATGATGAATCAAATAATTATGTGGTTAAACAGGAAAAGTATAAAGAATTAAAACGGCAATTTAGGGCTATTTCTGAAGCATTATGTGCTCATATTGCACTTTCTTTGGATATTCCTTCTCAGCAAGTAAAAATTATACCAGTAGGCACTGCATTTCCAGGAAAATTTGTTACAAAACGTGTTGCAACATTGCATACATTGGTACCAGGAGTAACAATTAGATCGTTAAAGTCAGGATCGCTTTATAGTTCTTTGGACATAAAGCAGGATGCTAGTGAGGATACACCGGTAGAGCGAAGGGGTTTAACGGAAAAGATTATCTATTGGATGTCACAGCATCCTGACCTTCCCTTAATTGTTGCGCTCGATACATTTACGGGCAATAAAGATCGCAATAAAGCAAATATTTTATATGATCAGGAAACTGATAGATTTTACTCTATTGATATGGCACTTATGTATGATATTTTCGGAGAGCGCAGGTCGTTAGCGCAATTAGCATGTGATCAGGTTAATGGCATGATTAAGCGAGGAAAAGTATTTACTGCAAAAGAACGTGAAGCATTGATAGCGTATCGATCAATGTTAAAAAAATTGGTTTATAATTTTAATCCTAAAATAATGTGCCAGCTTTTTGATGATTTCTTTTTAGAGTCTAAAATAGTTAAAACATCTCTGTTTGGCACTAAAGAAATTATGGCTTCTATAAATGAATATAAGCGCTCAATGAGGGAGTCATACATAGACATTAAGAAGCTAATTTATTTATTGCTCATTTTAATAAATCAGTAATAGAGCATGTGTAGGGGTGTATAGTAATGAATACTTTTTTACTCCAGCGTCAGAAATCTTTTTTATATTATAGCATTATTATATTGGGTAGTCTTTTTGCTTCGTTATCGTTTTCTCTTGATAAAAAAAGAATGAAAATCTTAATGGTTGTTCCTTCTTTTCCTAAAATTCATGATATTTGCATGCTCAATCAAATGACGGGTTTGATTGATAGAGGTCATGACGTTTATATTAATGCTTCAAAGCTTGGTGATACGACAAAAGTTCAGGAAGATGTTATTAAATATAATTTATTATCGAAAACAATTGTTGGAGATCTTCCTCGTAATTTAAATACCTATGATATTGTTGTTTTTCAGCTAGGTCATAGGGCCATTAATATTAAAAAAACGCATGGCTATAAAGGAAAAGTGGTTATATGCTTGCGTGGTTATGATATTACTGCTTTTGTAAAAGAGAATCCGCACGCATATGATGAATTCTTTGAATCATGTGATTTATTTATGCCAGTTTGTGAAGCATTTAAGGAAAAAATAGAATCACTTGGCTGTGATCCTCGTAAAGTACGTGTTCATTACTCAGGAATTGACTGTTCCCGTTTTACTTTTAAAGTGAGAAAGTTTCCTGCGCAAGGAACCATTAATATTATCAGCGCTGCTCGTTTTGTTGAAAAAAAAGGACTTATTTACGCTATTAGAGCAGTGGCACAATTGTTAGAAACATATCCTAGAATTCGTTATACCATTATTGGTGATGGTGTTTTAAAATCGGTGTATCAACAGTTTATTAATAGAGCTGGTTTGAGTAAGCAGATTATTATTGATGGATGGCATCCACATGATGAATATATTGCGCTTCTTGATAAAGCGCATATTTTTATTTTACCAAGCATTACGGCAGATAATGATGATCAAGAAGGTATTCCAAATGTTTTAAAGGAAGCGATGGCCATGGGGCTTATGGTTGTTGCAACGCATCATTCGGGTAATGGTGAACTCATACAAGATAAAATTTCAGGATTTCTTGTTGCAGAACGTAATAGTGCTGCTATTGCTAAAACAATTGCTTATCTTATTGAGCATCCTCAAGAGTGGGAATCAATACAGCGTGTAGCTCATTATTTGGTTAATAAAAATTTTGATACGGAGATTGTTAATAATAAGTTAGAAAAAATTTTTTTAAATCTCATTAACAACTAAAAATGAGTTAAAAGAGGAAGCGTATGTATATACAGAATTTTATCATTGTACTATGCTGTCTTATGAGTTGTATAACTTCTTCTTGTAAAATCATTTCTCTTTCTCATAAGAAAATTATTCTTATCAATACCGTAGAAACAAAAAACTGTTTTGTTAGTTACGTTTCTATAAATGGTGTTCAATATCTTGTTAAACAAAAAAAGTTACCTAATAAACAAATATCAGTAGTGCGTGATGCTTTGGCTGCGTATATTGCTCGTAGTCTAAAAATAGCGCATGATGTTGATATCATTAAATTTAATCATCAAGTTCCGGGTAAGGTGTTTGCAGAATGGCCGGCAACATTTCATACGCTTGCGCGTGGTGATACGGTAAGAAGGCAACGCGATAGTGTTTATAGTAAATTGCGTCTTAGACAAGCGTGGGCGTCGGCAACTAATTTAGAAGAAATGGGATTAACGCGTGATATTATTACTCAAATGACGTGGCATAAGCAGTTACCCACGATTATTGCACTTGATATTTTAATTGGTAATTCTGATCGTCATTGTGGCAATTTATGTTATGATCCAGAAACGGATACTTTTTGTGCAATTGACATGGATGATACTTTTAATAAAGATTTTTGTGAAATTGCATGTCAAAAATTATTGTTAATGAAAAAAAGTGGAGTACAATTTTCGTCTCAAGAAATTGCAGCATTAATTAAATTGCGTGGTATTTTACGTTATTTATTGAAAAAACATACATCTGATCATTTAATAAAAAAAATGTATAAATTTGCAGCAAAGGCAGGGTTTGCTCCTGGTAAAGATATTTACACGCCAAGCAATGTTAAAAAATTAAACCACTACAGTGTAATGATTCAAAATAGTTGGGCTAATGGACATAAATTGATTACCATTTTGAACACTATCATAGATCAAGGTATTACTAAAAAAGTAACAAGGCGTTGATGAAGACTTAGGTGGTAAATATATGAATTATAAAATATGGTTTTGGTATGTTGTGTGTTTAATGTTTTCGGCTATGGCGATTTCAAGACCATTAAAGATACTTTTTGTGGTTGGTCATTTTCCGGAGCCTTCGCAAACTTTTATTGTGACTCAAATGATTGGCTTAATTGATCGAGGTCACGACGTTTCTATATTTTCATTATATAAAGATAGTTTTCGTCATATGCTTCCTGATGTTGAAAAATATAAATTGTTAGATCGGGTAATATATGGGACATTACCGAAAAATATGCCTGATTGTGATATTGTTTTTTGTCAGTTTGGATATCATGGGCGAAAAATATTTCAAATGCCGGAAATTAAGCAATGGTTAAAAAATAAGAAAGTAGTAACGTGTTTGCGTGGTACTGATATTACGGTACGCATTTTAAATAATATTAAGGGCTATACTCAGTTGTTTAGAAAAGGTGATCTTTTTTTACCCGTGTGTGATTATTTTAAAAAATTACTCATTAAAAGTGGATGCCCAAGTAACAAAATTGTTGTTCATCATTCTGCAATTAATACTGAAAGATTTTCTTTTAAAGAAAGAAGTCTTCCTGCAAAAAATGAAACATTAAATTTAATATCGGTGTGTCGACTAGTTGAAAAAAAAGGATTGATATATGCCATCAAAGCAGTAGCGCGCATTGCACGACGATATCCTAATATTCAATACAATATTGTGGGAGATGGTCCTGAAAGATCTAGTTTAGAAAAGCTTATTAAAAGTTTAGGAATGAGTAATAAAATAATTTTACATGGATGGAAGGGTCAGCAGGATGTTATTGCAATGCTTGATCAATCGCATATTTTTATGCTTCCCTCGGTGACCGCGGCAGATGGTAATGAAGAAGGTATACCCAATGCATTAAAAGAGGCAATGGCGATGGGGTTGCCGGTGATTGGTACGTGGCATTCAGGGACACCGGAACTTATAGAAGATGGTGTTTCGGGCTTTTTAGTTCCACAAAAAGATTTTATGGCATTGCATAATAAAATATTATATATCATACGAAATCCACAAATATTGAAATCGGTTGGTCTTGCTGCGCGTCAATGTGTTGAGGAGAAGTTTGAGGTGAAGCAGTTGATTAAAGATTTAGAGGGTTTATTTTATCGCTTGATAAATAGAAGTGCGGATTGTGATGAATCCGCATTGAGTGTTTAAAAGAATAAGGTTGCTTTACGTTTATGCGTCTCAATTGATATAAAAGCTATTTGATTTTTCCTTTCATTTTAAAAATCCTTTATGGTAGTCGTTTTTTATTGAATAAATTTCTGATTGTGGTATTATTAAAATTCAATAATTCTTTTATTGGTTGTTTTGATAATGCGTAAATTATTTTTGTGAAGGGTTTTTAAATGGTTGGTGTTTTAAGTATTGTTTTTGCTTTTTTGGTAAGTAGTAGCTGTGTGTATGGCATGAATAACCAGTCTGAGTTGTCGGTATCCAAATTTAAAGAAGTTCCTTCGCTTAAAGATTTGGCAGCGGTAAAAGTTTTCCAAAATATTAGTAATTTTTCTTGTGATCAGCTTAAAGAGGTGGTTGAAAAGAAAAGTTTGTACAGCTGCTTGCCGGAAGAATTATCTACGCTTGTTGTGCAAAAAAGTGAATTAAAAGACCGTCAATTTATGTATGATATTACGGGAATTGATTTTCCTTTTGATACTATTGAGTGTGAACCGACGAACCGGTCTTGCGTGTTTTTTTATCAGCAGAATCAAAAATGGGTTTCTAAGTTAAGTTTATTTCTATGTAACTTGGATGAGGGTGCCGTTGTTGCGTCTAATTATGAAGTAAAATTTGAAGATATTAAGTATAGTCTTTATGGAAATAAACTTTTAGTGACGAGAAGTTATAACGATTATGTACCAATGCAATCAAATGATCAGTATGATTTATTGGATAATAATTTAAAAATTATTAAAGAGGATATTTTTAAAAATAGAAATGTTTGGGATGTAGATTTTTGCTGTGGCGATAGTATGTTCATAGCAGAGCATAAAAGTAATCAAATACTTATTGATGATGAAGGTAATATTCATCGAGAAGCTCGTTTATTGCAGTGCTCATCAGATGGATCGACTTTATTGATTGGAAATTTTAAAGAAAATACACGAACTCTTTATGACGTTACTGTAGAACAGAATGGTACAATAACAGCTATATTTGAAGCATTGAATGTTCAATTGAGTGCAACTGGTCAGAAATTGATCTTGCAACGTGAAGATGGGCAATGCGTATTGTATGATCTTGTTTCTTATGAACAAAAAAATATTTCTTCTGTCGTTAGTAATCGATTTTATGCTATTACGTTTAATGCAACTGGAAAAATTGCTTTATTGTATAATCGAGATGGATCTTATTTAGTTGATTTGGATACACTTCATGTTATTGAATTTTGTAGGTCCGATTTCAATATTGAATTCATTTTAGGTGGTGAATATATTAAATATTCAGATTTAGATTGGGGTAGGTATGTTATAGCAGTAAAAGATCTGTTTAATAATGTAAATAAAGAAACAGGTATCTTTCAGATTAGTTCTTTTTTAGAAAATAAAGATTTGATTTCTTTGGGCTGGAAAGACGAGCCTTCATCAGATTTGGTGCATGCAATAAATGATCAATGTGATTTGCATAATAATATTGAAGATCTTATAAAGGCGTTTAATTTAAACGGTATTAAGAAAGAGATTTTTAGTAAGAATAATAAAACAGTATTTTTATTTGATGACAGCAGATACCTTGTATCACGTTGCTCAGATTCATTGACTATTGAGCAGCTAGCGCTTAAAAAATTGATTGAAAAGAAATTGGTTGATGAAGATTACATTAATGATAATGAAGCAGTAAAAAATGTTTATGATTTGTTTCCAGATGGTCCAAAGCGATACTTGCTTGAATTGTTAAAGCTGCAAAAATAGGTATCATATTTTTTGAACTTAAATTTGAAGAACCCGTATTTTTTGAGTACGGGTTTTTGTGTGTATTACATTCCCAATTCTAATAATTTTTCACTAATTTTTTCTTTAGTTTTTTCTGGCCAAAAATATACAATGCGTGCAAGATTGCTTATTTCATTACGTGCGCATGAATCGCCATTTAATTCATGAGCTTTTTCGTGTACTGGCTTCCATATTTTTGCCTGCGCTGATGATAAGCCGAGTTGTATGCTCTGATTTCTTATTTCATTGATAATATCATCAGGAAATACGCGTAGATTTGAGTTTTCATCAAGTTTGTATCCTAAATCAACTAATAATAATTTATGAGGATCGTGTGATTCGTTTTTGTATATGCGTAATGCGTGTTTGTCTTCTGCGTTAAGAAAATCATATGGTGTTTTATTAAATTTATCTTGAGCTTCAAAATTAGCGCCATGATCAGTTAGATAGTGTATTACTTCTATTCTTTTATGCTTACATGCAAAGCGTAATGGGCTAAGTTTTAAAATTCCAGTTGTTTTTTCAATGTTAATATTACAATGCTCCACTAAATATTTTACTGTTGCTATGTGGCCGTTTCTGCATGCTTGTTGAAATGCATTAGTCATCAGGCTAGGTCCTTGTGGATTAGCTTTTTTATCACCCACTAAATATTTTACTATATCTAAATGGCCTTTTTCGCAGGCAATGTTTAATGTATGGTTCCAGCAAGAAGATCGATCTTGTAAATCTGCATCGCTTTCGATTAACTTTTTTACGTCTTCTAATTGGCCCAGCTGGCAATGTAACGCGAGCATTTTATCAATGTTGCTTTGGCCTTCTCCCGCTTCAAGAAAATTAACGAATAATACTGCGATGATTAAGAGAGCTATTTTTTTTGTCATAAAAATTCCATAAAATACATGATGATATGCGTGGTGATAAAAGCTATTTACATTTTTAGTTGTAATAGTTCTTTACTGATTTTTTCTTTGGTTTCTTCAGGCCATAAATATACAATGCGTGTAAGATTGCTTATTTCATTACGTGCGCATGAATCGCCATTTAATTCATGAGCTTTTTTGTGTACTGGTTTCCATATTTTTGCCTGCGCTGATGATAAGCCGAGTTGTATGCTCTGATTTCTTATTTCATTGATAATGTCATTGGGAAATACGTGCAATGTTGAGTTTTTATCATATTTATGCCCTAGATCGATTAATAATAATTTACGAGGATCGTGCGATTCGTTTTTGTATATTCGTAATTCGTGTTTATTTTTTTCGTCAAGAAAATCATATGGTCTGTTATTATATATATTTTGAGATTCAAAATTAGCACCATGATCAGCTAAATAGTGTATTATTTTTATCTTTTGATTTATACATGCTATGTGTAATGAACTAAATTTTCCCGTTCTACTTGTTATTTTAATGTTAAAGTTAGCATGCTCAGCCAAATATTGTACTATTTCAAAATGGCCGTTTCTGCATGCTTCGTGGAATCCATTACCATCGAGGGAAGAAAATTTTTGAGGATCAGCTTTTTTATCATCTACTAAATATTTTACTATAGCTAAATGACCTTTTTCGCAGGCAATTTCTAATGTATTGACCCATCTATGAGATCGATCTGTTAAATTGACATTGCTTTCAATTAAGCGTTTTACTTCTTCAAGATCATCTTTTGCGCACCACTTTTCAAGATTTCGATCATTGTTATATTGACCTTCCCCTGCTTCAAGGAAATGGGTGAATAATGATGCGATAATTAAGAGAGCTATTTTTTTCATCATAAAAACCTTAATAAAAAGAGGATGTTTATTTTGTATTCATATGCTTAAACCACCATGCACTCATAACAGCAATTACAGCAACATTCATTGCTGCCATAATTGGCGCAGCAGGATATGCATTGAATAATCCTTGTTGTACCGTAGAGAGGATTAAACTACTTCCCGTTGCAAGTGGAATGAGAGCTATGTCATAGCGCAGAACAAAGTGATATAACACAGCAAAAATTGCTCCTAATACTATCCCCGTTACAATCCATAATGGTAACGCGCTGAGTGATGGCAAATCAACAAAGCAAAGACCAAGTGCTATTAAAAATAATACAGTGAACGCTTTGTTTTTTCGCCAATAGTTTGTTGCGCGATTAATAATCATGCACACAAGAGAGCAACCTATGGTAACACTAATATACGTACTTATGCATAATGTGAGAGAAAGTAATAGTGGCATGTATGAATTCATTACGGTATAGTCAGGCCATAAAGGTGCAGCTTTAATAATAACGGTCTCTGCCAGCGATTTGAGTGCTGCAAAGATAATACCAATTGATAGACCAGTAATAATAGTGACAGGTCGTTTTGGGAGTTGGTATTTATTTTTATATCCCATAATGTAGGTAATGAGCGCAGCGCTGCTCGTTGCTTTGATAAACATCATAATAAGCATGGAGCCTATGCTGGTGAAGATTTGATTGGCGAGCGGTTGGCTGGTGGTGCATTGACTTATGACTAAAAGCCAGGTGTTTATTTGATGAGCAATGCAGATAATAAGTAAAAACAGCCAGAGGCGTATAAACAGCCTGAATGAAAAATGTGTGGTGGAAGATGTTGATTGATTGTAGGCAATAAACAATAGAAGAATAAGAAGAAGAATAGTTAAAAGTCCTATAAATCTTTCAGCAAGATTACTTTTTTGTTGGTTATTTAATTCATTACGTTGCCATTCTTCTGGTACGTGAATAAAACGTTTTGTGTCAGTGACTTCATTACCATCAATAAAAATATAGATGCGTGCTTGGCCTATGGAAAGAGGGTAACTTTTAGGGTCTGCAAAAGTGAAGTTCCAACTTTTTCTTTCAGGTAGCTGTGTTTCTAGTGCAGACACTTCAGTTACCTGATCAGCGGTGAGATTAAATTGTTCTTGGAGCGCTGCAAGCGCTATTACGCGAGCATCTTCTTTAGATAATGATTGCATTGATCGTGATTCAGGGAGCAAATGTACATAGCGCGTTAGTGTTGGATACAACTTGATTATATGTTCTTCAGCGCGTTCTATAATATCACCTTCAAACTGTGCATAACGCACATTCCAATGAGCTGGTTGTAAGTATGTGTTAAGGAGTTGGTGATAGAGCTCTTTTTTACCTTCTTTCCAGATAAACGTGTGTTCTATATGCGATGCTGAAGTGAGTGGGCTACTAACAAAAGGAAGAGCGCGCCATGGTGATTCAAGAATAATATTTTTATGGTGCAAAAAAATTTGTGCTTGTTGTAGCGCTTCATTTCTGCTTTGTTCTATACGTTTGCCATCGTGTGAAAATGGTGTTGAAATGAGCCAGAGTGCAAGAGCGATTTTACCAAAAACCATAATAAATTTTTGTATTGTTGGTGAAATAGTGTGAATTGTTTCATCAACAAAAAGTGATTCTTCTTTTTTTGCATGTACGGTTGGCTGCCATTGTGCGTTAAGATCGTTGTTGTTGAACACAGTCCAGCAACCATTTTTTATGCGTGCGTACAGCGTTATGATAAGCGGTATCAAGCATGCGATAATAATGAGTGCTTTATAAAGCATTGTTTGTGGTGCAGTGGAGACAAAAATAGGAATTGAAAACCAGATAACATCATAAACAGTGTGCATAATAATGACGGACAATAATCCAAACTTTAGGTAAATACCACCCCATAATAGTGATGGGAAAATTAGTTCAATTAAGCGCGCATATGCTGGCTGTGTTGGATAATTTGCATGGGCTGCACCAAAAACAATTGCTTGTGCAATCAGTGCAACAGTAATCCAAATATTTTTTTTGCCAAAACGATTTCCTAAAAGTGCAGCGCCGGCAAGTGGAATTGCTCTAAAAAGACATTCTTCTATAAATCCTGCATTTAATGATTGTGCAAGTGGTGAAAACCATGGTACGTATGTTGCAAGAATATTGGGATCAAAAAGGAGCTCCGAAGGTGTCCACCAATTGAGATAGCGTGTAGTAAACAAATAAAAACCAATAACATACGCTATGTTAAAACCAACTAAAAGATACGCTCCAATAGTGCGTCCTAAAACAGTATATGATGATGCATTATGCAATGACCATACTGTCCACAATTGAGGCTGATGACCAAATGCTTGGCGTGTGAGATTTTCCGCTGCCATAATGATCATGCTTAAAAAAAATGCTTGAATAAAAAATGAAATGCCAAAATTGAAACATAGCTGAATTAAAAATGCATGCAACGAAAGTGCCGTGTGATAATGCATCCAAAGTGAGGGAAGATTATTGATGGATACCAGTACCAGTGCGCCAGCTAAAATAGTTCCCCATTTTCCTGCAGCTTTCCATTTTTCAGCGCGTTGCCGGGTAACCCAATAAAAAAGAACGCCACATCCACCTAAAATATAAAAAATAAACATTATCATGCTTGCAGCCCAAGCGATAGTATTATTTGCTGATCGTAGCTCATTGTAGCGGCGTATAAATGTTTCAGGGACTTTAACAAAATGCGTAATTTCAGTAACCTTGTCACCGGTGACGTGAATTTTGAGTCGATAAAAGCCTTCGCCAATAGTTTTGTCAGTTCGTTGGTAAACAAATGTATGATCAATACGTCCATTAAGTTGTTGTTTTTGAGATGATTCAACTAAGGTGTAGTTGGTAAAATCGATATTGCAGTTGTTTTGAGCATAATTTTTGCCAATTTCTTGAGCTGTTTTTTCATCAAGCTGCGCACCAGGAGTTTCTTCTGAGATTGCTTCTACAAAACCGTAGGGTATGCCATCGGGAGTAAATTTAAAGGTAACTTCATTTTTTTCATTTTCTTTAAAATGGCGCACGTTCCAGGTGTAGGGCATATACAGTTTATCATGCATCATTGCTACAAAAGCCTCGTTACCACCTGCTTCAAGCTCGATAAATGTTTTAGCAAAGTTATCGGTAGAAAAGAGAGCGGCATCATGATGTTCTTGCGGTCCTAGATTATGGGTTTGAGCGAGAATGTTTGCTTTTTCGAGTGCTTGTTCTCGATTCATGGTGATAGCAAGGTTAATAATAGGGAATGTTTTGGGGAAATAATAAAAGGCGCCTGTATAGCAAAGAATTGATACTATTGCTGCGCTAATCCAGGTTATCGGTGATCGCCAAAAATTGTTCATAGAATTGTTCATAAATGAAGCCCTGCATAAAAAGAGTTAACTTATATGTCGAGCATTTATCGTAACAATATTGTGTAGCAAAGCAACTCATTGCTATGGCTTTGATTTTTCTGCTATATTTGTAAATAAATAGATATTTTAAAAAGGCCAAGTCTATTAATGTTGAGGGCGATATGAAAAATTTTATGCGTTATGCATTGATGATTATGTTAGGATTTTTGACTTTAGCTGTTCAAGCTGAAAGTAAAGATTTTATTGTTGTCAGGCAAATAGAAAAAGAATCTAATTTGAGTCAGTCAGACGTTGATCGATGGAGTTTTTTATGGATGGGTCGTTTAGCGCAGCCAGCAGCGGCAGCAGGAACTGCATATGCTGCATATAAAGCAGGGACAGCAGGTTATAATTTGGCTACGGCAATTCCTGCCGTTACTTCAGTAACTCCTTCACCTTTTGGTCCTTCTTCTCGTTTTCCTATTACAGCATCAAAAACGTATGGGGAAACATTAGTTGAAAATGTTTTTAAAGGGGAGTGGACGCCACAATTTATTAAAGATACTGATTTTAATGGGTATGAGAAATTATTGGGTAATAAATGGTTTTGGGGTGGCGTTGGTGTAGCAGGTGTTATTTTTGTTTCGTATAAAATGTTATACCCTCGTATTGAAGCAGGCATCATCAGTAAGATTCAAAATCTTGAAAGACTATGTAATACATTAGCAGTGACTAAAGAAGCGTTTGTTGATATGAATGCTTTGATAAATGGAATGCAATTAAAAAAGAATATTACGTGGCATGCTAATGGCACCATTGCAATGGAATTAGGAATTGATAATTTAATAGAACAATGTCGTTGCGCTTTATTGTTGATAGAGCAATTAATGGTTGCTGGTGGTTCTAATAACGCACAAGTTGATCGATTAAATAGATCTATTACAGGGTTTAACAATAATTTGCGCCATAATAGATTGATAGTGCTTCCTATTGCTGAAAGAGAGTTAGCAGTACGTCAAGAAGGAATTGCTGCAGGACGAGGGCAGCAATTGGCAGATTTAGCGATTAAAGCTGCTAATGCAGGGGTAACCGGCATGTATATTAAAAATGTTTCAGATGTGTGGAAAACACTTAAAGATATTGCGAAATTTGGTATGAAACATAAAGAAGAAATAGCAGGGATTTCTATTGTTGGCTATGGCATTAAAAAATATAACGACTTTTTTGGTGGTAAATAAGTAGCACTGTTGATGATAAAGTAAGTTGTGTGTTAATTATTGCCCAAATAAAGAAAGCAGCTCATAAACATTATGAAATTGTTTAACAGTACTTGTTGTTTTTTCTAATGTCTGATTTTTTGCTACCAACAATGTAGTGATGCCAAATTTAGTTGCTTCTTTAACCAATTGATTAATATTATTAACCGGTTTTATTTGACCGGTTAAACTGATTTCACCCAGCGCAATTGATTTTTCAGGTAGCGGTTCTTGGAAATAACTTGAAAGCAATGACAGAGCAATACCAAGATCACTTTCGCTGCCTTTAATTTTAAATCCACCACTGATTTTAAAAAATATATCATGAAGGCTTAATTTTATTTTTAGATATTTTTCCAAAATTGCAGCAATAAGTACGACTTGTTTGTGGTCAAGCCCAGATACGACACGTTGTGGCATAGCAAGTTTTGATGGATTAGTGAGTGCTTGCAATTCCAATAATAATGGCCGAGAGCCTTCCATAATACTTACGAGCGCTGATCCTGGTGCGTGTGAAATTTCGCTGATAAGATGCGCGTTGATATTAGGTACTTCTTGTAATCCGTCATGTTCCATATGAAAAAAACCAAGTTCATTGACCGCACCAAAACGGTTTTTTACCGCACGCAACATGCGTGTTTGCCATCGATCTTCACCTTGCAGATAAAACACTGCATCAACCATGTGCTCCAATGTTTTGGGGCCAGCAATAATACCTTCTTTAGTAATATGCCCGGTAATAATAACGGTAATGTTATGTTCTTTGCTGAGTCTGAGTAACTGAAATGCGGCTTCTCGCAATTGCCCAATACTTCCCGGGAGTGTTTGTGCATTATTGATATAACAATTTTGTATTGAGTCAATAATAATAATATCAGGTTTTCTTTCTTGTGCTGCTGCAATAATACTGGTTAATTCTGCTGCATCAGAAAAGAGCAGCGAATTGTGTGCTGTATTAAGGCGTTCTGCTCGCTGTTTGAGTTGTTGTAGTGATTCTTCAGTAGAAAAATAAAAAACATTCTTTTTTTGTGCAATATTGTAAGCAACTTGCAATAATAGTGTTGATTTTCCAATACCAGGGTCACCAGTAACAACGATGAGTGATCCGGGAATAAGTCCACCACCAACAACACGATCCCATTCACCAATACCGGAAAGAACGCGTGGCTGATTTTTTGTTTCTATGCAATCGAGAGAAACTAATGTTGGCTGGTGTCCATGCGCGTGTGATTTGGTGGTTGTTATATTGGTGGTGTGTTCAGTTAATGATCCCCATTCTTGACATTCGGGACAACAACCTAACCATTTGATTGATATGTAGGTGCAATTGGTGCATTTAAATGATGTTTTATTTTTGCTCATAATATTTTAAAATACCGTTATTCTTACCCCATTGCAATATAAATTATTGCTAATGAATACGTCTTTTCTGCGATGATAAAGGCATGTATTATTGAGAAAAAAATAAAGAGTGCGAAATAATCGTTTGCGAGGGGTGCTATGAACAGTTATAAGATGTTGATTGTGCTTTTATTAATGCCGTCATTGATGATGGCAAAAGTTTTTAAATTTGTTGATATTGATACAGCATCGCCCGAACTTATCAGTATGCGAGAAATGAGATTTTGTTACATAAGTTTTGTAAAAGTTAATGGTGAAGTTTTTCTAGTTAAGCAAAAAATACCGGTTAATAAGCTTTTAGGAGCAGCGCGAGATGCGCTTACAGCGTATATTATGGCTGATAGTTCTCGTGAGAATATTGCGCATAAAGTTGATATTATTCCCGCGGGTAAAGATTTTCCGGGTAAAAAAAGACTTGATTGGCCAGCAACGATTCATACTATTGCTCCTGGTCGCATGATTAAAGGGCAAAAAAGTCTTTATAAAAAAATGAATATTAAGCAAGCCGAACTTGGTTTTAGGCGTGATATGCTGCCATGGATGGCATCGCATACCACACTAGCAACAATTGTGGCGTACGATACCTTTATGTGTAATCATGACCGTCATCGAGGAAATCTGTTTTATGATAAAAGTAATGATTCATTTTGTGCGATAGATATGGATTCTGCGTATAAATATAATTTGTGCAGCCTTGCCTGTAATAATTTGATGGACATGATAAATTCAGGTTTGCTTACGTTTAAAAGCACTGAAATAAAAGCGTTAATGATCTATCGTGATACGCTTAAGCGTTTAATTGCAAAATATAAGCCAGAAGATACGATAGCGCTTTATAATCATTTTGTTGAAAAAGCGGGTTTTGTTGAAGGGTCTCCTTTATATACCAGAAAAATACAGCTGGAACTTGATAGAAACCGTGCAATGATGAGAGAAAGTTACGCAGATGCTCAACGTCTTGTTAAGATTGTTAACGCGATTATTAGGCGAGTTATTAAGGTTTAGGCAATAAAAAGCGGTAGTTATTTATGTGTATTCATGGTATAGTAAAAATATGAATACACATAAAGTTCGCTTAGATTCTCTCAGTAAATACCTTGCCCAGGCAGGTATTGCTTCGCGTCGTAAGGTTGTAGATTTAATCAAATCTAAAATTGTTACGGTAAATGGCGTTATGATCAATGAGCCCGGTTTTAAAGTTGGTAAGGGTGATTTGGTTAAGGTTCGTGATACTATTGTACGTTCAGAGCAAAAAATATATCTATTACTGAATAAGCCTAAAAATTGTATAACAACGGTATCAGATGATTTTGATCGTCATAATGTTTTAGATTTGATTCCTGATCGCATTAAAGAGCGGATTTATCCCGTAGGCCGTCTTGATAGAAATACAACAGGTCTTTTAGTGCTCACCAATGATGGTGATCTTGCGGTTAAATTATCCCATCCTCGTTATGAAATTGATAAAGTTTACACCGTTAAGCTGGATAAGCCTTTTACGCGTAATCATATGCGTTTACTCCTTGAAGGTGTTGAATTAGAAGATGGTGTGGTTGTTGTTGATGAAGCGCGTTTTTTGCCTGATAGACCAAAGAATACTCTTATGTTATCGCTCCATAGCGGTAAAAATCGTGTGGTTAGGCGGGTATTTGAAAAACTCGGGTACGATGTTCAAAAATTGGATCGTTCTTTTTACGCAGGTTTTGCTAAAGGTGGTCTTGATGTGGGTGAGTGGCGTCATTTAACGTCTACCGAAGTTACTCTGCTCAAAAATTTATAAAAAATCTCAATTTCGTTTCTTTCTCATCATTTTTAAGTACACTACTGATGGTATTACTTTTTACACAATACAATCAGGGATTTTGCATGAATAATGGGTACCTTAAAGTTGAACATTCATTGCCGCTTAATGGTTCTATTGAACTGTGCGGTGCTAAAAATGCTGTTTTAGTAACTATCGCGTCGTTATTATTAACGCGTGGTTTATCTGTTTTACATAACGTTCCAAATTCTGCTGATGTTTATGGAATGATAGATCTTGTGCGCTGCTTAGGTGCAGAAGTTACTTTTGATGAAAAAAAACACCAGTTATCTGTTGATACTTCTTTAGTAAATAAAAGTGTGGTAAGTGCTGATATCATGCAAAAAATGCGTGCGTCAGTGTTGGTGATGGGGCCATTATTGGCAACGTTTGGTGAAGTTACGGTTGGTTTTCCCGGTGGTTGTTCTATTGGATCACGGCCTATCGATTATCATTTGAAAAACTTTATAAAAATGGGTGTTATTATCACTGAAAATAAAGATTTTTTGTGCGCACAAGCTACACAGTTACAAGCAAAACGTCTTGTTCTAGAATATCCCAGTGTTGGGGCAACAGAAAATATTCTTATGTTAGCAGTGCGTATTCCCGGAACTACACACATAATTAATGCAGCGTTAGAACCTGAACTACTTGATTTGATTGCCGTGTTGCAAAAAATGGGTGCGGATATTACTGTACAAGCACCGGCAACATTGGTTATTCGTGGTGTTGAACATTTATCGCCGATTGAACATCATGTTATGTATGATCGCCTAGAAGCAGGATCGCTACTTTTAGCGGCAGCAGCAACGGGTGGTTGTGTGCATTTGCCGCATGCATCAGAAAATACGTTAGACGTTTTTTTGTCAAAGTTAGAAGAAATGGGACACGAAATTACGGTAGGCACGGATGGTCGTGGTATCATATTAAAAGCTACATTATTGCCAAAAGCAGTATCATTTAAAACGGGGCCATTTCCTGGCTTTCCCACTGATTTACAAGCACCAATGATGGCATTGCAAACAACAGCTGATGGCGTGAGTATTATTGAAGAAACGGTGTTTGAAAATAGATTTTTGCACATTCCTGCGTTACAAAAAATGGGTGCAAATATTGTTGTCAAAGATAACAAAGCAATAGTGACGGGCGTGCAATCATTGCAGGGTGCTGCGGTAGCTGCTACTGATATTCGTGCTTCGATGGCGCTTGTTGTTGCGGGTTTGATGGCACAGGGGACAACAATTATTTCTGAAATTCATCATTGGAAACGTGGCTATGATGCGTTAGATAAAAAATTATCGCGGCTTGGTGCGTTTATTGAGTTACGTGAAAATAGTTTGATGGAAAATATTATCGCAAAAAATACACTCAGTGTAGATTCTCTTTAATGCTAAAAACTACCTGATAATTCCGTAATTTCAGTAGTAATTTTTGCTTGGCGTAATTTGTTATATTCAAGTTTAGTTGCTTCTAAAAGACTCGTTGCGTTACGCGTTGAATTATCCATAGAAATAAAGCGTGCAGCATGCTCAGACAATAATGATTGAAAAATGAGGTGCTGCAGTTGTGCTTCAATATAATGCGTTGCAAGTTTATCAACTATTTTTTGTGGTTCTTCATCCCAAAGGTATCCTTCAAGCGGTGGTTCGATCATCAGTGCTGTTTTTTCAGTATTGAAAGGGATGAGGTGCGTAGTGATTGGTTTTTGTATAAAAAAACTTTTGAATGAGTTACTGAAAATAATGACCGACGAGTATTGCGGTGTTACCGTCATAATAAAATCAGATAACTGTTGTGCAATAGTTAGAAAATTTTCTGTTGTGAGGGGAGAAAAAGATTTTACTAATCGTTCAGGATGTGTTTCTTGCAGATAATTGATTGCTTTTTTTCCTACTGCAATATAAGAAAAATGTTTTGATGCGTGTTCAGATAAGTAATGATTAAAATATTTTGATAAAAAAGTGTTAAATCCACCGCACAGACCTTTTTGTGATCCAATTAAAATAATTAGAGGATTGGTGTCGTGGTGAGACGTTGGCATTAATCGTTCATTTGTCCATAATGGTGTTGCCTGTTGTACTTTTGCTAAAAGAATAGTGAGTGTATTAAGATAATTACTCAATGATTCTTGTTTTATTTTAAGGCGAGAGTGAGCAGACATTGATATAATACGCATTGCATCAGTTACTTTTCTGATGGTTTCAATTGTCTGAATTCTACTCCGCATTTGAATAAGTTTAGACATGATATTCCATAATGATAGACGTAATCTAATACAAAAGCTTATAATGCTATTATGTAGTATAGAATAATTTAAAATTTATTATAAGTTTTTTAACCTAACGATTGCTCATGATAATTTTAATCGATGCATATAATTTATTACACGCATTTCCTTCGCACGCAAAAACGTTAACTGATTCTAAGCGTGCTCAATTTATCAAAAGGCTGTCTAGGTATGGTCGCATTAAAAAGCATTCAATGGTGCTGGTTTTTGATGGTGGTCTTAATCAATGGCCGAGCACTGATAAAATTCATGAAGTTCAAATAATCTATTCAGGAACTCGTTTTAGTGCTGACGATTGTATTAAGCAGTATCTCAGTGAACATTGTACAAAAGACATCTTATTAGTTTCATCAGATCGTGAATTGAATGATTTTGCGCAGCGATTGAACATTCCATCAATAGATTCACCAGCGTTTTATTATATATTGCAAGAAGCAGTGCAGCAAAGTAATAAAACTAATAGATCTGCTGGTGATTTTGTAAAAATGGTGCGTAAGGAAGAGAATGAAAAAGAAAGTGGCCCGCAGCATGATATTGATGCGTTGATGATGGAAGCAAGTAAAATATTGCCGGTAAAATCAGAAGATGTTGTGCAAGATGATCGGCGTGAAAAGAGTAAGCAGGTTAGTAAGCAAGAGCGAATATTGTTAAAAAAATTACATAAATTGTAGAGTGTAAACTATGGCTGGATATAAAAAACAGTTGGTGTATGCATATGAGGATTTGGATTCTGTAGTAAAAGAGCTTGAGCGTTGCATGGGCACGTGTCAAATTTTTGCTTTAACGGGACCTCTTGGTGCTGGTAAAACGACGGTAATTCAACGCATATTGCAAGATTGTGGTGTGTCGACAGTAATCACGAGTCCCACGTTTAATTACGTGAATGAACATGCAAATAGTCAGGGTGAAAAGTTTTATCATTTTGATTTGTATCGTATTAAATCGGTACAAGACTTTCAAAGTCAGGGGTTTGATGAATATTTGTATCAGCCAAATTCGTGGGCATTTATTGAGTGGCCAGAAATCATTACGCCGTTATTAACGCATAATGTTTGTTATGTTTCTTTTGATTATCATCAAGATGCTGATAAGAGGGCGGTTATTATTGATTGTAAATTGTAAAAAAAGAGAAAGAGCATGCGTTTGTTTGCACATGCTCTTTCTCTTTTTTTGTTTTATCAATGGGTTATTTGTTAGACAAATAAACCTTCTTCTTCAAGAATATCAAATGCTACGTTAAAGAATGAAGGACCATTTTTAAGTTTAAATGTTCTGTTGAGTGATCCATCATCATTACGTAATATTTCAACATGATGATTGCGGAACATTCCGTTAGTTCCTTTTTCTAATTCTGTCATTTTTGGATAATGCGTTGCGATGATGCCAACATTATTAGAATAAGATCCTAATTTTTGAGCAAATCGCAATGCAGCCATTTCGCCTTCTTGTGGTGAAGTTCCGGTGAATACTTCATCAATAATCACAAAACTAAATTCATTGCTTTCTAAGTTTTGTACCATATCAAGAAGTTTTTTAGCGCGTGCTACTTCAGATTTAAAGAGTGATGCACCGGTTGCAATATCATCAGAAATGTTCATAAAACAGTTGAGCTTTGCAAATGGTGTTATTGTTAAACTCTGACTCGGAGCAATGCCAAATGTTTGTGCCATAAGGACATTGATCATGATGCCTTTGATAACTGTTGATTTACCGCCCGTATTTGGTCCTGTGAGAACACTGTTTGGGCATGTAGGATCAAATGTCATGTTATTGAGAATAACAGCGTCAGCATTAATGAACGGGTTCCAGAAGTTGCGTGCATCAATAATTGGTGTTGCGCTGTTTTGGATGAAGTTTACCATGCAGTAGTGAGCATCTTTTTCTTGGTGAGCATTGTATAGTTTCGCAAGAGAAACGTACATGTCCAATTCGCCAGCGGCTACAAATACTGGTACTAATTCATCTTTTACTTGTCTCATTAGTTCGTACGCAGCAAACACGCGGCCAGTAACAGACCAGAATGATGGCTCGCCGATGAAAGTATTAGTGTCAAGCATGCCTAAAAGTTTATTGAGTTGCGCTGAATGTTTTGATGAATCGTTAAAATCAGCAAGCGCTTGTAGTGATGGCAGTTGATTCAATAGTTGCTTGTTTTTCGATACAAGTGAGCTGAGTTTTCTCAGTTCATTCATGTGAGTTGCTGTGGAAATTAATATGTCCTGAAGATGATTTGCAACGGCCCCGGTTGTTTTTAAAGTGTTATACGCTGCGTATGCTGCAATCCCTTGTAAGGCAACAGGAATAGCCACAGCTGCTTTAACAGCGGGATGGACTTCTGATGATAATACGAAATTATATATACCTTTTGAGACAATTTTTGCAGCAGTCCAATAACTTACATTTTCTTGTTCTGCTGTTATATGAGTCATCATTACTGGGGCGTAGGCTAGTCCAAAGGCTGTGACGCCCGCTCCAAACAGTCTATTATATGTTTCAAGGACGGCGGTATTAGTGTTGAGCTTACTGAGAAGGTTGAAGTAAAACATTTTTAATATTTCTGGATTCACCGGAGGTTTGTCATCAAAAAACGTGTATGTTTTACTTTCGTGATCTTTGATTATATCAAGATGATTGCTTGCTTGATCAATAAATTGATGACGTTTGCTGATATAAGCTATACCTTGTTGTCGAGCGCGCAAAATCTGTATGTTTGTGGTTGGTTGACATAAGGTTAAGGCTGCACGAGCTTTACCGGTCATGGTATAAATACCGCCAAAAATATTGTTTAGAAGATGTAATTTATGGTTTTCACCGCCACCAACTATTTCTAATTTATCAATACATGATTTATCAATAATTTTTTCTGTCGATGTTTCTGGTAATTGATTATTAAAATTAAAGGTAATTTTTTGTGCTTGTCGTGGTGAAAGCGTTTTTGTTTTAGGATCAAGCTGTGTGTTAAATGACTGTTTCAGTTTTTCTATAAAGCCAATATTTTCATTAGCTGAAGAATCGACTGCTGGTTTTTCTTCACCAAATGTTGCGGTAAGATATTGATGACAAATGTGGTCGTTTAATGATATTTCTGGCGCTTGATCATTTGAATACCCTTGGCCTGCCGTCAAAAGGCATGCAAATGCAAGGGTGTTAATAATTGTTGTGGGCTTAAACATAGGATCTCCTGGATGGTAAGGTATTGATTTATACTACTTATCATAATAGTAAATTATATTTTTTAGTTGGTCAAAAGGCCTAATTTTTTTTGGTCGCTTTATTTCTTGTGGTAATTATGAATAAAAAGGGGCATCTGTTAGCACATGCCTTTTATTATTCAAGATTTTTTTATTTAGGTGTATTAAAGGTGCTTTTCTCTGCTGCTTCAGCCATTTCTTTATCCATATCGGCAAGTCTTGGAGCGTGTTTGAGGCGGAGAGCAAAAAATTCTTTTAAATATTCAGGTGAAGTTTTATCATTTTGATATTTTTCACTGAGAGCATCAATATCTTGTGCGAATGCTTCGGTCTGTAAAAGTTCCACATCTGCTCTATACTTTTCCATAATAGATGAGAATGATGCAGTTAATTGTGCAAAAGTTTCGCTTTCCGGCTTGCATTCCTCGAGTTGTTTATTGGTAACAGGACCTTCTTGCCATTTTTTCATTTGCTCTTTTGATCGAGCGATCACTGCTTCTTGCAACATTTCCATGCCAGTTGAAAATGGTTGTGTGCTTGTTTCAGCTTGATGTGGTGTGATGATAAGTGATTTGCCATCGGTGTGTAATTTTACTAGTGATCCTTCACCTATGCTGAGCAGTTCAAGAATAGGGCGATCTAATACTAATGCGTTGCTGTTGCCGTATTTAACGAGTTTTTTCAACATATTTGTCCTTTATTTATAAGAAACTCATCTTAATATTTCTCATCGAGCGTATCAATGTTGTTTGCAAGTAATTCGATCTCTTGGAAGTCTTTATATAATTTCATAATAGATTCAAATAACTCTGGATCATTTGCACAGGCTTCGCTTTGTAGAAGTTCTTTGTATTGTTCTGAAATAGGTGACAGTAGTTCTGTTAAATTTTCAGAATCATTGTTTTTTAGTTCGCACTCGTTGAGTTCCTCATTGGTAATAGTATTTACGTCACATTCTTGTATGTGTTCTTTGTTGTTGATGTCCTTAATGAATTCTTTTAACATATTCGCCCCCACGAAATAAGTTGTTATTGTACGATTATATTACGAAATATAATACAATGTTATTACTTTGTCAAATGGCTGTTGGGCAAAAATGATAAAAGAATCAGAGGCTAGCACAGGATGAGATTAAAATTTAAGTTTTTCGTGAAAAATGACCTTTTTTTGCATAATTAAGTTGAAATATGCTTAAAAAAGCAATATTATAATTGAACAAGCTTATGGTATATGCTTGGGTGCGGCGAGGTTCCCGAGCGGCCAAAGGGGGTGGACTGTAAATCCGTCGGCTATGCCTTCGCTGGTTCGAATCCAGCCCTCGCCACCAGTTTTATGCATCATGAGTTTGTTGTGGTGGGCAAGATTGATTGACATAAATGATAGAAAAAGTTTGGTTGTGTGATCAGCTTACAGTAGCGTAGCTGTGTTAAGAGTTCAAAAACCAATTCTTGTTTTTTAAAGATATTTTTTGATATTTTTTGCGTTTTTGCAAAAATATGATATCGTTAATTGCCAAGAATAAAAATTGAAATTAATGCGGGAATAGCTCAATTGGCAGAGCGACAGCCTTCCAAGCTGTAGGTTGCGAGTTCGACCCTCGTTTCCCGCTCCAGAAAAGTTAATGCCGGCGTAGCTCAGTTGGTAGAGCAGCTGATTTGTAATCAGCAGGTCACTGGTTCGAATCCTGTTGCCGGCTCCATTTTTAAATAAACAGCATCTTTCGGGTTTCTAATACACAATACGTCTTCAAAAAGTTTGTCTTTTTCTGTTTTTTTATTTAATCTAATATAAACTGTAAGGATTACGGTTTGTGCCCACGTAGCTCAGAGGCAGAGCACTTCCTTGGTAAGGAAGAGGCCACCGGTTCAATCCCGGTCGCGGGCTCCAGATAGATTATATGTTCAAGGTCTTTTAGCATCTTTAGAGTTATGGCAAAAAATAGAAAAACTACTCATTTAGTTTGCGAAATATGTAAAGAGCGTAATTATACGCAAGTTGTTTCTAAGAAAAGAACGATTGGTTCTTTAAAGCTTAGTAAATATTGCTTCCGTTGTCGCAAGCATAATGATCATAAAGAAACAAAGTAAGCTTACTGTAGGTCAGTAGCTCAATTCGGTAGAGCAACAGACTCCAAATCTGTCGGTTGGGGGTTCGAGTCCCTCCTGGCCTGCCATTAAAAAAAAGAAGAAGAAAATGATAAAAAATGTAACGCAGTTTGCTAAAGAAGTGCTTCTTGAACTTTCGAAAGTTACTTGGCCTAAATTTGATGAGTTTCTTGGATCGACTATCGTAGTTTTGGTCTTAGTAACTTTTTTTTCAATTTATTTGGGCCTCATTGATCTTGGGCTTTCTGAGCTTATGCGATTTGTTTTCAAATTATATAGTGGATACTAGTTTTGACGGGGCAAAGAATATATGAAGCGCTGGTATGTTGTACAAGTATACGCAGGTTATGAGCAGGCAGCTAAGATAGACATTGAGCGACGCATTCAGGCGGAAGAGATGCAGGATTACTTCGGTGAAATCCTTGTTCCGTCTGCAAAGTCAAAGCCAATGTTCGCGTCTGATGACAGTGCTGATCAGCAACTTTTTCCTGGTTATATTCTAGTAGAAACGGAGATGGCACCTGAAACTCTTCGCGTTGTAACCGCGAGTATGCGTGTTTTAAGGTTTTTGGGTGGTAAAAATCCAGAGCCTATTTCACAAAGAGAGATTGATAGGATTATTTCTCAGATTAAGGGAGAAATAGTAGTCGAAACAGTGCGTGAAGAATTTGCACTTGGTAGTGAAGTAGATATTGTTGAGGGGCCATTTGCAGGATTTGTCGGTATTATTGATAGCGTAGACTATAATAACGAAAAGTTAATTGTTATGGTTAGCATTTTTGGCAGAATGACCCCGGTTGAACTTGGCTTTCATCAAATTAAGCGATAAGCAGTGAGGTAGTTGTTTTATGTCAAAGATAGTTAAAGCAAAAATTAAGCTTCAAATCAAAGGCGCTAGTGCAACTCCAGCTCCGCCTGTTGGTTCATCACTTGGTCAGCATCAAGTAAATATTATGGAGTTCTGTAAGCAGTTCAATGCTTTAACAGCGAATCGTAAAGGTGAAACAGTACCGGTAGAAATTAATGTATACACGGATCGTACATTTGATTTTATCGTAAAAACACCGCCAACAACTGAACTTGTTAAGAAAAGAATCAATATCTCAAAAGGATCATCTCGTCCACATGAAATTAAAGTTGGTACTATTTCATGGAAAGATATTGAAGATATAGCAAAGATTAAAATGCCAGATTTGAATGCTGTTGATCTTGAGCAAGCAAAAAAAATTGTTGCGGGCAGTGTGCAAAGTATGGGAATTGTCATTGTTGGTTGATAGGAATATATAATGGCTAAGCGTGGAAAGAAATATCAAGCTGTATCACTCAAAAAGTCAGTAAGTGACCTTGGGGCGGATGTAGCGTTTCAAAAAGTTAAAGATCTTTCTTATGCTAAATTTGATGAAGCGGTAGACGTTGCCATCAATTTGGGTATAGATCCTGCTAGGGGTGAACAAACCGTAAGAGGTTCTGTTGTTTTACCGCATAGCAAAGGAAAAGAAAAGGTTGTTGTTGTATTTGCTAAGGGTGAGTACGCTGATGCTGCGAAAAATGCTGGAGCAGATTTTGTTGGTATGGATGATCTTATTCAAAAAATCAACGACGGTTGGCTTGGCTTTGATTATGCAGTAGCGACACCAGATGTAATGGGTGTTGTTGGATCGCTTGCAAAAATTTTGGGACCTCGTGGTTTATTGCCAAACAAAAAAGTTGGTACTGTTACGTTTGACGTTGCTGATATTGTTGCGGACCTTAAAAGAGGTCGTGCATTTTTCAGAAATGATAAACAAGGTATCGTACATTTTTCAATTGGTAAAGTGTCATTTGATGTTCAAAAATTGCAAGACAATTTAAATGCTTTAATTAAAGCGGTAGTTGCATCAAAACCTGCAACAGCTAAAGGTAAGTATTTGAAGAAGGTATCCGTTTCTTCAACAATGGGGATCGGTATTACAGTAAATTCTGATGAAATAGTGCGTTCCCTATAGGTAAAGAGGTTGCAATGAATCGGCAACAAAAAGAATTAGTTGTTGAATTGTTTCATAAAGATTTTTCGACGAACAAGGGATCCTTTTTTGTTGATTATTGTGGTTTGACCGTTGTTCAGATGCAGCAACTGAGACGACAATTACGCGAAAAAGGCGGTGCTCTTAAAATAGCTAAAATGCGTTTGGTTAAACGAGCGCTGAGCGGAGTAACTGGTTTGGATGTTCTTGCTTCTCATTGTAAAAATCAAGTTGGCGTTGTTTTTGCTGAAAGCGATGAAACAGTGTCTGGTGTTGCAAAAACACTTGATGATTTTGCAAAAAAGAATAAAGCATTCAATCTTGTGGTCGGATGTTTAGATGCGCGACTTTTAGATCGAGCAGCGATTGTTCATATAGCATCGCTTCCATCAAAAGAAGTATTACTTGCTCAAGTATGTGGCACATTAAATGCGCCAATAACGGGGTTTGTGCATGGGTTAAATTCTATTCTTGTTAGTTTTTTGGTTGCATTAAAAGAAATCGAAAAACAAAAACAAGCATAAGTGATAGCCTGTATTATGGTGGCAGTAATTATTCAATGTTTATTATTTAATATTTAGGGATTGCTATGTCAGCGAAGTCTCACGAAAAATTTATCGAAGAAATTGGTAACATGAGTGTTATCGAACTTGCGGATCTTGTTAAAGCACTTGAAGCTAAGTTCAATATTTCTGCAGCAATGCCAATGGCAGCAGCAGCTCCTGTAGCAGCGGCAGCAGCAACAGAAACAGTTGCTGAAAAGAATGAATTCAAAGTAATTCTTGAAGATTCTGGTGCAGAAAAAATTAAAGTAATTAAAGCGCTTCGTGAAATTATTCCAAATCTCGCACTTTCTGATGCGAAAAAAATGAGCGAAGAAACGCCAACAGTCATCGCTGAAGCAGCATCAAAAGCTGATGCAGATAAGATGAAAAAGAAACTTGAAGAAGTTGGCGCAAAAGTTAAACTTGCATAATTTATTGTGCAAGTTTTTTTGTGTTTCGTTGTGTAGTGGGGGATAGAATTTGATTGGCCACATGGTTTGGCGCTAGTAAGGAGTGGTCTTAATGTCTAGTGTACATATAAGCAAGGGTGCTCTCCGTAGACAATATGGTAAAATAAGGGACGTTGTTCCGGTACCAAATTTGATTGAGATACAATCAACATCATTTAATGACTTTGTTCAGCTTGACTATTTGCCGCAAGAAAGAAGATTTATCGGTCTTGAAAAAGTATTGCGTGATATTTTTCCTATTGAATATGAAGATAAGCTATCTCTTGAATATGTTAGCTATGAATTAGGTCGTTGGGCATGTGCGTGCGGTAAGTTGACTGGTATCGAAAATCGTTATCAGTGGAGTTGTTCGTCATGTAATAAATCGGATTGTTCACGATTAGCGAAAGATTTATCGTGTACATTTTGTAAGGAAAAAACAGCGCGTTATACAACATGTTCTAATTGCCTTGTGCGTGTTGCTGTTTTGACACCGCTTACTCTTGATGAATGTCGAACCAGTGGTCAAACGTTTTCTATGTCCCTGAAGATTAAAGTTCAACTTATCAGTTGGACGGTGAATGGCGAAGGTAATAAAATTGTTCGTGATATTAAAGAACAAGATATTTTCTTTGCTGATTTACCTATTATGGCTGACCTTTATGAACAAAATGGTCGGTTTCAGGTAGGTAATCTTGGAACATTTCTTATTAACGGTGTTGACCGTGTTGTGGTGAGTCAGTTACATCGATCACCGGGTGTTGTTTTCTCGCAAAGTAAAAAAATAAAAGATTTTAGAGGAAGACCATATTACCTTGCGCGTATTATACCAATGCGTGGTTCGTGGTTGGATTTTGAATTTGATTCGAATGATATTTTATATGTTCGAATTGATAAAAAGAAAAAATTATACGTAACAACATTCTTGCAAGCACTTGGTATTGCACGCGATGAAATTATTTCTCTTTTTTATGAATCTGATGCAATATCGATGAAAAATGATCATTATTATCGTCCTTTAGATGATAGTCTCATTGGATTGCGTATTGAAAAAGGTATGTTGGCAGCAAGTGAAGAAGATTCATTTGTTGGTAAGCGCGTGACTCCTGATTTACTTGGTCAATTAAAGAAAATTGGTGTTAAAGTATTAACGCTTAAAACTGAAAGTCTTGTTGGCAGGGTATTTGCAAAAGATGTTATTGACACTGAAACAGGTGAAGTTCTTGTAGAACAAGGTGAAGCTTTTGCGGAAAATCATCTTAAAGTGTTGAAAAAATGCAATGAACTTCAATTTAATTTGATTAGATCTAATGGTTATGCATTACAACCAACGATAGCATTAACACTTGCACAAGATAAATGTCACACATTAGATGGCGCATTAAAAGATTTACATTCAAAAATATGGCCAGGTGATACTTCATCATTGAAAGAAGTTGGTGAGCGTCTTAATAATTTCTTATTTAATAATAGATTTTATGATTTGACGCGCGTTGGTCGTGTTCGTATGAATCGTAAGTTAGGTCTTTCTGTTGCAGATGATCAATTAGCGCTGACATCAGAAGATATTATTGAAACAATTCGTTATCTAGTCAATTTACGTGAACGTGGAGAAGGTGAGCTTGATGATATTGATCATCTTGGTAATCGTCGCGTGAGACTTGTTGGTGAGTTGCTTAATAATCAAATGTATCTTGGATTTACGCGCATAGAGCGTATTGTGCGTGAGCGTTTTAGAATGCAAGAAGCACATGGTGCGTTAATGCCACAAGATTTTCTTAATGTTAAGCCACTCAGTGCTGTTATTAGAGAATTTTTTGGACTTGGACAACTTTCTCAATTTATGGATCAAACGAATCCAATGGCGGAACTAGCTCATAAGCGTCGTCTTTCTGCTCTCGGGCCTGGCGGTGTTATGAAAGATCGTGCGACATTTGAAATTCGTGATGTTCACTCCTCTCATTATGGTAGAATTTGTCCGATCGAAACTCCTGAAGGTCAAACAGTTGGTCTTATTTCTGCTCTTGCTACGTATGCAATGGTTAATGATTTAGGATTTATTGAAACTGCATATCGGCCGGTAAATAAAAGAAAAGTTTCAGATGAGGTGGTGTTTCTTGATGCATTTGAAGAATCTGGCAGCTATATAGCACAGGCAGATGCAATTGACGTAACTACCAACGAATTGAAACCGGGTAAAGTTTTTGCTCGTCATGATGAAAACTTACTGTATGTTGATGCTGATATGATCAATTATATTGATTTATCACCAAAACAATTAGTGTCTGTTTCTGCAGCGCTTGTTCCTTTCCTTGATCATGATGATGCGGTTCGTGCTCTTATGGGTGCAAACATGCAACGTCAGGCGGTTCCTCTTATTACAACAAAAGCGCCGATCGTTGGTACTGGTATGGAACGAGAAATTGTTAAATCATCAGGTGCATTAGTATTGGCAAAACGTGGTGGTGTGGTGCAATACGTTTCCTCTGACAAAATTATTGTGAGAGTAAATGAAAATGAGTGCGCTAATACGGAAGATTGGATTACTCATGGTATTGATACGTACCATTTAAAGAAATTCCAAAGATCAAGTTATAGTACGTGGATTCATCATGCACCAATCGTTAATGTTGGTGATATTGTTAATGTTGGTGATGTTTTGACTAACGGTGCATCTATCAATGATGGTGAATTAGCGCTTGGTAAAAATTTATCAGTAGCATTTATGTTATGGCATGGTTACAACTTTGAGGATGCTATTGTTCTTAATAAGCGTCTTGTGAGTGATAACGAGCTTACTTCAGTTCATATTGATGAATACGTGGTTGATGCACGTGATACTAAACTTGGACCAGAAGAGCTTACGCGTGACCTTCCTAACGTGAGTGAGTCTGCTTTAGATAGTTTAGATGAAGATGGTATAGTTCGTGTTGGAACACGAGTAAAACCGGGTGATATTCTTGTTGGTAAAGTAACGTTGAAAGGTGATATTCAATATTCGCCGGAAGAAAAATTATTACGCGCTATTTTTGGAGAAAAATCACGTGAAGTGCGTGATACATCATTGCGAGTTCCGCCTGGAATAGAAGGTACGGTAATTGATGTTAAGATTTTTTCACGAAGTGGTGTGCGTAAAGATGCTCGTTACAAACAAGAAGTAGCACGACAAATTGAAAAATTAGAAACTGATTATGTTCATCATGCAATTTTCTTAAAAAACATGATTGTTGAGAAGATGGTTGCTACGTTGGATGGTAATACTCCTGTTTCTGACAGTAAAGCGGGTGCGGTGAGTGGTAAATTTGCTCATAATGCATTGCGCAAGCTTGAGTTTGATGATCTATTCAAATTAAAAGCAAAAGAAAAAGCTGTTCAGGAAGAATTGAAACGCGTAAAAGATTCATATGAAAATCAATTGCGTATTTTAGAGGGTCTTAAAGAAGAACGTATTAATCGCTTCAAAAAAGGCGATGTGTTACCATCTGGTGTTATTAAGATGGTAAAAGTGTACATAGCGATGAAACGCCATATTTCTGTTGGTGATAAAATAGCTGGTCGCCATGGTAACAAAGGTATCGTTTCTGCTATTGTTCCTCGTGAAGATATGCCGTATTTGGATGATGGTACACCTGTTGATGTAGTACTTAATCCATTGGGTATTCCTTCTCGTATGAACGTTGGGCAGATTTTGGAAACATTGTTGGGTCTTGCTGGTAAAGAACTTGGTAAAAAAGTTCAAGAACTGCTTGATACGCAGGGTTATGATGCCGTAAAAAAACATTTAATATACTGTTTTGGCAAAGATGTCATAGCTGATTATGAGCTCAAGTACGGTCAAGAAGGTGTTATGGAACTTGCTCGTAAAACAGCAGCTGATGGTGTTAATTTTAAAACACCAGTATTTGATGGTGCTGATTTACACAAAGACATTGAACCTATATTGAGAGATCTTAACTTGCCGACATCAGGATCCTTTATGGTAAGAGATGGTCGTACGGGTGAATATTTCCAACAACCAGTTACTATCGGCAACATCTATATGATGAAATTGAATCATATGGTTGACGATAAATTACATGCTCGTAGTGTTGGACCTTACTCGCTTGTGACGCAACAACCGTTAGGTGGTAAAGCACAGCAGGGTGGTCAGCGACTTGGTGAGATGGAAGTATGGGCGTTAGAAGCATATGGTGCTGCATACGCGTTACAAGAAATGTTAACAGTGAAATCAGATGATGTTACTGGCAGACACAAAGCTTATCAAGCTATTATAGCTGGTGAAGATCTTTCTGAACCAGGTGTACCAGAGTCATTTAATGTTCTTATTAAAGAGCTTCAGAGCTTGAACTTGCAAGTGGACTTACTTAAATTAGGCAAGGAGAATGTCAATGAGTAATCAAATGTTAGAACGCTTTAAAGAATATATAAACGTTACGCGTTTTAATGTTATTAAAATTGGATTAGCTTCGCCAAAAAAAGTACGTTCTTTGTCTTATGGTGAAGTGAAAAAAATTGAAACGATCAATTATAGAACGTTGAAACCTGAACGTGATGGGTTGTTTTGCGCGCGCATTTTTGGTCCCGTAAAAGATTGGGAATGTAATTGCGGCAAATACAAAAGAATGAAACATCGTGGTATCACGTGTGAAAAATGTGGTGTTGAAGTAATTCAATCCCGCGTTCGTCGTGAGCGTATGGGACACATTCAACTTGTTGCGCCAGTGTGTCATATTTGGTATTTGAAAGGGATTCCAAGTTATCTAGGCTTGATTCTTGATATGCCGGTAAAAGATTTAGAGCGTGTTATCTATTTTGACATGTACATTGTTGTAAAACAAGGTAAATCTCCGTATCCTGTTAAAACTTTATTAAGCTCTACTGAATACGATAACTACACTATGCAACGTGCCGATGATCTTGATTTCTTAGCAGAAACGGGTGCAGAAGGCGTGCGATTGATTTTGAATGGTATGGATCTGAAAATGGAACTTGAAAAAATTCATTCAGATTATAGTCAAACAAGTTCAGTTGCAGTGCGTCATAAATTAACAAGACGCATGAGAGTGTTGACGGGTCTTGTGCAAGGAGGAATTGATCCTGAATGGATGATTTTAACAGTTCTTCCGGTATTGCCACCTGATTTACGTCCGCTTGTACCACTTGAAGGTGGTCGTTTTGCAAGTTCTGATCTTAATGAGTTATATCGTCGTGTGCTTAACAGAAATATTCGTTTGCAACGATTGATTGAAATTGATGCGCCAAGTGTCATTATCAAGAATGAAAAACGCATGCTGCAAGAATCGGTTGATGCATTAATTGATAATGGAAGAAGAAGTCCTGCAATTCGTGGTTCAAATAAACGTCCACTTAAATCATTGAGTGAATTTCTTCGTGGAAAACAAGGCCGTTTTAGACAAAATCTTCTTGGTCGTCGTGTTGATTATTCAGGCCGATCAGTAATTGTTGTTGATCCTGAATTGCGTATGGATCGCTGTGGTATTCCAAAGGCAATGGCGTTGGAACTATTCAAACCTTACATTTATGCAGGTTTGATTGAAAGAGAACTTGCATCAAATATGCGTGTTGCTCGTCGTATGGTTGAAGAATTAATCCCTGAAGTATGGGATGTTCTTGAAGAAGTAGTACGCGATAGACCAGTTCTTTTAAATCGTGCCCCTACATTGCATCGTCTTGGTATCCAAGCATTCTATCCTATTTTGGTTGATGGTAAAGCTATCAAAATTCATCCTCTTGTTTGTTCGGCGTTTAACGCCGATTTTGATGGTGATCAGATGGCGGTGCATTTGCCGCTGAGTAAAAAAGCACAAAAAGAAAGTGTTGAGCTAATTTTATCAACAAATAATATTCTTTCTGCTTCAAATGGTCGTCCCGTTACTGTTCCTTCTCAGGACATGGTACTCGGTATTCACTTTATGACAAAAATACGTAAAGGTTCGCGCGGCGAAGGTATCGTGTTTTCAAGCGTCTCTGAAGTGGTAACAGCATATCAATGCGCGAGTGTTGATTTGCATGCTTCTATAAAAGTTCGTCTTACTCCAAACGAAATTGTTGAAACTACTGTTGGCCGTGTACTTTTTTATGAAGCATTACCAGCTGGTACCGATTTTAGTTGGATTAACAAGGTATTGAAAAGAAGTGATCTTGATAGATTGATTGATAATATTTATTACCAATTTGGTAAAGAAGCTACGGTACAATGTTTAGATAACGTAAAAAAACTTGGTTTTTATTACGGTACTATTTCCGGTATGTCACTTTCTATTGAAGATCTTATTTTGCCTGCACAAAAAGATGGTATGATCCATCATGCTGAACAGGAAGTTGAAAAAATAGAATCATTGTACATGGACGGTGTTATCACCAACGGTGAACGAAGAAATAAAGTTATTAGTATTTGGTATGATACAACAGCAAAAATTGCTCAGAGTATGTATGATGAGCTTGAAGTTGCTGATAAAAAAGTATTTGCCAATGAAACAAAAGATAATAAACCGTTCAACCCTGTGTTTATGATGTTAGAATCAGGAGCGCGTGGTACTAAAGATCAGATTAAGCAGCTTGTTGGTATGCGTGGTATGATGTCAAGTCCGACGGGTGAAGTTATTGAAACACCGGTTAAATCAAACTTTAAACAAGGTTTGAGTGTGTTTGAATACTTTATTTCAACGCATGGTGCTCGTAAAGGTCAATCTGATACAGCATTAAAAACAGCAAACTCTGGTTATTTAACACGTCGTTTAGTTGATGTAGCACAAGATGTTGTCATCACTATTAAAGATTGTAAAACACTTGGATATATTGAAGTTGAAGATTTAAAAGAATCGGGTGATACCGTTTATCCAATGGGACGTCGAGTATTTGGACGTGTTGTTGCTGCGGATGTTAAAGATCCGGTAACTGGCGAACTATTAATTTCTCGTGGTGATATTGTAACGCGTGAATTAATGACAAAACTGGATGTTTCAGCTGTTGATAAAGTACTTGTTCGTTCAGTACTTACGTGTCAGGCTAAGCGCGGTCTTTGTGCGCTTTGCTATGGTTATGATTTATCGCGAGCTCAACTTGTTGATGAAGGTACTGCGGTTGGTATTATTGCAGCACAGTCAATTGGTGAACCGGGAACACAGCTTACCATGAGAACGTTCCATATTGGTGGTTTGGCGAGTGGTTTGTCTGATCAACCGTTTGTACTTGCAAAATATGACGGTATTGTTCAGTGGAATGGTGTTCGTGTTGTAACAAATCCACAAGGTGAAATGGTAGTTATGAGTAGAAAATCTCGACTACTTATTGTTACACCTGATGGCCGTGAATTACAAAATCATCCGCTCGAATATGGTTCAGTTATTCATGTAAAAGATAAACAAGATGTTAAAGAAGGCACCAAGCTTGCTGATTGGGATGCGCATAATAAAGTGTTGATGACTGAAAAAGCAGGTACGGTTGTTTATCTTGATCTTATTAAAAATGTTACTTTGCATGAACGTTTTGATGAAGCAACCGGTAAATCGCGCAGTATTGTAATGGGTACGCGTAATGAACAGTATCAACCAGCGATGAGCATTGTTGATTCTCGCGGGGAAGAAATAGCACAATATTTCCTTCCTGAAGGTTCATACGTTAACGTTACTGAAAAACAACGCGTTGAAATTGGTGATGTTTTAGTTAAAATGCCTCGTGAAGCAACAAAATCTAAAGATATTACAACGGGTGGTTTACCTCGTATAGCAGAATTATTTGAAGCACGTATTCCAAAAGATGCAGCGATACTATCAGATATTGATGGTGAAGTTGTTATTGGTGGTCTCCATCGTGGATTTAGAAAAATTAGTGTGGTGAGCGGATCAGATAGACATGAATATTTAGTTCCTCGTGGTAAACAGTTGAACGTTATTGATGGTGAGCACGTTAGTGCGGGTGATCCATTAACAGCAGGTCTTCCTGTATTGCATGATGTACTTCGTATTCTTGGTTCAGATAAAGTTCAACGTTATCTTGTGAATGAAATTCAAGAAATTTACCGTTTACAAGGACAGGACATCAACGATCGACATATTGAGTTGATTGTTCGCCAAATGTTACGAAAAGTTAGAGTAGTAGAAACTGGTGATAGTGATTTCTTAATTGGCGATAGTGTTGATTATATTCATTTCCAGTTAGTGAACTCAGCGTTGCGTGCTCAAGAAAAACGTCCAGCGATTGCAAAACCTGTTTTAATGGGTCTTACGCAAGCATCGCTTGGTACAGAAAGTTTTATATCAGCAGCATCGTTCCAGGAAACCACGCGAATATTAACGGAAGCTGCAATATGTGGCCAAGTTGATAATCTGTATGGTCTTAAAGAAAATGTTATTGTTGGTAAATTAATTCCAGCAGGTACGGGCATACGATCGTTTAGAGACAAATATTTGGGAGATGATCTTTCCGATCTTGAGCGACAAGCTCAAGAGGGGGAACGTCGTGAAGCCTTTGAAAGTAACATAAAATAATGGAATATAGGCAGGCGCGTAGCTCAGGGGCAGAGCATTGCTTTGACGTAGCAAGGGTCAGCGGTTCAATTCCGCTCGCGCCTACCATTAAAATGTGTTATATTAAAAAATAAGAAAGTTACAAATTAGCAGGAGTTCTTTTATGTCGTTGTCAAAAGAAAAAAAACAAACTATTTGTGCAAAGTTTGGTAAAGGTCCCCAAGATACAGGATCGTCACAAGTTCAAGTCGCTCTTTTAACAGAAGATATTATACTATTGACTGAGCATTGCAAAAAAAATCCAAAAGATTTTAGTACGCGCAGAGGCTTGCTTCAAAAGGTGTGCGATCGTCGTAGTCATTTACAATATTTACAAAGAAAAAATGTAAATAAGTACAAAGAGTTGTTAGCAGAATTGGGATTACGTAAGTAAATTACGTTAACCACAAAACGGCACATAAGCGTGTGTTGAAAAAGTTTTGGGCTATAAAATTTTATCTATAGGTCATTTAGAATGGTACGAATATTTCGCAATGAAGAATTTGGTTTTGAAGTAGAGGTTGGAAAGGTTGCGCGCCAAGCAGATGGTGCGGTACTACTTAAACAGGGTGGTACTGTTATTTTAGCAACAGTGACTTCTGCACCATCCAAAGATTTTCCTGGTTTTTTGCCGCTCACTATTGAATATCGTGAGCAATATGCAGCTGCAGGAAAAATTCCTGGTGGTTATTATAAACGAGAAGGAAAACTTTCTGATCGCGAAGTTTTGACCAGTCGTCTCATTGATAGAGCAATTCGTCCATTATTTCCTTATAATTATTTTGATCAAGTGCAACTTTTAACAACGGTTTATTCTGTTGATAAAGAGCATGCACCGAATACAATTTCTCTTTTTGCAGCATCTTTGGCGTTAACTATTTCCAAAATTCCTTTCATTGAACCAGTGGGTGTTATTGAAGTTGGACGTGTAGACGGACAATGGATATTCAGTCCTACGCATCCGCAGCAACTTAAATCAGATATGCGTTTGGTTATTGCGGGTACTCATCAAGGGATAGTTATGGTTGAAGGATCAACAAATGAACTTTCTGAGAAAGAATTTGTTGATATTATGTTCCAAGCGCATGATAAAATCAAACGCATGGTGGAATGGCAGCTTGAAATTCAAAAAGAACTTGCGGTTGAAAAAGTAGCAGCACGTGATGCTTATGGTTGGGATGCATGGACAAGTCTTGTTGGTCAGTTTTTGACTGAGGATCGTGTTGGTCGCATGTATACTGATAATAAGCATGAACGATATGAATGTATTGATCAAATGCAAGAAGAATTCAATCAGCAGCATCAAGAGAAAATTGAAAGTGATCAAGTCCCTCTCTCAGTAATTGATTATATTTTTACGCAAGAATTACAAGATAAATTGAGCCAATTTATTTTTAAATTAAATAAGCGTGTTGATGGTCGTAGTTTTGATCAAGTGCGTAACATCTCTGTTGAAGTTGGTTTGTTGCCGTATACGCATGGTTCTGCATTGTTTACCCGCGGCAATACGCAAGCGCTTGCAACAGTAACGCTTGGTAGTGGTCAAGATGAACAACGCATTGATACGTTGATGGAAGAAGATGCTGATGAAGGTTCATTTATGCTTCATTACAATTTTCCTCCTTTTGCAACGGGTGAAGTGAAACCGATGCGTGGAACAAGTAGGCGTGAAACGGGTCATGGTTATCTCGCGCGTTCAGCATTTAGATTTTTACGTCCAACACAAGAAGAATTTCCGTATACGATTCGTGTTGTTGCAGACATTTTAGAATCTGATGGTTCATCATCAATGGCAACAGCATGCGTAACAACAATGGGACTTATGCAAGCGGGTGTACCAATTAAAAAAATGGTTGCTGGTGTCGCAATGGGTCTTCTTGAAAGAGCAGAAGGTGGATTTATGCCGCTTACTGATATTTCTGGATTTGAAGATGCGTTTGGGTTAATGGACTTTAAAGTTGTTGGTACTGATAGCGGTATTACTGCTATTCAAATGGATATTAAATATAAAGGCGGATTGCCGCGTGAAGTATTTGAAAAAGCATTGGAACAAGCACGTATTGGTCGTCTTCATATTTTAGGTGAAATGCGTAAGGTGATGAATTCTCCTTCCACAACACTTTCTGATTTAGTGCCAAAAGTTATTACCTTAAATATAATTCCTGATAAAATTGGTGCAATTATTGGATCTGGCGGTAAAACAATTCGTGAAATTACTGAAACGACTAAAACATCTATTGATATAGAATCAGACGGTTTGGTTAAGATATTTGGTGGCCCTGACGCTCAAGTTGATCTTGCAGTGAAATGGGTAAAAACTTTAGCTGGCCAAATTGATAAAGGTTCTATTTTTGAAGGTAAAGTGCGTAGAATCGTTGATTTTGGTATTTTTGTTGAATTAGTTCCAGGATTTGATGGATTAGTTCACGTTTCAAATATTCCGCGTGATTTACAACGCAACTTTATGCAAACAATTAAAATGAATGATGTTGTTAAAGTTGAAGTGTTGGATCATGATGATGCAACTGGTCGTACCAGTTTAAAAATGATTCAATAGGTGGATGATTATATGAAATCCATCGTATCACATTTTCGAAAAGATGGACGGACACCGGATCAATTAAGACCGGTGTCCATTTCTCGTGGCGTGTACGATTTTGCCGCCGGTTCTGTTTTATTAGAAATGGGAAAAACAAAAGTTTTATGTGCGGTTTCTATTCAAAATGGCGTACCACCTTTTTTGCGTGGTAAAGGGACGGGATGGTTAACGGCAGAATATGCGTTGCTTCCTATGTCAACTATAACGCGTACACAACGTGATGCATCACTGGGCAGAAAAGATGGTAGATCGGTAGAAATTGCACGCTTTATTGGAAGATGTTTTCGTTCAATTATTGATTTATCGCAGTTTGGTGAAAAAACAATTACTATCGATTGTGATGTTTTACAAGCGGATGGTGGAACGCGTACGGCATCGATTACCGGGGCCTTTTTAGCACTTTTGATGGCACAAGAAAAATGGTTGAATGCGCATCTTATTAGTAAACCAATTGTTAAAGAAAAAATTACTGCGGTATCTGTTGGTGTTGTTTCTGGTAACACATTACTTGATTTAAATTATGACGAAGATAGTACTGCAAGTGCTGATTTTAATTTTGTTATTACTGATTCTGATAAAATTATTGAAATTCAAGGTGGTGCTGAAAGTAGTTCATTGTCATGGGATACTTTTGATGATGTTCGTGCTGCAGCGCGTGATGGTGCACAAAAATTATTTGCATTGTATGATCAATTTGATGTGACTGAACCGGAATCGAAATTTAATAAGCAACACTTAGAACGTGTAGAGCGCGCGCCGTTATTTAGCTTGAAAAATCGCCAAAATTCGTCACACTAAATATCATGGTGTTACAAGCATTTCTTGAATATTTATATCAATATAAGTCGCTATCGCAATACTCTGTTGTTTGTTTTGTTTCACGTGAATACCCCTTATTATTTTTGGTACATGTTATCTCTTTTTTACAAAAAAATGGCAGCGTAACTGCAAACATTGACGCGAGTTCTGGGGAATTGGGATTGCTCAAAGCTCATGTATCAACCATGAGTTTTTCAGGTAAAACGGCGTATTGGTGTAATGGTATGCAGACAATTTCTGCTAAAAAACAGCAAGAGTGGATTGATTATGTGCAGATATATGCAGGGCCTCATACGATACTATTTTTTTCTAATGATGAAAGTGTTGTACAAAAATTAGAAAATAAAGAGCATATTCTTGTAGTGACGTTACCTGATTTTATTGCATCACAAGATTTTTCTCAAATTAGCTATTTGGTCCACGGCGTACCAAGTGAACAAAAAACACCGTTTATTGCGCGTCTCACATCTCATACACCTCAATTATCACTCGACAATGCGTGTTTATTTGCTTATTATGATCTTCTCTTGGGTAAAAATAGTGATACGTTTTTTAAAGAGTGGATTACTCATCTTATTGAACCAACGCAATCATTGTTCTTATTGAGTCAGCATTTTTTTAGTAAAAAACATCAGCTTTTTTTTGAACAGTGGTCGTATTGTTCTGAAGGATATTTGCCGCCGTTTTGGGCAACATTTTGGGCTGATCAGTTATGGCGAGCATACATGTATTGTGATTTAATGCAGCAGAAAAAGTATGCAGAAGCAAAAAAAGTACAATATAAATTGCCATTTTCTTTGATTAATCGTGATTGGTCGTCGCTACAATTGAGTGAAATTGCGCGCGCGCATCATTATGTTGCAGCGATTGATTTTCGACTTAAAAATGGTGGATCGCCTATTTCTCTTGAGCTATTTTACAATATGTTTTTTGACAACAAGTTTCGATCATTGTGAATAAGATTGCGCTTTTTTGAGTAATATTTCATAGGTTATAAGATATTGATCGTCAAAATGAGGGTTGAGGCCTAGCTGTAGATGTGTATAGCTTATGTATGCAGGTACGCATGCTGCAAAAAATAACATTAAAAGCACGAACCAAAGGCCGTCTGTTATTCTTTTTAATCGTATAACTCTTTTGATCATTGTTTCGTGTTCTGGTGAAATAATGAGGGTGTTGTCACCAACAACAGCATTTACAACTTTAGTTACTCTAACATGTATGTCGTCGTATGATAATTGTGTAATGAGCGATTCCATTTCTTTTTGTTTATTACGATACGGTTTTTTGTATGTAAGAAACAGGATGAATAGTGCCATGAGTGCTAAGCACAGGTAGCCAATACCAGTGTTGATGTCTTCTTGATAAATTTCTTTACCTTGAACTGCAATAATTCTTTGTATTCTTTTATGTAAGTTATTTTTAATTTCTTTAAACTTGGTTGAAAAATGCATATGATTTTTTTCTGCACAATCTTCTATGTCAGTGAGTATTGTTGGAAAATTATTTATCCACTGTGTATCTTTTCTTACGTAGTTGATAAATGTATCAACACCATCTTTTGCAAGTATAAAGGTAGGTTCATAGCGATAGGTGTAAATGGGGTTTCTTCGAGCAGCATTAAGTTCTGCGCAAGAAGCAAGTAATAGTATGAGAGAAATAAATTTGGTTAGCATGATTAATTTTTATTATTTTATACATGAATTAGATGGTATAATATTTTTATTATACCATCTAATCAAATTTATTGCGCATTTTTTTAATAAAACTACGCTGTAGCTTATCTTTAAGCCTCGCCTCTTTTACACCCTTTGGTATTCCTGTCGGAACTCTTTTTTTAGCAACATGTAATGCATTGCGTACTTCTTGTGCAAGATTACGCAGTGCATTTTTTTTGTTTTGTTGTTGGCTACGCGACTCACTATTATGAATAATTAAATCACCATCGATTGTCAGGCGATGATGTAATTTTTGTAGCATGTAATTTTTTTGTTCCTGCGTAAGTACCTGTGTTGTTGGAATATTCCAGCGAATAGTAATACGCGTGTCAGTTTTATTAACGTGCTGGCCACCCGCGCCACCTGATCTGCTCGTGGTAATAATCAGTTCGTCTTCTGGTATTGAAAGTGAGTTGTTGATAAAAAGGTTATTTTTCATTAACTTCTACCAAAATTTCTACCGAATTTTCGCTATTTTCATTTGGGCTTTTTGTTTCATCGATATTTTTTATTTTACGCACATGAAATACGATTGTGTTGCGTATTAAAGGAGCGATGTAAAATTCTTTGCCATTGAATGCCATTGGGTGTTGCAATGCTGCTAAAAGTTCGGGGTTGCAATTTTCTATAGAAGAGGATAATACAATTTCATCGTCTTGTGTAAGCGTGCCAGCGTTGATAGATGTAATGTCGATGTTGCTAGAGTTATTATTGTTAGCATCATCACTATTATTATCTTCAAATTGCTTTTTTCTGGACTGCTTTAAGTCTGATCTGCATTGCTCTAATTCTGATGGTTTATTGTTTGCTGTACGCGCAGGTTGTTCAATGTTTTTTATATAATTGTTCATGTAATGCGTGCAATAAGCTCTGCGTTCGTACAATAGTAATGATTGAATGAGTGGATGATAGAATATGAGTGACCATAAAAATTTTTCGATGGTGTTTTGTTTTGTCGTTATCAGAGTAAGATCTTTTATTTCATAGGAAATTATTTCAAAGCCGTTATCAATGAGCATTGCTTTAAATTCATCGGCTGTAGGGTCTTGTGGATATTGTTCATTTAATTGTTGTCGTTGTTTTTGGATGACTTCTGCTCGCAGTGCTTTTTTTTGTTCAGTTGTAATGGTTGGATTTTCATTTATTTGTTTATTAAGTTGCGTTGTTAATCGTCGTTCATGTTTTGATTGATCAGATAAGAATTCTCGTTGTTTTTTCTTATAATCCATGATTCTTGTGACGAGTGTATCAAGCTCTGGTGTGGGGTGAGTGCGGATGGTTCCAAAAAACTCACCATTATCTTTTAATGCTTGGTTAATTTTTTTTAATGCAAGTGATTTGTTTTTAATTTCGTTAAGACAAAAAAACATTGTTGCAGCGTCATATTTTTCTGTTGCATTGAATTTTTCAATAGATGTATGCGCAAAGGTAAGGCCGTTTGTTGAACGATGTTTATTTTGTGCAAAATTGATCATATGCTGACTGGGATCGATGCCGTGTGCCTGTTGTACTAATTTTTGTTCAATGAGCTTGGCAGCAGTACATCCAGTACCGCAACCAGCATCGAGTATTTTTTTGTCAGAGGAAGTAAGGAATTTTGATTTTATCATGGCATCAATAGCGTAGCCGCTGGTAATTTCAGCGACATAGAGTTCATAAGCAACGGCATTCCAGTTATCTGGGGTATTATTATTGTTCATGCCATTGATTAAAGAGGAAGCCATGATGATTAAAAGAAGAAGTTTTTTCATGATGTATTTGTTTATGTTATGAATGTTATGAGTTAAAAATATGCGCTCTTTATTACAAGAGCGCATTGAGTTTTTATATTAGTGTATAGTGTAAAGAAATAATCATTTTTATTAAAGATTGTTTATTTTTCCGCTAATTTTAGGGCGTAAAATATTGTCGTAACCATTGGTGTAGAATACCCACGCTCATCTTTGGTCATTTTTTCAATGAGCATTGTTATAAAGCGTGTAAACAAATTCTCGTGGTGCTCTTCTGAGATTGATTTTGTGACTTCATGCGCCATGATAATCGGGCGGTACAATTTTTCAATTTCTTTCTCATCCGTTAAAACGAGATCAAATGATTGTTCTTTGCAATACTGTATTTCAAAATTGTTCTCTTTAAGAAGAGCTTCAAATTCTTCTTTTGTTGGATCAGTTTCTCCGACATTCGCTAAACTGGCGAGTTGTTCCATATTTAGTAACCCATCTTTTACGAGTTCAAGAGCGAGTTGCGTTGCAACTATCCGATCAATATTGGGTGATGGGGACGTACATACATTACCGAGTAGTGAGCCGTTAGATTTCAAGGCCATGCTGATACTTTTTAACGCAGCGTTTTTATCTTTAATCCAGTGAAGACAGTTGAATATTGTTACATCGTCATATGGTTTTTTTGTTGTAAAATCTTCTGCGTGGCAATGTTCAAATGAAAGATTTTTTTGGTGACCGTACGTTTTTTTTGCACGCTCAATCATGTTGTTGCTTGCATCAATACCACGTATTTTTTTTGCAAATTTTGCAATTTTTACCGTAATGTTCCCCGTACCACATCCAACATCAAGTACTTTTTTTTCGTGGAGGTAATCAGGAGAATAGAATTGTCGCAGCATTTGTAGCGCAACATCTTCTTGGAATTTGTTTGCTTGCGAGTAAGCTTCGTCATCCCATTCAGTTGATGGTTTTATTTGCATGGCTTCTTGTTTCATGCACAACGTATAAGACGCAGTAGTGAGTAGTACAATAAGTGATAGTTTTTTCATGGAGCTCCTTTTTATGGTTTTGAAAATAATTCATTACTTTTTGATCTCTGGCTGAATAATTCCACCGGATATTATCATGGTCATTGCTTCTTGTCGAGAAATGTTAATTTTTTTAATCTGTTCTTCAGGTAAGATAATTAAAAATCCTGTTGTGGGATTTGGTGTTGTTGGAATAAAAACACTGAAATATTTTATTGTTGCATCAGGAGAAAGTGATGAATCAAATTCACTGGCAAGAAATCCTACACTATAAACACCAGGACGTGGAAATTCTACAATAACAACATTAGTGAATGATCCTTTATCTTGAAAACTGAATGCATCCACTAATTTTTTAATACCAGAATATACGGGGCGAATAAGCGGTATTTTATGTAATAGATTATCGAGCGTATCAATTATTGCGCGCAGTATAAACATATTATAGAGTGTTCCTGCTGCAAAAATAATAATAAGCGCTAAAATAAATTCAGAGTAGGGTGTTTGGCCAATAAATGGTAGTTCAAACTGTCGCAATGGTTCTAACCAGCCACGCACAAGGCGAAATGTTAAAGTAAATACTGCAACGGTTAATGTCATGGGCAGTAGTGCAAATAAACCGCTCAAAAAAAGTGATTGTACTTCATGAGCAATGCGACTAAAAATATTTTTTTTATGATTCATAATGGTAAGTCCTTATTATTATCATCACTCAGTGGTGATGGTTACTGACAAATTAGATGGTGTATAGTGTACCAGTGAAACGTTGTGCGGTAAAAAAAGATGTTGCTTATCGATTTTTAGCGCATGTTTTCCTGGTTGAAGAGTAGAAATTGGCACGTGTGCCGCAAGTGATGTGCTATCAAGCAATGCAAAATCATGACGTTTTGCGTGCAACGTAACGGTAATTTCTTCAGGAGCGTTAATAGTGCAATTATCATTGTTTGTTATAAATGATAACGGCACGGTAAATGTTTTTTGTATGAGCGTATTGTAGCTGGCAATGTGCCAAAAACTATAGCCGAGTATAATACTTATTATTTTAAGAGAAATATTATTGGTTAATAGATTTTTCAGTGGTAGCGCGCGCATAAGAAAACTCCTTTTTATGGCGTGATGATGCGTGGGACAATGTTTTTTTGATGAGTACTTGTATGTCGTGCGGTGAAACGTTATTGGTTTCTTTTCCTTGTGTTATAATACTGAATGTGCGCACTAAGGGATTAATATGAAAAATAAGTGCATCATTTTGTAGTGTATAAAAAAGAGCGTCTTGTTTATTAAAAAGTGTACGGTGTGCTTGTTCAAAATTAGTTTCTGATTGCCATGTACTATTGATTCCGCGTATACGCCCGTGCGTGTTTATCCATATCATTTTTGATTCATCATAAAAGTTGCTTAAAAATAGAATATTTAAAATCTCTTTTCCTAAATCAGCGTTGATTGAAAATGGTGTAATAAGAAAATAATCTAATGAATCGGTGTTTTCGATAATGACAGTGACGCTTTTATTATTATTAATGGTGGATAATGTAGCGCTGAGTAAGATATCAAGCCAATTTTCTTGTATGGGCTGTGCTGGCGTGAGTGTACGTAGTGTGACTAAATTACGTTGTAATGTTTTTTCATGCAATATAATAAACAGCATAATTGCTACAGGAGAATAGGTGCATAAAAATGGTACAATAGTGGGTAAGTCGATCGCCCATGCTCCGATTACGCTTATGCAATAAACCATAAAATAACCAAGCAGATTTTTTGTCTTATCTGTTTTAAGCCATATACAAAAACTATAGATAATAAATGAGTAAAAAAGTATTTCAATGATGTCATAAAATAAAAAAGTATAATACATAGCGTCTCCTTTTTTTATGCATGTACCCCATTTTGTTTTTTTTATAGTCATCTGTATGATTAAACACAACATATATATTTTTAGCGAGAAATGAAAAAAATATGAAACAACAATCTATAGTTCTTACTGGTGATAGGCCAACAGGAAAACTTCATTTAGGTCATTATCTTGGTTCTTTAAAAAATAGAATAGAGTTACAAGATGTACATAAGCAATACGTGATGATTGCAGATTTACAAGCATTGACTGATTATTGTGATCGTCCTGAAATGGTGCGTAATAATGTGTTGCAAGTATGTCTTGATTATTTAGCGGTGGGCATAGATCCGGAAAAAACTACCATTTTTATTCAATCGCTTATTCCAGAAATTGCAGAACTGACGATGTATTTTATGAATTTAGTGACGGTAAACCGTTTACGGCGTAATCCTACGGTAAAACACGAAATAACACAAAAAGGTTTTGGCGAACATTTAACAGCAGGATTTTTGACGTATCCTGTTTCGCAAGCAGCGGATATTGCGATTGTAAAAGGTACTATTGTTCCGGTGGGTGAAGATCAGTTGCCGCATATTGAACAAACGAATGAAATTATTCATTCATTTAATAGAATGTACAATGTTACGGTGTTTCCTGAAGTGAAAGCACATATTTCAAAAATTGGACGTTTGCCTGGCACTGATGGTAAAGCAAAAATGAGTAAGTCTCTTGATAATGCAATTTTTCTTGCTGACACTGCTGATGAGATTAAAACAAAAGTGATGAAAATGTACACTGATCCTAATCATATTCACGTGAATGATCCGGGACAGGTTGAAGGTAATGTTGTATTTATGTACCTTGATATTTTTGATACGGATATTAATGCTGTTGCCGATTTAAAAGAACATTATCGTCGTGGCGGTCTTGGCGATGTTGTATTAAAACGCAGATTAATTGATGTACTTAATGGATTGATTGAACCAATTCGTACGCGTCGTGAGTATTTTGCGCAAGATATGGATAATGTAATGAATATAGTGCTTGCAGGTTCTGAGCACGTAAGAGAAGTTGCTGCGCATACCATGGATGAAGTGCGGAAGGCGATGCGCTTGGATTATAAATAAAGTTATAAAGAAAAAAGTAGAAGTGCAAAAAAAAGGGTGATAATGAAGCGGGCGAACAGTTATTTTAAGCCGATGGTTGTAACAGGAGTAGTATTAACTTTTTTAATTGGCATAACAATTGTTGATACGGTATACCGCAGTAGAACTGACGCGGGAGATATTATTGCGCAGGATATACAATTTTTACATAATACATTTCAAAAAATTCATCGTGATTGTGGCATTATCGATTTTGATGCACAAAAAAATCCTATCAATTTTTTGAATGTTGCAAAATTTTCCGGTTCTGAAGTTGGCCCTATGAATTTGGCTCATCCCGATAAATGGCAGGGGCCGTATGTGCAAGAAAATCCAACAATATACCATATTGCGTATCAGGTTGTTTCAACAAAAAAAGGATATTTTATAACGCCCGGTGATGGCGTACGTTTGCCTAATAAAAAAGTTGTTGGCAAAGATATTGTTCTTGATAACAATGCTGATATTGAAAAAATGATGTTAGATCCACAAATATTCTTGTGGAGAGATAAGGTTTTTGCCGCGCGGTTGGATGTAGGAGGTACTAATAAAGTTGCATTGTTTTTGGGCGGGGATTGATTAAAATTTAAAAGCCCCCAACTCCATTGTACACCTAATCAGGTGTAATCATTAAAAGCCATGCAATTAATTGCCACCGCCTGGGGACATAGGCAATTTTATCTTTTGCTGTAATGCAATCATAAATATCGGGAGCAACTTCTTCTGCGGAGATAGTCCAATAAGTATAATTATTATCTTCTGTGGGATTTTGAGTTTGAATACATCCTGGACGAATTTCTGTAACATCAATGGGAATGTTGAATTGTATAAATCTATTACGCAAACCTTCAAGAAATTTTGCCATAAATGCTTTTGATGCACAATATGCTGGAGCAAGAGATGTTCCTCTGACAGCATCAAGAGAAGAAATGCCAACAATATGACCATGGTTTTGTTTTAAAAAATAATTAGCGGCAAAATTAAATGCTGCTGAACATCCGGTAACATTAACCTGTATGGTTTTATGAATATTATCAAAAGAAATTTGTTTATCTTCTGATGAGAACTTTTCTTCTCCCTCTGGCCATATGCCGGAATTCACGATTATTAAATCAAGTCCCCCCATTTTTGTTACGAGTTTTTGCAATTTTTGTTGTACTGAATCAACATCTATGAGATCAATTTTTTGTACATATGTTTTGGTGGGGATTTCTTTTTGGAGTGTTTTGAGTAAATCTGTTTTTCTGCTACAAATACCAACTTCGTAGCCATTTTTTGCAAGA